>Ga0299912_10003920_pt1 | contig 12150 bp, 12 predicted proteins | sample RVTome_2_FD_207667 | JGI IMG/M metagenome (GOLD analysis project Ga0299912, IMG submission 207667) | Soil microbial communities from uranium-contaminated site in the Upper Colorado River Basin, Wyoming, United States - RVT95D214 (version 2) ... | reverse complement strand
TGGAACCTTGTCGATGGAATACGCCTATTATAGCCCGGGATACAGCCATGCTGAGGCAGATAGGTACTATCGCCTAAGGCGCAGGGCAGCAGAAGCTATCGGTTTTGGCGGTTTGGTATCGGCATTGGGACAAAAGACCCTTGCCGAAACGGTCAATACGGGATTAAGATTCTTGCGAAAGAATTATGCGATGCTCCAGTATACTCAGAATAATATCAAAAACAAAATCGATCTTACCTTACGTTGGACCCAGAATTTGAATGATGGATCTGGTCAACTTACAACCGTTGTGGCATATTCATTGGGCAATCATCTGGAGTTGTTTTCCGTCGGTACCGTCATGGCAGGCGGCAAGAATACAGAGTTTGGGAGTATCCTCGATTACCAATGGATGATCGGTCTAAAGTATACTTTATGATATAGAAAGCACCGGGTGACCTGAGCATGGAACAAAGCGAAATTTATATCAAGCATTATATCAATGCGAGAAATGTTCTAATGGATTTACTCTATACAATTATCGTATCCACTTTGATCGCCGCTTTCTTGACCTTTACGGGTATCACCACAAAGTCCTTTATCATTAATTTAATTGTGTCTCAATCTTTCGGCATCTCTATCTGCTCGATGATTATGTTTTTACTTTGGATATTCAAACCAAAGAAAATGGCATCTTTAGTTTGCATAGTCATGATAGGTATTGCCGGTGGAACCCTTATCGGCCTTCAAATAGGGTCTTTTGTCCTTCAGCAAATTTTTTCGATTACCCTAATGCAACCGGAGAAAAGTCTTTTTCGGGCCATTATATTGGCCATCACCTTCGGTATTATTTTCAGTTACTTTTTTATCTCTATATCAAGACTAAGAACCAGTAAGGAGGAGATCCAGCAGGAAAGGATCAAACGTCTTTCTAGTGAAAAAGAAACCCTTGAGGCCAATCTGAGACTGCTTCAGGCACAGATCGAACCCCATTTCCTGTTCAACACCCTTTCGAATGTCCTGAGTCTGATAGACACAAACCCGACCGATGGCAAATCCATGTTGGTGGATCTGATCCATTATCTGCGAACCTCTTTGTCCAGGACACTCCCCGATCAAACTACATTAGATCAGGAAATGGACATGATCAAAGCTTATCTGAATATTCAAAAACTCAGGATGGGGGACAGACTGCACTTTAGGATCGAGCTTCCTGACGCAGTTCGCCAACTTCCTTTCCCGCCTATGTTGCTTCAGCCTCTTGTAGAGAATGCCATAAGACACGGGCTTGAGCCCAAAATGGAGGGAGGAGAAATCATGATAAAGGTTGCGGAAAAAGACGACTTCATTAGAATCGAAGTCATGGACACGGGCGCTGGATTCTCTTCTTGTGACAAAACCGGGGTAGGTATCGGAAATGTGAGAGAACGCATTAGATTGCTTTATGAGGAAAAAGGGCGTTTAATCTTAGAAGAAAACAAGCCAAACGGAGTCAGGGCGATCATCGAGGTACCCAAGCATGATTTACAAAGCTATCATTGCCGATGACGAAAAGGAGTTGAGGACCTACCTCAAATCCTTTTTATCCGAAACCTGGCCAGAGCTCATGATCTGCGGCGAGGCCAAGAACGGTAAAGAAGCCCTTGAGTTGGTGGAGTCAAAACAGCCGCATATCGCCTTCCTCGACATCAGAATGCCAGGTTTTTCAGGCATGGAAGTCGCAAGAAGAATAGCAGGTTCCTGTCGTATCGTATTTGTCACTGCCTTCGATCAGTACGCGATAGAAGCCTTTGAGAGGGAGGCTGTGGATTATCTCCTCAAACCGGTGTCAAAAGACAGACTGATTCAGACCGTTCAACGCCTCAAGAATCAATTGCATTCATCCACTGAACCACCGGCAAGATTGGCTGAGGTTGTAGAGCAGGTCCTTTCCAAATTGACAGGTAGGGGAGGGGCTAACTTCCTGCGTTGGATCAAAGCGCAAAATAAGGACACGGTCCGTCTCATACCCGTGGAAGAGGTAGACTACTTCAAAGCCGAAGACAAATACACTCTGGTCCTAACGAAAGAAGGGGAGTCTCTACTGAAAAAGAGCATTAAAGAATTGGCCCAGGAACTCGATCCCAGTCAATTCTGGCAGATACACCGGGGAACCATCGTGAATGTTTCCAAGATAGACAAAGTGAGTCGTTCACTCACAGGACGTGGAATGTTGAAACTCAAAGGGAGATCGGATCTCCTCACCGTAAGCCGCAACTACCTTCATCTTTTCAAACAGATGTAGCTGACCCGAAATTTGATACTCTTAGCGACAACTTTATGATGCCTTCGAGAAAAGTGACTGAGAAATTTGGGAAGGATTAAACGGTTAGAGCAACGCTTTAGCCTTTAGGATATTAAGATATGAAGCCGAAAGCAAAAATAATCCTGTTGATTACCTCCTTCATTCCGGTGATTGTTTTCAAAGTTATTGCACGAGTAGGTGATGCCACTCCAGCACAAGCAAAGCTTGCCGCCATTGTGGGTTTAATCCTTGCAGCAGTTCAGTTTACTCTCTCAAAGAAGCTTATCAATCATACAACCTATCTTGAAAAGGCTTTCCTCGGTTTTCTGGGTATAGGAACAGTATGGGTGTTTTTGGCTCCTTCTCATGTTTCCTCAATTTTTGTGGAAGGTTCCACAGCCCTGCTCTATTTTCTCCTTTTTCTAACAACCTTGATTCCTCAATTATTTGGGTACGACCCTTTTACCTATGCCATCGCCAAACAAATGGTTCCGGAGCAGGTCTGGAATACCCCTCAGTTTCGAATCATCAATTTACATCTCACCTATTTTTGGAGTTTTATCTTCTTTGTTGGATTTCTTTTATGTTGGTTGGGGCATGGAAAGCCCCTCTACTCAATCATTCTGCCGTTAATACTCGTTTTAGGTATTGGCCTCCCGGTTGTCAAAATTTATCCGAAGTATTACCTCAGGAAAAAGTTTGTGGCCAAGTCTATTGACCCGGCTTTATTTCCGAGCACTGCCAAAGAACTCATTATGCAGATGCCTATGGGTTTTGACCCTACAGCTGGTCCGGGTATCAAGGCAGAAATCCAGTTTGACCTCTCTGGGGAAGGAGGAGTAAAAGGAGTGCTATCCATTTCAGAAGGAAAATGTTTATTCCTGGAAGGAGAGTCTTCCTCCCCAACCCTAACCATCCGCTCTCCAGCCGATCTCTGGCTGAAGATCGCCCGCCGAGAGATCAACCCGGCGCAGGCTCTCATGGATGGACTTTATGATGTTAAGGGAGATATGAATTTGCTCATAAGAATGGGGGAACTCTTTCATCCTCCCGGGAAAACAAAGGGGGAAGGCTTAAATAAGAAAGGAGATCAAAAGATGATGAAGATATTAGCCATACAGGCGAGCCCACGGCCCAAAGCCAGCAACACGGAGATTCTTCTTCAGGAATTTTTGAAAGGTGCCCAGGGCCAGGGGGCTGAAACGGAAACGGTCTACCTAAAGGAAAAGCACATTCATTCTTGCGTGGGATGTTACACGTGCTGGGCAAAAACTCCGGGGGTATGTGTATTTCAGGATGATATGCCGGAACTTCTAGAGAAGGTCCGAAATTGTGACATCCTTGTTTATGCCACTCCCTTATACAATTTCAACATGACTTCCCTCCTGAAGGCCTTTCAGGAAAGATTGCTTCCTCTTCTTGACCCACATCTGATAAAGAGGGGAGAGATTTACCGACATCCTCCAAGATATGAAGTGAATCGCAAGATCGTCCTTATCTCCAATTGTGGATTCCCCGAAGTTTCTCATTTTGATGGGCTTCGGCAAGTCTTCCGCCATTTAGAGCGAAATGGAGGGACACCGATCATCGGTGAACTTTTAATGCCTGCTGGTGAGCTATTAAAGAACAAAGGTATGAGGGAGAGGCTTCAAGGTGTTCTCCAGGCTGCTTATCGAGCGGGGGTTGAGGTCGTCCGCGATGGAAGGGTTTCAAAAGAAACGGAGATGGAAATTCAAAAGCCTCTTATTGCACCCGATGAGATAGCTGAGATGGCGAATCTTTGGTGGGACAGCCACCTCGAAGGGATTACCCAAGGAAGGCCCCAAGATGGAAGAATAGAAGACATCAGGCTTCTTCTCAGGGGTATGGCAGCAACTTTTAACCCCAAGGCTGGCAAAGATCTGAAGGCGGCGATTCAATTCGAGGTGACAGGAAAACAGGCCGGCAATTGGTTTCTCTCGATTAAAGATGACAAATGCACCTATCAAGAAGGAAAAGTGGATTCTCCCACCCTAACCATCAAAACCCCTTCGGAAGTTTGGCTTGCCATCGCGAATGAAGAGATGGATGGACAACAGGCCTTTATGGAAGGCAAATACGCTGCACAGGGGGATATGAATCTCCTCATGCGCCTGAAAACCCTCTTTGGAACTGAGGAATAATATATACCTGTGATGGTCTCGTAAAAAGTCCAGATTTGTCACCCTGAACTCGTTTCAGGGTCTCATAAGTGCTTGATTTATTTAGATGTCCCGCCGGCGGCGGGATTCAGCATGACATTCCTTGCTGTTTCTTGGTTTTTACGAAACCGTCACCTGTTGATTGGAAGAAATTTTCATGGGGGGCCTGGGGTTACCGAGGAGCTAACCGGTGGGGGCTTTGCCCTGTTCGGTTTTATCCCGACAGCAGAAGACCACGGCCTTGGCCGTGGATGAATGCGCCATTTTGTGGTCGGGATGTCGCCCCACACGGGCGTAAAGTAAGGTACCACGGGCTTGCCCGTGGGGCTCCATCGGGGAGTTATGTACTTTTCCGTTTTTGCTGCTTCTTATAAAAGCTTAAAAACTCGTTTGGAGAAAGGACCTTAACTCCCAAACACAGTTTGGGAGGGAAATGAATGTGATTTTTCGTAACAAGACATGTCACCTTACCGGCGATGGCAACCTCCAGGAATGGTTCGTCATCAGGGTCCGGCAGGGAGTGGGGCAGAGGCGATGAGGCCACTGTGTGTCCACGGTACTCAATATGGTAAAGAAGGGCAGCGACCTTGTCTTCCTGAAACTTAAACTTTGGCCGGCGTAGAACTTCGTCATATTCCGAAAGAATACGGGCATCAAAGGAGAGCGTCAGTTTCCCAGACGAAACCATGCGGACCATTTCCCCGCAGGGCCCGAACGGCGATAAAAGGCCGGCGACAAGAACATTGGTGTCGAGGACAATATTCATCTTGCGCGCTTTTTACGGACCGCTCTGATTTCAGCGTTGATTTCATCCATCGATATTCTGTCGGATCCCTGCTCGACGGACCGGCGCTGAAGAGATGCGACAGCCTCTATCGCCCGCGCCTGCCGGAATGCCGCCAACGATTCCTCCAGGTTCGATTCACTTGTCGCTGCGAGGATGGCTATGGGTCGTCCGTTGCTGGTGATAACCATTTCTCTTTCCTCGGGAAGTTCCTTCCAGAGCTGAGCAGATTTGCTTCTCAGATCACGAACGCTTACAAATTTCATAATAATGTCCTCCAATTGTGTATACTATTATGTACACAATCATCGCTGAATGTCAAGCATAGCTTTTGGCGCCCAAGAAAAGGACACTAAGAGTTTTAAACCTTCAAAATCTGCTTATCTTTTTTTTCCACAAGATACTCCATCCCCTTTCGAAGCACAAAATCATATCTCTCCTGGTTGAAACGACTCGTCAGGGAGGATTCAGCTCCCTTATGAAAGCGCAGATTGCCTCCGAAGATTCTTGAGGCTTGGTTTGCAGGATCAGGTGGGGTCCTGGAATTAAGCGTGCTTGAACACTAGGCCGAATGCGTTTGATCATCTTCAGGTTGCCACGGGATACTACCCGATCGTTTGCACCCCCCAGGTAGAAGACAGGGACAGGGCATCGTTTCAACTCTGCCGTAACGTCTACGGCAAGGATCTCTCTTGCACGCAATGCCATTACTGCTGGACTTACGGAAGAATGCACCTTGTCTAACAACCCCATCAACCGCGGTGTGGCGTAGCCAGCAATAAGAGCCTTTGCCATGATAAACCGACGGGAGAGCCTAAACAGACCTCCTCTCGCAAGAACCCCTGCCCATTTTGGCAGCCATGGAATGGGATTTTGGATAAAAGACGCACATAGTATGACAGCCTTTAGGTTGGACAGCCCCTGGGCCGCAGCCATTAGCGCCAATGGCCCCGAAAACGACTCGCCTACCAATATAAAGGGATCATGCTTGGGCAAAGCTTCGAGAATGATGGGAAGGAGTTCTCTGTAAGTCAGGGGTTGATTCAACGGATATGAGATGATGACCGGGTTTATTGCTCTTGGAAGCTCACCAATTAAGGGTTCGAACAATAGGCCGGTTCCATCCATTCCAGGAAGAAGTACGAGGCTGATCGGAGTCATTCAATGCCTTCTAACGAAGAGCTAAGGAGCACGGCGCACCGCCGCGCCCCTCTTCGGCGATTTGTTAGATGAAAGTGTTTCTTTAAATCTACCTATTTATCTACGATTCTTCAACGGTAAGTCCAGATGATAATCCATTTGATGCAAGAAGGTCTCTAAAATATTTTTCCTTCGCAGATAGCACATAAAAAGCTACACCATTAAGTTCAGATTTCATTAAATAACCAATTCGCAAATATGGCTCCAATGAAATTGTGTAATCTATACCATCTTCTGAAAGTATGTTTTCTACTAATTCAGCCTCTTTTAAAGAGGCGGCTATGAATATCCGCGATATATCTTTTTCTGAGAATTCTTCAATTTCAATTCTTCCCATCTGTCTAACATTAATTTGAATATCACTGGAATAAATCTTGAGAAACTTATATCAAAAACTGAGAGTTCTTTTCAATTTATCCGCCTTCGCAGAAAACCACGGTCTTAGCCGTGGGTGAATGCAGAAGGAATAACTATCCGAAGCCTTGTGCACAGGGTGGTATGCTTCGGCGGATTCCGCTAAAAACATGGTGCTACCAGGCTTTCCTGTGGGCTCCATGAAATCCCCCTGGAATACCCCGCATGGAAATGCGGGGTATTGCTTAATGCTTAATATGCGGTCGTTTCAGAAAGAAGCTATCGATTACTGGCTTTAATTGACGTTAAACGTATTTGAGTATTATAATGCCTATACTATTCACCGGGAATGAGTTTTTCTTTTTTTCGGGAAGCCGAGAGAACATAGAAAATAGATGTACGAAGAACGGACTTACCGGGATTTGGTGAAAACGGATGACCTCGTCAAATTTGAGGTTATTGTCAAGGAGACAGATCTCCTTGTGCGAGCGGAAAGAGATCTCTCGGCCGAAGCCAGAGAGTCGGTCTTAAAATATCGTCATCAACTCGAAACTTATATTGCGATGAATCCGGAATTCCAGACGAGCCTCATCCCTGTAAAGAAGGATCCTCATGTCCCAGAAATTATTCAAGAGATGATCCGAACTTCCCGATTAGCCGATGTCGGCCCCATGGCCGCCGTCGCCGGAGCGATGGCTGAGATGGTTTCAAATGACCTGCTCAAACTCTCAAAAGAGGTGATCGTTGAGAACGGCGGGGATATCTATCTTGCCACCTCAAAGGAGCGGACTGTGGGTATCTATGCAGGCAATTCTCCCCTCAGCCTAAAGATAGGGATCGTGATCAAACCTGAAGAGACGCCCCTCGGTATCTGCACCTCCTCAGGAACCGTTGGCCACTCACTCAGTTTTGGGAAGGCGGATGCGGTCTGCATTCTTTCCAAGTCCGCAGCTCTTGCCGATGCGGCAGCGACCGCTGTTGGTAATGTCATTCAGGAGAAGAAGGATATCGAAAAGGGTCTGGAAAGAGGAAAAGAGATTGAAGGCGTATTGGGAACGCTCATCATAGTTGGAGCAAAGATGGGGGTTTGGGGGAATGTTACACTGACAGAGCTTTAGAATGATCTCACCGCTGAGTCGCAGAGGACGCGGAGAGGAACATTTTTTGATTTGGCGGGAGATATCGCCAAATCAAAAAGAAACCTCTGAGATCTCAGCGCCTGGTGTGAAAATTGATTCCCGATACTGTTTCTAAGCAATCAATTAGGATAATGAAGACGGTTGCTATTGCCACACTCGGTTGTAAAGTCAACCAATTTGAATCGGAGGCCCTTATGGCTTCCTTGGAACAAAGAGGGTATTCCCTTATCCCTTTTGGAGAAGGGGCGGATATCACGATCATCAATACCTGTACCGTCACTCACCGGGCAGACTTTCAATCGAGACAGATGATCAGAAGAGCCTTCCGATTCAATCCAAAATCCCTGATCATTGTGACCGGATGCTATGCACAGGTTGCCCCTGAGGCGATCGCGAAGATTGAGGGGGTTGGGTATCTTTTGGGAAATCGAGAAAAGAACCAAATTCCTGATCTTCTCCCGCTGCTGCAAAACGGACAATATCCTCGGGTTCAAACTGCTGATATTCAGGAAGAGAGGCTCTTTTTGGATGTTCCTCTCCATTCTTTCCATCGTCACACTCGGGCCTTCCTAAAAATCCAGGATGGGTGCAATGCGCGTTGTTCGTACTGTGTCGTCCCTCATGCAAGAGGCCGATCGAGGAGCCTTCCTCCGGAGAGGCTCCTTGAACATCTGAAAGTATTGAAGGAGAGGGGATTTAAGGAAGTCGTACTCACCGGCATTCACATTGGCGCCTACGGAGTTGACCTCACCCCTCCTTTTTCCTTTGAAAGACTTCTCAGACGACTGGAGATAGAAGAGACTCCTGATCGGATACGACTGAGCTCGATTGAGCCAGGAGATTTCTCTCCTGACCTCATTTCCTTTCTTTCTCAGTCAACCAAGGTCTGCCCTCACCTTCATATCCCTATCCAGAGCGGAGACGATGAGACCCTGAAAATGATGAATAGAGATTATGATCATTCCTTCCTTTCCGATCTCGTCTTAGAACTCTATCGAAGGATTCCAAAACTCTCCATTGGCGCGGATGTGATCGTGGGGTTTCCAGGGGAGACAGAAGAGAGGTTTGGACGCACCCATAAGCTGACTGAATCTCTGCCCTTTTCTTATCTCCATGTCTTTCCTTTTTCCAAGAGAAGAGGAACCCCAGCCTCCAAGTTTCCCCATGAAGTGGATGAGGGGAGGATCAAAAAGAGGGCTGAGATGATGAGGGAGTTGGGGAGGCAAAAACGCCAGGCTTTTTACCGCCAGTTTCTCCATCAGGAATTGAGTGTTCTTGTGGAAGACCGAAGAGAAAAAGGGACTCGAAGGTGGAAAGGGCTTTCACGCAATTACATCCCTGTTCTTCTTAGCAAAGAGGGGGGATCAGAAGGTCATCCGGATTGGATCAACCAAGAATGGAGAGTGATGGTAACTGAGTTGGCTGAAAGTGGAGTCGTCGGAAGAGTTGTGGGGAGGTAGAATGGACGAAGAGAGGTTGGCGTCATTAAAGAAGCTGGAAGAGCGTCTGGGACACCGGTTTAACGAAATTGCATGGCTGGATCAGGCCCTCACCCATAAGTCATATATTCATGAGACCAACACCTTGAAGGGGGTGTCAAATGAGGTCTTAGAATTTCTCGGCGATGCTGTGCTCAGTCTTGCGGTAGGCCACCTCCTAATTCAGAAATTTCCTGAGGCTCAAGAGGGGATCCTCTCGAGGAAGAGGGCCCACCTCGTCAAGCAGAGTTCCTTGGCATCTCTCTCCAAGGAACTCCAATTGGAAAGGCATCTCCTCCTTGGAAAGGGCGAACTGCAAAACGGCGGGATGAAGAAATCTTCTATCTTGGCCAATGCTTATGAAGCTCTGATTGGGGCTATCTACATGGATTCAGGATTTCCTCAGGCCTTAGAGATCATCTCCCGCCACTTCGAGTCTTACCTTCAGCCCGAAACTGACTTTCCTCCTTTTGATGACTATAAGAGCCTGCTTCAAGAATATTCACAAGGAACTCTCGGACTGTCTCCCCAATATCGAGTGGTCAAGGAGTCTGGACCAGACCATGATAAGCAATTTCAAGCCTCTGTGGTTATCGGTGGCGAAGTGAAGGGGATTGGGTCTGGGAAAAGCAAGAAAGAGGCTGAACAGGAGGCAGCGAAAAAGGCCCTGGAAGAGATGAAAGAAATGTCAAATGACAAATTTCAAGGTTCAAATGAAATCTAAATGACGGAATGTCAAATCTAAAAGAACTCTTTTGAATTCTGCAATTTGAACTTTGGAATTCATTTGACATTTGGATTTTGGAATTTGAAATTGAGAAAAAGTGGATCGTCCGGAAAAATCCATGAATCCATTGATTATTCCCATTTTTCTTCCTAATGCGGGTTGTCGTTCCCGCTGCCTCTTCTGCAACCAAAAGGTAACGGGTGGCGCACCCTCATCTTCTGTTCAAAGGTTCATCGAAACCTCTCTCATCAGACTTCCCTCTGATCGACAGAGTAGGGAAAAGCAGATTGCCTTCTACGGCGGAAGTTTCACGGCTTTGAAGAGAGAGGTACAGGTTTACTATCTGAAAGAGGTCCAGCCCTTCCTCGCCTCTGGCCTGATCGATTCCATTCGTATCTCGACCCGACCGGATGCTCTGGATGACGAGATTCTCATACTGCTTAAAGAATATGGAGTGAAGACCGTGGAAGTCGGAGTGCAATCCATGATTGATGAAGTCCTTCTCCTTGCCCGTAGAGGTCATTGTGCAAACGATACGGTGGATGCTGTCCTTCGATTAAAGGCTAGGGATTTCGAGGTGGGACTTCAATTGATGGTAGGCCTTCCGGGTGATACCTGCGACCGGTTTCTCCGGACCCTCGATCGGGTCATCAGCCTTGGACCGGATTTCGTCAGGATTCATCCGACACTGGTGCTCAAGGGTGCTCCTCTTGAGATCCCCTGGAGGGCTGGGAAATATACTGCTCTCTCATTGGGGGAAGCGGTTGAATGGCTTAAAAAGGGACTGCTCAAATTGGAAAGGGCATCCATTCCTGTAGCGCGCATTGGCCTCCAGCCCACCAAGGAGTTACAGGCAGATTGTCTCGCTGGTCCTTATCACCCAGCCCTTCACCAGATGGTTGATTCAGCCATCTTTTTTGAGATGGCGACGTCTCTTCTCCATGTCTCTCAGAAAAATGGTAAAGCCCTTTTCCTCTGTCACCCCAAGGAGGTCTCGAATCTAAGGGGCCAAAGGAATGAGAATATTTCGAAGCTAAAGGAGCAATTCAAACTCGGCGAGATCTTAATTGAAGGAAGACAGGAATGGTCAAGAAGTGACCTTGGGCTTCGAACCCAAGAGGGAGAGGTTTCGATCCATAGAAAGTCTCTTTATCTTTAGAAAAAGTGTTGTAGGGTTTCTAACGATAATTTTACCTGCGGCTGGCGGGGGCGCGCAAGCGCCGGAACTACCAGATGTCACTGGTGCAGCGCGATGTTAGCATATGTCAAGTACCGTACGGGTGAAGCGTAAACCACCAGCGAGGAACAACCCGACAGTAGTCTTGATATGCTACACCAAACCGCTTGCGCAAAACAGGTTCTTCGTAGAACCTCACGAACAGATAAAAGCAGATGAATACGATCGCTGTGTAAGTGAGCATATAACCATTTTGGAAAAGGATTGTTTCCGAGATTAAAATAGAGAGAACTGCCAAATACATTGGATTCCGTGTGTACCCATGGGCACCGCGAACCACCAAGACTTTCGGAGCGTCAATTGGTGCGAGAGTCCCGCGTCCGTAAGCTGCAAAACCCCAAATGCAGTGAATAAGCAATCCTAATCCGGGCAGACCCACAATGATCGCAAAGAAAGAAGACACCGAGACAGATGGCCTAAGGACATTAACGCCGGAATGTGTGAGAACAAGAAAAGGGAAAAACACCGCTACCGTTCCAGACAACAAAAGCGCGAATAGTATGGACTTAAACGCAAGAAGTGGTTTCATAGAAAAAAAGGACATTGGGTCAAATGCAGCTTAAGTATACCTCCGCAATTTAAGCAGACCACCGGAAGCAACATATCGATTGACTAAGGAGGTCGTGACCCCCAAAAAGCGTGCAACACTTGCTCCCGTATGCCCGTACCTTCTCACCGCCACTTGACAAAAAACCTTGATCACTCTTACAACCTCTCTCGTTCTCCTTCCCTTCCTCAATTCCTTCTCGTCCAATCCTTCTCTCTCACCCACCTTTCTCAATAATGCC
>Ga0299912_10003919_pt1 | contig 12155 bp, 6 predicted proteins | sample RVTome_2_FD_207667 | JGI IMG/M metagenome (GOLD analysis project Ga0299912, IMG submission 207667) | Soil microbial communities from uranium-contaminated site in the Upper Colorado River Basin, Wyoming, United States - RVT95D214 (version 2) ... | reverse complement strand
CCCTGTGCAGGAGAGGATTTTTTGCGAGCCTTCTTCTTGTGATGCGAGGTCAAGAATAACCCCTCTGCCTTTCCGAATCTAACACAGGAGAGGGGGGCCAGGGGGGATCGCTCCGAGCCGGTTCAAGGGAACAGGTTCTGTCTCAGCGGTTTCTGTTTTTTTATACTCAATTTGCTAATTATAGTGCAACCTGCACTATTATTTTGGACCCCCTCAGCTACTTGAGGGTTGCTCTGGTTGTTGTTTCTGCTGTTCCTGCTGGGTGCCACCGGCACCCGATTTGCCCTCTCAACTGCTCCCGGTTTTCTTTGGGCAACCGATGAGGGTAAGGCTTGCCCCTGCAACCAGGCTGGCGATACAGAGCCCTGACAGGAACTTCTTAAGGTCCCGTGTATCCATTCCTACCTCCTTCTCAATGCTCGAAGCGATCCCCGCTAACCCCCCTTATTGATCAGCGAAGACCAATACTTAGTATTAAGTTTTTCTATAGCAAACGCACGCTTTTATAACAAAATCTTTACCCATCTCCATTGTTTTGTCAAGGTTTTATCTTGAGCAAAATCAAGGGGACGGTGTTTCCGGATGAACTTACCATTCCACGCCCCATCACCTGGTGCAAGATCCCGGGAGCATCGAACCTCGGCTACCTCAGCATATTTCAGTTTTATGCCACTCAACATTCCTTTCCCAAAGTCAACTCAGAAACAACGTCCCCAATGTCCCTCCCGATCATCCCCGGCTTTTACCTTCGGCGATGAGGGTCTTCCACATGTCGTTGGCCGCTTCGGCAAAGGGCTGCGCATCGATGAGGGGTTGCGTGATTCTCTCCAATGTCTCGGAAGAGATTTTCATGGATCGTACCAGTTCCCGCCCCGCCTGCGTTGTAGCAGCCAGTATGTCATCAAGTTTATCTTTGAAAAAAGGGCTTATCATTGCTTCGGCAGCAGGCCTGTAGATTTCTGCCAGCAGCCTTCGGCCGGGAGAGGCGTAAAGATACTTTACGTGCGCTGACAGCGCGTTGAAATGGCCCTCGTCCGGCATCCCGGAAACGGAGAGTATCACGGCTGCGGGGATCTTATGGCGCAAGGGGTGAAACATGCGTCCCTCGTGAATCTCAAAAAAAGGCTGAATCGACGGAAGCGTGCGCTCGATAAAAGCCTTGAGCGTCGCGGTCATGGCGTAGTTATACAGGGGCGTTGCATAGACAACGAGGTCAGATTCCAGCCACTTCGGGAACAGCTCGTTGGTCATGTCGTCCTTGTGAATGCACGTTCCGGGGGTCTTTGTCCAGCACGTGAAGCACCCTCTGCAATGCTTGATGGTTTTCTTACGCAGAGCCACCGTCTCGACCTCAGCGCCGGCATCACGCATACCTTTGCTAAGGCAATTCAACATCAGTTCAGTCTTACTCTGGTCGCTGCTCCGCGGGCTGGAATTGAGTGCGAGTACCTTCATCTAACATCTCCTTTATTATCTCTCTCATTACACCAACAATAAGCGTTTTAAATAAGGTGTGTGATTTCCAAAACACACCTTTTAAAAATCCGTAAGGGAATTCTTCCGATCTCGGCTATCGGCATATATGTTCCCCCAGCTATTGCCCCGGGGGGTTATATGACAGACGCTGTGAGGATATTTGATGCGCAAGGGGCGGGCCATGGAGGGAACATAGCAGATGATCTCTTATATTTCAAGACTTGACCACAAAACCCTTCTTAGGCAGAGAGCAACCCTACGAGTGAGCAGACGAGAAGCAGTCCGACGTAGACCGCCGTTACGATTCTGGCAGTCTTCGCATGCGGATCGCGTCTACCCCTGAGAAGAACGAATTCGACGATACCCTGGAGCAGCACCAAGCCGGTGAACGGCAAGACAAAGAACAGAACGCCGAAGGCCGCCCAATTCTCGCTGTATGATCTTTCCTTCCAGGCGCCCAGTGTCAGATAGACCGCAAGCAGGAGACCGGCGAGCCAGACACACTTCAAGGCATACAACGCGGCATACTTTCGGCCGATCGTTCCGGCCAAAAGCAGCGCCACGCTCAGCAGCAGAAATGCAGCAGCTATAGGATAGAGCATAAATCGTCAGCCACGGGTACTGATAAGTTAATATTTGATAATTTTTGACAACGTCCCGGAATCGTTCCCTGGAATCGTTCCCCATGAACGCTCATAAAATTATTCGATTTGCCCACAGTCCGAGATAACTATCTTTTTGGAAGTTCGACCACTTTCTGATCCATATTTTTCGATTTCCCGAATTACATCCAGTCCTTCCACAACCTTGCCAAAAACCGCGTGCTTGCCGTCAAGCCACTCTGTTTTGACCAAGGTAATAAAGAATTGAGAACCATTGGTATTAGGACCGGCGTTAGCCATGCTTAAAATTCCAGGTCCGGTATGTTTTAGTTTAAAATTTTCATCGGCAAATTTGTCACCATAGATTGACTTGCCGCCGGTTCCGTTGTGGTTTGTAAAATCACCCCCCTGACACATAAAATTACTAATGACCCTATGAAAAGTGCTTCCCTTGTAACCAAATCCAAGTTCGCCGGTGCATAATGCCCTAAAGTTTTCAACTGTCTTCGGCACTACATCGTTTTCTAACTCAAAAACAACTTTACCCAATGCCAGAGGTGGCCCCTTGGCCAGTTTATCGTCGGCAATAATGTCAAAAAAGCATTTTACAGGCATGATCATCTCCTTTGGCTAAAGAGCCACCTCCGGGTATTTTTTAAATCTTATTAGGAATTAAGGGGACGGTGTTTCCGAATGAACTTACAATACCACACCCCATCACCCGGTGCAACATCCCAGGGCCTCAAATCTCGGCTATCTCAATATACTTCTCTTCTACGGCACTCGCCTCTTTTTATAAAGTCAACTCAGAAACAATGACTCCAATGTCCCTCCTTGCACCTTAGAATACGATGAGTTCATTGCCAAGACGAACAGGGATATAGCCGAAGACAGCATTAAGATGGTGCAGGAAGGCATGAGCACCGTTCTTCTGCCAAAGGTCATTGATCTGAGTTAAGAGTTGCTGATAATGCTGCAGGATTATGTTTAGATCGGACGCAGGGCTAGTTTGTTGGATGGCTGGCAATAGGATATCTGCGAGCTTTAGCCAAGTCTGACACGCACCCATGACAAAGTGCGGCCAGGAGTTCTGCACAGAGGATGGCCAGTCGTGCCAGGAGTATGGTGGTTTTTCAGACGTAGGAATAGATTCGAGATTAGCACAAGTGTCTTCCAGCACTAGACCCGCTTCATGGAGATCTTTGAGTAGTGAGTCTCCTTGGAGTTCTACGGATATTTCCTGCGCATGCTCTGCAGTGGTCAGAAATGAAAATGCAAATTCGTGTCCTCTCTCATCGCGATTTGCACGTCGGTGGAAGTACCAAAGTGACAAACCCTGGAGATAGCGGTGTATAACGGGCGCAACTACAGCGTGACCGATTATCAAATCAAGATACCACTGAGGTTCAGATTTTGTCGGCCATGAAAATCGGAAGTATCCAGTGTACCAGCCTAGACTAGATTGTGTTGATGCTTCCATTCAAATACCTTATACATTGACAATTGTGAAATGTGTAGGCTTGACACCTTAGTGCACCCTTTTTCTGATCTCCTCGTTATACAAAGTCAAGGCTTGACCCCGTTCATTTTCTTTGTGCTTGCTTAAGTTGCCGCCGCAGGTCAGATGCAAGGGCGTCAGCCATTTTCTTAAATCCATCTAGTCGGTTAATTCGATCCTCAATTAGCTTTCGTGCTCTATCATCGGGATCGCTCGCCTTCGTTAGATCACTTTCATCAGTGATGATGCGAATTACCGAAAAATCAACGCCTTCATCCAAACCAGAAGTTTCGGCAAGTTTGACCCAGTCCTTTGATCTGTCTAAGGCAGTTTGGGCAGCCTGTGTTAAACAATAACGAATTAGAATTCTTGCCGAAAAATCCAAGCCATCGGCGAGCTTGAGCCACTTCATAGTTTCAGCGTTCTGCTCAGTTTCATCGACCGCCTCTCTTGGGGAACGAAAATATCTGGGTGTATCATCAGCGGGATCAAGGCTCTCAAGCACCCTTAGGATTGGCTCCATATCCTCGAACGGACGTTTGCCGTTTGGTAACTGGTGGCGACGTTCCCAAAGAGCGAGAATGGCATCGGCGCACGTAGCTAACTTAGCTGGCCGATCCTCGACCTTGGCGTTCTCCGCCTCTTCGATCAATTCAGCGATGTAGTGAGCCATCCAGCGGCTCAGTGTGTCCACACCCGGATCAAGACCCAGCTCCTCGACTAATGCCCGTCCAAGCTCCAACACGTCCCTTGGCATCGGCGACAGAGCCGTCGGCCCGGAGGAGGAGGATTTTGTCGTGTATTTTCCTTTTCGCGTCTTCTTCATATAATCGTCCGTATTCGTTTTGGAGCCTGCGCTCGATCTGCACCTCGCAGATCAAATCCCATTCTCCATTAGCAATGAAAGACTGCACCATGTCGGCTTTTGCCCAAAGCCGCCAGCCAGCCGAGCGAATATTCCGAGGATAGTAGTCTTCCTCTGGAGGCGGCTCGTCGCACCATGCTTCATAGATTATAGCAGCTTCGCCGGTGTTATTACAAATCCAGGTACGATGACTGCCAGCCTGCGGTACAAGTCCAAGTGCCTTTGTCAGCTTGCGGCCTGGCTTAGCACTTATTTGGCCGACCTCATATCTGAAGGGATCGTGCTCATCGAAGCGTTTGCCATCTTCAATATGTGCCAGCCAGCCGATGAGACAGTATGGCGGGGCATTGATCTGTAAGTCGTCATCTTCATTCGGAATTAGAAAGTCCCAAGGATTGCTTGCCGTCTGAAGCGCGCGAACGAGTGCGGGTGCTGTCTCCGGTGACACAAGCGCTGAACTGATTCGAATATTCGCCTCCCGCTTGCGGAAATGTGTCGTGTAGTATCCCTCAACAACGATCCATCCCTTACGGAGCGGCGTGTGTACGCCGATCTCGGTCAAGAATTCGTCCCGGCGTACATTATAGAGCCAGCCGCCATCGGTTCGTGGGTCTTCATTCCATAACCTAGGCTCAAGAGGCGTTGGGCCTCGATTATCGGAGAGCCAAGCGGGAGGTTCTGTGGGAAGGACTTGTCCAAGCCAATAGTTGAAACTGCCAAAGTAGTGCTCATCTTCCTTCGAAATCGGGTGGGTTGTCAGCAGCTCGCCCACAACGCAATGCATTGCGTTCCACTCCAAATGTGTACCGTAGCGCTCCACCGTTGGAAGGGAACCGTGGCTGTGCGACCATAATCCATAACGCCGCTCGTCGTAACGCGCTTTCCTGGGTTCCTTATCCCACCAATTTGCTTCCGGATCGGCACCCCATTTGTCGAGAATCCACCGCTCTGCGATTTCAAGAACCTGATCCTGAGATACTGTAGGAAAAATGCGGAGAATGTCCTCGTACCAGTAGCGAATTGTGTCCATATAATCAAACTTAAATAGGTGCTTGTCATCCCGCTCACGGCCGAATGAGCGGTATAGGCCCTTCTTCTTGGCTGTCCGGCCTTTGAGGGCGGTGTTGACCTCATCAATTTGGACTTTTTCCGAGGAGGTCAGGGAAATTACGCCGGCAGATGCCAGTTGAAGAAGGGCCCGTTTCCCATATTCCCGAATCCCGACATGCGGTAATTCGGAGGAGGTAGCGAGGGCAAAAATCTCAGCTTTGCAAGTGCTTAGCGCTTCAGGCATTTCAGCGCTGATCCGATACAGCGAAATCACCAGCCAGAGTTTGGCTGCCAGGAAGTAGAAGGGTTCGGTGGGGTCGCGGAAAGCGTCGTCTTTGACTCTGTTTGATTGCCCGACCGTCACTTTGACGATATCAAAACAGCCGAGTTTAGCCAGACGGCGTAGAGCGTGGGCTGCCTTCCATCGGACTCGCGTGTCGACGTCGCTCATGAGAGCAAATAGAAAGCGGGCAATCGTGTCGGCCTTGCCATTTGGGATATCAGCGAGGGAACGCAAGGATTGATCTTCGGCAGGGAGTCGGCTCCGAAGGCGTCGTGCGTACCAAAGCAGATGTGTACTCGCTTCGTACACATCAAGGGCACGGGCAATCTCTTCAGCAATGGCATACAAGGTGCGACTGCTCAAGGATTCTCCGACCTGCGCGATTCCTGCGAGAATTATCTGGAGGCGGCCGTTGGCATTCAAGCCGGTGTAATCCAGGAGTTGATGCAGGACAGATTGCCCTTCCTTGAGCCACCGTGTTGCACCATGGAAATTCGCGATCATAATTGATGGAAGCATCTCTTTGCACCAACGGTCAACGGCGGGCGTGCCTTTCCACATGGCCACCGTATCACGGATCATTTCAACTCGATCCGTACTCCAGATCAAGTCCTCCGTCACCCCGGCAATCGCTTTCAGGAACGGAACCTTTTCCCTGGGACTGGAGGACGCATCCCTCATTTTGCTGAGAAGATCGCGATCATGATGTCGCAGGCCAGACGTTCTTGCCGCTTGTAGAACTTCAGCGATAGATTCGGATGTTGTGAATGATCTACCTTGCGTGTCAAACTCGAACTCCTTCGGAAGATTGTTGTCGTTAGCCAGTCGAGGCGCCTTCTCCGGAACAACCGTTGTTGCCTCTTCAGCTTTGTTGTCCTTGCCCTGTCTCAGAAAAGCTACCGCGCCCCTGAGGTGTACGAGCCACTCGCAGTCTTGGCAGTCATTCTGTGAAATTCGGTCGATGATCTCCTGTCCTAATTGAAGCCGGGCATGCTGGGGTGAAAGAAGAATGATTTCCTTTGTCAGTTCTTCGATGACCCCTTTATATTTTTGTGGATCCTCCGCTGCCCGGGACACAAGTTCCTTTCGAAGATCCCCGTCAGAACCTCCGATCAGCACGGCCAGAGATGTCGCGACTTCGGGGCTTACGATTCCTCGATGCAAAGCCGTCAGAAGAAATTGGTCAAGAGTATCGTCGAGTCTGACCGTGCCATCGTCTACCCATCGGCAAATGGCGGCTAATGCAGTTGCATCGTCCACGCATGTAAGGGCATGAACGGCCGATCTCCACGGGAATCCTTCGCGATCCGAAAGACGCTCGGCAGCGCCTGACACAAACGCAAAAACGTCGGCCGCTATTGTTCTGCGATCAGGTTGCTCCCGAATGCAGGCACGTTCAGCCAGAACAGACACAAAATCAATCTGATCGAAAGCTTCCTGGTCAATTTCCTTTGCAATGCCAACGGCATCATTGAACAGCGACTCGGCATCGTCCCGGCTGACCGGCAAAATGAGCCGGGATAGGTGAATGATTGCCTGCAGTTTTTCGGACGAAGCTGCGCGCAGCCCTTTGATATTTTCCGCGGCTTTTGCAACAAGCAGCACCAGCTTGCCGGACTCTGACGTACGAAGCCGCATCGGAGCCCAGAGCTTTTGACGGCCGCTTGCAAACAGGTCACTGAATCGGCCCTGGGCCAGCATGCTTGCTCGCTTGACAAGCTCGGTTGTCTCGATGTTATCAACGATCAGCAAACCCATGACGCTTTGAGCGGCGGTGTTGCGGAGATAAGTGCTGTCGTGATCGTAATCGAAGTCGTATGCATGCGAGGCGATGCTGCCAAGTTTGCCCACTTGTTCATCTGTGATTTGCTTGTTTTGACCAGCGTGCAAGAGAATTTCAAGACGTGCTGCATAGACAGGGAACAACGCCCTGATTTTCTTGTTAAGTCGCTCGACTTCCCTATCGTCTGTTTGATGCGTTCCAGGGCGTTTCTTTTTCCGCTTACCGCCGCGTCGCTTTTCCGGCTCGGGATGTGGGTTGAGAGTGTTCACGTACGCGATGAAATCAGCGTCCTTTACGGTCCTCTCGGAGATCGTTTCCCTCAGAAGCCAGCATCGGAAAAGACCGTCAATCCGATACGCATCCGAAGCAAACAGCCGCCGCTTCTGCTTGCCTTCGAGAACTTCTAGAATTCGGTCTACGGCGCCAAGAATAGCCTGGCTGTCCAGGCAAAGCATAAAGGCAAGCTCGCAGGCCGCGATGAAGGTATCGAGTAGTTCCCTTCGCCATTCGTTTTCGCCGTACCCAATCAGAAAGTCGCCAGCGTCAGGGATAAAACGACGCCGAATACGTCTCAGAGATTTTTCGACCGCAAGCCCGTTAACGGATTCACCGGCCATCGCGAGCGGCACCCACAAGAGTAAGTCCCATGGTCCAGGCGGAGGATTCTCTCTTAGGAGCGCTTTAATATGGTGGGCTTTGCCGGCCGCTATGAGTTCGGGCACAAGAATGTAAGCAACCCGTAGAGAAACATTGCGTGGCCTCCATCGCCCAAGTTCGTCTAAAGCCGTTTTCGGCCCAGCAAGTTCCAAAATTGTCTCCACACGGGCCGAAATATCAAGATCCGTTACAGGCCAGTGTTTGAGTTCCTTTTCCACTATCTCCCTACGGCGCCTGAGCCATGCATCGTGGAAGTAAAGCTGTTCTCTGGCCGTCACGCGATCACCTGACCGGCTTGCCCGAACTGCGTCTTGGGCCAGAAACGATCCGTGCTCTTTGACACGGTCGGGGTCCAGAAGGATGGTCCGTCGCAGCGATGAGCCGGCGAATTCGACCGACAGGTCCAATTCTTTTTCGAGTATCTCACTTAGCGTGCTGTCATCACGTTCGGCTTCGGCGCTGATCAAGACGGTCTTCAGCGCATCCCCCGTTGAGCCCGCTTCTCTGCACGTGGCCAGCGAGAGCTTAAGCCGCCTGACCTGGACCTGGCGACGCACAATCGGGTCGCCTATCGCAGCCGCCTGGGGGTCTCGTTCAATGACAGACAAGACATCCCGTGCCCTGCCAGCATTAATAAGTGCCTCCGCAACATGGATCGAGCTGTAGGAATCGGTTTGGAAGGTTGCAATGAAGTCCTCAGCAATGCCTGCAATGATCGCGTCACGATTGGCCGAGCCCTTGTCCTTGATGAAAGTGTCAAAGTCTTCGTCGGCAATGGTTACAGCGTTCCGCTGGTGACGTAGACCAGGCGCAAGATCCAGGGCAAAGTCACGAACTGTGTCCTCGGTGCACCCCGTAATGCGCGCCATTGAGGATATTGCAATGGGCGCGGGCAGAAATGCGAGAACTCCAACCAGCTTTTCAAATATCTGGGGCTGACCGAGTTTGTTAAGCGCGTTATTGAAACTTGCTCTGAGAACATCGGCCAGACTCTTTCCTCCTGGCAGTAGTGCTTCGAGGAGCCGGGTTCGGTCGCCGCCGGCCGCAGCAATCGCATAAGCCTGCACGCGCGGATTTGCGTTCGAAAGATTGTGAAACTGCTCAACAAGACCGTCACTTGGGGCGGATAACGCGATCTCGAGATGTTGCCGCGATTCCTGCCGCGTAAACGGCGGGCAAATAACGTCAGGTATATGCGATGGCAATTGCAGCGAACCACGACGGGCAGTTCTGCATGACGCGATGATGCGTATATTCTCCGGCAGGGCTGACAGATTGGCTTTAAAAAGATCGATAACGAAAGGACGCTCCGGAGGGTCCGCAGCGTCGCCCGCCGCAACAGAATTGTCCGCCGCGTCAATAACGATCAACAGTAACGCGTCCGGAGTAAGCTGTTTGAGGGCTTCGCCTGCAGAGCGAAGCTTGGCCAAAAACGATTGAATGGTCGCCGGATATTTGGTGCTTCGTGGGATAAACAGAGGGAGGCGGAGCGCAATCGCGAGTTCATTCGCCAGATGGAGAAATGCATTCTCCGGTAGATGCCTCTTGTCATCAGAATATGAGCAGCGTCCGCCGCCGAAGCAGTCGAAAAAGACCATCACCGATTCTTTGGGCAAACGATCGGCAATCTGGCTCATAAGAGTTGTTTTTCCGCAACCGCTACCGCCATGCACCAAAACAAGTCGCTCGCCTTTTACCAGTAGACTGACAGCTTCATCGGCAGTCGACCTTACCACAGCATGTTCAGGTATTCGAATCTCCGGAGGACATGGAAACAAGCCTTCGCGACTGCTCAGACCAAACCAGAGAAGAATATCCTTCTCGGTGACGATCTCTCCTGCACGCTCCGGCAACATCAACTCGCGGACTCTGACTTGGAGATCCCGCACGGCTGACGACACATCGTCGCCAAGCAGACCAGCAACCGTGGCCACGACCTTTTCTCTCACGGCAAAGCGGGACTGGGAGCCGCACTCACTGAAATCCAGCGTTTCGAGGAAATCCTGAAATTCTGCTGTAGCGAGCCCCGTAGCGGCGTTCAGGCGCTTAAGTTCGTCTATTGTCGCTTGATCGATGCTGGCGCTCTCAAGTGGTCCTGACCACCGTGCATCGAGCGCTTTCTTGAGTCCTGCTGAAAGGTCTTGATTGCTAATAAGCCGAATTTTAAGCTGCGCGTCTTGTTTCATGCGCGCCTTGGCGCTTTTAAATTCGTCAACCATCTTGCGGATGACAGAGTTGTTCCTTTTTTTCGACGTATTCGCGGTCAACCGCGCAACCGACCAGGCCATTTCAGGATTGGCGGCAGAATATTTGAGTTGAACGAACTTTATGCGATCTGCGGTCTCAAGCGTCGTTCCCCCGTAGTACAACGTATAATCGACACCCTCCCATGTGGGATTGTCAGCATTCAGCGACGTCGTTTCCGTCCTGACACCTTCAACGCCAACAGCCATGAGGTCGGTTTTCGGATCGAGAAGATCGAGTACTTGCTGCAAAGCCCACAGTTCGTGGAACTGGTCGCCGGTGTTCGAACCGCGAGCGCCATGAAAGTCGATTTTGGGTGTAAAAGTGCTCACTGGAATCACTTAGGGTCGGACCATACTAGCCTCTAGATATTTAATGGTCAAAATTGTACTCATAAGGTTCAAATTACTCTCGCAGAATAAATCCTCGGTTTGGTAAAGGATTGAGAAAGATGGAAATGAGATGGATTCATCCCTTTCCCACCAGCCTTTTGAACTCCGTTTCGTCAATGATGGCAAGGCCCAGCTCCTTGGCCTTGGCGTATTTGGATCCGGGCTCTTTGCCCACCACCACATACGCCACCCCTTTGCCCGCGCTGGTGGCCACCTCTCCGCCGAGAGCAAGCACCTGGTCCTTGGCCTCGTCCCTGGTCATGTCTTCGAGGGCGCCGGTAAAGAGAAAGGTCTTGCCCTTGAGCGGCTCCTTCCTCCGCGCGCTCAGCTCAACTATCGTTACCCCTGCCTTTTGCAGCCGTTTGATCACCTCGCGATTCCTTTTATCGTTGAAGAACCAACGCACGCTCTGCGCCACCTCCGGCCCGATCCCAGCAATACCCTCCAGCTCCTCGGCCGAGATCTTATAGAATCGATCGAGTGCAGGCAGCTCGCGGGCCAGCACCTGGGCGATGTGCTCCCCCACATGCCGCATGCCCAGGGCATAGAGAAAGCGGGCGAGGCTCGGGTGTTTGCTCTTTTCCAAGGCATTGACAATGTTTTCCGCCGATTTCTTTGCCATCCTCTCGAGCGAGGCAAAATCATCGGCTGTGAGATCGTAGAGGTCGGCGACGTCCTTGACCAGGCCCGTATCAACCAATTGATTGATGAGCTTTATCCCGAGGCCGTCGATATCCATGGCCCGCTTGGAGGCGAAGTGCCTGATCCTCCCCTTCAATTGGGCCGCACACGAGATGCCGACGCAGCGGTGGGCGGCCTCTCCGGGCAGGCGAACCACATCCGATCCGCAGACCGGGCAGGCATCGGGCATAACAAACCGCCGCTCGGCCCCGGTCCTCTTGGCGAGTATGACCTTGACCACCTCGGGAATCACATCTCCTGCCCGCCGCACCACCACGGTATCGCCGATCCTGATGTCTTTTTTCTCGATCTCGTCTTGATTGTGCAGCGTCGCCCTCTTGACCTCCACGCCGCCGATCCTCACCGGCTCCATCAAGGCCACAGGGGTCAGGGCCCCGGTGCGCCCCACCTGCGCCCTGATATCGATAATCTTCGTGGTCGCCTCTTTAGCAGGGAATTTATACGCCACGGCCCACCTCGGGCTGCGGGAGACCTCGCCAAGCCGGCGCTGGAGCGCGAAACTGTCCACTTTGATGACCACCCCATCCATCTCATATGGTTGTCCTTCGCGCTCGGCATTTACTTCCTTATAATAGGCCACTGCCTCCTGGATTGCCTTGCATC
>Ga0299912_10003918_pt1 | contig 12155 bp, 13 predicted proteins | sample RVTome_2_FD_207667 | JGI IMG/M metagenome (GOLD analysis project Ga0299912, IMG submission 207667) | Soil microbial communities from uranium-contaminated site in the Upper Colorado River Basin, Wyoming, United States - RVT95D214 (version 2) ... | reverse complement strand
CGCCATGGGTGACGACGGCGAATTCCTTCATCGCTTCGCGGTCGAGATCGATGCGGACTTCGTCGTAGCCGATGCCGCGCTTGTCGAGAAAGGCCTTGGCCTTGACGCAGATGGGGCAGGTGCCGGTGCTGTAGACCTTGACGGCATTCATGGTGGGTTCCTGTTGCAAACGGGTTAATTCAGATTCAGCACGTCGCGCATGTCATACAGGCCCGGCTCACGGCCCTGCAGCCACTTGGCGGCACGCAGCGCGCCCTGGGCGAAGGTGGCGCGGCTGCTGGCCTTGTGGGTGAGTTCGACACGCTCGCCAATGCCGGCGAACAGGAGCGTATGGTCGCCGACGATGTCGCCGCCGCGCACCGTGGCAAAGCCGATGGTCTTGGGGTCGCGCTCGCCGGTGACGCCCTCGCGCCCGTAGACGGCGCAGCTGGCCAGGTCGCGGCCGATGGCGCGGGCGACGGCCTGCCCCAGGCCCAGCGCGGTGCCGGACGGCGCATCGACCTTGTGGCGATGGTGCGCCTCGATGATCTCGATGTCATAACCGTCCTCCAGCACCCGGGCGGCGAGTTCGGCCAGCTTTATCAGCAGGTTCACGCCCACGCTCATATTGGGCGCGAACACGATGGGAATCCGCTGCGCCGCCGCCGCAATTCGAGCCTTGCCGGCCTCGTCGAAGCCGGTGGTGCCGATCACCAGCGGCACGCCGGCCGCGGCACAGGCCTCCAGATAGCCGAAGGTGGCTTCGGGTCGGGTGAAGTCGATCAGTGCCTGCGCACCCTGCACCGCGGCGGCCGGCTGATCGGTCACGGCCACCCCGCTTGCCGCGCCCCAGGCCGCACCGGCATCCTGGCCCACCAGCGGACTGCCGGGCCGGTCAATGGCTCCACACAGCACGCAGTCGGCATCGGCCGCCACGGCTTCGAGCAGGGCACGCCCCATGCGGCCGGACACGCCGGCTATCGCGGTCTGCACCGTCATGGCTTGGAACCACGCAGAATCGACAGCACCCTTTCCTCGACGATCAGCCAGCGGCCGTCGCGCTCGGCCAGACGCAGCTGTTTGACCACGGTATCGCGGTAATTGTCGGAACGGTAATGCTGGTTGAAAGTCGCCGTGACAGTACCGTCAGCAGCGCGTTCGAAGGACGGTGAATCGATCCTGAGATCAATGTTTTTGGCCACGCCCAGCAGCATGCGGCGGCGTTTTTCCCAGTCGGCCCGGCTGTCTCCGCCCTGCGGAACGAAGCCGGCATCGTAGGCTGCGAGATAGGCGTCTTCATCGCGCCGTGCCCAGGCTGCCGCCCATTCATTCACCGATTTCAAAACCGGGGCGTCGCTGCCTGCCTGCGCCTGAACCGGTTCGGGGAATGACGGAATGACATCCGGCCGGATTTGGGCCACGTCGGTTTCAGGCTGCAGACTCAATTCGGCAGGCGGGCGCCGATTCGCATACGCCGGTGCATCTTTCGGGCTGGGCAACGGCGCCACGATGCTGGTTTCAGTTGCCGCCGGCCGGGCGGCCGATTCAGCCCTGGGCGCAGCCGGCTGCGCAAGCGGCGCTGCGACAGGCTGGGGGGCGACGGGCGACGGAACCGGCTGGGAAACCACTGGCGCCGACTGCACGGCCGGTTCGGTCTGAGCCACTGGCTCGGCCGCTCGTGGCGCTGCCGCGGGGGGCGGCATCGCGGGTGCGGTCTGCGGTGCAGGCACAGGCTGCGGCGCCGGTTGAGGTGAAGGCACCAGTGCGGGTGCCGGTTCGTTTCGGTTCTCGACCGCCGGGGGCTGCGGCACCGGTTCCGGCAGATCGCCTTCGATGCGCACCAGCGTATCGCCGTCGAAAAACAGCGAGATGCGCTTTTGCTCGGCCAGTTTGCCGGCCTTGTAGAACACGTACACATAGTCCCAGCGATCGGTCCGGAAGGGGTCGACCACCAGCGGCGTCCCGAGCAGGAAGCGGACCTGTGAACGGTTGAGGCCGGGCTTCAGGCGAGCGACGTTTTCCTGGTCGAGGGCATTGCCCTGTTGCACATCGATGCGGTGGGGTCCGATATTGACGCTGGAACACCCGGCTACCAGGCTCAGAAGCAGGGCGGAAATCAGGAAATGACGCATGGTCAGGAAACCGGAAGGGTTGGGGCGGGTGTAAAAAAACGTATCATAACGTATTCGTGTTCCCATTCTGGAGACCCCATTGAGCAATCCATCCGATCTCAAGAGCATCGGTCTCAAAGCCACGCTGCCGCGCCTGAAAATCCTCGATCTATTCGAACAGAGCAACAAGCGGCACATGACTGCAGAAGAGATTTACCGGCTTCTATCGGATGAAGGCCAGGACATCGGCCTCGCCACGGTCTACCGCGTGCTCACCCAGTTCGAGCAGGCCGGGCTGTTGATGCGCCACCATTTCGACAGCGACAAGGCGGTGTTCGAACTCAACCAGGGCGACCACCACGACCATCTGGTCTGCCTGCAGTGCGGCAAGGTCGAGGAGTTCTTCGACGCCGAAATCGAAAAGCGCCAGGCCCGCATCGCCAAGGAACGGGGATTTGCCATCCACGACCATTCGCTGCAGATCTATGCCGACTGCATCAAGGAAAACTGCCCCAACCGCAAGTCCAACGGCGCGCGTCAGCGCGCATAAGCCGCCACCGCCTCGCACAGGTCGGCCACGCCCGCGACCAGCCGTGGCGTGGGCCGATGCAGCAAATCCGCATCCACCCGCACAAACGCATCATTTCTGACCGCCGGCAGGCTGGCAAAACGCTGCCATGAACGCCGCAGGTCGGGCGCGTCGCTGCCCCCCACGATCAGTTCCGGCGCACGGCTCAGCACCGCCTCGCGCGACACCACCGGGGAAAGCCCGCGCAGATCGGCAAACACGTTGCGCGCGCCGCACAGCGCCAGCGCATCGCTGATCCAGTGGCCGCCGCCCACCGTCATCAGCGGCCGATCCCAGACCTGATAGAACACGCTCAGCGGCGGTTTCCGCGCATCGCGCACCTGTAACGCAGCCAGCCGTGCGGAATAATCCCGAGCCGCCGCCTCCCCCGCCACGGCATGGCCGCTCGCCTGCCCAATCAGGCGCAGCAGGCGCGCCACGTCGTCGAGCCGGGTCGCCTGGGTGTGCAGCACCGGCAGGCCCATTTTCTTCAGGCCGTGGATGTCCGCCGCGCGGTTGCCGCCCACCCAGACAATGACCAGATCGGACTTTAGCGCCAGGATGCGCTCGAAGTGGATGCGGCTGTAGTCGCCGATGCGCGGCAAGGTTTTCGCCGCTGCGGGGTAGTCGCTGGCGCTGTCCACGCCCACCAGCTGCGCGCCCGCGCCGACGGCGAACAGGAGTTCGGTGAGATGCGGCGAGAGGGAAATGATGCGCTGCGGCGGCCGGGTGAATTCAAGCGTCTGTCCGGCGTCGTCGACCAGGCGGATGGCAGCGGCCTGTGCGGGTGCCGCCAGCAACAGACACAGGCAAAAAACGAGGCGGAGAATCACCGATCGACGCGCGGGCTGCCGTGGAAAATCAGGCTGGCGCGACCGGCATCGAAGCGCAGGCGCGTGAGCGTTGCCGTCGCCACTTCGATGCGGTAGGCGTGTTGCAGCGGAATCTGCAGCGCCCACGCCAAGGCCATGCGCATCACCCCGGCGTGTCCCACCAGCAGCACGTGCTGGCCGGCGTGTTGCGCCAAAAGATCGTCGAGCGCGGCAGCCACGCGCGCATGGAAGTCCGAGAGCGGCTCGGCGCCTTGCGGTCGCGCATGGACCGGATCGGCCTTGAAACGCGCCAGCGTGCCGGGCGCATCCAGCTCGATCTCGGCGGCCGACCTGCCCTCCCATGCGCCGAATCCGACTTCCTTCAGGCGGTCGTCCAGCGCCAGCGGCAGGCCGTGGCGGCAGGCCAGCGCCTCGGCAAACGCGCGGCAGCGCAGCAAGGGCGACGACACGATGCGCGTCCACGGCACCGACTCGCCCACCGCCGCATGCATCTGCGCCCAGCCCTTTTCCGACAGCGGATCGTCGACCTGGCCGCGATAGCGGCGCCCGCCGACGGGTTCGCCGTGGCGCATCAGATCAAGGGTGATTCCAGTTCGCAAGGGCGCCGATACTTTGTCGACTGCGCCTTGCCGTGCTTCAGCACTGTCTTCGGCGTGTCTTCGCGTCTCGCCGCCCTTGCGAACTGGAATATCAATCACGCCAGCAACACCAGGTTGTCGCGGTGGATCAGCTCCGGCTCGTCCATGTAGCCCAGTTCGGCCTCGATCGCGCTGCTCGGCTTGCCGGCGATGCGGCGGGCCTCGCTTGCGCTGTAGTTGATGAGGCCGCGGGCGATTTCGCAGCCGTCGGTGTCGACCACGGCCACCACTTCGCCGCGCTCGAATTCACCGGTGATGCCCTTGACGCCGACCGGCAGCAGGCTCTTGCCGTCCTCGGTGAGCGCGCGCACCGCGCCGGCGTCGAGCACCACGCCGCCGCGCAGCTGCAGATGGTCGGCAAGCCACTGCCGCCGCGCGGCGAGCGGCGCCTGGCGCGCCACCAGCTGGCTGCCGATGGCTTCGCCGGCCGCCAGCCGCAGCAGCACATTCTCCTCGCGCCCGCTGCAGATCACCGTATGGGCGCCGCTCCGGGCTGCGCGCTTGGCCGCCAGGATCTTGGTCAGCATGCCGCCGGTGCCGACGCTGCTGCCCGCCCCGCCCGCCATGCGCTCGAGTTCGGGGTCGCCGGCGTGGGCGTCCATCACCAGCGTCGCCTGCGGATCCCTGCGCGGATCGGCGGTGAAGAGGCCCGTCTGATCGGTGAGGATGATCAGGCAATCGGCCTCGATGAGGTTGGTCACCAGCGCGCCCAGCGTGTCGTTGTCGCCGAGGCGGATTTCGTCGGTGGCGACAGTATCGTTTTCGTTGATGATCGGCACCACGCGCAGCTCCAGCAGCGTGCGCAGGGTGGTGCGGGCGTTCAGGTAACGGGTGCGGTCGGCCAGGTCTTCGTGGGTGAGCAGCACCTGCGCGGCGTGCAGGCCGTGGGTGCGGAAGATCGATTCGTAGGCCTGCACCAGCCCCATCTGCCCGACGGCAGCGGCAGCCTGCAGTTCGTTCACTGCCTTCGGCCGCTTCTTCCAGCCCAGCCGGGCGATGCCTTCGGCAATCGCCCCGGAGGACACCAGCACCACTTCCTTGCCCTGCGCGGTCAGCGCGGCAATCTGTTCGGCCCAGCGCGACAGCGCGGCGTGATCGAGGCCACGTCCTTCGGCAGTGACGAGGCTGGAGCCGACCTTGACGACGATGCGTCGTGCGTGCTTAACCACCGAATGCATCAGCACCACCCTGCCGCAGATTGCGCACAGCCTCATTGGCATCCCGGACATTGACACCGCCTGGACAAAAATGATCCTCGTACAAGGCCTTGTGATACGACAGCAGCGAACGGAGTTTGATGCCTTCCCAGCCAGCGTTGCGCGCCTTCGACCAGGTGCTGCCGGGATGGCCGTAGGCATACAGGCGGCGCTCGCCGGTGGCGCAGCGCATGCCCTCGAACGACACGTTCTTCGCCCCGCCCGTCGCTTCGATCACCACGGTGTAGCGGACGACCTTGTCCTCCCCGACGCTGATCGATGCCGTATCGATAAAGTGCCGGTTGCGCGTAGCCGACGACACCTTGAACTCGACCAGGTTTTCCGCCTGGGGATAGGGCGGCAACTGGGCCGACAGTTCCACCCAGGACTTATCGGCCTCGTACTCGAAATCAAATTGTCCCCATTCGGCATACGCGGTCAGGGGCAGCATCAGCAGCAAGGCAGTCAGGATTTTCATGTCCGGCATTTTATGGGTTCGGGTGTGGGATGTCTGCAGGAATATGGACGCTGGCGTCGCTTTCTGCAGCCTACTTGCGCTCCGAATAGATCGGCAACGTAATGCGGAACGCCATCGCCAGCAGGCGAACGCCCAGCACGCTCGACATCCCCGCCCACGCCGCAATCACCGGCGACACGCCGAGTGCCTGCAGACCCACCAGCACCAGGGCACCCGTCCAGGCGGCGGAAGCATAGAGTTCGCCCCGCACGAAAATCAACGGAACCTCGTTGCACAACACGTCCCGCAGCACGCCGCCGACGACGCCCGTGATCACCCCGAGCAGGCTGGCCACCAGCCAGGGCGCGTTCCATTCCAGGGCGATCTGGGTGCCGACGATGGTGAACAGGGCCAGACCGAGCGCGTCGGGAATTAGGAACAGCCGCGGCGGCAGGCGCAGGCCGCGCACCGCAAAAAAGATGACCAGCGTGGTCGCAAGCGCGACGATGAGGTAGACCTGGTCACTGATCCAGAACACCGGACGCTGCAGCAGAACGTCGCGCACCGTGCCGCCGCCCAGTGCGGTGGCGGCACCCACCATCATCACGCCGATCAGGTCCATGTTCTTGCGGCCGGCATCGAGCACGCCGGTCAACGCGTTCACGGCGACGGCCGACATGCCGGCCCAGTACAGCAGGTTTTCCATGGTGGATCGTCCGAAAAAAGCGTGGGTGACGCCAGCTTGATTGATTCCAGGTATCTCGGCAACCACCCCCGCAGGCCGCGTGAACACCCCGCCTGAACCTCATGTTGATGCGGTCGAAGAACAGGTGCCGCGATACAATCAACCCAACTTCCTGGGTCCTGCGAACCATCGAATGCTGCCTGCCTCACTCAAACGCTACGCCTGGCTCTCCATCGCGGCGGCCCTTGCCACCATCCTGCTCAAGGGCTGGGCCTGGTGGCTCACCGGCTCGGTCGGACTGCTTTCCGATGCGCTCGAATCCTTCGTCAACCTGGCGGGCGCCATGATGGCCCTGGCCATGCTGACGCTGGCGGCCCTGCCGGCGGATCAAAACCACGCGCACGGCCACGGCAAGGCGGAGTATTTCTCCAGCGCATTCGAGGGCTTCCTCATCCTCGTCGCCGCAATCGCCATCGGCTACGCAGCGATCGATCGCCTGATCAATCCGCAGCCGCTCGAAGCGGTGGGCATCGGGCTGGCGGTATCGGTCGTCGCCTCGGTGATCAACCTGGCGACCTCGCAGATCCTCATGGGGGTCGGCAAAAAATACAGATCCATCACGCTGGAAGCCGACGCCCATCACCTGCGCACCGATGTCTGGACGTCTGCAGGCGTCATTCTCGGTGTCGGGCTGGCGTGGGCGACCGGCTGGCTCTGGCTCGATCCGGTGATCGCGCTGGGGGTGGCGATGAATATCGTGTGGACCGGCTGGCGGCTGCTGCATCGCTCCGCTGCGGGACTGATGGACGTCTCCATCCCGGAAGAAGACATCGATGCAATCGAAGCCGTGCTGGAACGCTACCGCAGTCAAGGAGTGGATTTCCACGCATTGCGAACGCGCCAGGCCGGCAGCCGCGCCTTCGTTTCCCTGCACGTGCTGGTGCCCGGCGCCTGGAGCGTCCAGCAGGGGCATGACTGGTCGGAACGCATCGAGGCCGACATCCGTCAGGCCGTGCCCTACGCCCACCTCACCACGCACCTGGAACCGCTTGAGGATCCGCTGTCCCAGGCGGACCAGGAACTGGACCGCCTGACGGACTGAGCGCGCCAATGCGCGCGCTTCAGCGTCCGGTCATCGCCGCCCTGGCGCGCACCAGCCGGCCGTCGCGGTAGTCGGCGAAGGCCTGCTCGATCTCCTCGCGGGTGTTCATGACGAAGGGGCCGTACTGCACCACCGGTTCGCCGAGCGGCCGGCCCGCCACCAGGATGAAACGGGCACCCACCTCGCCTGCCGTGATTTCAAACGTGTCACCCGCGCCCAGCACGGCAAGGTTGTGCGTTGCCAGCGCATCGCCTGCCAGACGGGCGCTGCCCTCGAAGACGTAGACGAAGGCATTGCGCGTCGCCTCCAGCGGCAGGCTGAAGCGGGCATCGGCCGCGAGGCTGACGTCGAGGTAGAGCACATCGGTGGCGGAATCCTTGATGACGCCGCGCGTGCCGCCGAATTCGCCGGCCAGCACCCGCACCCTGCCCTGCTCCAGCGCCACCTCGGGGATGGCCGCGGCGGAGAACTCCTGATAGGCCGGGTCGGCCATTTTTTCGCTCGCGGGCAGGTTGATCCACAGCTGGAACCCGCGCATCAGGCCATCGGTCTGTTGCGGCATTTCGGAATGGATGACGCCGCTGGCTGCCTTCATCCACTGCACGCCGCCGGCCTTGAGGTCGCCGCGGTTGCCCATGCTGTCGCGGTGCTCCATGTGGCCGTCGAGCATGGTGGTAAAGGTGATGAAGCCGCGATGCGGATGGTCCGGAAAACCGGCGATGTACTCGTCCGGATCGTCGCTGCCGAAATGATCGAGCATCAGGAAGGGATCGAGGTTCTTCAGCGCCGGCGTGCCGATGCTGCGATGGACGGTGACGCCGGCGCCCTCGGTCACCTCAAGGGCAGGGACAAGCTGGCGAATGTGACGCGTGCTCATGGTCGGCTCCTTGTCTGAATGACACATGATGGTACCGACGGCCACTCATTTCAAACCGCTTACACGCGTCCTTTCTCCAAAGGGGTGCGAACCTTTATCGACTTTGTGGCCGTACCATCTGATGGCAGCGCGCCGGCGCCCTACCCCAATCCAGCGCCGCGACTCACTCGCCGCAATAAATGAAATCCCGCTTGAACGGATAGTTCAACTGCTTGCCGTCGACGGACTTGCCCGCCAGCACCTGCCACAATTCCATCCAGCCGTGGTCGAAAGCATAGGCGGATCCCGCCATGTAGATGCGCCAGATGCGGTATTTCTGTTCGCCGATCAGGTGGCGGGCTTCGTCGGCGTGCTGCTCCAGCCGGGTGACCCAGTGCCACAGGGTCTTGCCGTAATGGGGGCGCAGGTTTTCGGCGTCGAGGCATTCGAGGCCGCTGCTTGCGGTTGCACGCAGCACGTCGGAAGCGTGTACCAGTTCGCCCCCGGGGAACACATAGTCCTCGATGAATTCGGATATGCCGCTGCCGAGGCCGCTGGACTCCGGTTCGGACGTGGTGATGCCGTGGTTGAGCACCAGCCCGCCCGGCTTCAGCAGCGCGTTGATCTTGTCGAAATAGGTGGCGAGGTTGAGACGGCCGACGTGCTCGAACATGCCGACGCTGGCGATCTTGTCGTAGCCGCCATGCTCGGGCACGTCGCGGTAATCCATCCGGCGCACCTCGACCCGGCCGGTCAGGCCGCGTGCCTCGATCTGCTCGCTGACGTACGCATGCTGGTCGTCCGACAGGGTGATGCCGACGGCGCGCACGCCGTAGCGCTCCGCAGCGTGCAGGATCAGCCCGCCCCAGCCGCAGCCGATGTCGAGCAACTGCTCGTCGGGCTGGAGGTCGAGCTTGCGGCAGATGTGGTCGAGCTTGGCTACCTGCGCGTCGTCCAGGCTCATGTCCGGGGTCTTGAAATAAGCGCAGGAATACACCCGCCGCGCATCCAGCCACAGGCCGTAGAAATCGTTGGACACGTCGTAGTGATACTGGATGTTCCTGCGGTCCTTGCTGCGCGTGTGGCGCCACCACTTCCAGCTGTCGGAGCCGGTTTTCGGCGCGCAGTCGCCAGCGTTGCACAGGTGGTCGCCGAGCGCGAGGATGTCTCGGATGTCGCCATCCAGATCGATGGCACCCTCGACGTAGGCGCGCGCCAGACTGCCCAGACTGGGGTCGGCCATGGCCTTGAGGCTGGCCGCCTGATGCAGCCGCACCCGCACCGCCGCATCGGCGACGGTGCCGACCTGCTCGCCATTCCACAATTCGACCACGAACGGCAAGCCGGAGGCTTCCACCCGCCGCCGCACCTGATGAACCAGCAGTTGATCCAGCATAACGTCCTCCTCAAAAAGCAGGCGGCGCGATGTTGTTTTACCGCCTGGATTTATGTTTAGGACAAATCGAGCACCAGTGCAGCGCGGGTGTTTTCTGCCAGCGCCATCGGTTCCACCCGGTAGGCATCCAGATCGATGCCCATGCGGATAGGGCTGCCGCCCTTGGCCACCACGATCGAAGTGGGATCGAGCTCGAAACGCAGGAAGTGCACCGACGAGGTTTTTTCCTCGTTCTCGCGCTCCAGGTCCTCGTCGGCGATGGCGAACACCTTCGGCTGCTCGGCCACCTGCACCCAGATCTGATCTTCGATTCCCTTCAGCCTGGCCAGCGCCACCTTGCGCGCGTCCGGGTCGGAGTACTGGATCATCATGGTGGCCTTCCAGTTAGTGCCGTCCGGCACCAGCGGGTTGTAGGCATCGAGCTCGTCCTGGATGCCTGCTTCCTCGAAGGTGCGCTCGGCGCGCAGCATTTCCTGTATCTGGTAGCGCATGGTTTTCTCGTCTTCGAAAATCAGCGTGACGTGGTCGCCCAGCTCGACCATGCGGTTCTTCTTGTGCGCCATGATTTCGGCGCGCATGTCGGTGCGAACCTTGGCATAGCTTTCCAGGCTCATCAGGCTGTCACGTGTAATGTGCGGCATGTTTTTTCTCCTTGATAGCGAGGGTTCATTCAAGACCATAGGCGATGCGCAGCAGCGTGATCGGATGCTGCTTCTGCGCGGTGGCGGATTCGCCCATGCCCTGCAGGATGTGACGCGCGGCAATCGCGCAGTCGGAGCTCACGTAATCGGGCTGCGGCTCGGCCATCTGGCGGAACACCGGTTTGCCGATCTTCATCGACTTGTCGAAGAACTCGCTCTTCACGCCCCAGGTGCCGTCATGGCCGGAGCAGCGCTCGACCATGGTCACCGTGGCGCCGGCCAGCTGCAGCGCGTCGCGCGTCTTGTTGCCGATGTTCTGCACGCGCTGATGGCACGGCACGTGATAGGCCACCTTGCCGAGCGGCTGATCGAAATCGGTCTTCAAGAGACCATCGACATTGCGCGCCATCAGGTATTCGAACGGGTCCCACATCGCCTCCTTCACCGCCTGAACGTCGGCATCGTCGGGGAACATCAGCGGCAGTTCCTGCTTGTACATCAGCGTGCACGATGGGACCGCAGTGAGGATCGCATAGCCTTCGCGGGCCAGCTTCGCCAGATGCGGGATGTTGGTCTGCATGAGCTTTTCCACCGCGTCGAGGTCGCCCAGTTCCAGCTTGGGCATGCCGCAGCAGGCTTCCTTCTCCACCAGCACGGCGGGGATTTCGTTGTGCGCCAGCAGCTTCAGCAGATCGTGGCCGATGCCGGGCTCGTTGTAGTTGATGTAGCAGGTGGCGTAGATCGCCACCTTGCCGGGCGTCTTCTCGCCGTCCTTCACGGCGAAATCGCTGCGCGGCTTCGCGGTGGAACGGAATTTCGCGCTGTCGTATTCGGGCAGCTGGCGGTCGGGGTGGATGCCCAGCACGCCGTCGACCAGCTTGCGGATCGGCTTGCTTTTCAGGCTGGCGTTCACCGCCTGCACCACCACCGGAATCGAGGCGAGCTTGCCCATCGCATCGGTGCTGGACAGGAGCCTGTCGCGGAAGCTCGCGCCGCGCGTCTGGAATTTGATCGCCTTGGCGCGCAGCATGGTGTGCGGGAAGTCGAGGTTCCACGGATGCGGCGGCACGTAAGGGCATTTGGTCATGTAGCAGAGGTCGCACAGGTAGCACTCGTCGACCACCTTCCAGTAGTCGGCCTTGGCCACACCGTCGACTTCCAGGGTCGAGGACTCGTCGATCAGGTCGAACAGGGTCGGAAACGCGGTGCACAGCGACACGCAACGGCGGCAGCTGTGGCAGATGTCGTAGACACGCTCAAGCTCGTGCATCAGCTTGTCTTCGTTGTAGAAATCCGGGTTTTTCCAGTCGAGCGGATGACGGGTGGGGGCTTCGAGGCTGCCTTCACGTGTGCTCATGCGAACTCCAGTTGTCTATCTTCTTGAAAAAATCAGAGCCAAAAAAAGCGGGCCGCAACCGACCCGCTTTTTACTTGGGCAGAATTACGCGCCCAGGGTGTCCAGGGTCTTCTGGAACTTGTTCGCGTGCGAACGCTCGGCCTTGGCCAGCGTCTCGAACCAGTCGGCGATCTCGTCGAAGCCTTCGGAACGCGCATCCTTGGCCATGCCCGGGTACATGTCGGTGTACTCGTGGGTTTCGCCCGCGATCGCGGTCTTCAGGTTGTCGGCGGTGGGGCCGAAGGCCATGCCGGTGGCGGGGTCGCCGCACTTTTCCAGGTATTCCAGGTGGCCGTG
>Ga0299912_10003917_pt1 | contig 12156 bp, 13 predicted proteins | sample RVTome_2_FD_207667 | JGI IMG/M metagenome (GOLD analysis project Ga0299912, IMG submission 207667) | Soil microbial communities from uranium-contaminated site in the Upper Colorado River Basin, Wyoming, United States - RVT95D214 (version 2) ... | reverse complement strand
CCGTGGGCACCGCCACCCTCGACCACGCCGCCATGCGGCTTCGGCTCGGTGACACCGAGCAGGACCTGCCCAAGAAAGAGTTCGAGGTGCTGGCACTGCTCATGGAACATCCGGGGAGGGTCGTTTCACGGGAGGAGTTCCTCGACCAGGTGTGGGGCTACGCCTGGATCGGCGACACCCGCACCCTCGACCAGCATGTCCGTCGCCTCCGTCGCCGGCTCGAGGCCGATCCCGGGGCGCCGACGATCGAAACGGTGCGGGGCGTGGGGTACCGGCTGAGGGTGAGCGAGTAGTTGCCGGTTGCCGGTCTCCAGTTTCCAGTAAGACACGCCTCGATCGGAACTCGGCCGTTGCTCATCGCACGGAGAGTCTGACTGGCAACTGGAAACTGGACACGTCCCACGGGCAACGGGCAACGGGCAACGGTATTACCCGAACAGCCTGCGCCACAGCCTGACGAAGAGGCCGCGGTCTCCCGGCTTGGGCAACCCGGTGAGCACGTCGCCGAGGTGATCGGGAGGCAGATCCCCCACCAGGACGTAGGAGCGGTCCGGGCCGTTCCACTCCACCCAAATGTGAGAGGGAGTGAGGAAACGCCGGTAGGTCGCCCCATCGACCACGAATGCGGTCGCATGGGCGAAGGCATCGGGCGTCCGCCCCCGCTTGGACTCGAACACGCTGAACGAGAACAACCCGTCCGAGTAATACCCCTGCAGGACCCCCTGGGGATCTCCGTAGGTGTCGGCGCGGCGGTAGCCGCCGAGCGTGGCCGGCAGGTCCCCGGCCGATGCCGTGGGGACCAGCATCCGTGTAGTCCCGTACGACGCCGGCTTGACGGGCTCCTCGGAGGGCCCGGAGGTGAAGTCGATCAGGGTGGCAAGGCGATACACCCGGCCCTCCCCGTCGAGGACCTCGGTGACCAGCGGCACACGGCTCTCATAGTCGACGATGAGCCTGAGCCGGGGGACGCCATCCTCGAGCACGAAGAACTCACTCGCCGGCCGGCCGAGCCGGGTCGTGGGCGTCGATTCGCCCAGCGTGTAGCGGTCGGCCAGCACCCACTCGGCCGATCCGCCGACTCCCACGGCGTACCAGCCCGCCCCGGAGCTGATCGCCATGAGCCCGTCGACGAGCATGAGGTCGCCCGCCGGCCCGTGCACCATCGACATGCCGTTGGTCCTGGTGACCTCGTAGGTCGCCATGACCGCGTCGGATCCCCAGGTGCACATCACAATGCCCTCTGCGTGGAATTCGGCGGTGGCGGCGTTCTCCAGGTACTCCTGCAGGTCCTCATCGGCGAACGCGGCCGACGTGCTCCACAACGAGACCGCCACCAGCCCGAGTACGAGCGCCCTGCGGTTCACGGCCCGCTCACCGGCCCGCGGATCGTGGCGACACCGGGATCGACGACCACCCGGGCGACGTGCTGATCGACCAGGGACCCGATGTCGAAGGCGGTGTCCGCCTCGCCGGGGCCGATGAGCAGCCCGACGGCGAGCACGGCTACGGCGACCGCCGAGGCGGCCCACGCCCAGACCGGCCGGAACACCCGGTGACGGCGACGCGCCTGGAGCATCCCGCGTACCAGCTCCGGGGGAAGCTCGAGAACCGGGAGACCGCGTACCGCCGACCTGACCCGACCGACGTCATCGCGCTCGGCGCTGCACGCCTCGCACCCGGCAAGGTGCTGGGCAATCCGGCTGCGCTCGGCCTCATCGACCTCGCCGTCTAGGTAGGCGCTCAGGCTGTCCCCGAGATGGCTCATTCGAGCAGCTCCTTCAACATCCTCCGACCCCGATGGATGCGGCTCCGCACCGTCCCGACCGGAATACCGGCGGCGAGGGCGATCTCTTCGTAAGAGAGCCCGACGACGTCGCAGAGGACCACAGCCTCGCGGAAATCGTATGGGAGCTCGAGGAGTGCCGACTGCATGTCCTCGCCGAGACGGACCGCGGCAAGCACATCCTCGGGTGCCGGTGCCGACCCGGTGTCGTCGTGGTCCCCCTCGGGCAGCGGGACCGTGGGCCGCCGCTTGAGCCGGCGCATCTCGTCGAGGAAGGCGTTGCGGGTGATGCGCCACAACCAGCCTTCGAACGATCCCGGGGTGTATGCCTGGAGACCCTTGCGGACGCGGAGCAGCACCTCCTGGACCAGGTCGTGTGCGTCATCGGCGTTCCCCGTGAGTCGATAGGCAAAGTTATAGATCGTGCGCCCGTGGAGTCGCGCCACGTCTTCCCACGAAGGGACGGTCTCCTCAGGCACCCGTCACCCCCGGTAACGGTCCCGGAATCGCCGGAGTTCCAGGACGAGGCAACCCGGCCACGCCGTTTCCCATCGTGGGCATCAGCCCAGCGCGAGGGCGTCGACGAAGCGCTGCAGCCGCTCCCGGGTGACGAATCGGATCCGAGGGTCTCGCCGCTCACGCTCGTGGATCTCGAACGGCGAGTGCTTCTCGGTGATCAACAGGCCCCTGGGGGCCCCGGACGATCCGAAGTCCACGACGAACCGGCGCATCTCCTGTTCGTTCAGCTCGGGATGGTGTCCGGCGACGTGGGGCACGACCCGGATGAAGGTCTCTTGTCCGCCGCGACGCGCCAGGTAGGTGGCGGGGCCGGTTTCGGTGAGCGAATACCCCGCCGACCGCATCAGGCCAAGCACCACGTCGTGGAACGCCGCCTTCTCCGGGTCGATCCCCTGGCCACGCAGTGCCGCCGACGCCCCGGCGGGCAGCACCATCTCGTCGGTGAACGACGCAAGGGTCTCCCGGCCGGATGGCACCGCGGCCTTCGGCGACTGCGGGGGCAGGTCGTCGAAGTGGTCGAACACGTCGAATTCGACCCGGGAGGCGTGGGGAAGATGCTCGGGTGAGGGTGATGGCGGGAGCCGGCCTGGGGTGTCGAGTTCGACCGTGGTGGCGACCACCCACGAGCCGTCGCGCCTGCCCAAGGCAACCACCCGGTGGACGCCGTCGATCGGCAGGGCGTGACGCTTCTCCCTGACCACCTCCACGGCCTCGTGGCCCAGCAGCGATGCCAGCACCTCGTCGACACGACCTTCGGGGAGAGGCACCTCGAAGTACACCCGCGCATCCTCACCGGCCACGTGGAACTCGGAGACCATGGGGCGTGGCCGGGCGGGAGGGCCACCGGCCTCGGCGGTCACGGCGGTGCGCCGACGGAACCGTCCGGAGAGGACGATGATGCCGATCGCCGCGACGATCACCGCGATGGCGAGTGCGTAACCCACAATGCAGTCCCTGCTCGAGAGGGCACATTGTATTGAACGTAGGAATGGGGACCGCGGTGCACGGTCGCCACTGCATGAGAGATATCAGGTATCAGGTGTCAGACGCCAGACATCAGGCTTCCGCAGGGCACGAATCCCAGGAGACTGCTCTGGTAGCGCCTGCTGACACCTGATGTCTGACACCTGAGATCTCCGCCGAAGGCGGCCTCAGCTCGCCCGGCGGGCGGCCGCGACCTGGCGATCGCGGCGGACCCGGCGGCGCTCCCGCTCGGACATCCCGCCCCAGATGCCGAACTTCTCGCCGGTGACGATGGCGAACTCGAGGCATTCGGCGCGCACTTGGCACTCCCGGCAAATCGACTTGGCCGCCCGAGTCGAGGCGCCGCGCTCGGGGAAGAAGAGATCGGCGTTGGCACCCTTGCAGTTGGCGTCGTCCTGCCAAGCGAGGTCATCGCTGGTTTGGAGCGCTTTCCTCAGGTCCTCGAGCATTCCGCTACCCGCTCCCTCGGCAGAATCACACTCGTGTCATTATTGCGCGCGGAGCGCGCGCAGTCAAAGGCTTTCTCTTCAACGTCTTTCCGAGACGCGAGGGCAAGCTGGGGACAACTCACGCGCGGAGCGCGCGCACCGGAAGGAGAGCCTCCGGGACCACCGGACGACCGGGCGGAACCTCGAGCGGATCGCTCAGAGCCACCCGTGAGTCGTGAGCGCGGCGAGAAGCTATGAGCTCCGAGCTATGGGCGAGTACTCACAGCTCGAAACTCACGGCTCCCCCGTTCATGCCGTGGATGGACACCACGGTGTTCGAACGCGGCGCCATTCCTAACTCCGTGCCACCAGGGCCCGGTTCTTCCACTTGGCCTTCACGTAGTCCCGGTTCATCAGCGCGATGAAGTCGATCGAGATGGACTTGGGGCAGGCGTCCTCGCACTCCCCGTGGTTGGTGCACGAGCCGAAGAACCGCTCCATCTCCTCGACCATCGCCGACACACGGGACCACCGCTCCGGCTGTCCCTGCGGAAGCAGGTTGAGATGGGAGACCTTGGCGGCTGTGAAGAGCTGCGCGGCATGGTTGGGGCAGGCGGCGACGCATGCCCCGCACCCGATGCAGACCGCGGCATCCATCGCCGTCTCTGCGACGTCTTTCGGGATGAGGGTGAGGTTGGCGTCGGGCGCCCCGCCGACGTCTGCGCCGATGTACCCACCCGCCTCGATGATCCGATCGAGCGCAGACCGGTCGACCACGAGGTCCTTGATGATCGGGAACCCGGCCGCCCGCCACGGTTCGATGACGATGCGGTCGCCGTTGGAGAACTTCCGCATGTGCAACTGGCAGGTGGCCGTGCCCTTCTGCGGCCCGTGCGGGTGCCCATTGATCATCATGCCGCAGGACCCGCAGATTCCCTCCCTGCAGTCGTGCTCGAAGGCGATCGGCTCGCGCCCCTCCAGGGTCAGACGGTCGTTGACGACGTCGAGCATCTCCAGGAAGGAGGCATCCTCGGAAATCCCGGTGGCGCGGTACTCCTCGAAGTCGCCGGGGCGGTCCGGCCCCGCCTGCCGCCAGACGCGAAGCGTGAGGTCCATTACTTGTAGCTCCGCGTCTTGAGCGCCACGCTCTCGAAGGCGAGGGGCTCCTTGGTAAGGGTGGGCTCGGCTCCCGGCCCCTCCCAACCCCAGGCGGAGACGTAGGCGTAGTCGTCGTCGTTGCGCAGCGCCTCACCCTCGGGTGTTTGGTGCTCGAGTCGGAAGTGGCCGCCGCACGACTCCTCGCGGTCCAGGGCGTCCCGGCACATCAACTCGGCCAGCTCGAAGAAGTCGGCGACCCGCCCCGCCTTCTCCAGCGACTGGTTGAGAGTGTCGGCGCCGCCCAGCACCTTGACGTCGGCGTAGAACTCCTCCCGCAGGGCGGGGATCTCGGAGAGCGCCTTGCGGAGGCCGTCGCCGCTGCGGGCCATGCCGCAGTGCTCCCACACGATCTTGCCGAGCTCGCGATGGAACCAATCGACCGTTCGGTTCCCCTCTGCCTCCAGCATGTGCCGCGTCCTGGCTTCGACGTCGCGCTTGGCCTCAGCGAACGCCGGATTGTCGGGCGAGGGCGCCGGCCGGCCGAGCATCCCGGCCAGGTACCCGGCGATCGTCGCGGGCAGGATGAAGTACCCATCGGCCAGGCCCTGCATCAGGGCGCTCGCCCCGAGGCGGTTGGCGCCGTGGTCGGAGAAGTTGGCCTCACCGATGGCGTACAGCCCGGGAACGGTCGTCATCAGGTCGTAGTCGACCCAGAGGCCTCCCATGGTGTAGTGGGGGGCGGGGTAGATCCGCATGGGGCGGACATAGGGATCCTCGCCGGTGATCCGCTCGTACATCTCGAAGAGGTTGCCGTAGCGTTCCTCGATGGCGCTCCGGCCGAGACGGGCGATGGCGTCGGCGCAGTCGAGGAACACCCCGTTCCGCAGCGAGCCCACTCCCCGGCCCCCGTCGACTTCTTTCTTGGCGGCGCGTGAGGCGACGTCGCGGGGCACCAGGTTCCCGAAGGCCGGATAGCGCCGCTCGAGGAAGTAGTCGCGCTGGTCGGGCGGGATTTCCCCGGCCATCCGCTGGTCGCCGATCTCCTTGGGCACCCAGATCCGCCCGTCGTTGCGCAGCGACTCGGACATGAGCGTGAGCTTCGACTGGAACTCGTCGCTCTGCGGGATGCAGGTGGGATGGATCTGCGTGAAGCACGGGTTGGCGAAGACCGCTCCCTTGCGGTGGGCTCGCCAGATCGCGGTGACGTTGCAGGCCTTGGCGTTCGTGGACAGGAAGTAGACGTTGCTGTAGCCGCCGGTCGCCAACACGACGGCATGGGCGGAGTGGGTGGTCACCTCGCCGGTCACCAGGTCACGCACGACCACACCGATGGCCTTGCCATCGGCGACGACGACGTCGAGCATCTCGCTGCGGGTGTGCGCCTCGACCGTCCCCGCCTTCATCTGGCGGGCAAGCGCCTGGTAGGCCCCGAGCAACAGCTGCTGGCCGGTCTGCCCCCGTGCGTAGAACGTTCGCTCCACCTGGACGCCGCCGAAGGAGCGATTGGACAGGAGCCCGCCGTACTCCCGGGCGAACGGGACGCCCTGGGCGGTCGCCTGGTCGATGATCTCGTTGCTGAGCTGAGCCAGCCGGTAGACGTTCCCCTCCCGGGAGCGGTAGTCACCCCCCTTGATGGTGTCGTAGAAGAGGCGATACACGCTGTCGCCGTCGCTCCGATAGTTCTTGGCGGCGTTGATCCCGCCCTGGGCAGAGATGCTGTGGGCCCGCCGCGGGCTGTCGTGATAGGTGAACACCTTCACCCGGTACCCCAGCTCGCCGAGGGTCGCCGCCGCACCGGCGCCGGCGAGGCCCGTCCCCACGACGATCACCTCGAACTTGCGGCGATGGGGCGGGGCCACCAGTGGCATCTCGAAGCGGTGGTTGTCCCACTTGTCGGCGATGGGACCGGCCGGGATCTTGGCGTCGAGTTGCACGGTCACCTCGACAGCCAGCCTGCCTGGACGGCGATGGGGAACGACAGGTTGCCGGCGACGATGAAGGCGGTGATGGCGTACGCCAGGTAGCGGCGCCACTCGTTGAAACGCGGATGGCTCCACCCGAGACTCTGGAAGAGGCTCCAGATCCCGTGGAACAGGTGGAAGCCGAGCGCCACGTTGGCGACGCCATAGAGGACGGCGACCGGGACCCGCTGCAGGCTGAGGATCAGATTGTCGTAGACATCGCCCCGGACGAATTGGCCCGTCGCCGCCGGGCCGACCCCCCAGGTCAGGTCGGCCAGGTGGAACGCCAGGAACAGGATCACGATCCCCCCGGTCCAGCGCATGGTCCGGGAGGCGTACGAGGCCACCGCGTAGTCGCGCTCCCGGTACCGCCCGCCGCGTGCCTTCCAATTGGTGTATGTCAGCGAATAGGCGGAGTGGATGTGGAGGGCGAACGCCACGATCAGCCCGCCGCGCAGGATCCACAGGACGCTGGTACGCGGCACGAGGTGCCCGCCGAGGTCGCGCAGCGCCTCGCCGTATTGGTTGATCTCATCGGCGCCGAGGTACATCTTGAGGTTGCCGACGAGGTGAGCGACGACGTAGCCGATGAGGGCGATGCCGGTCACCGCCATGACCCACTTCTTGCCCACCGCCGACCGGTAGAAGTCGACTACCCAGGGAGTGGCCCTGGACTTCTGCTGTTCGGTCGTGGTCACGAGGAACCCTCCGGGGGGGCATTCTCGCGCAGCCGCCCCGGGCGGTCGATTCCTGGCGGTGGCACGCCGCGGGCCACCCCGTCATCGGAAGGCCCGGCCTCGCGACGGCGTACGCTTGCCTTTCATGCGAACACCGCCCCGGGTCATGCCCGCCCTGATCACGCCCTTCGGAGAGGAGGGCCGCCTCGACCTCGGAGCCCATCACGACAACGTCGGCATCCTGTGGCAGCGCGGTGTCGCCGGGGTGGCCGTCGGGGGATCCAACGGAGAGGGCCCCTACCTCGAGCCGAGTGAGCGCCATGCCCTCGCCGCGGTCGCCCGGCGGGCCGCCCCCGACGCCTTCATCCTCGTCGGGGTCGCCGCCGAGACCCTCCGCGGGGCCATCGAGATGGCGGCGGAGGCGGCGCGTGGAGGCGCCGATGCCCTGCTTGTGATGACGCCGTCCAGCCTGGTCCGATACCGCAGCGACCTCATGGAGGGCTTCTACCGGGACCTGGCCGCGGTAGCCGGCTTGCCCATCTTCCTGTATTCGGTTCCCCGGGTCACCGCCGTCGAGATCCCGCTGGAGGCGGCGCTGCGCCTCGCCCGGGTCGAGGGCATCGTGGGGATGAAGGACTCCGGCGGCGACCCGGTCCGTTGCGCCACCCTGGCATCGCAAGCCGGCAATGGCTTCTGCGTCTTCGCCGGTTCGTCGGCCGCCATCGCCCCGGCGATGGCCGGGGGCCCGGTGCACGGAGCGCTCACCGGATCGGTGAACTACGCCCCCGAGCTAGTGGCCGAGGTGGTCGCCGCCGCCGGGACCGACGCCTCCCAGGGGCCGCACGATCGACTCGTCCGCCTCAGCGCGGCGATCGAACAACACGGGGTCGCCGGCGTGAAGTACGCCGCCGAGCGCGCCGGGCTCACTTCCCGCCTGCCCCGCCTCCCGCTCCGTCCCATCGATGAGGCCGCCCGTCGTTCCATCGACGCCGCCCTCGCCGAAGCGGGCGTTCCCACACGGTGAGTCGAACCGGAGTGGGCCTCCCGGCGCGTTGCTAACCTCCGCGAGCGACGCAGAAAGGAGCCGGAGTTGGCCAAGTTCCTCACCCACGACTGGCTACAGGCCCTCAACGACACCGTGAACACCCACGAAGGTTTCCGCAAGGCGATCGCCAACGCCGACCTGACCCTCCAGTTCGAGGTTCCGGACGCCCCCGAGGCAACGGAGCACCGCTACTACTTCACGATCAAGGGGGGAAGTCTCGTCGCCGGTCCCGGCGACGCCACCGCCCCCGATGCCACGATCACCCAGAACTACGAGACGGCTACCGCCATCAGCAAGGGGACGATGAACACCCAGATGGCGTTCATGACCGGCAAGCTCAAAGTGGCCGGGAACATGGCCAAGATCATGATGAATCAGGCCCTGTTCAACAGCTTCGCCGACGCCGCCTCGGGAGTGCAGGTCGAGTACTAGGCCGAAACGGCCAGTTTCCAGTTACCAGTCTCCAGTCACCAGCCAGAACGGTTGCTGATTCCCCGCCGTTCTTGCTGGAAACTGGAAACTGGAAGCCTCTTGCTGGAAACGGGAAACCTCTTGACAAGAAGAGGGGCGCCACGCGGGCGCCCCTCATCACGTCAGCGGATTCGACGGATCAGTGGTTGACGGCGTCCTTGAGGGCCTTGGCGACCTTGAACGACGCGGCCTTGCTCGCGGCGATCTTGACGGCCTCGCCGGTGCGGGGGTTGCGGCCCGTGCGCGCCGGACGATTCTTCACGTCGAAGTTGCCAAAACCTGCGATCTGGACCTTCTCGCCCTTGGCGAGTGCGGCGGTGATCGCTCCAATGACGGCGTCGACCGCAGCCGATCCCATCGCCTTCGAGCCGCCGAATGACACGCCTACGGCGTCTCCGAGCTCCTTCTTGTTCACTTTCCGCTCCTCCTTCGAGAGGGAATCACAGTCATGTGACTCTAGCCCTGGGGGACGACGAGACACCACCTTATCGCGCCGAAAGCCAGGCGGCATGGGCCTTTTCCGACCAGGGGGCGGCCCGGGTCCGAGCTGTGTAGAGTGTCGCCGCGCTCTGTGGGAGGCTCGTGTCCACGCTGTCCAGGAACCGTCCCTACCTCCTGACCATGATCGGCCTGGCCGTCATGGCCCAATCGGTGCTCTGGGAGTACGTTCGACTCAAGCCTGACTACCGCTTCGTCATCGAGCCGTGGTCGATCCGGGGCTATCAGACCACCCAGGGCCGGGTCATCCTGGCCGCCGCGGTGTGGCTGGCCATCGTGGCCACTCTGATGGTCACCATGAAGATCAAGGAAACCCCCGCCCACAGCATCGTCGTCATCGCCATCTCCACCCTCATCCCCGTGGTGGCAGCCGTGATCGCCAACGCCAAGGACATCGTGCTGGGCGGCATGGGGGTGGCGCTCGTGGCCCTGCTCGTGACCGTGGTGGTCAACGTTGTCGTGGCTCGGTACGCCCTTCCCGACTCGATCAAAGGCGTGGCGCGCACCGGAATCAGACTGGCGCTGTGGATCGGCACCCTGCTGGTCTTGATGTTGGCCGTGCTAGGACCCGTTTTCGGGTCGCGGGCGGCGCCGGCGTGGGTGGTCTTCGCCCTTGTGTTCGGCTTCATCGGAGCGCTGGCCATCACCCGGCCGCCTGAGCGCCTGGCGGTCTGGCGGATGTTGATCAACGGCGTGGCCGCCCTGTGGATCATGACCATCACGATGGGCGCCTCGCTGCGCTGGGACCTGGTGCACGAGCAGTTCGCCCGTTTCGGCGTCAGTGCCGAGATCGGCGACGTGCAGATCACCTCCGGTATCCTGCTGTGCTGGTTCGGGGGCATACTCGCCTTCGCCGGAACCGTGAGCCTCTGGGCCAAGCGGCGCGACCTGATTGCTGCCAAGGACCGGGCGCGGCATCAGCAGGAGGCCGCCCGGGAGTCCCAGCACCAGCTCGCGGAGACCGTCGCGTAGGCGAGGCGCCGGGTACCGGCTGCCCGCTACCCGCGAGAACCTGATCAGGCCAGAGACGTCCCGACGAGGTTTCGCCTTTGGCTCATCGCCCTTCGCCTCTGCCGTCAGCCGAGATCGAGGCCGTTGAGCTCGGCGACCTTCTCCTTGACGGATGCGGCTGCCGCCCGAATCGCCGTGAGCTCATCGGGCGTGAGAGGCAGCTCGACGATCTCGGTGACCCCACCGGCTCCGATGCGGGCCGGGACCCCGAGGTAGACGTCGGACACGCCGAACTGGCCCGTGGTCCAGGCGCACACGGGCATCACGTCGCCCGTATTGCCCAGGATGGCCTTGACCATCTTCGCCGCCGCCGATGAGGGGGCGTAGTAGGCCGAGCCGGTCTTGAGCAGCGCCACGATCTCGGCGCCCCCGTTCCGGGTGCGGGCGACCAGCTCGTCGATGGTGGCGGCGTCGAGGACCTTGGTGAGGGGCTTGCCGTCCACCCGGCACTGCGAGGGGACGGGGACCATCGTCTCCCCGTGGCTTCCCAGCGTGAGCGCCTCGACGGCGAGTATGTCGACACCGGCACGCTCGGCGATGAAGGCCGCGAACCGGGCGCTGTCGAGATTGCCCGCCTGGCCCATCACCCGGCTGCGAGGAAAGCCGCTGACGTCGGCGGCCAGCGTGGTCATGTGGTCGAGGGGGTTGGTGACCACCACCATCACGGCATTCGGCGACGCCGCCGCCACCTGCTCGGTGACCCCCTTGATGATCTTGGCGTTCACCCCGAGCAGGTCCATCCGGCTCATCCCCGGCTTGCGTGGCAGCCCTGCCGTTATCACGACGACGTCGCTGCCGGCGGTGTCGACGTAGTCGTTGGTGCCGATGACCTCGGTCCGGTATCGCTCGAGGGGACGCGACTGGTTCATGTCGAGGGCGAGGCCCTGGGGAAGCCCTTCGACGATGTCGGTCATGACGATCTGGTCGCAGAGGTCGGTGGCGGCGAGGCGCTGCACGGTGGTGGACCCGTACCTTCCGGCCCCGACGACGGTCACTTTGGTCACGATGCCTCCTTGGGTGCGCTGGAGGGTAATGGGGAAGCGGTGGGCCAGAGCCGAGAGCTTCCCGCGATCGGCAACACGCACCGGGCAATGCGCACTACGCAATGCGCCAGAGCCGGTCGGGGGTTCTAGCGGTCTGTCGAATTGCCAATTGCGCCGAGCGGCGTGCTCCGTCCCGATGAGACGCGTGTCTGGTGGACCCGTCGCGAGCCGCCCTTCTTGCGAATCGCGTGATCGGAGCCCGCCAGGCTCCGATCACATCCTCGCGATCACCGCGTCGGCGAACCCGCTCGTCGGCACCTCGGTCGCACCGTCCATCAGGCGGGCGAAGTCGTAGGTCACCACACGGTCCCCGATCGCCGCCTCCAACCCCCGCTCGATGAGATCGGCGGGCTCGCGCCACCCGAGATATCGGAGCATGAGCACCCCGGAGAGGATCACCGATCCCGGGTTCACCTTGTCCTGGCCGGCGTATTTCGGAGCGGTCCCATGGGTCGCCTCGAACACTGCGTGGCCGGTGTCGTAGTTGATGTTCCCGCCGGGGGCGATGCCGATGCCCCCCACCTGGGCGGCGAGGGCGTCGGAGATGTAGTCGCCGTTGAGGTTCATGGTGGCGATGACGTCGTACTCGTCCGCCCTCGTCATGACCTGCTGGAGGAAGGCGTCGGCGATGACGTCCT
>Ga0299912_10003916_pt1 | contig 12159 bp, 9 predicted proteins | sample RVTome_2_FD_207667 | JGI IMG/M metagenome (GOLD analysis project Ga0299912, IMG submission 207667) | Soil microbial communities from uranium-contaminated site in the Upper Colorado River Basin, Wyoming, United States - RVT95D214 (version 2) ... | reverse complement strand
AAGATTAGGAAGATCATCCCGGACGAGGCCAAGATAACCAACATCTATTTTGAGGATGACACTGGCGAGGTAACAATTGAAGCAGTGTCACCAGGTCTTGTAATAGGGAAGCACGGCGCGGTGCTCAACGAAATCAAGAAGGAGATCGGCTGGGCCCCAAAAGTGGTGAGAGCTCCCCCAATCCCGTCGAAGACCGTCAGCGATATCAGAACCTTCCTTCGCAAGAACCAGGAGGAGAGGAAGGAGTTCCTGCGGAAGGTTGGCAAGAGACTCATGCGCCCGCGCCTGAATGAAGAGTCCTGGCTAAGGGTAACGGCCTTGGGCGGATACAGAGAGGTCGGGAGAAGCGCCTCCCTGCTGACGACCCGCGAGAGCAAGGTCCTCATTGACTGCGGGACGAACGTCGGCGCTGACAATGGTGGCTCAGCGCCGTACCTGAGCGCGCCAGAGGTCATGCCGATGGATTCTCTCGACGCTGTCGTCGTCACCCACGCGCACCTGGACCACTCAGGATTGGTGCCAGCGCTTTTCAAGTACGGATACGAAGGCCCGGTCTACTGCACGACTCCGACTCGGGACATGATGTCACTCCTGCAGCTGGACTTCATCAAGGTCGCCGTGGGCGAAGCGAAGAAGGCGCCGTACGAGTCATCCCACATAAGAGACGTCGTCATGCACTGCATACCGCTGAAATACGGAGAAACAACGGATATTTCCCCTGATGTGAGGCTCACCTTCCAGAACGCTGGCCACATCCTTGGATCGTCTGTCGCCCACTTCCATGTGGGAGACGGACTCTACAACATCGCGTTCAGCGGAGACATCAAGTTCGAGAAGTCATGGCTGTTCAACGCGACCGTCAACAAGTTCCCCAGGCTCGAAACGCTCGTGATGGAATCGACCTATGGCGGATACCACGACATGCAGCCGAGCAGGCAGGAAGCAGGGAATCAGCTGCGCGAGGTCGTGAGGGCCGCCTTAGCCAGAGGAGGCAAGACGTTGATTCCGGTCTTTGCGGTCGGCAGGTCACAGGAGGTCATGCTGGTCCTCGAGGAGCTCATGAGGAACCACCAAATTCAGAAGGCCCCAGTGTACCTCGACGGAATGATATGGGAGGCAACGGCGATACACACGGCATATCCGGAGTACCTCAACAGCCAGCTCAGGACGCAGATATTCCAGATGGGGGAGAACCCGTTCCTGTCAGAGATATTCAAGAGAGTCGACAGCTCGGAAATGCGCGAGCGGATATGTCACGACCCAGAGCCGTGCATTGTGCTCGCGACCAGCGGAATGATGAACGGCGGTCCAGTCATGGAGTACTTCAAGGCGTGGTGCGACAACGAATTGAACACGCTCGTCTTCGTCGGTTTCCAGGGCGAAGGAACAATGGGAAGGAAGATTCAGAAGGGCTGGACAGACATCACTCTCAACGAGAGAGGCAAACCCTTGAACCTGCATCTCAAGATGGATTGCGAGACCGTCGACGGTTTCTCAGGTCACTCAGACCGGAGACAGCTCGTGAACTACATCAGCACTCTCGAGCCGAGGCCGGAAAGGATAATCATCTGCCACGGTGAGGACTACAAGTGCTCGGACCTGGCCAGCACGCTCTACAAGAAGTTCGGCATTGAGACAAGGGCACCCATGAACCTCGAGACAATCCGGCTGAAATGATCATTCAAGTTCTGATCCTCAGCTTCGCATTCTTCCGGCCCAGCACTACCACTCTGCTGTCGGCTCGCTCTCCCAGGAATTCCATCGATGTCTCCTCAGCCAGTCTGAGGGAGAACTCCTTGACAGAGGAATGCGATGGCATGTTCGAGACATTCATGCGAGTTCGAGAGTCGCCGACGAATACGTAGCCCTTCGGCTCGATGAACGTGGGGTCGGCGATCCTATCCAGCTTGGCGTACTCCTCCTCCCATCCGAGGTTCCAGCCTTCCACCAAGGTATGCCTGATGACGGTTCTTGTGGACAACGACGGCAATATGCGCAGGGTCTCCATGATGTTGTCCCAGGCGTTGGTGGATTGGGGCACGCACAGCCTTTCGAACAGCTCCTTGTTGGGAGCAGCCACGGTGACGTACAGCTGGGTTGGCAAAGCCGAGAGTCCTTCAATCGCTTTCGGGATGCTCCCGTTTGTGACAAGAAACGTGGTCATTCCTCTGCGCTTGCATAGAGCTATGAAATCGCCCAGTTCAGGGTACAATGTCGGCTCTCCTGAGAGAGAAATCGCGACCTGGTTTGGCTCTCGAGCCTCGTCCCAAAGCTTCGAGTCGCACCTACCATCTCCCTTGAACCCCGAAACCAGCAGCCTCTGCTCGGCGAGACACCTATCCAGCAGTTCCTCCGGGTCCAGCCTCCTGCTCTCGCCAAGCCCGGTCATCCCGTGGTAGCGCCAGCAGAACAAGCACCGCATATTGCACGCGTTGACCGCTGGCGTCATCTGCATGCATCTGTGGCAATCGATCCCGTAGAATTCCTCCTTGTAACAAGGGCGGCCGTAGATCAGCTTCTGCCTCATCCAGTGGCAGAGCTTGACGGCCCCAGTCTCGCCGACGATCCTATACTGCTGCTTCTCCAGATGCTCAACTGTCCTTTGGTCCAAGTCGGTCAGTCCTCAGAAATCCGCGATGCTCCTCTTCTTGCCGGAGGCCTTGGGTTTCACTCCACCTGGCGAACCCATCACACCAGGGCGACCCTCCGTGATCTTCGCAATTATCTCACAGACTCTCGCTGAGCTTGGATCCATGTTGAGCAGATAGCCAACATCGGAATCGTCCAAATCTAGCTTCTTGCCCAGTTCGATGAGCAGCTCTTCGTCCCTACGCACGGTCGCTGCAAGAAGAGCGAGTGTTGACTCCTTGACGCACCGCCTGGATGTATGACAGTAGGCCGCCAGTTTTCCAGCGACGGCGTCCCTTATTGCCCTAGGCCCTTTGGCCCTAGATCTGACAGCTATCTGTCCGGGATATCTGTAAGAGAAATGTCCTGGCGATGCTTCTTGAGTCCTTGAAAGAGCCACACCGCCGGTCATCAGCTCCTTCGCATATGACCACAACCCATAATGCTGGAGAACTCTTGTTCTCCGAAGATACACATCGGCCCTGGAGACCGCGTCGAACGCGGACACCATCTCCTCAGGGCCGCGCATTTCAACTGGGATGTTCTCCTCTATCCATAGGATGAGATCTTCTGGGTCGCTGTCGACATCGAATGTAGCATCGCGCGCTTCTCTCACGCTTTTTGCGCGGAATATCGAGTGGAGGGCCGTCCGAATCTCCTTCTCCTGGTTCCTCTTCCCGAGAACGCGGGAGTGTTCCAGCTCCAGCTCCAGTCTTCCCTCGACCATCATCTGGAGATCATTGATGGCAGCTCTGAGATCGCCCTCAGCATTCTCCGCAATCTTGTCAATCACATCGGGCTGGCTGCCGATCTTCTCCCTGTCAAGCACGGCCTTCAGAACACTAGACACTTCGACCTTCGAAAGCCTCGTGAACACGGCCTTCTCAGCGAGCTTCTCAACGGCAGGGGCCTTATGCTTCAGATCGTTGTAGTCATTCACAATCAATATCATTGGCTGGCCGGTGTTTCTAATGGTCTCCACGATTGCCTTCGCCCCGCCTCGGTCCTGATTGCCGAACAGGTTGTCTGCCTCATCCAGAATGACAAGTTTTCTCTTCCCAACAGAGGACGAAAGGAACTCCCCGCTAGCGGTGAATGTCTGATTTGCAGACCCTGCCCCCGCAACACTCTCGATTGATGCCGCATTCCTCTGATCAGATGCGTTCATCTCGATGTGGTCCCAGCCCATGTCATTGGCTAGGGCAAGCGCGGCGCTCGTCTTCCCAGTACCAGGTTCACCTTGAAGTACAAGAGTTCTTACACGAGGAATTCCAGCCTTCCAAGAGTCGGCCCATCTCCTGATCTTGCGCAGCGCGACCTGATTGCCCATGATGTCGCCCAACGACCTGGGCCGATACTTCTCAGTCCACTCCTCTCGCATCCGATGACGTGAGAGGTGCCCGCATATTATAGACTAATGACATCTGCGCGGAAGTGCTCGGAAGGATCGGCTCCCGACCTATCTTGAGACCCGATGTAAACTATTATATCCCTGACAGATTGCAGATATTATAGTGTATCTAACAGCTAAACATCATCGGCAATCACGAATGAGCTTGAGTGGTTCGTGGAGACGGTTGAAATCTCAGCCAGACGTTCAGCCTTGGCAGGTTCGTCGTGTGTCGCATCCAAATCCCCAGTCCCAGGAAGTGGGTGCTTCGAGTATTCCTCCTTCCTGTCATCTATGTCCATCGTGAGATAGATGGCAGTCACCTCTATGCTCGAATGGCCGAGGTTCTGCTGAAGCGTCCGCAGGTCAATGCCAGACTTCAAAGAATAGACGGCGTGCGTGTGACGAAGGACATGCGGGTGTCGCTTGTCCTTCTCCAAACCGATTACTTCACCGTAGTTTGAGATCAACCTTTCAATCTGGCGCCTGGACAGAGGGCTCCTCTTGTTCGACATGAATAACGAATCCTTTCTCATCTTTCGCGTGCCAATGTAGTCGCGCAGCATCGATTTCGTCCAGCTGTTCACCAGCGGGACCTTTCTGCCTTCCTTGTGTCTCTTGGCTTGCTGTATCGTGATCTCGCCGGCCTCGAGATCCACGTCACCGATTGTCAAGGCCGCGAGTTCCCCGACTCTCATCCCTGTCTCGTAAAGGAGTTTGATTATCAGACGATCTCTCATCCTCCTCGGCGCCTCGAGCAAGGCCTTGAGCTCGTCCTGTTTGAGATACTTGCGCATGCTAGCTACCCCATCCCTTCGCTTCGGACGATTGTCCGACGAAGCATCAGTTTGTGCCTATATAAAAATGTCGCATTTTCGCTGCAAAATGCCCTCCCTGACCCGGAGCGCCCAAAATCCCTCACAAAATCGTCAACTTATACCCTATTTGTCGCCGTTTCCCAGACCTGAGGGTGTGAAGCACTCCCTACCAGCACCATAAACCATCGTAAACAGTGTCAAATTGTAGCACGGCGCTCCCAAAAACCGCAAAAACCCCTTGACGGAACCAGAAATACGAGCAATCCGTGAGCTTCGATCTCCCCTTGCCCCCGTAGGGGGCAATCAGCAGAGGTGCATTATAGTTATAACCTATACTTAATTATGCAAACCCATTATCGTCATTACTAAATGTGTTTTTAGATATAATGCCGTCCGACAGGAGCGGACGCACTGCCAAAGGATAGCACGGTCATGCAGCATGCCATGCTATGACATGTCAATCATGATGACTCGCACGCAAGCCTCAGATCCCTAGAAATCAACCCCTGGATTCGCACTGAGTGCAATCGAACAGGGGGATTAGATGCACTATGCCTTCTGCAATATACCTCGAACATACAATATGTAGTCTCAATATCAAAATAAGGAGAATAATTTTAGCTATATGATAGACTGATGGTCAAACATGCCCTCGAATCATACAAGATTCAGTCAATGAAATGAGCGCCGTTCCTCACAGGTTCACGATACAATTCCGTTCAAAATGACAAGCCCGAACTCGTCAGAAGTGTCACGAATCAGGTGAGCGGACAGTCCATGTTACACAAGGAGTGCGACCGAAAAAGAGAACGGATCTGGAGAAGGATACAACACGAAATTTGGAGGAAGAAGTTCAAGAAGAAAGGACGGTGATAGAAACAGGAAACATATTATCCAATCAGGGTGATTCAAGCGGCATGGCAAAACAAGTCCATGCAGCGCACATTCTCGTGAAAAGGGAAGACGATGCGAAATCATTGCTTACCAAAATAGCTGCTGGCGAGAACTTCTCAGACTTGGCAAAGAAGCACTCAGACTGTCCATCTGGACGGAAGGGCGGAGATCTTGGATGGTTCGGTACTGGACAGATGGTCCGGGAATTTGAGGAAGCGGCGTTCAAATGTGAGAAAGGATCCGTAGTTGGCCCGGTGAAGACCCAATTCGGTTGGCACCTGATCAAGATTCTAGACCAGAGATAGATAGCATCTGTTCCGTCTTGTTTTTCTGACATGAACCTCATGCAAGAGAAGCTCTGCGCAACTGAAAAACGAACGAGAAAAATGGACGATAGGAGGCGAATCGCCTCCGTTGAGTTTGGTCTTTCCTTACATCATGCCTGGGGGCATTCCGCCCATGCCACCCATTCCGCCCGGTCCTCTCGGACCAGCCATCTCGGCCGCGCTTGTCCTCTTCGACGCAATGACATCGTCGATTCTGAGGATCATCGACGCCACCTCGGTTGCCGATTGGATTGCCTGGGTCTTGACTCTCAAAGGCTCGATTACCTTCGCATCCAGCATGTCAGAAACCTTGTTCTTCAGAACGTCGACACCGAAGTTCCTGCCCGACTTCTTGCTGTGAGCGTTCTTGAGCTCAATGACAACATCAATCATGTCCATCCCAGCGTTCTCAGCAAGCGTCCACGGGATGACCTCGAGGGCTTCTGCGAATGCTTCAATTGCCAGCTGCTCGCGGCCTCCGATGCTCTGTCCATAATCCCTCAGCCTCAGAGCGAGTTCGATCTCCGGGGCACCGCCGCCTGGCACTACCACACCGTCCTCGATTGCCACGGACACGACCTTCAGGGCGTCATGGAGTGCGCGTTCCACTTCGTCCACGACGTGCTCCGTTCCACCCCTTACCAGTATTGAAACAGCCTTCGGGTTCTTACATCCAGTAACAAAAGTCATGTCCGAGTCAGAGATCTTGCTCTCCTCGACCTCAGCCGCGCCACCCAGTTCCGAAGCCGCGAGATCGACAAGATTCGTGATTATCTTCGCGCCCGTGGCCTTCGCGAGCTTCTCCATATCTGACCGCTTGACCCTTCGGACAGCGTAGATGCCTTCCTTGGCGAGGTAGTGCTGAGCGAGATCGTCAATCCCCTTCTCGCAGATGAGCACATTAGCGCCCGACTTCTTCACTTTCTCGACCATTCCTCTGATGGTCTTCTCTTCCTCATCCAGGAACTTCTGCATCTGAGTCGGGTCCCTTATCTGGATCTTCGCTTCGACTTCTGTCTTCTTGATTTCCAGTGCGGAATCCACGAGGGCAATCTTTGCGTTCTTCACGCTCCGCGGCATCCTCGGGTGGACGCGCTCCTTGTCGAGCACGATACCCTTGATCAGACGGGTGTCCGATACTGCTCCGCCGTGCTTCTTCTCGACTTGGATGTTGTCGATGTCCGCTACGTTCTTTCCGTCCTCCACTGTCATGATTGAGGTAACGGCATCCACAGCGATGTCCGCAAGAGCATCCTTCTCTCCGCCGACGCCCTTCCCGGTCATCGCGGTCTGAGCCACCAGTCGCAGGGATTTCTTGTCCGTAGGAGATATCTCAATCCCTATTGTCTTCAGTATGTTCATGGCCTCGTGAGCGGCGAGCTTGAAACCGTTCGATATCACCGTCGGGTGAACGTTCTGCTCGATGAGCGATTCTGATTTCTTCAGCAGCTCACCAGCAATCACGACTGCACTGGTCGTGCCATCACCGCATTCGTTGTCTTGCGTCTTAGCGACCTCGACGATCATCTTCGCCGCGGGGTGTTCGATATCCAATTCCTTCAGGATTGTTGCGCCATCGTTCGTGATGACAATATCACCCATGCTGTCCACGAGCATCTTGTCCATGCCCTTAGGACCAAGGGTGCTCCGAACGGCATCGGCGATGGCTTTGGCCGCAGTAATGTTGTTGTTGTGAGCGGTCTTGCCCCTAGTCGATTCCGTTCCTTCTCTCAGTATTATTACGGGTTGGCCTCCCAACATAGAATCTAACCTCTTGGACTTCGAATATGATAGAGCTTCTATATAACTGTTGCGCAATGGTCGGATATGGTGAAATCGAACCATCCAGACCAGCGAAGAACATGCGGTCCTGTCGGATGAAAGACGGGTAAGGAGATCGCCAACTTCTCGCGCGTTTCCGGAGCTCAAAAAGCGTCTGAGAGATTGATGCCGGCCTTCGCGCACTCGGAACCCAAGATTGAACGAATTCTAGCAATGTCATCCTTGGTGTGCGGACAGGGAGCGACGATTCCCTTCTCGGCCAATCGCTTCCGAAGGCGAGATGTCGCCATCGGCTTAGGGTTGAACTTGTCCCATATGATCGTGAGCACTCCTGAGGAATTCGCTTCTCTGACAATCTCTCGGAGGCTGTCTTCGGAATCGGAGAGACCGTGAATGATCGGCGCGGCCATCAGATAGGTCCTAACGCCTTCCTCAGACAGATTCCTTAGAGCATCAAGCCGCTTCTTCGGGGCAGGCGCGCCCGGCTCCAGCAATCCAGCTAGATCAGTATCCAGACTTGCCATGCTTACGCCGACTTCAGCAGCGGTCCAACCTTTCAGAACATCGATGTCTCTCAGGACAAGATCAGACTTCGTCAAGATGCTGACCTCCGCGCTGGCATTCTTGAGAGCGAGAAGACAGCCCCTGGTCAGCTCGAACTTTCTCTCCAGAGATTGGTAGGGATCTGTGACCGTGCCCAAGCCATACACGCCTTTGGCGCCATTTGCCAGCTCCTTCTTCAACTTCTGGACGATGTTGACCTTGACCTCGATGACTTCTCCCCAGGCACATGCCAGCTCGAACCGCGTCACGTCCTGGGCATAACAGTATGCGCATGAGTGGCCACACCCTCTGTACGGATTGACTGCCCAGTCGAGACCAGGAAGACCGGACCTCGACGCGGCAGTCTTGCACTGCACGAGTCTCACCGGCAACTGATCAGCTCCATGTGTCATCCACACGTCTCTGATACAGTGCGTCCTTCAGAATCGCGCTGTTCTTTATCCATCTAGACACGGGGATGTCCATGTAGGTCGACACGTGAGTCAAAGCGTCCTTCAATGTCTGGAACCTCCTCGGCCTCGTCTTTAGCGCCGCCCTCACGTTCTCCCTCACGTTCCAGACCCCCACTGGGAGGATGTATCCGGGATGTGTCTCCCGCAGAATGGACACTCCGGCCTGACGCCTCTCCCTCTGGAGCAGTTCGTTTACCGCCAATCTAGCAGCATAGTAGCATCCTCCTATGCTCGCGTAGGTCGACCTGCCATCGAAGAACTCGTGATCGGACATTATGGCGATCCTGTCGCTGTGAGGATTCCAGGCGGTGTTTGGATACCATGCCTCAATGAGCTCGTAGCGCCAACTCGTGGGCATCATAACGATCGCCCATCTGTTATCCAGATTCGTCGTCTCGTAGACTCTGAACTCATCGATTGTAGAGTAGGTCTTGGTCGTCTTGAGCATGTGGAGGCCAAGGTTCGAATCGACCGCCGTTATGCTCCACCTGGTCGGAACGAACTTCCTTCTCTTGCCCACGCCGAAAGCTCCGACGCTGAACGCCCTCTGTATCTGAGAGAGAAGAGTCCCATTCCCGTAAAGGGAGATGACCGCATCCTTCGCCTTTTGATCTGTGTCGTAGAATGATTTCTCTAGTCGAGAGTCAAATCTGAAATTGGCGACATCGAATCGTTTGATGGGGGCGGACGGACCAAATGGCTGGACATCATCGTCCACGGTAAGCCTCCCGAAGGGTTTCCTGTCGAATTCCGCAACAGCCTCCGGAGGTGCCCTAGCTAGGGCCAGCTCCCTAGTCTTCACGACCAGTCTGTTTGAGTTCTCAACATCTCGAATGCTCACTCTGTGCATCCCACGGACCAGGTTCGATCTGAAGTCAATGATGTCATCAATTCCCAGGTTGACCCACCTTTCTGGGGTGTCCATAAGAGAAGTGTCTCCATGATAAGGAGGGATCATCGGACCAATCGCCACATTAGGGTAGCCCATCCGTCCCACGAACACGCTCGGAGGAGACGCTCCATCAAGGCTTGTCTTGTCTATCAGACTCTTCGCCCTAGTCGTGGAGTAGAATCGGGCAATGACCGAGCACCGTTCCTTGCCGCACAACATCTTCGAACCCTTACAGTAGACACATCTGGAGGAGCGCGCTGAAACGTTCTCTAGAGAGAGCATCTCCTCGAAGAGGTTCGGCGAATCGAGCATGCTAGCGGAACGGCTGAGAGAAGAGAGATCCATTCTCGGCCGGGGTAATCAATGAAAGGGCTATTAAGAAGATTCATCGGCCGCCCGAAAGTAGCCGCCTAGCTGGGAGCCGAATTCGGACGCAAACAAGAACCTCAAGATTGATATACGCTGTACCTATTCGGAGAAAGTGGTCTCTAAGCGGGGGTTCCTGAACAGAATGATGGAAGCAGTGATATCACTCAAGATCCCACAGAACTGGATGAGCGAGATACCGGAGAAGCACCCGGTCACGATCAAGGTGATCGAGCGGGTTCCCTATTCAGATAAGGGCGTGAAGGACCTCGTGGAAATCGCTGGACCTCAGGACATCATGGAGGAGGTTCTGAGGGACATCAAAAAGAACCCTCTTGTGTCCAAGATCGACATGACCGTGACCGAGAAGGGGAAAGTGATCGGGGCAATAACGACCTCCAGGTGCGAGATATGCAGGGTCCTGACGGATGCGGATGTCTTCCTCATCTCTGCGGAATCGAAGGGTGAAGGCAAGGTCGAGTGGACGCTGGTGCTGAGCGAGAAGGATGTGTTGAAGCAGATTTTCGACCACCTGAAGAGCAAGAGCGTCATCGCAGATCTTGTCAAGCTAACCAAGATCGACGACAAGGAAACCCTCACAGATAGACAGGACAAGATCACGCATGTCGCCTTCGATAGAGGCTATTTTGATTATCCCAAGCGCATCAGCCTGAGGGAGCTTGCGCGGATGTTCGATGTCTCACCATCTACTCTTTCTGAGATCCTTAGGAAGGGCCAGCGCAAGATAGTCTTGGACTACTTCAAGAAACAGCGCCAGAGCATCTGACGAGGAGAACCATACAGTTTCACCGCTAAGTTAATGCTTAGTTCGACCATGGAACACAATCAGCCAGGTGCAATCCAACACGGGGTAATTCTGTGACAACCGAACAAGAGGTCATTCATTCCCTCAAAGAAATCATCGACCCGCACAGCAACGTGAGCGTCTACGACATGGGGTTGATCTCGGAGCTCAACGTTTCGAAGGACTCAGTGAGCCTGACGTTCAGACCGACATCTCCTTTCTGTCCACTCGGAGTCCAGCTCGCCCAGAACATCAAGCGTAGGCTCCAGAAGTTGGACGGAGTGAAGAAAGCGCACGTCAAAGTCATCGGACACGTCCAAGAGGAAATGATCAATAAGACCCTCGAAATCAGCTGAGCGGGGGATCAAGCCAAACTCAAGGGCGCTCCTAGGCTCCGAATTTCTTCGCTCTGTCGGCCGTTCCCAGCAGTATCGGCATAAGGTCCATTCCTCTGATTCTTCCGAGCGCACCCGCGGCCACGGCGATCTCGTCGAATTCTTTCACGCCATCAACCCTTGTACCTCCGCCGGAAATCGCCAGCGGAACCGGGTCGGCGCTATGTTCCTTGACGGACACGGGCGTCGAATGGTCGCACGTGAGCGCGACGACCACATCATCCTGGATGTCCTTGAGGATGAGCCCCAGCATGACATCGATGTTCTCGACGACGTTGACCTTCATTCGGAAGTCCCCATCGTGGCTCGCGACGTCTCCAGCCTTCACGTTCACGAAAACGAAGTCGTTCTTGTCCAGAAGTCCGATTGCGGCCACCCCTTTAGCTCTGTAGTCCGTGTCCAAACCTCCGGTCGCTCCTTGAACCACTGGGACATCCATGCCCACAAGCCTGCATATGCCCTTCACGAGCGTCACGCCGGCTACGGCTGCGCAGCGTATGCCATATCTCTGAGGCAGAGGCTCGAGCTCGCCGATGCTTCCCGCACCTCTTGGGAGTATCACGTTCGCCGGCGGAAGCCCGGAACCGATCCTCTGCTTATTGACAGGGTGCTCTCTGAGTATTGCGGCGGAGCGCTTGACGAATTCGTTCACCGCGTCCGCGGTCTTCTTGGCCTCGGGCACCATGGCTCTTGATTCGAGCACGTCGCCTTCCTGGTGAGGGTCGACGTCAGTGACCCTGTGGTCGAGGCCGTCACCCCTGAGGACCAGGACGCCCCTGTGCTCTGAACCCTCCTTGAAGATGGCAGTAACCCCGTCGATTGTCATCCCGGAAACGGACTTCGCCAA
>Ga0299912_10003915_pt1 | contig 12159 bp, 10 predicted proteins | sample RVTome_2_FD_207667 | JGI IMG/M metagenome (GOLD analysis project Ga0299912, IMG submission 207667) | Soil microbial communities from uranium-contaminated site in the Upper Colorado River Basin, Wyoming, United States - RVT95D214 (version 2) ... | reverse complement strand
ACTGCCCTAAAAAGGGGCGCTGGCTGAGAGGCGCCAAGGTTTGAAAAGGAAAAGGAAGCGGGGCTAAGGAGGATCCTCTCCAGCCAGCATCAACTAGATTATAAGTTAAATTTTATAAAAGTCAAAGAAAAGTTCACGTTTAATACAAAAAAAATGAATGTTTTCCAAGGGCGAGCCCGGCAGTTGGGGTCACAGACGGGGTCAAACCTCAACCTTCAACAAAAAACGACGGATTGGACCACGTTAGTCGGAGCAAGGATAAATTTATTAAATATTGAGGTTTTACCCCGAACGCTCAGCTTGCCTCAAGAAGGTTTTTGATCATCGTCAGGAGCTGCCTGGAATCGGTGGGTTTCTCGATGAACCCGTCCGCGCCGCAGTTTCTTGCCTCCTTCTGAATCATGATGTTTTTTATGGCTGTCATCAGGATGACCTTGATGTGGCTGAGATAGGGGTCTTTCTTGATCTTTTCGCAAATATCGATGCCGTCGATCTTGGGGATCAGCACGTCGGAGACGACGAGGTCGGGGAGCTCGGACTTGATCATCTCCAGGCCTTCCTCCCCGTCCAGGGCGCTCATCACCAGATAGTTCTCTTTGGTCAGAATCATGGTCAGCATGGTGATGGTTGTTTTATCATCGTCGATGACGACAATTTTCTTCCGGGCGCTCATCGATCAGGCTCTCTTTCTGTGATAATACTATTTTATATCATTTTCATTTTTCAGCAAGCTCTTTATTGACCGAGAAAGCGCCCGGGGCCGGCCGGCCCTTTTCCTCATCGCTCTCTCCCTTCCAAAAGGATCATACAAAAAAATGCGAATAAGCTCAAATAGAAAATTTTGCCATCCCGACGATGATCGCCTTCACAAACGGCAAGGAGGCGAACCGGATGGACGGGGTTGTCCCCTTGTCCTACGGCAGGATGGCGTAAACACGGGCGGGAGCGCCGGTCCCGTCTCTAATCAACATCGGAATGACATAGAGCATGGCGCCCACGGCCGGCAGTTGATCAAGGTTGGCGATATTTTCCAAGGCAAGCTTGTTCGCAGCGCAGAGGACCTGGTGGACCTTGAAATCTTTTGACCGGCCATAGTCGATGCTCGGGGTATCGATGGCGATTCCCCGGATGTCGCGATTTTTCAACAAATATTCGACAGCTTGGGCGCTGAAGCCCGGGAAGCTCAATTCCGGCAGCGCCGCTTCCCCCCGCTTGTCCGTCCCGAGCACTTTTTTCTTATCCGGATAGTATTTGCCGTCGATGCCCGTATTCATTATCACCCAGGCGCCCACCGGAATCCTGCCGAACTTTTTTTCCCAGCCGTCGATGTCCTCAAGAGTCAGGAGATAATCCCTGTTTTTTTCGCATGAGGCTCGGACGTCGATCTTCACGGCCGGACCGATCCATTCCTCGAGGGGAACCTGGTCTATCGTCCGCCCATTTTTAGCGAAATGGATGGGGGCATCGACGTGGGTCCCGCCGTGTTCCGAGGCGCCGTATTCGTTTGAGGCATACCAGTATCCTCCGGCGGATATTCCCCAAGAAAGTTTTTCCAGATGAAAGCCTTTCGCGGTCGGCCAGTAGATCGTGTTGTCATCATAAGCGTAGGTCATATCCAGCAGTTTTCCTTTGACGATCCGGGCCGTCTGGCCCGGGAGAAAGGCAAAAAAGGCCAAGGACGCAAAAGCCATAAAAATCCCCGCTTTAAAAAGAATTCTGAATACCCTGTTCATTCCACCCGTCCTTTCTCGCTCCCCGTGGTCGGCCTCAAGGGAAGATATTTTGTCTGTATCCTTCGTTGAGGTTTCCAAAGCGCAGTTTTATTATACCACGAATCATCTCGCCCGATCCCATCAAGATCCGCGGCGGAGGGGTAGGCCAGGGCCGTCGTCAGAATTTCCCTCTTGATTTTTTTGAAATTTATACTATACTAATTGTATAGGAATTATAGATAAAAGGAGAGGACCGATGAAAGCCTCGATCAAGATAGCGATTCTGGCTTTGAGCATCCTCCTGGGATGGGCCGGCTGGCGCAGTCTGAACGCTCTTTTCAACGCCGCTCCCCCATCTTTTTCTCAGGCGGCGAAAGGAGAGAAAGACATGGCAAAGAAAGTCGTCAAATCCGACGAGGAATGGAAAAAGACGCTCACTCCCGAACAGTACCGGGTGATGATCCAGTGCGGCACCGAACGGCCTTTCAGCGGAAAATACAACGATTTCTGGGAGAAAGGGACCTATTTCTGCGCCGCCTGCGGCACTCCCCTGTTCACTTCTGAGACGAAATACGAGCACGGCACCGGCTGGCCGAGCTTCATGTCCCCGATCAGCGAGGCCAACCTCGAATACCGCGATGACTTTTCGGTCATGATGAGACGGACGGAAGTCCGCTGCGCCGCCTGCGGCGCCCACCTCGGACACGTCTTCGACGACGGCCCGGGACCAAGCCGCAAGCATTATTGCATCAATTCCGCCGCCCTCGATTTCAAGCCCGAGACAGCTGCAAAATCCGCGGCCAAAGACAAGACAGAAACGGCCACCTTCGCCGCAGGCTGCTTTTGGGGCGTGGAATATAAATTCGGCCGGGTCAAAGGCGTCCTGGCCACGGCCGCCGGCTATTCAGGCGGCGTCACGAAGAATCCCACGTATCGCGATGTCTGCACAGACAAGACCGGCCACGCCGAGTCCGTCGAGGTCACCTATGACCCGGCTCAGCTGAGTTACGAGGACCTGGTCCGAAAATTCTTCGCCTTCCACGACCCGACCCAGCTCAACCGCCAGGGTCCGGACGTGGGGGCCCAGTATCGATCGGTGATTTTCTACAGCGACGAACGGCAGAAGCAAGCCGCCGAGAAGGTCAAGGCCGAATACGAAAAATCGGGCGCCTTCAAGAAGAGCATCGTGACGGAAATCGTCCCGGCCGGCGAGTTCTACAAGGCCGAAGAATATCATCAGAAGTACTACGAAAAAAATAAGATCAAATCCTGCGCCTTCTGAGGAACATTTCGCATCCCGGCCGCGAGTGTTTGGTAGATCCATCAAGGCTTCTTTCGGACCTGCGCCTCAAGGTTGGCTGAATTTTCGTTGTTTTTTACACTCTTCTCTTAAGGAACAATCAGGGGGTCTTGAAATCCAAATTATTGGATTTTATTAATAATTTATTTATTTTTAATCATTTAAAGGCAATAAACTCAGCCGAATGATAAAAATGGGCATTGCTACAACCGCGTTTTTTTGCTAGGCTATTTACTTTCTGACGGCCATGGGAGAAAAAACCATCGAAAGGGCTAGTTTTATCGCGCCATCGACATGCCTGCCGAGGACCGCCAAAAGCACCCTCAACAAAACGTCCCATCTTTTAAAACAAGGCTTGGGCTTAGAAGAGGTTTACTACAGCCCCTATCTTTTTTCGAGCGACGAGCAAATCGACCACGTCACGGCCTCAGCGGAAGCGCGCTCCGAACATTTCAAGAAGGTCATCCGCGAATACGACCTGATCATCTCCGTGGCCGGCGGAACGGGCGCCGAGGACCTGGCTTTTAAAATCGACAAGAAAGACTACCGGGTCATCCGCGAGCGCCGCCCCATCTTCATGGGCTTTTCCGATTTCACCTTCATGCTCAGCGAGATCTACTACTTTTCTCGCATCCCCGTCGTCTACTTTCCGTCCCTCAAGCTCGGCAAGAGCAACTCCAAAAAAATCCTGCCCCTGATCCAGGGCGAAGAGATCCAATACCAGGGAAAGGGTTGGCTCACCCCGCCTCCAAAGCGCAGGTTCTCCGGGATCCCTATCGGAGGCAACCTGTCCACCTTCGTCAATTTTCTCAATCGCCTAAACCCGCCCAAATTCAGCTGGAAGAGGCACATCCTTTTCATCGAAGACATCCAGATCGATGTCGAGGATCTGCATCGGCTGCTGGCCGCCCTCCGCAGGCACCGGGTGCTTGATCGAATTCGCGGCATCGTGATCGGCTCGCTTTACGCGTACAATAAAAACTCGAATTACCTGAAAAACCAGAGGGACGCCCTGAAATTCATCGTCACCTACTTGAAAGATATCATCATAAAGCGTCGCAAGCAGGGACGGCCGTTGCCCATCCTCATCGTTTCCAACTTCGGCCACAATATCTTTCGCAACCTGATGGCGGTTCCCATCGGCGGCCGCGTCACCATTTTCAAGAGCAAGAAAATCTTCTTCCGGATGAAGAAATGACGGGCTATAATCCCGAACCCCTGTTCCAAAAATACTTTTATGCCATGATCGAAAATCCCACAGAGCTATTGAAATAGCCAACGAAACCGTCGGATCGACACGGAAGCATCTCCTTTTCCGTGAATATAAATCATTCATGATGTGGGTGGCGCCGACCAGGGCGCCCAGATGCCCGAAGCGAATGGGACCCTCGTCAGGGTGAAGAGCGAGGGCAGCTGGGCTGGTCGGTGACAGGACCCACAGCTTCCAGCATTAAGCTATCACGGAAATGGAGATGCAGACGATCGACCGGCGCTCCTTGACATCCTCCCTCTCGCCGCGATATAGATTCGTCTAAACCCGCATGCGCTACCTGGGTGTCTGGGATGCCCAGAGTGTCCACTTTTATAGGCTGAAGAATTTTCAGGAAAAGAGAAACTTCATGTATGGCCATAATCTGATGCCCTGGGATCGAGCCAACAGTCAATCGAGGTTTAGGCGATATGTCACAACTGTTGACGGATCTCCTCTGGCAAGGCTATAAAGCCTATCTTTTGCGATTTTCAAAATCGGCAAAAAATCCAGAGTGAGTTTATATATATAAACACCATCTTTATTAAAAACATCGACCGCCCATTTACGACCTTCGATGAGCTTGCCTGCGTAGACACGGCTATTCGCCTCATCTGCCAAAAGAATCTGATAAAACGGCTTGTGATCGGGAAAATCAAAGACGGCGACAAGCTTATCTCTAGAGAATCGTACTCCTTTCATGGCAAATGAATCCTCGAGCTGGCGAATAATTTCACCCTTTTCCTTCGACGAGATCGTTTGGGAGCGCTCTTCTTTCGAAAAAATCAATACTTCATTCCCGGCTGAATCAAGAATCGTCAGCTTATACTCGGAAGAATGTCCGATGACGACCTCCCCCTCGCCACGCGAAGCAAAGAAACAATCTTGGCGGAATTCGTGTTCTTGTCCGTTGAAAACGTGTGTGTTTCCCTGGAGATCCGCGACGTAAACCAATTTATTGGTTGGGATACTAGAGATTGTTTTCTTTTTTTTCCCTTCCTTATCAAGGAGGGCAATTTCTTTGCGTCTTTCTTTCGTCTTCAGCTGCACGATCCAATCGGAGCTAGGCGTTAGAACAAAATCGTAGACGAAATCCGACAACGCTATTTCGCGGTTTAAATTCCATTTGGCATCGAAGACATACATCCGTTTTGCGCCAAGAATAAATATTTTGCCGGCGTCATCAACCTTCAAGGTTAGGAGATCTGAAATTCCGCCATTCAAATTCTTCTGAACGGAAATTGTCTTTAGGAACATTCCCTTGGAATCATGAACCCGAACGATACCGTTGTCCGTATCGAGCAAAAATATTCGGTTTTGGGCGTCAAAGGCGAGGCCCCCAATATAACCCCGGCGTTTGTAATCCTGAATCGGGCTTTTAATTTCTAAATCTTTCTGGAGGACGACTTGTCTTTCGCCACGAAGAGGCTTGTCGGAATTCCGAACGGTTCTCGTGGCGTGGCCTTGACGATTTGTTATTGAGAGAGACGACATTTCTAATGCGCTGAAAGCAAGGCAAAACCATATCGCGCCGATCAGATAGCGGAGATATTTGAGATGAGACGCGCGGACCTTTAAATCATCATTCACCTCGTTCTCCTTATAAGCCGGGAAAGCTATAAACAATTATCGATGAAATGACGCAGATATTCAAACGGCCGAGTGAGTTTATCGGAAAGCCAAGATGCGATTCCTCTCCCGCAAGCTGGGCGGCTGGACTCCCCACATCAAAACGAGAAGAGTATATTCCCGTTTAGTTGGCCCAAGCACATCCCCAACTGACATCGGTGCGAGACAACTGTCCGCTCGCCCATCCATCGTTACAGGCATCAAACCAATAGCACGTACAATTCCAGGATTTCCCTGCATCGTTGCACCAACATCCCCAGAGAACAACTTGTTCGCAGCCGACGACGCCACACCAATCATCGCAGGATTCCTGCATCAGCGTTTGAGATTGCGTGAATGACCAGCTACAATCGCTAGAATTCAACCTCAGAAATAAGACCACGATCATCAACACAAAGATGCCTGTGAAACGCATCCGCCGGCTTTGCTTTTTTTTCATGACTCCTCCTTTATTTTATATTTCATAATCCTGATTCTTTCCTCGTCCGCCATATAAAATATCCCGGAACTATCTACCCGGATTGGGGGATAGACCTTCTCCCTAATTCGAAGGATTTCTTTAAACTCCCCCGTTTGGCTGTAGATATATATTTCCCAATTATGATAGTCTTCGTTGTAGTATCCCAAACTGAGATTTTCGTATTGATCCAAAAACATGACGAAAGGAAGAAGATAGCCCTTTCTCCCCTTTGCTGCACGAATTCTCCTCTGGTAGTTTTCAAAGAAGAGATAATTTTTTCGCAGGTCGATTTCGCTTGTTTGCCGAAGTCTCTCATCGAAACCGTAAACGCGAAGAGCAAAATTGGAGAGGACATAGAGACGATCGTCCTTCGTCAACACCTTCTGCAGGTGATGTTCATTCGAAAATAATCTTGCCGGTTCAGTCGACTTGTCTCTGAGAGAGGGAGGAAAATGATATTTTCCTTCCAATACGCCTCTCTGCCATTGCATCTGCTTATTAAAACACTGGATCAAATGCTCTTGAAAATAAGAGACGAGAAAGACTTCTCCATTTAGGTTGACTTGCGGCGTATCGAAAATTCTCGGGCCTTGAGAATTTAAAACATAAGTCTTTTCAAGTGCTAGATTTTGGTCAAAAACGCTAAAACGGCTACTATCGGAATCCAACACGCAAAGCTTTCCATTGTTTCCAAGATTAATCTTCAGTGCGTTCGATTTTGGATTTGCCATGAACTCGCCAGGACCCTGACCGGCCCGTCCGATCGAACGCAAAAATTTCCCCATTGAATCGAACACGAAAATCTTATTCCAGCCTGAATCCGAAACAAAAAGCCTGTTTTCTCGATCACAGCACAGGGATGATATTTTCCAGAAATAATTCTCGCCTTCGCTAGAAAATCCTTTTTCGATTTCGCCAACCTTTGTGAGATAACGAATGACAGGGAGGGTTCTCGTCGTCGAATTCGTGCAAGCCGCATACCATAACGAGCAAATCCCGCCGCAAAACAACAGCCAAAATCCTAACACGCGTTCCATCATGGCAGGCGCAAGTGGCGTTCGATAAAATCCAAGTTTTTTATCGAGGCATCGTTGGGTTCCTCGGAATATTCGATCCTTCCTTTTTTATCGATGATGATGGAGAATGGATTGATATAATATTTAAACAGGAATGAAAGACCCTTTTCAGAATGCACCCCGCCATTCTCAATGATGCCGACCGTCGTGCGTGCTAATAGATCCGCCCGCTCTGCCCAGTTTCGAATTTCATCGAGGGAATGACCCAGGCCGAATAAAAATATGATTTTGTGCTTTCTTCCCGGACTTTTTGAGGCAAAATTCCTCAATAAGCCGATCCGTTGCTGGATAGGGCAGACAAAGCACTCGGAAACAAAAAAAGTGATGAGGGCGGAATTGTTTCTCACATATTCGGCGAGTTGGATGATGCGTTCGCTTTCGACATCGATGAATGACGTTTTCATTAATAAATCGCGGTATTGGTTCATTGTTATAGGGAGTGGAGGTTTTGAATTATGATATAGAAACCGAATAATCAGGCTAAATATCGTTTGATCATTCAGCTCGTTATGCCGGACTACGATGTTTGAATTCCGGTCAATGAGAACGAAATCATTGAGTCGTGCCCTCAACTGCCCGGAAATGTATCCGTCGTCTTCAATCACTGGAGTAAAAAAAGACTTTTCGTCAAAGCTGGCACGCTTATTAGATTTCGCCAAGACATAGACAAAATATTGTATAAAGCCTTCATCATGAAATCGCCCGTAAAGAGCGTCAAGATAACGCAGGGAGGGCAGATCCTGCGGGTGGAAGCGGGTGAAGCGAATTGCCAGAACATCTCCATTATGATCCCTAAGATTTACGACACGACCGTTAGAGAAAGCTAGTTGGAGATTTGGACACACCTCGTATTTCCCGACGATTTCCTCGCCAATAATTTCGTTGTAGCCGAAATTTACCAGTTTTCTTTGACCGTCGCGACGCGAAAAATAAACGATCGTAGTCGCGGCCACAAGCAGACCCGCCAATAATAGGATACCGTTTCGCATATAAAGGCTCTTCTTATTGGCCAAAGACATCTCTTGCCTATGGAATATCTATATATTGAAAGAGATAGAAAATCAAAGAAAATCCCATAACCTTTTTCATAAAATAATAACATTTATTCTTTCGCTAATAGCCAGAGCAAAAAATCCAATTTTTTTGCCCGAATTGAAGAAGGCCAGACGTCGAAGTTCTTATGAAAGACTCTAGAAAAAGCAAACGGATGATAGCCATAATTGAACGCGATGGTTTTAACACAATCGTCTGATGAGACTAAATCAAATAAAGCATGACATAGCCTAATTTTTTTCATATATGTATTCAAAGCCATGCCACATTCTTTCTTGAACTTCGTTGATTGAATAGCTTTTTTCTTGAGATACTCGGCTAATCTACTCACATGAAAAATTCTTCCCCTGTTTTCTATGATTTTCTTTTGCAGCGAGAGTGAATAAATGTATTCGTATGGGAGAAATCCAAGGCGATCAATTGTGTTTTTCAGCCTTTCATCTTCTTTGGATTGCCGTATCCATACGATCCAGAATTCCGAACCCTGCGGGACCCTGGCAGGCAACAAGACGGGCCGGACCAGCGCGAATGGTGTCGCGGGGAAACGATTAGCCAGAAAAAAAGTCGAAAAGCAAACATCAAATCGACATAAATAGTCGCAACTTCCGAACATATAGAATGGCGACGTTTTTGTTCTATTTTCAAGAGACGGCATAACAATATCGTATTCATCGCCGAGTGCTTTACCCACGAAATTCAGAATTTTGTCATTCTTTGGGACTACCCAAATAGTATTCTTTTGCATAATTCGTTCTGCAGTCCTTTGCGTTGACTGCTTGTCTAATCTGACCTCTGTACAATGCCTGGCAAAAATCGCTCCAATTCACTTCGCACTTTATTGCCGCAATAGCGCTCAAGCATATAATTATTATTTTTTTCAATGTGTCCCAAGTATCCCCTCCCGTGCGCTTTGAAATGATTTTTGCATAAATATGATATAGGCCCGATACACGCGTTTGCGATACTTAGAGATTCAGGCGAGTCAAACAAGCTGATATAATCAACAGAAAATAAAGATACATCTAATTCTTTTGTCCCCCTAAGGTACATCTCTCTCTTCTTCTACATATATATAAACAGAAAATAGGGCAAAATTTTATCACTTTTTTTTAAAATACTTCTATGCCATGATCGAAAATCCCTCAGACCTGCTGAGATAGCCAACGAAACCGTCGGATCCATAGAGAAGCATCTCCTTTTCCGTGAATTTAAATCATTCATGATGTGGGTGGCGCCGACCAGGGCGCCCAGATGCCCGAAGCGAATGGGACCCTCGTCAGGGTGAAGAGCGAGGGCAGCTGGGCTGGTCGGTGACAGGACCCACAGCTTCCAGCATTAAGCTATCACGGAAATGGAGATGCAGACGATCGACCGGCGCTCCTTGACATCCTCCCTCGCGCCGCGATATAGATTCGTCTAAACCCGCATGCGCTACCTGGGTGTCTGGGACTACGTCATCATCGCCGCCTATTTCCTCATCCTGATCGGCATCGGCTCTTATTTCCGCAAGAAGGCCGCCGCCAGCCTCGAGGACTATTTCCTAGCCGGCCGCAAAATGCCCTGGTGGGCGCTGGGCCTCTCGCAGATGACGTTCTGGTTCGATATGACCGGGACGATGATCATCACCTCGTTCCTCTTCATGCTCGGCCCGCGCGGCATCTACATAGAGTTCCGCGGAGGCGCGGGCCTAGTGCTTATCTTCCTGATGCTCTGGGCCGGCAAATGGCATCGCCGCTCGGGCGTCATCACCGGCGCTGAATGGATGGTCTTCCGCTTTGGCCGCGACTTCTGGGGCCACTTTGCCCGCCTCATGTCGGTGGTTTCGACGGTCATCCTCAACTTGGCTCTCCTCGCCTACTCGTTCAAGGGAGCGGGCCTCTTCCTCTCGATGTTCCTCCCCTTTTCTCCATGGGTCTGTTCGCTGATCATGCTGGCGGTGACCGCCCTTTACACTCTTGAATCGGGCTTTTACGGGGTCATTTTTTCGGATATCTTCCAGTCCGTTTGCATCTGGATCGGCGTGGGCTTTATCGTCGTCCTAGCCGTGATGAAAATATCCGGCGCCGGTGATCTTGGCGCCCTCGCCGCCAGCGTGACCGGCAATTCCGATTGGCTTAGCGCGCTCCCCCAATGGAAGACGGCCTTGCCCGCCGGCTACGAAGGATACAACTTCCTGTTCATGATGATGCTTTTTTACCTGGGCAAGACAATGATCCAGGGCCTTGGCGTCGGGGCCGACCCCCGCTTCTTCGGCGCCCGCAGCGATCGCGACTGCGGCCGGCTGAGCTTCATGGCCGGCTGGACCATGATGCTGCGCTGGCCGCTGATGATGAGCTTCGCCGTCCTCGGCCTCTTCTTGGTCAAGGACCTCTTTCCCAACCAGACGGTTCTCGGCCAGGCGGCTGCGCTCATCAAATCCCATGCAGGCGCCGTGCCCGCCAACCAATGGCCGGAGCTCATCGCCCGGATCATGAATCATCCTGAGGCATTTCCGGCCGCGCTCATCGCCGGCCTGGGCCAACTGCTGGGGTCGGACTGGGGTTCGAAGCTGAGCCTGCTGAGTTACCACGGCACCGTGGATCCCGAGCGCATCCTGCCGGGCGTCCTGCTGCTCAATGTTCCCGTCGGGCTGCGGGGCCTGATCCTTGTGGCGCTGCTGGCCGCAGCCATGTCCACGTTCAACGCCATCATCAACGCCTCAACAGGATTTCTGACACGCGACCTCTACCAGGGCTATATCCGGCCCCGCGCAAAAAACAAAGAGCTCATCTCCGTAAGCTATCTGTTCGGCGCCCTGCTGATGGCGGCAGGATTCGTCATGGCCTACTCGACCAAGAATATCAACGACATCTGGGGATGGCTGACCATGGGCTTGGTCGGAGGAATCATGATCCCCACAGTCCTCCGGCTTTATTGGTGGCGTTTTAACGGAGGAGGCTTCGCCTTGGGGACCCTTGCCGGGCTGGCTGCGGCCCTCCTCCAGCGGTTTCTTATTCCGCAAATGCCGGAATGGCAGCAATTCATCTACATGATGGTGGCAGGCTTGGCCGGCAGCATCGCCGCAACCTATCTCACTCCTCCGACGGAGCGGGGCGTTCTCGAACATTTTTATCGCACGACCAAGCCGTTCGGCGTGTGGGGGCCGCTGCGCCAAACTGTTTCTCCGGAAGAAGCCGCGGCCATGTCGCGCGAACACCGCTACGATCTCATCTCTGTGCCCTTCGCCCTAGCCTGGCAGATCACGCTGCTGATGCTTCCCATGCTGCTGATTATAAGACAGTTTCGCGCAGCCGCGGTCGCCGGCGCAATCCTCGCGGCCGCCCTCGTCGGGCTCTATTTTTTCTGGTACAAGAAGCTCCCGCCCGCCCGGGGCTAAAACACCTCCCTTAGACAGACGTTCGCAAATGTTTCCTATTCATTTTTGCCGGTCTTTCTGTTTTAAGGGCCGATTGGAAGATATTCATGGCCTCAAAATAACGCCTGCGCTGGCCCAGATTGATCCCTGTATAAAGCGCTAAGCTCAGGCCCGACCGTCGCCAGAGCTTCACACCAAAAAACCGATTAAAGATGCTCCCCAAAGAAAAAAGCTGCTTGACGATTCGGTTGAAGCCTTCCATGAATTCCTCGGTTGACATCCCTTTCAAACGGTATAGCAGTGTTCCAGGCGGATAGCCCTTTAG
>Ga0299912_10003914_pt1 | contig 12162 bp, 10 predicted proteins | sample RVTome_2_FD_207667 | JGI IMG/M metagenome (GOLD analysis project Ga0299912, IMG submission 207667) | Soil microbial communities from uranium-contaminated site in the Upper Colorado River Basin, Wyoming, United States - RVT95D214 (version 2) ... | reverse complement strand
CCGACGGCACCGTCTATATTGACGCTGGGGGTGAGGAATCCAAGAGGATTGCCTTTGATGATATTGACGCTATCTTTGAGCTTAAGCGGCACGGCGTCAGAATCGGCTTTATCACCGGTGAGGACAATCAGTTTACCGAATATGTGAAAAAACGCTTTGCCCCTGACTTCTTTATCACCGGGTGCAAGGACAAACTGCAGGCCGTAAAACGGCTAATCAGTCAGAACAAATTGGATGACTCGAATATATGGTATCTGGGCGATTCGAAAAAGGATGTTCCCCTGCTGGAATTCCTGCCCAGGAGCTTTGCTCCCGGCGATGCTGATAGCGAGGCCAAAACCGCTGCCAAGACAATACTGAGGGCCAACCGGGGTCAGGGCGCGGTAAAGGAACTTGCCCGCTATATGTTGAGTCCGGACAGCACCCTATCCAGCTTCTGGATGGACCGTCTGGATGAGCATATCAGCGTGATAAAGAGTATCAGGAATACGCCTGAATTGCTCGTTAGAATAGCGGAAGTCGCCCGGGTGATGGCCGAATGCCTGGCCAATGGCCACAAGGTGCTGATATGCGGCAATGGCGGCAGCGCCGCCGATGCTCAGCACACCGCCGCCGAGCTGGTAAATCGGTTCCTCCGGGAAAGACCGGGACTTCAGGCCGAAGCTCTTACAGTAGATACCTCGGTATTGACGGCTATCGCCAACGACTATAACTTCGCGCTCGTCTTCTCCCGGCAGGTAGAGGCCAAGGGGAAAAGCGGCGATGTTCTCCTGGCCATATCCACCAGCGGCCGGGCGAAGAATGTAATTAACGCGGTACTTAAGGCGAAGGAGATAGGGATGAAGACCATTGCTCTGAGCGGTCAGGCGACAACGCAACTCACCAGGAACGCGGACTACTGTATCAATGTGCCATCAAGAGACACCCCTAGAATACAGGAGGCACATATTTTAATCCTGCACCTGCTGTGTGAATATGTCGAGACAGAACTGTTTGGCAAGGAGAAGAAGTGAAGGGTCGAGTTGTCTACTTTAATGGAGAATTTGTCCCCGAGACCGAAGCCCGCATCTCCATCTATGACTCAGCGCTCATGTTCGGTGATATGGTTTTCGAGATGACGCGTTCTTTCAACAAAGTCCAGTTCAAACTCCGCGAGCATCTGGAAAGGCTGTACGCCTCCATAAAGATGGTGCGCATCCCCATAAGCATGAGCCTGGCTGAAATGGAAAAGGCTGTCTCCGAAACAATCAAAGCCAATGAGCCAGCCTTCGCCGCCGATGATGAACACAGAGTAATGATTGATGTTACCCGCGGCATACTCTCACTCTACGAAGGTGTGGTCGGCGTGCCCCGGGGTGTCAACATCGTTATCGCTGACTTCCCGCTACGCTGGACGGTAGCTGGCATGGGGAAATTGTTCGATACCGGCATCAATGCCGTGATACCCTCGCAGAGGGCGATACCAGCCTACTTACTTGACCCGAAAATCAAGAACCGCAGCCGGCTTCACTATTTGATGGCCAATATTGAGGTGTCTGGCTATGAGGGTGATAACAACTGGGCACTGCTTTTAGACCCGGATGGATTTGTGGCCGAAGGCACCGGGGACAACTTCTTTATTGTGAAAGACAGGGTGCTCATCACGCCGGAGGGGCGTAACATCCTGCGCGGCATCAGTCGCGCCTACATTATGAATGAGCTGGCACCACAACTGGGGCTGAAGTGCGTCGAGAAGAATTTCGAGACCTACGATGTCGTTACCGCCGACGAGGCCTTCATGACCGGCACACCGTTCTGTGTCCTGCCTGTTACCTCGTTGAACAGTATAAAAATTGGCAATGGCCGAATGGGCGATGTAGCGAAGCTACTTATTGATACCTGGGGCAAGAATGTGGGGGTTGACATCATCGGGCAGATAAAAGCCTGGAACCGGGCGCAGACAACCGCCTCCGATGCCCCCTCCCCTTATTCCTTCCGGAGGAAACGTTGACCTCAATCGGCATCATGCAGGGCCGGCTTTCTCCACCGGTGAGAGGGAGAATTCAGGCCTTCCCCGGGGATGGCTGGGAGGAGGAGTTCCGGAAAGCCGCCGCTTTGGGCTTTGGTGAAATTGAATTTATCTTTGAAGCACCGGACTGGGAGAAAAATCCCCTGTCTAATGAAGAAGGTCTGGAAAGGATACGAAAAATATCGGCAGAGACGGGGGTCAAGGTCAACTATGTGTGTGCTGATTATTTCATGGAAAAGCCCTTTTTCCGGGTATTTGAGATGGAGCGGGAGCGAAGTATCAAGATGCTGAAGCGCCTTATCCGGCAGTGCTCAAAAATAGGAATCAAGGGCATAGAAATCCCCCTGGTGGACAACTCGCGGATTGAAACCCGGGAAGAAGCTGTATTATTTGCTAAGTCACTGAGAGAATGTCTGCCCGTGGCCGAAGCCGGTAATATCAGGCTTCTCCTGGAGACCTCCCTGAACCCCGACGATTTCAGGGCACTTATCGAGAAAATCGGCCACCCTTTGGTCCGGGCGAATTATGATACCGGAAACAGTGCCTCCCTCGGCTACAATCCCATGGAGGAAATATGGAAGCTGGCTACATGGATAGATAATGTGCACATCAAAGACCGTAAGCTGGGTGGTGGCACGGTTCCTCTCGGCGAGGGCAATGCCGATTTTGACGCCGTATTTCAGACATTGAGGAAGGTTGCCTACCGGGGTTCATTTATTCTGCAGGCGGCGCGGGGTGGGGACGAAGTAAAGGTTGCTCGAAAATATCTCGCCTTCGTCCGACGCTATGTTCAAACATATTTAAGCTGAAGGGTGTTATGGAACTTGGGCTGAAGGGCAAAGTGGCTTTGATAACCGGTTCCAGTCGCGGGATAGGCAGGGCGATAGCTTCAGCCTTCCTGGCTGAGGGAGCCAAGGTTATCATAACCGGTAGAGAGAGGACAAGTCTCAATCGCACGCATAAAGAATTGGCCGATAAATATGGCGAGGCTTCAGTTGGCTCATTTCAGGGAGACATGACGCAGGCTGATGCCATCGCGAAATGCCTGGATATGGGGATTAAGAGGTTCGGCAAGATAGACATACTGGTGGCCAATGTGGGCACAGGTAAGTCGCCGCCGGGGCTGGAGGCTGACCGCGACGAATGGGAAAGAATACTCAATCTGAACCTGCTGGGCAGTGCGGAGGTAGTGAAGGCCATTGTTCCCGTTATGAAAAGAAACGGCTCAGGCAGCATTGTCTTTATCTCGTCTATCGCCGGGCGGGAGTCCTCGGCGGCTCCCCTGAACTATTCCGCCGCTAAAGCGGCACTGCTCAGTCTATCGAAAAACCTATCCCACATGCTGGCTGAGAGTAACATCCGGGTCAATGTGGTCGCTCCGGGTAATATCAAATTCGAGGGTGGACGGTGGGAGGAGATAATCAGGGAGAAGCCCGATATCATGGAAGAGTACATTAAAAAGAGCGTGCCCCTGCAGCGTTTTGGTCAACCGGAGGAAGTTGCCGATGCTGTTGTCTTTCTGGCTTCGGAGAGGGCTTCCTTCATCACCGGGGCCTGTCTGGTGGTTGATGGCGGGGAAACGCGGGCATTTCAGTGAGGTTGAGTCAGGATGACTAAGAGCGTTAAGGAAAAGTTCGATTTAAGCGGCCGGGTAACTATTATTACCGGCGGGGCAGGTCTGCTGGGCGAAATGCACGCCGAAGCCATTGCTGAAGCTGGGGGATGCCCGGTTCTGGCCGACATCAAAGGGGCTCTGGCTACAGCCAAGGCCAAGAAAATTGCTAAAAAGTATGGCGTGGCATCTCTGGGTATCGGGGTGGATATCACCAGCCGGGCCGAAGTAGAGAGGCTGGCAGCGGCCGTTCTGAAGAAGTTCCGGCGGATTGACAGCCTGATTAACAATGCCGCCAACGACCCGAAGGTGGAGGCCACTCTGGATGAGTCCTGGACTCGCTTTGAGAATTTCCCGCTAAAGGAGTGGAATCAGGATATAGCGGTGGGACTAACTGGTGCCTTTTTGTGCAGCCAGATAATCGGCGCTGAAATGGCCAGGAGAAGTGGTGGGGTCATCTTGAACATATGCTCGGATTTGGCGGTAGTAGCTCCCGACCAGAGGCTGTATCTGAAGGAAGGTCTGCCTGAGGAAAAACAGCCAGTCAAACCGGTGAGTTACTCCGTGGTCAAGACGGCCCTAATCGGATTAACCCGATACCTGGCGACCTACTGGGCAGATAAGAACATACGGGTCAACTGCATTTCCCCGGGAGGGGTATATAACGGTCAGCCCGAGGAATTCCTGAGAAGGATTGCCTTCCGCATTCCTATGGGTAGAATGGCACAGGTAGACGAATACAAAGGAGCCATTCTGTTTCTGCTCTCCGATGCCTCATCGTATATGACCGGAGCCAATCTAATCATTGATGGTGGCCGGACATGCTGGTAGGCAGCATGAGGAGTCTCTAATGGGCCGGCGAGTTGTGGCCATTATTCAGGCCAGGATGGGTTCTAAGCGGCTTCCGGGCAAGTCAATGGCCGATATCGCCGGCAGGCCGCTTCTCTGGCATGTTCTGGACAGAGTAACCAGGAGCCGGCAGTCGGATGAGGTCGTCCTGGCGACCACCAAGAAAAAAGAGGACGATGTTCTGGTTGACCTAGCTAAGAAAATCAAGGTCAGTGTCTTTCGAGGCTCGGAAAATGACCTCGTTGACCGGTACTATCAGGCGGCCAGGAAGTTCATGGCGGACATTGTGGTGAGAATCCCGGCGGATAATGCCTGCCTGGAACCCACCGAGATTGACCGGATAATTGAGTATCACAGGAACAGTAATAATGATTTTTCCTCCAACATCCAGAACATTGATGGCAACGGCTACCCCGATGGTCTGGGAGCGGAGGTCTTCAGCTTCAATACCCTGGAAAAGCTCTGGCAGATTACCACAGAACCAAGGCACCGGGAACATGTCAGTAACTATATATTCGAAAACCGGGACAAGTTCGTTATTGGGACCATCCCGTGCCCGGCAGAATTCAGGAGGCCTGATATCAAGCTGGATGTTAACACTGAAGAGGAGCTCAAATTCATCCGGGCCCTTTATGAATATTTATACCCCAAAAACCAGCACTTTCATATTACCGATATCATTGAATGGTATGATAGTATTCATGGGAAGGCGAAATATTAGTCGAAAGATTACAGATAATATCAGCCAGGACTAAGCTAGAGGCAACATGTCATTCCTGAGATTTCTAAGACGGATGTTGAGGGAGCAGAGGGCAAGGTTTGTCATCATTGTCCTCCTGATGGCGCTCGTCGCCCTGACCGAGGGCCTAATCATCATGTTGATAGTACCGCTCCTGAATGTTGTCATGGAAGTCGGGAGCTGGCCAGAGGGCATTCTGGGTCAAGCCACGGCGCTCCTGGAGAATGTCCTGCGTTCACTTCACCTTGAACTCACACTGGGAATCATCTTGGCCATTATCGTGGCCATATTCATAATACAGGGCTTGTTCCGTCTTCTCCAGATGCATCTTCAGATGAAAATGCTGACCACCTATGAGTCCTCCCTGATACACGACCTGTTCGGTGGGTTTCTCTCCTCCGCCTGGCCCTTCTTCCTCAGAACCAAGATAGGACAGTTGATAAATGTGCTGTCCCAGGAAACCAGCCGGGCAACTACTGCTTTCCAGTTCAGTTGCCAGTTTGTTGCCTCCTTTCTTGTGGCCATCTTTTACATTGTCATCGCCTTTTTTATATCGTGGCCGTTAACACTGGGGGGAATAGTGCTATCCGCGCTCGCCAGCCTGCTTCTGAAGCGACTGATGCGAAAGGCGGAGAAGTACGGTGTTGAGACCTCGGAGGCCAACAACCAGCTCCAGGCCTATGCGTTTGACAAGCTTTCCGCCGCCAAGATGCTCAAGGCTTCGGCCACCGGTCAGAGGGCGCTGGAAGGGATGAGTTCAATTATCAAGCAGAAGGTCCGTTTACGCTACCTGTCCATCATGAATGCCACGGCGATACGCAGTTTTTATGAGCCCCTGGTCATGGCCATACTGGCTCTCATCGGCTACTTTGCTGTTACCTGGTGGGGCAGCCAGGTGGCCATAATCCTGGTCTTTGTGCTCATCTTCTACCGCCTGGTGCCGCATTTCTCCACTATGCAGGCTGCCTACCAGCAGGTGCTCATCTTCATGCCCGGGCTTGATGAAGTTGACAAGCTTAACTATCAGATAAAGAGCCTGCCGGATACTGGCGGGAACATCAAATTCGTCAGTCTGCGGGAGGGGATTGTTTTCGATAAAGTTAGCTTTGCCTATGACGGACAGTCCTTTGTTTTGAAGGATATAGACATGAGAATCAGAAGGGGTGAGTCCGTGGCGATAGTCGGCGAATCAGGCGTGGGTAAGACTACCCTGGTGGATTTGCTGCTCGGTCTGTTAACACCGACAAAGGGGCAAATCCTGATTGACGGTATCCCTATCACTGATTACGACCTGACATCATGGAGAAAAGCCATCGGCTACATGTCCCAGGACATATTTCTCTTCCATGATACCGTCGAGGCTAATCTGAAATGGACTGACCCCGACATCTCTGATGAAACGGTTAAAGCCGCGGCCAATGTGGCCTATGCCAGTGAGTTTCTCAATGAAATGCCGGAGGGATACAGTACCGTTATCGGTGACCGCGGAGTTAAACTATCGGTGGGACAAAGACAGCGTCTGGCTCTGGCGCGTACTGTCATACAGCATCCCGAAATTGTCGTGCTCGATGAGGCGACCAGCTCCCTTGATTCTGAATCAGAAGCTATGATTCAACACGCCATCAGCCAGATCTGGCGAGATAAGACGGTAATAACCATCTCTCACCGACTTTCCACAGTGAGGGATACCGGCCGCATCTATGTGCTGGAAAACGGCGGCATAGCGGAGTCGGGCACATGGGCTGAGCTGGTTGCCCGCAAGGGACGCTTCGAACAGATGAGGGTCAGGCAAAATCTATAGCTACGGAAGGGAAGCCATGGCCGTGAAATCCGAAAATTATTTAACCAGGATTAGAAATTTTAAAAACCGGCATAATATTATCTGGAAGACATATGCAATCCTGGCTACCGTACCGGCGATTATCCGGGCAAAGCGTGCTTTTAGCAAAGTCAAGTATAAAGGGGGGGAGACAAAATGTAAGGTTGTTGTTTTTTCGGTCAGGACTATTCCGGAAGCTAGCCTGACCCATTTTGATGCTGTTTTCGCTCACGGTTTCCGGAAGCTGGGCTGCGATGTGAAGATGCTCATATGCGGCGGTTTACTGGACTCCTGTGATGCCGACACAGTTATTGAGGACCAGAGAAAGGTCTGTTTTGTCTGCAACCGTTTCCGGCCACTGGTGAAATACTCTACTGGTTTAGACTATATACTATTCAGGCAGTATATTTCACCGTCCGACATCAAAGACATAGAAGGGCTGGTGGGGAAGCTCGATTTCGAGGCATGTAGCAATTACGAGTATCTTGGTGTCCCTGTTGGTCAGCATGCTCGCGCCGCCGCTATCAGGTTCTTTTTAGCAGGATTATTGAATTCAACTGACCCCCAGCATTTGACCGTGTTGAGGAAGAAGCTTATTAACGCCATGATTACAGCCAAGATTGCCAGCAACCTGTATTCTGAAGAGAAGCCCGACCGAATAATAATGCTTCACGGTGTTTATGCCACGTGGGGTCCCTTCGCCGACTTTTTCAGTAGTAAGGAGGTTGATGTCATAATATACGCCCAAATGGTGACCCCATTTGGCAGCTTTATGTTCAGTCGACACGAACGGGAATATGAACTTGTTGCCAAAAATACCTGGGCGGCTTTCAAGCAAGTGCCACTCACAAATGAGGAGGAAGTCGAGATTGATGCCTATTTATCGGCCCGATTCAAGGGCGTCCTAGGCCCACGCCTAATCTTCGATGCGCACTTCAAGCCGACATCAGATAAGGAGTCGGCTCTTGCCGCATTGTCTGGTAAGAATTATTTCAGGTGCTATGTACTATATACTAACCTTGCCTGGGATGCCTGCCTTGAAGGACAGGGTTCCAGCGCTTTTAAAGATATTTTTGCCTGGCTCGATACCACAATTGGTTATTTTAGAAAACACGCCGATTATCAATTGATTATAAAGCCACATCCAGCCGAATTAGTGTGGGAGAAATGCACTTTAGCTATCGCGGATTATGTCGCTAACAAGTATCCGGATTTACCTGAGAATATCTACGTACTCAAACCAGATACTCCATTGACGGCGTATGATTTAGTCTTCCCTGGTACCGTTTGCCTAGTCTTCAATGGTACCACTGGCCTTGAACTGGCAACACAGGGAATTCCCATTCTCGCTGGTGGTAATGCCCATTACGTAGATGCCGGGGTGGTTCGTAAAATAGAGACTGTAGAGGAATATTTGGGGTTACTCGATAATCCAGTAGAGCTATTCGAAATTGCCCGGAAGAATCAGAAGCTGGCAAAAAAATATGCCTATTTCTATTTCCTACGGTTGGGGATAAGGATTCCCTTTTATAGAGGTGATGTCTGGGGTGACATTGACTGGGCAGCCATGAAAAAAATTAATGAGATTCTGGATAACGATGGTACAGTTATGCATATTTGTAAAAGGATTATCGGCAAAGAGGATATAGTGCTTCCATTAGGATAATTATCGAAGGAGGATTGTAGTGAGCCTAGTAGACAAGACAATATTGCTAACCGGTGGCACAGGCTCGTTTGGACAGAAGTTCACCGAAGTAGTTCTGCGAGAGTATAACCCAAGGGTTGTCCGAGTATTTTCTCGTGGAGAACTACTTCAACAACAAATGAACCAAAAGTTTGCCAATGATGAAAGACTCAGGTTTTTCATTGGTGATGTTAGAGATAGGGAAAGAGTATCTCGAGCTATGAATGGGGTGGATTTTGTGGTCCATGCGGCGGCTTTGAAGCAGATTCCTACCTGTGAATACAATCCCATTGAAGCCGTCAAGACTAATATCGGCGGTGCCGTTAACCTGATTGATATTGCTATTGACAACGGCGTGGAAAAGGTAATCGCCATAAGCACGGATAAGGCCGTACATCCGGTCAATCTCTATGGAGCCACCAAGCTGGTTGCCGAGAAGCTCTTTGTCCAGGCTAATGTCTATACCGGCGGGCGTAAGACCAGGTTCAGTTGCGTGCGATACGGTAATGTTGTCGGCAGCCGGGGGAGTGTGGTTCCTCTTTTTCTGGAGCAGAAGAATAAGGGAGTAGTCACCATCACCGATGAGCGAATGACCCGGTTCTGGATTACCCTAGAGCAGGGGGTCAACTTCGTTATCAAGTGCCTGGGAATGATGCAGGGTGGTGAGATATTTGTCCCCAAGCTCCCCAGCATGCGCATCACCGACCTGGCTGATGTGATTGCCCCGGAGGCTCAAAGGAGTATCGTCGGCATACGCCCAGGGGAGAAGCTACATGAGATTCTTATCTCGGATGAAGAGCTGAGGCATTCCAGGGAATTTGATGATTATTTTGTCGTTGAACCCGAGTTCCCGTTCTGGGAGATGAACAACCTCGCTGGCAGAACTGTCCCTGAGTCCTTCCGATACTCCAGCGATGCCAGTAACTGGTGGTTAACCGGAGAAGAGCTTAAAAGGATGGTTGAAGAACTATAAACATGGAATGCCTGGCGATTGACGGCGGTAAGCCGGTGAGAGGCGAACTCCTGCCTTATGGCCATCAATGGATAGACGAGGACGATATCGCTTCTGTGGTTGAAGTGCTCAGGAGCGATTGGATTACTCAGGGTCCTAAGGTGGATGAGTTCGAGAGAAAGGTGGCACGGTATTGCGGGGCGAAGTATGCCGTAGCCGTCTCCAGCGGTACCGCCGCCCTGCATACCGCCTGTGCCGTCGCCGGAATTTCCGAGGGCGATGAGGCTATAACTACCCCCATGACCTTCTCGGCCACGGCTAACGCCGTGGTCTACTGCGGCGGTAAGCCGGTATTTGCCGATATAAAAGAAGATACGTTGAATATCGACCCTGAAGAAATCCGAAGGAGAATTTCTGCCAGGACTAAAACCATTTTACCGGTGGATTTTACCGGTCATCCCGCCGACCTCGATGAAATAAGGAATATAGCCAAGGAAAGCAATCTGGTAGTGATTGAGGATGCCGCCCATGCCCTGGGTGCCGAATATAAAGGCAGGAAAATTGGCGGTCTTGCCGACATGACTATCCTCAGCTTTCATCCGGTAAAACATATTACCACCGGTGAGGGCGGTATGATACTGACCGATAACAAAGACTTTTATCAAAAACTCAAAACCTACCGTCATCACGGTATAATAAAGAGCGGTCTGGATAAAGGCCCCTGGTACTATGATATAGATGACCTGGGGCATAACTTCAGGCTTACCGACCTCCAGTGTGCCCTGGGAATCAGCCAATTGAAAAAACTGGACCGATTCATCGCCAGAAGAAGGGAAATTGCAGCGAGGTATAATAAAGCCTTTTCCGAGTTCACGGAGTTTTTAACGCCGTTTGAAAGCCATGAGGTAAAAGCTGTCTATCATCTGTACGTCATACAATTGAAAAGGGAAAGGCTAATAGTAAGCAGAGAGCAAGTCTTCAAAGCTCTCAGAGCGGAAAACATAGGGGTAAATGTCCATTACATTCCGGTCCATTTTCTTTCTTTTTATCAGAAAAAATCCGCATACAAGAAGGGGGACTTCCCCCGGGCTGAAAAATATTATGAGGGGGCTATTACCCTCCCCATTTTCCCCGGCATGACTGATAAGGACGTTGAGGATGTTATTCAAGCGGTGTGCAAGGTAATAAAATATTATCGGAAGTGAATTTCAATGAGAGTTGTCGCTGTTGTTCAGGCGCGGATGGGCTCCACCCGGTTACCCGGGAAAGTGTTGAAAAATATACTCGGTAAGCCTGTACTCTGGCATATTGTCAATCGCGTGCAAAAAGCAAAGCACGTGAACGAGGTTGTCATTGCCGCCACTACCAGCCCGGAGGATGATAAACTGGAAAAATTCGCGGCTGATAACAATCTGGGAATCTATCGCGGCAGTGTTAATGATATTGTTGATAGATTTCTCGGTGCCGGAATAAAGTTTCAGGCTGATGTAGTCGTTCGCATCTGGGGCGACTGCCCTTTTGTTGACCCGGAAATAATTGATAAAATGTTATCAAAGTTTATCAATGGAAACTACGACTACGCCAATAACTCTAATCCGGCCACTTACCCTCTGGGCATGGATATCGAACTATATTCTATGAAATCGCTGGAAATGATTCAGCAAGAAACCTTAGAGCCGTTTTACCGGGAATACCCGTTTGAATATGTGTATAAGCGGGGAGATTCCTTTAAAACTTTCTATGATAAAAACGATATAGGCCTTTCCCATGTTAACCTGACTGTTGACTATATAGAGGATTTCAGACTAGCCACGGAAATATATAAGTGCCTGTATAAAGACGGGGAGGTTTTTCATCTGGGACAAATTCTGAATTTAATGGAAAAACATCCTGAATTAAAAGAAATTAACAGCGGCTTACCCAGAAATATCGAGTTTAACCGGGACAAGAAGAAAATACAGCAAAAATCAGGCTAAATCTGGAAATTTACATCATATTAAGGTATCGGAACGTATAAAATAATAAAGGCAATATTGCTGTACCGGAAATAAAGGGGGGTTAAGATAATGCAACATCCGTTTGCCGTGGGTAAAAAGGTTTATCTCCGCGGGTTAGAGAGAGCTGACCAGAAAGACTTGCTGGTGTGGGCTAATGATGCTGAAGTGACCTATTACATGTTCCTGGGTGCTTTCCCGGCTAATATTGAACTGCTGGAGAAAGAATATGAACAGCTTGTCAATAGCCGGAATGATGCTGCTATGGCAGTTATCGATAAGAAGACGGATAGCCACGTCGGTAACGTGGGGCTTTATGCTATCAACTGGATATCCAGGTCGGCGGAATTCCGCATCATTATCGGTCAGAAAGATTGCTGGAGCAAAGGTTATGGTACGGAAGCCACCGAACTCTGCCTTGACTATGGTTTTAACAAGCTCAACCTTAACCGTATTTTCCTCGGGACGAACGCCGGACATAAGAGTGCTATCAGATGTTATGAGA
>Ga0299912_10003913_pt1 | contig 12164 bp, 11 predicted proteins | sample RVTome_2_FD_207667 | JGI IMG/M metagenome (GOLD analysis project Ga0299912, IMG submission 207667) | Soil microbial communities from uranium-contaminated site in the Upper Colorado River Basin, Wyoming, United States - RVT95D214 (version 2) ... | reverse complement strand
TTGAAGAAGTATACAGAGGTCAGAATAAATGATATATGAAGAAGCAAACAATGTCCCGGACATTTTAAAGGATAATATTCCTGTAGATGAAGAAAATAGTATTACCCTGAGACCCAAATGGCTTTCTGAATATATAGGGCAGGATAAAGTTGCCGAAACCTTGAAAATAGCCATAGAGGCTGCTCTTAAGAGGAAGGAATCATTAGACCACATCCTGTTTAACGGTCCTCCGGGGCTGGGGAAAACAACATTAGCCCACATTATCGCTAACGAGATGGGAACCAAAATAATCACCTCCTCAGGACCTGCCTTAGAAAAAGGCGGTGACCTTATGGGCATTCTCACCCACCTTGAGAAAGGTGATATCCTGTTTATCGATGAAATCCATCGCATACCGAAAATTGTCGAGGAATTCCTGTATCCTGCTATGGAAGATTTTGCAGTGGATTTCATATTTGATAAAGGCGTTCATGCAAGGACTCACCGATACAGGCTTGAAGCTTTTACCTTGATTGGTGCTACAACCAGGTCCGGCCTCCTTTCCGCTCCCCTGAGAGAGAGGTTCGGTATCACAAGAGATCTTGATTTCTATAATGAAAAAGACCTGGTTCATATCGTAAAGCGTTCTGCCTCAATATTGGATATACCTATTGACAAGGACGGTTCTTACGAAATAGCCTGCAGGGCGAGAGGCACTCCAAGGGTTGCAAACAGGCTTTTAAAACGTGTTCGTGATTATGCCCAGGTCAGGGCTCATGGGAAAATAACAAGAGACGTCGCTATTGAGGCACTATCGCTGGAGGGAATCGATGAGTCAGGACTGGGAGGGCTCGATAGAAAGCTGTTGAATACGATTATCCTGAACTATAAAGGTGGTCCGGTCGGTATCGAAGCACTCTCTGCAACACTCCAAATAGAAACAGACGTTCTGCTGGATGTTGTTGAACCATATCTGCTGAATACAGGGTTTATCATCAGGACATCTCAGGGACGGAAAGCCACGGAAAAGGCATATTCCCATCTCAACCTTGCTTTTACGGGTGAAATGAAACTTTTCGAAAACTTAAAAAACAAAAAACACTCTTAAATGAAATAATCCCCGAAACATTCAATCAAATGTATTAAAACAAAAAGTCTCCGAAAATCTGTTCATATACACTAAAGAAAAGCATAGGTTTATTTTTTAGTAAAAGTTGAATGTTGAATATATTATTATATATGTAGTGGTAATTGTAACCAGTATAATTGAAATGATATGAAGCTTTTAATGCATATCTGCTGTGCAAACTGCTGTTTGTACCCGCTAAAAAATCTCTTATCAAAAGGTATTGATATCAGGGGACTATGGCTGAATCCGAACATCCATCCATATACAGAGTATCAGATGCGGCTCGATGCAGTTCAGAGACTGCAGAAGGCATGGAGCCTTGAAATTGAATATTTTGAACATTACGGCCTGAAAGAGTTCATAAGAGCAGTAGTGAATAACGAAGATGAAAGATGCTCAATCTGCTATTCAATGAGACTGAATGAGACAGCGAGTACTGCCAAAAAGATGGGACTTGACGGTTTTACAACTTCTCTTCTTGTAAGTCCATATCAGAAATTTGATATGATAATAAAGACGGGTATGGAAGCAGCCAGGAGATATTCCATACCTTTTTATTATGAAGACTTCAGGCCAGGGTGGAAGGATAGTATCAAAATATCAAAGGAGCTTGGTTTATACAGACAGAAGTATTGCGGGTGTATCTACTCGGAGATGGAAAGATACCTAAAAAAAGCAAACAGTAAGCACTAGGCACCAGGAAGTAACCAGAAGAGAAAGAAGATTATATAAAATGACCGACGGTATACAGTATATCGGCAAGTCTCTCATCATTCTTGGCATCATAGTCATCGTCATTGGTGGACTCTTGCTGCTTTCTGGAAAAATCCCCTGGCTTGGCAGACTCCCTGGAGACATCTTAATCCAGAAGAAAAATTTTACATTTTATTTTCCCCTGGCTACAAGCATTCTCTTGAGTCTGTTACTGACCCTTATTTTTCTGCTTCTGAGGAGGAAATAACCAATAGTGGATAAAATGACAAGATTCATTCTTATTGCCTTATTCATCTTTATCTTCGCATGGCATGTTTACGCTGCAGAAAATATAAAAGTACTTATTGTAAATGAGGTCTATCCGAAAATCCCCGCAAAGAATGAAAAAATAGAGCGGATCGGCAGCATGAAGGGAGATCTTCTCGTAATGGGGACGCGTTACGCCGGCAATATCGATGTCTGGAAAGGCGATGGCGGTCTTTATATTATCAACGAACTCCCCCTGGAGGATTATATCAAAGACGTCGTTGCCGTAGAGGTCAGTCCTGACTGGGATATGGAAGCTCTTAAAGCGCAGGCTGTTATCTCAAGGACATATGCTCTCTACCAGAAAGGAAAGAACGGCAACTCCCTGTATCATATTGCATCCTCTGTCCTTCATCAGGTTTATAAAGGAAACAATCCTGATGTCAGAATATCATATGCTGTAGAAGAAACAAAAGGAGAAATACTTGCCTATAATGGTATACCAATAGAGGCATTTTATCACTCAACATGCGGTGGAAAGACGGAAAATCCGCAGGATGTTTTTGGTAAAAGTTACCCTTATCTGAAATCTGTTGAGTCAAGCTGTGATTTATCTCCCTATTCGGAATGGGAAAGAACATTTCAGATTTCTGAAATCGAAAGGTTGTTAAAGATATCGGGCATCAAGGGGATATCAATAAAATCATTTACTTCAACACACAGAGTAAATCTGCTTGATTTTAAGACAAATTCCGGAACAATAACGATCAGTGCTACTGACATCAGAAAGGCACTTGGATGGAAAAATTTACCGAGCACAAATTTTACGGTATCAAAAAATGGAGATTGGTTAATATTCGTGGGTAGAGGATACGGGCATGGTGTCGGCCTGTGTCAGTGGAGCTCCCTGGAGATGGCTCGTGAAGGAAAAAACTACAAAGAGATCCTTGCCTTTTTCTACCCCGGCACAATAATACAATTCTATGAAAATTACTGATTTCGACTTTTCTCTCCCTGAAAGCCTGATCTCAAAAAGACCCCTCAAAGACCGCGCCAATTCAAGGCTCCTCGTGCTTCACAGGGATGGTACAGTGGATCATAAAAGGTTTTCTGACCTTCCATCATACCTTGATAATGGAGACATGCTTTTGTTAAACAACACAAAGGTTTTTCCTGCCAGGATCATAGGATTTAAGCAGAACGGAGGCAAGCTGGAAATGCTTCTCGTCAGGAGAATAGATAATACTGCATGGGAGGTTCTCACAAAAGGAAATTTCACAGGTATGCTGAGTATTTCAAGTGAATTACAGGCAGAACTTGTCAGCGGAAATACAGCAAAATTCATATATTCCGGGGACTTCAGGGATATTATCTGGAAATACGGAGATATGCCTCTGCCGCCTTATATTAAACGTCTTCCTGATGAATCTGATAAAGAAACCTACCAGACTGTTTTTGCAAAAGAGGAGGGGTCAATAGCTGCACCTACAGCAGGCCTTCATTTCACCGGCGCTCTTCTCAAAGAGATAACCACCAAGGGCATTATGCTGAGGGAATTGACGCTACATGTCGGGGTTGGAACATTCAGACCCATCAGAGCAGAGCAGGTAGAAGAACATCCCATGGACAATGAATATTTTGAGATAGATAAGAAGCTGATCTCTGAAATCAGAGAGACGAGGGCATCCGGCAAGAGAGTTATCTCTGTAGGAACAACTACAACGAGGGCTATAGAAGGCTTTTCAAGCGGCAGATGTAACGTAACCGCTCAAAACGGAAGATTAAAAGGGACAACCGACATTTTCATATATCCAGGATACGGCTTTAAAGTCATCGATTCCCTTGTGACAAACTTTCACCTTCCCAGGTCTACGCCGCTCATGTTAGCTTCTGCACTTTGCGGTTTTAACAACTTGATGAAGGCATATAAGGAAGCGATCGCCAGAGAGTATAGATTTCTCTCTTATGGTGATGCTATGCTTATCGTATGAAAAGGTCGGATTTCAAAGACAAATCATCAGTACTCTTTATCGGCAAAGGGATTATTATTCTATCTCTTGTTATTGCGTCATCCCTGAGTTTCATACTGGGCTTCTTTGTAGGTAAAAGCTATAATCCTGCCCTTGAAAATCAGATATCAGCTATACCTCCTCAGGAAAGCGATATTGCAAAAGACAGAGCAATAGTAAACAGCGAGACAACGGTTCAGCAGCAGCCTGCAAATGAAATCCAGACAACGCCGATACCACCTGAAACACAGAAAACCGGGCAAGCTAACCAAACGCAAGAAACCAAGGCTCAGGAGGGAACGAAGAAACAGTCTGAAGTTCAGCAAAAAAAAGAACCCCTTAACCAGGCACAGGTAAAAGAGTCAGCTAAGCTCAAGGCAGATCATAAAACCAATGAATCGAAAGATCAGGGAACCTCAAAAACACGAAAATATACTGTTCAGGCTGGAGCATTCAAAAACGAGGCTGATGCAGATTCTCTCAAAGCAAAACTTGATAAAAAAGGATATAAGACATTTGTGATTCCTTTCCGTACCAAAAAACATGAAAAGCTCTTCAAAGTCATGGTAGGCGAATTCAGTACCAGAAAAGAGGCTGATTTTCTGTCGATCAAATTGAAGAAGGCGGAAGGTTTAAAGACATTTGTAACATTCAAGCCTTAAGGAGGGATATACGGTCACGTTAGAAATCGAACTTGACAGGGAAAAAGAAGTTGATCTGCTCAATGGAAAACTCGACAAGAGCCTAAAAATAATAGAGGAATCCCTCGGCATCATTATCTCCCAGAGAGGGAACAAGATTTTCTTACAGGGCGATGATAACCTTATTGAAAAGGCAAATAAAATCGTCCAGGATATTCGCTCTATCAGTTCTGAAGGATACAACCTTAACCCTGAAGATATCCGCTTTGCGCTTAGATCTATAGCCAGGGAAGGTGAATACGTCTCGGTAAGGGACCTGTTCCTGAACAATATCCCTGTTTCTTCAAAAAGGCGTTTCATTATTCCAAAGACAGAAACTCAACGTCAGTATATAGAGGCTATAAAGAATTTCGATATCGTCATCGGGATTGGTCCTGCCGGAACTGGAAAAACGTATCTTGCAATGGCAATGGCTATTAATGCGTTTTTAAAAAAGCAGATCAGCAGGATTGTCCTTGCGAGACCGGCGGTGGAAGCAGGTGAAAAACTCGGTTTCCTTCCCGGGGATATGTTTGAAAAAGTAAATCCTTACCTCAGGCCACTGTATGATGCATTATTCGATATGATGGAACCGGAAAAAGTCGGGAAACTGGTAGACCGCGGAATTATCGAAATAGCACCTCTGGCATTCATGAGAGGTAGAACTCTCAACGATTCCTTTATCATACTGGATGAGGCTCAAAACACCACATCCGAGCAGATGAAGATGTATCTTACCAGACTCGGCTTTAATTCCAAGACGGTTATTACAGGAGATATTACGCAAATAGACCTGCCGCATGGAAAAATGTCAGGGCTCATACAGGCCGGGAAGATATTAAGCGGTATAGAAGGGATAAAGCTTATTTATTTCTCTGAAAGAGACGTCGTAAGACACAAGCTTGTCCAGGAGATCGTCAAGGCATATGAAAGATACGAAAAACGGTCAGTCGAAGAATAAAACCGGCAGAATTGCCTCCTTTTTAAAGACTCTGCTCAACGGAAATACTGAAAAAGGAACCGGTACCCAGATGCGTTTAAACAAAAGGGATAAGCTTATAAGATTATATTTCATCATTTTCTGCGGTTTTGTTGCAGCTTTGTCGATACAGGTAAATTTTGGTCCTGAACAGCTCATTGGTGGGTTCATGATCGCATCTCTCCTGATGTTCATTCTTTACCGGGATATCATGAGATATAAGCCTGCCTATGTAAAAAAATATAACATGCTCCTCCTCCTTGGTTTGTTGCTCACAGGCACACTCCTGATAGGAAGATTGTTCGCTTATCTCCTGTATAATCTTTCAAAGGGTCTTGAATATCAGTACCTGGACAGTGCAGTATTTGGGATTCCAATTCCTGCCGGTGCGATGCTTGTCTCTCTCCTTTTTGACTTTCATACCGCAATCACCTTTTCCTTTACGGTTAGTCTTCTTGCCGGGGTCTGGCTTCATGATGCATCTTTTACCTTTTATGCTTTCGTTGGAAGCATTACAGCAGCTTTCGGTGTCATAAGATGCAAGAAGAGATCAGGACTTCTGAAGGGAGGAGGTTATGTAATCGCATCTAATGTCGTCACCGTCATCATCATACTGCTTTTTAAGGGTGAACTTTTCACCCTTAAAGTCCCTTCATCTATCCTGTTTGCAGCCCTTGGAGGGATGAGTGTTGCTGCGATTGTCTCGCTTCTGCTCCCTCTCATCGAATACACCTTCAAGGTTACTACGGATATAAGCCTTCTCGAACTCCTTGACCTTAATCAGCCAATCATGAAAAATCTGATGGTCTCCGCACCTGGAACATATCACCACAGCGTCATAGTTGGCAGTCTCGTCGAATCTGCAGCAGAGGCAGTCGGCGTAAACCCTTTACTTGCAAGGGTAAGTGCATATTACCATGACATCGGAAAAGTAAAGATGCCTGATTACTTTGTCGAAAACCAGAGCGGTTCACCCAGCAAACACGATAAATTGACTCCCCACATGAGCAGTATGATCATTATCAACCATGTCAAAGAAGGTATTGATCTGGCAAAGCAGCATAAGCTTCCCGAGCCGATTATTGATATCATACAGCAGCATCACGGTACTATGCTCATAAGCTATTTCTACCAGAAGGCAAAAGAGAAAGGAGAGAATATCGCGCTTGCCGAAGATGATTATAAATATCATGGTCCAAAGCCCCAGACACGTGTTGCAGCACTCGTCATGATGGCAGATGCGGTTGAGGCTGCATCGAAGGTTCTGACCGATCCGACCCCTGCAAGAATTGCATCGTTAGTGGACAGGATTATAAACCATATATTCCTCGAGGGTCAGCTCGACGAGTGCGAACTTACCCTGAAGGATATCCATGAGATCAAAAAGCGTTTTACCTATGTTCTCACGGGCATATTCCATAAAAGGATAGATTATCCGGGTTTCGATTTTTCAAATGAAGGTCTATATAAAGAACCAGCAAAGGCTGCTAAAGGTAAATCAGCAGAAGATAACAGATCTTCTCAGGAAGGCTCTCAATCTACTCGGTCTGCACAGGGCTGAACTCAGCATCCTCCTTGTTAATGACAGGAGGATGAGAGTCCTCAACCAACAGTACCGGGGGGTTGACAGAACCACGGACGTCCTCTCTTTTCCGCAGATAGATGTCAGCACTCAGCTCTCAGCACTCAGCTCTCAGCACTTTATGCTCGGTGATATCGTCATAAACATCCATAAGGCTAAAAGACAGGCAATTGAAAATGGCATTACTTTCAATGAAGAACTGAAAAGACTTTTACTCCACGGCCTTCTTCATCTGCTTGGATATGACCATGAAGACAGTAAATATGCAGGAAGAAAAATGCAGAAAAAGACCAAAGAAATTCTTAACCAGCTCTGAAGGGCGGTTCATAAAATTCTAAAACAGAACGGGCTGAATTTTTTTGAAATAGATATGTATGTTGAAGTTAAAGAAATTTTGGGATAAATAAAACAATCAGTTATATTTCTTTCTTCATCAAAGTTGCACCGTGCTAATTTGCAATCGGATGCGCATAACACCTACGAACAAACAACCGAAGCAAGTTCAAATATTTGAGGATTATCAAGAGAAATGTATAACGACACCGCCCCGCTTGTGTGCGAACTCGTTTCGAAGACGGGTGTAAACCGTCTCCATCTTCCCCGGAGGTTTGAGTGGGTGCTGTGTTTGGGGGGTAGAAGCATCTGCAGAAAGGATAAATGCGTCTACATCAGTCTGGTTGTCGTTGTAGAGCATCAGCAGGATGTGATAGAGATGCATGAACTCCTCAATCGGACCCATGGACTGACGGGCCGATCGAAAGAGTCCGTAGTAGAGCTCACCCGGAGCCGTTGGTTGCTCCAACTCCCCTTTGAGCCGCTCGGGAGATCGGCCAACAGTGAACTTCACATTACCACCTGTTAGCGAGTACCTTCCTGTACCCGCCACAAGCACGCGGGCGCCGGGTTGATCGTTCAATGAGGAAAAGTCCTCTCGCTCCACGCGAGCATTCTCGATGGCGATGTTCTCGCAGAAAGCAATTCGGTTGAGGGCTGCGGTGTTGACCTTCGTTGCAAGATTTATCCCAGCCTCGGGTGATTGAACGGCCGTGAGATGCACCGTACTACGGATCACGTCTCCATCTAACCCCTCGATCTCGACTTTGTCAACGCCTGGCTCGTGCGGGTTGAAGTCAAAACGGGGAAAAGTCAGTCCATTGTCCTTGATCTCGGCAACGAAGTCTACCAACCCCTTGTACATGGTTATTCTCCAAGCCAGCCCCGATTCGCCCGGCGAGCCGAACAAGTAATTATATAGTTTCTGTTCATCTACTCAAATTCTATCATACCACTCGGGTTTTTCACCGACTTCATATTTTTCTAACTGGATATCATGACTTTTAGGATGATACCGGAAGCTCGATAATTTCACTTTATTAATTTGTCCTGCTTAACATTTACTTAAAGAAACAAACGGTCTGAGAGCAGACTGATAGCGTGTTGACTTCAGGAAGTAATCTTGTAGCAGGAAGCCGATGGAGGTCTGCTTTGTGAGGGCTGTTAATAGCTGTTAATTGCCTCTATGAAATATTGCAACCTTCCGAAGTCGTTGCGGTTGAAGGAAAATCATGGGGGTCTGCCCTGAAAATCATGGGGGTCTGCCCTTGATCATTGACATTATTGACTTTGATTCTTTCTCCCATCCCTTCGAGAATCTACTGTCTTCCCTAAGTCGTCTCAATATCCTTTTATATTGATGCGTCACAGCCGATGGACTCAGCCCCCCTGCTGTCTTTAAGTTCCCGTTGGGGTTTTTTGAGGTAACACGGTTTCCTCTGGAGTCACGAAAAGATATGTTCCCCTCTGTTGCCCCTCGATATGATGTGATATACCGCTCCTTCATACTCTATCTTCAACGGTCTTGCCATGTGGTGCATTAGAAGGACCGGCGTTGGTTTGTCATTGGTTTGTCAAGCTTCAAGGGCAGACCCCTTTTGCCTGAAGCAGCAAGGAGAGCAACTACTGATGCAACCGTAAGAACACTTCGTAGCGAATATGTATGTAACCTAATGATCGATGCACTTGCTAAGTAAAGAATTTCTTGCAATTTGACTTTCCCTGTACAAAGAGCACACGGAGTTGTCGTTGTTCATTAAAAGAGAATGGCAAATATAGAACTCGCTTATGTCCTGAAGACATTAAATCGTGAGATTGATGAGGCTATAAAATTAGTGGCCAAAGTTAATCTTTTACATCAACAAAAAAAGGGGAAATTGTATATTTCAAAGTTACACTATGAGATGATTATCGAATTGGCTTTTTTACGCGGCTTTCTAGCTTGGGAAACATTTTTAGAAGAATCTTTCATCCTATATCTTATGGGGAAAAAATCCCCGAGTGGTTATGTACCAAAAAGATTTGTTATCCCGAAAAATCGCAAGCATGCTGAAGAATTCACATCCGCAGAGGCTCGATATGCTGATTGGACTGCAATCGATGTTGTAATTAAAAGAGCAGATAGATATTTTACAAGTGGTGAACCGTATGCCTCTGCTTTAAAAAATAGAACTAGTCGCTTTAATGATATTAAAACTCTAAGAAATGCTATTGCACATTCTTCAAAATATACAAGAGAAAAATTTAAAGTGCTAGTCCGAAGACAATTGACTTACTATCCTGCAGGCTTAACGCCGGGTGGATTTTTAGTAAAAGGTCTACTTACTGTGACAACGCGAACTTTCTTAGAAGATTATTTAGATACAATTCTACAAGCGGCAAAAGAAGTTGTACATTAACAGAAGAAGGAGAACATACAAAAGGTCGTGTTGATTCGCATTACTACGATAGTACGCACAATTCATCATTCAATAGCTGAGAAATTCCAAATGAAGTTCGAGCCCTTGTCTCTGACTTCATGGCACCTATTTCAGGAAATACATCACTATAGGTAGGCACTGTTGCAGGCGTTGCTTTTTCTACGAAATTTTCATCTGTTTACTGATGCCCTCAAAACCTCACCTGTTCTAAAAACATCCGAGAGTCACTTGCCAAGATCTGGGTATAGATCAGTTTTTTAGTTTTCTGAAGTATATATAAGGGGAAAAACTAAAAAACTGGAAGAGGGAGGAGAAGAATACTATAATTACGGAAAGAGAACATTTCTTAAAGGGGATATCTTGATTGCACTAAACATTAATTTGGATTTGATAAACAGATAGAAAGAAATATAAGGGTTTCAATATGGGCATCATTTATTTCTTGATATAGTATAAATATTCAACAGAAATAATAATAAGGATAGGAGAAAAAATGCGCATTATTTGTCCCTTTGAAATAAAATCCTCACATAAATATAGTGATATTAGTTATAGACATGGGAATAAGCTTGCGTTGACTGATTTAAAGGTAGTTCAAGATATAAATATTCATGGAAATATAGTGCAAGAATTACAAATAGTGAGAAAAGAGGAAAAGTATGAATTTCAGATTATATGTACTTCTTGTAATGATATTGTGCAAGTAAAGTCATTATTAAGCGACATAGCTGAATTAATTTCTTTTTATATGAATGTTAACAATACCAATCCTCATCATGGGACATATTATATTGAAATGGACTTCTTTGATCTAAAAGCTGAAGGGTTAGAACCACCAGTGAAAATGGGTATGACTACAGAAGATAGATTGAATGTTTCTTCAGTAAATTTTAATGATATCAATCACGAAGAAATACTCGAACACTTTTATGAAGGTGCCAGAACAGAACTCCCGAAATCAAAGTATTTTCATTGGTTCACAATACTTGAATATTTAGAAAATTGCGAAAAATATACACAGCTATTTGTGAAAGACAGATTATTTGATGATGAAGACGTTAACAAGGTCAGGCAGTTAGCGAAAACAATGGGTGATCAGCGAAAAAAGGATATAGTCTTAGGCATTTTAAAACCAAAATACACAATAAAAAATAGAGCTCAAAAACTTGCCGAGTTTCTTAATGATTTTTTTGGAATTGCGGAAATAAATGTGTTACATGAGTACTTTTTCTCGGTTAATGTTGAATTAATAGAAGAAATAATAAAAACAAGACATAAACTATACCACAAAGGCGTTCAACTTGATGAGAAAATATTGTGGTTTAAATTATATCCAATTATTCTGGACGTGATGAAAAAACTAATTATTGAAAAATACGATATCTCATGATGTCAAAACCTCACCTGTTCTAAGAACATCCTTGAGTCGGCTGCCAAGATCTGGGTATAGGTCAGTTTTTTAGTTTTTTCCCCTATATATATCCAAAAAAATAAAAAACACGTCCGAGAGACAGCTTTCAAGCTAAGTATTAACTTACTGTAGTCAGTATTCGCGTTGACAGACCTTGTAATCGGAAAGAAGTCTTGTGTTCCCATAATTATGGGAACACAAGACGATTGGCATACTTAGTCGTATACCACTATTCCGAAGCTCAGTCTTCTTAATATTCTATAGGCATCGTGGGTAGTAAAATCCGCTGGGGATAACTTAGTTGCAAGCTTAATTAACTGCTTAACGGGATATTCCTTATTACCTATCCGAACAGCATACTTTCCCACTTTTTCAGGTTCTGCACCCTTAGCAGCTTTGATCACATCATCGCGCTCTAAATTGAATGTCATTCCACGTAGAACGAATTGCATGATTTCTCCCTCCTTTCCAAGGATTATAGATATACTTACACCTCTTACACCTATTACAATTATTATTTAACCACAAAAATACAGAGCTGTCAAGCATCTTTGTCTCATTGCACAAGAAAAAAGACTAAATCTTAAGGGGTCTACCATAGGATTTATGCAGGTGACTATGCAGCTTTGTTTATGTTAAATGCCCGCAGCAGCAGATGACAGGGTGATAGATGTTAAGCTTA
>Ga0299912_10003912_pt1 | contig 12165 bp, 11 predicted proteins | sample RVTome_2_FD_207667 | JGI IMG/M metagenome (GOLD analysis project Ga0299912, IMG submission 207667) | Soil microbial communities from uranium-contaminated site in the Upper Colorado River Basin, Wyoming, United States - RVT95D214 (version 2) ... | reverse complement strand
CGTGGTGCCGGTGTTCTATAACCTGTTGGCGCGGTTCACGAAGTCGCCGGAGTGGACCGGCAAGCTGATCGACGCCTTCGAGGCCCGCGAGCAGGCCCCGCCGGCCGCCGCGCCAGGCTTCGAGCCGGGACGGGCGGCGGCGGAGTAAGGCGCGAGGGTCAGTCGTCCCGTTGGGTGGCGACGTAGGCCACGATATCTCGCCGGTTCTTGGCGTCCTTGACCCCCAGGAAGGTCATCTTGGTGTTGGGCACGAGGGCCGCCGGATTGGTCAGCCACTTGTCGAGGGTGGGCGCGTCCCAGGTCAGGCCCGAAGCCTTCATGGCGTCGGAGAAGTCGAAGCCCGGCACGGCCGCCGCCTTGGTTCCGAACACGCCGTAGAGGTCCGGCCCGGTCATGTTGGCGCCGCCCTTGGCGATGGTGTGGCACGAGCGGCAGAGGCCAAACTGGCGAGCGCCGTTCTCCAGGTCGGCGGTGTTGTAGGGCGCCGGCAGCTTGGCCAACATCTCCTGTTGCTCGTGCAGCTGCTCCGGGGTCAGGACGGCGGATGCGGCGGCCGGCGTCTCGGACGCCGCCGGGGTCGGTTCGGGCATGACCGGCGCTTCACTCTTCTGACCGCACCCAGCCAGTCCCGCCGCGAGCGCGCCCGCGACCACGATCATGCCTACTCCGCGCATTCCGAATAACCCTCCAAGGCCGATTGAACGCGGCGCAAGCTAGCCATCCGAGATCAAGTTGCAATGGGCGTCGCGAGCCGACGCGGGACATTCGCTTAGGTCGCGACACGCACTTGGAATTCCGCTAGCGTTATGGCCAATCGACGGGCAGCGGACGGCCCGATCGCAAGACTTGATATCTTACATGAGGAACCTGGGATGACGGACTTCAAATTGCTCATCAATGGTAAGCTTGTGGACGGTGCGTCGAGCTTCGATGTGCTGAACCCGTCGACCGAAGAAGTGGTGGCGAAATGTCCCAAGGCGGACCGCGCCCAGCTCGATCAGGCGGTGGCCGCCGCCAAGGCCGCGTTCCCGGCGTGGTCGAAGCGGCCCCTGAAGGAGCGCGCCGCCCTGCTCAACAAGGTCGCCGACGCTCTTGAGGCCCGCGCCGAGGAGTTCGCGCGCCTGCTGGTGCAGGAGCAGGGCAAGCCCCTGCCGATGGCCCTGTGGGAAGTCGGCGGCACGGCCGGCGGCATTCGCTACTTCGCCTCGCTGGAGCTGCCCGACAAGGTGCTCAAGGACGACGCCGAGACGAAGATCATCCTGCAACACAAGCCGCTCGGCGTGGTGGCGGCGATCACGCCGTGGAACTTCCCGCTGATCCTGCTGTCGATCAAGCTCGGACCGGGCCTGTTGGCCGGCAACACCATGATCGTGAAGCCCGCGCCGACGACCCCGCTGACGACCCTGCTGCTGGGCGAGGTGATGGCCCAGATCCTGCCCCCGGGCGTGGTCAACGTCCTGGCCGACCAGAACGAGCTGGGCGACGCCATCACCGGCCACCCGGACATCGCCAAGGTGGCCTTCACCGGCTCCACCGCCACCGGCAAGAAGGTGATGGCCTCGGCCGCCTCCTCGCTCAAGCGCCTGACGCTGGAGCTGGGCGGCAACGACGCGGCCATCGTGCTGGACGACTGCGATCCCAAGGAAGTGGCCCCAAAGATCTTCGGCGGCGCGACCCTGAACTCCGGCCAAGTGTGCCTCGCCATCAAGCGCGTCTATGCGCCCAAAGCGATGTACGACGAGCTGTGCGACGAGCTGGCCAAGCTGGCCAAGGACGCGGTGGTCGGCGACGGCTTCGAGCAGGGCGCCCAGCTCGGTCCGATCCAGAACAAGATGCAGTTCGAGAAGGTGAAGGGCTTCCTGGACGCCGCCCACAAGGACGGCAAGGTGATCGCCGGCGGCGCGCCGTTGGACCGCAAGGGCTACTTCATCCCGCCGACCATCGTGCGCGATATCCCCGACGACTCCAAGCTGGTGCAGGAGGAGCAGTTCGCGCCGATCCTGCCGATCATGAGCTACACCGACCTGGACGACGCCATCGCCCGCGCCAACGACAGCGAATACGGCCTGGGCGGCACGGTGTGGACCAACGACCTGAAGCGCGGCCAGGAGGTCGCCTCTCAAGTCCTGTCCGGCACCATCTGGGTGAACAAGCACCTGGACCTGCCGTTCGACATTCCCTTCGGCGGCGCCAAGCAGTCCGGCATCGGCGTGGAATACGGCCAGGAAGGCCTGGAAGAGTTCACCCAGGCCACCACCATCAACATGTCGAAGGTCCCGCTGAGCGCGAGCAGCGGGCACTGAAGGCGACATCACAACGCGTCATGGCCGGGCCATCCGTCCCGCGATCGACAAGCAATTGTCGATCGCAGAACTACTACCCGGCCACCCATGAACACGGCCCTTTCCGGAGAGCGCGGAGTGCATGGGTCCCCCGGACAAGCCGGGGGATGACGATTGAAAACAAAGATGCGGCGGCGGCCCGGTCAGGCCGTCGCCGTTTTCTTTGGCTGGTTTCCCACGAACAGCCGACTGATCAGGCGGTTGCGGTCCGTCGACGTCGAATCCAACGGGTCGCGCTGACGATAATTCCGGCCATGAGCACAAGGATGGCGATCGGCAGCTCAAGAATGAGCAGAACGCCGAATGCGGGAGAATCAGAATCACTAAACCAGACTTGGCCGAGGATGGGTAACGGCAGGGAGAGCAACATCAACAGGCCGCCCAATATAGGCCGTCGCAGAATGAACAGGAGCAGCGGTGCGCCGATGTAGATGAGCAGATGGAGTAGGAATACAGCGATGAGGAGCGCTTGGCTTTGTATGACCATATCGCAAGACCTTCGCTCTTCCGCAGAAACCAGTTGCTCAACGACTCCGGGTCAGGACGCGCACAAAGCAGCATTAAAATCAACGTATGGATGTGGATAATAGGTTCTTCAGGCCGTCGCCGTTTCCTTTTTCAGCGCGGGCATCACCCCGCCGGAGAACAGCTCCAGCGAATGCAGGGCGTCTTCGTAGGCGAGCGTGCCGAAGATCATGTGGCCGAGCACGGCGTTGGCGCCGGCGACCTCGCAGTCGCGCGCCAGAAAGTCGCGCACCGTCTTCGGAGACCCGGCGATGCTGAAGCCCGCCGCCATGTGCTCGGTCAGGGTCTCGGGATAGGGGAATGGGAAGGGGATGCCCTTGCGGTCCCAGAGCCACGAAAACGAGGCGCGCCAGCGGGCGAAGGCCGGGGTCGCGATGCGGATCGCTTCCTCGTCGGTGTCGGCGACCACGATGTGCCGGTTCAGCGCCAGCACCGGCAGGTCCTTTGCCGACTTGCCGAGCTTTGCCCAATGTTCCTTGTAGGCGTCGAACGAGTCGCGCGCCGCCGCGCCGCCCGCCATCGACACCACGTTGGAGTCGTTCTCGGCGCACCATGCCGCCGAGCCGGGATGGCTGAGGCCGTACCACATCGGCGGGCGCGGCTTCTGATAGGGCCGCAGCACCATCGGGAAGCCCTCGATATTGTAGTACTTGCCGTGGTGGGTGACCTCGTCCGAGGTCAGGGCCTGGAGAAGCAGGTCGCGGTTCTCGGCGTAGCGCTCGCGGATCGTCTCGGGGTCCACGTCCATGATCTTCTGTTCGACCCAGACGGCGCCGGAGCCCACGCCGATCTGAAACCGGCCGCGGCTCATCTGGTCCAGCATGCAGATCTCCTGCGCCAGCCGCATCGGATGGTAGAGCGCGGGCAGGTAGACGAGGGGACCGAACTTGATCCGCTTGGTGCGCTGGCACACGGCAGAGAGAAAGACGTTGGCCGAAGGCGCGAGGCCAAGCTCCGTGCCGTGGTGCTCGGCGGTGTGGTAGGAATCGAAGCCCAGCCGATCCAGCGCCTCCACCAGCTTCAGGCGCGTTTCATAGTGCTCCGCCTGCGGCAGGTGAGACGCATCCACGTGATCGAAAACACCGAACTTCATCCAACGTCCTCCCGGCTCGGGCTTCGCCCGTTGGGTGCTTTGACCATGTCAACCAAGACGGGGGCAAGCGCCTGTGGGGCCGCTCAAGCCACGGGCGGCGGGATCAGGCGCTCACGAGCAGGGAAAGCTGCCGCTCCACGGTGTCCTGGCGGCCCTCGGCCAGCTCGCGATCGAGCAGGCGGGTGGGATAGTCGCCGGTGAAATAGTGGTCGGTGAATTGCGGGTTGGCCGGGTCGCGCCCGGTCTCGCCCATGGCCCAGTAGAGCCCGTCCACGGTCAGGAAGGCGAGGCTGTCGACCTCCAGGAATTTCGTCATTTCCTCCAGCGTCTTGGTCGCCGCGAGCAGCTTGTCCCGGTCGGGCATGTCGATGCCGTAGAAGTCCGGAAACCGGATCGGCGGGGAGGCGGAGCGCAAATGCACTTCCGCCGCGCCCGCCGCGCGGACCATGCGGACCACCTGCACCGTCGTGGTGCCGCGCACGATGGAGTCGTCGATCAGCGTCACCCGCTTGCCGGCCAGAACGGCCCGGTTGGGGCTCAGCTTCATGCGCACGCCGGTCTCCCGCGCGCCCTGACTCGGCTGGATGAAGGTGCGCCCCACGTAGTGATTGCGGATGATGCCCATCTCGAAGGGCAGGCCGCTCTCTTGGGCGTAGCCGATGGCCGCGGGAACGCCGGAGTCCGGCACCGGCACCACCACGTCGGAGTCCACATGACTCTCTTGGGCGAGACGCGCGCCCATGCGTTTGCGAGCGTCATAGACGGAACGGCCGTTCACCACGCTGTCTGGCATGGCGAAATAGACGTACTCGAACAGGCACGGCCGGGCCCGCGCCGCCGGGAACGGCCTTAGCGACTGGATGCCGTCGGCGTCGATCACCACCATCTCGCCATGCTCGATGTCGCGCACGAAGCGGGCGCCGACCATGTCCAGCGCGCGCGTCTCCGAAGCCAGCACCGGACTGCCGTTCAGCTCGCCCAGCACCAGCGGCCGGATGCCCAGTGGATCGCGCGCGCCCATCAGCTTCTTGTTGGTCAGGGCGACCAGGGCGTAGCCGCCTTCGATCTGGCTGAGGGCGTCGATGAACTTCTCGACGATCCTGTCCTTCCGCGACCGGGCGATCAGGTGGAGGATCACTTCGGAGTCGGAGGTGGACTGGAAGATGGCGCCTGCCGCCATGAGCTGTTCGCGCAGGTACAGGAAGTTGGTCAGGTTGCCGTTGTGGGCGATGGCGATGCCGCCTCCGCCCAGATCGGCGAACATCGGCTGGATGTTGCGCGCCACGCTGCCGCCGGAGGTGGAATAGCGGGTGTGGCCGATGGCGCTGAGACCCGGCAGGCGCTGGGGCATGTCGGCGCCGAAGAAGACCTCCCCGACCTGGTCCCGGTGGTGCTCTTTGTGGAAGTTCTCGCCATCGAAGGAGGCGATGCCGCAGGCCTCCTGGCCGCGGTGCTGCAAGGCGTGCAGGCCCAGGGCGGCCAGGGAGCTGGCGCCGGGCGCCCCGAACACGCCGAACACGCCGCATTCCAGTCTCAGAGTGTCGTCATCGGCCTCGCGCGATGGCGCGAGGGGCGGCGAGCCTTGGCTCATCGCGTCTTCTCCACCAGGGCGTCCACGCCCGCGCGGGACTTTTCGTCGTAGCCGGGGCCCGGGCTGGGCGCGGGCTTGCTGGTGCCGTCGGGCGAGCCGTCGCGCACGGCGTTCTCCAGGGCCGGGCCCACCCTGTTGGCGACCGCCGCGCCTTGCGGGGCGAGGGCCATGAGCATGTGGCCGGAGGCCGCCGAAAGCGGGAAGAAGGCCGCGTTCTTGATCCAGCCCGGCACCCGCTCGGCGGGGGTCGCCTGGCTGAACACCAGGAAGAAGACGCCGAGCAGCACCAGGCCGCGCACCAGGCCGAAGCCGACCCCGATCACCCGGTCAAGCATGCCCAGCGCCTCGGCGCTGTGGATTCCGCGGGTCAGACTGGCGCCGCCCCACCGCAGCAGGCCGTAGACGACTGCGAACACCACCAGGATGGCGACCGCGTTGGCCAGGACGTCCGGGTGGATCGAGTGGCGGGCGATCGGCGCGGAGATCCTCAGGCTGAACACCGAGAACGCCACGGCGATGATGAAGGAGACGACGGTGATGACTTCCCGCGCCGCGCCGCGCGCGAATCCGATCGCGCCCGACGCAACCAGGATCAGGACGGTGATGAGGTCGAACAAGGTCACTGGGTCGCCTCGAAGCAGGTCAGTCCCATACTCCATCGCCAATGCGGCGCACAGCCTCGGCCAGCCGCGAGACCCCAAACACGGCAAGGGGCGCGCTGTCCGCCGCCGCCGGAGCGGTCAGGGCCCGCCGGAACCCCAGTTTCGCCGCTTCCTTCAAACGCGCCTCCACACGGCCCACCTGCCGCACGTCGCCGGACAGACTGACTTCGCCGAACACGACGCAGTCTTGCGGCAAGGGCGTATCCAGAGCGGAGGAGGCGAGAGCCGCCGCCGCCGCAAGGTCCGCCCCAGGCTCGCTGATTCGCAAGCCGCCGGCGACGTTCAGATAGACATCCCGTGCGCCCAAACCAAGGCCGCATCGCGCTTCGAGTACGGCGAGCACCATGGCGAGGCGCCCGGAGTCCCAGCCGACCACCGCGCGCCGGGGCGTTCCATAGGCGGAGGGCGCCACCAGGGCCTGGAATTCCACCAGCACGGGGCGCGAGCCCTCAATCCCGGCGAACACCGCTGCGCCGGCCGCCCGGCTGCCGCCTTCGTTCAGGAACAGGGCCGAGGGGTTCTTCACCTCGCGCAGGCCCGCGTCGGACATCTCGAAGACGCCGATCTCGTCGGTTGCCCCGAAGCGGTTCTTGGCGGCGCGCAGGATGCGAAACGGATAGCCCCGCTCGCCCTCGAAGGCGAACACGGCGTCCACCATGTGCTCGATCACCCGGGGACCGGCGATCTGTCCGTCCTTGGTCGAGTGGCCGACGAGGACCACGGCCGTGCCTCGGCTCTTGGCGAAACGGACCAGTTCGCTGGTGGCCAGCCGCACCTGGGCGACCGAGCCCGGCCCGGCGTCATGGGCGTCGCTCCACAGGGTCTGGACCGAGTCGATCACCGCCAGATCGAAGCGTTCGCGCTTCAGCCCATCGAGGATGGCGCGCAGGGAGGTCTCGGCGGCGAGCTTCACCGGACTGTCGGCCAGGCCCATGCGCACGGCGCGCGCGCGCACCTGGTCCACGGCCTCCTCGCCGGAGATGTAGGCGCAGGACGCGCCCGAAGCGGCGGCCGCGGCGGCGGCCTGGAGCAGCAGGGTGGACTTGCCGACGCCGGGATCGCCCGCCAGCAGGATCGCGGAGCCGGGCACGAGTCCGCCGCCGCAGACCCGGTCGAACTCCTCCAGTCCCGTGGCCAGCCGGGGCGGGGGCGGCGTTTCAGACTCAAGGCCTTCGAACTGAAGGCCGCGCCCCTTGGCCGACCGTGCGGGGGCGAGGGCGCCCGGAGGCCGGGCGGAGGCCTCCTCGACCAGGCAGTTCCAGCCGCCGCAAGCCGGGCACTGGCCGGCCCACTTGGCGTGGACCGCGCCGCACTGCTGACAGGTATAGATCGCGCCGTCGCGGGCCAGGGCCGGGTTCCTCGCAGTAAGGTGGGCAGTGTGGGGCGAGTCGGGCCCGCCCGCGCCGCCCGCGAGGCATGGAGCGGCCGTCGCGATTCCCCAGGACGACGAGTCCTTCACGCGACGCGCGAATGATGCGTATCCTCCAGACCAGGACGGAACAAGGCAACGAGGCTGAGGAATGAGCATCGTCGACAAAGTGCCGGGGGGCAGAGATCTCCTCGCCCGGATCAAGAACATCCTCTTCACGCCCGATGCGGAGTGGGAGGTGATCGAGGCGGAGACCGCCACCATTCGCGGACTCTATGTGCGCTACGCCTGCATCCTCGCGGCCATCGGGCCGATCGCCCAGTTCTTCGGCTCGCAGATCTTCGGCTACCGGGCCCTGTGGGTCAGCTATCGGCCGCCGCTGATGACGTCCTTGGCGACGGCCGTGGTCAGCTACGTGCTGGCGCTGGGAGGCGTGTTCGTCATGGCGATGATCATCGACGCCCTGGCGCCCAGCTTCGGCGGCCAGAGCAACCGGATCCAGGCCTTCAAGGTGGCGGTCTACTCAGCCACGGCCGCCTGGATCACCGGCATATTCGCCCTAATTCCTCCGGCCAGCGCGCTCGGCATCATCGGGATCTACAGCCTGTATCTGCTCTATCTCGGCGCGCCCAAGCTGATGAAGACGCCCAAGGACAAGGCGCTGGTCTACACCATCGTCATCGTGGTTGTGGCGATCGTGGTGTCGATGGCGGTCACGCTGCTGTCGGGCGCGGTGGCGGGGCTGACCGGGTTGGCGGGCGTTCCGAGCGCCGGGTCGATCACCGTCGGCTGATCCAGCTCAGGCGATCTCGCCGACGTAGATCCGCTGCGCGCGGGCCGAGATCCGCACCAGGAGTTCGTAGGATATCGTGCCGGCGGCGGCGGCCTGATCGTCCACGAGGGCGTGGCCGCCCAGGATCTCGGCCATGTCGCCCGGCTTCACCTCGACGCCCGTGACGTCGATGGCGATGACGTCCATCGACACCTGGCCGAGCAGCGGCCTCGCCGCCCCGTTCAGCCAGACCCGGCCGCGCCTCTGCAAGGCCCTCAGAACGCCGTCCGCGTGGCCGACGGCGGCGATGGCGATGCGCCGGGGCTGGTCTGCGACATAGAGGGCGCCGTAGCCCACGCTCTCGCCGGCTGGCACGTCGCGGACCTGCAGGACCGGCGCCTCAAGGCGGGCGACGGCGGCGATCCTCGGGTCCGCCCGCTCGAACGGCCCGCCGCCGTAGAGGCTGATCCCCGGCCGGACCAGGTCGAAGTGGTAGTCGGAGCCGAGGAACACGCCCGCCGAGTTGGCCAGGCTCCGCCGCATGCCCGGGAAGGCCGAAACGACGCGGCCGAACCGTTCGAGCTGAAGCGCGTTCAGCGGATGCTCCGGCTCGGGCGCGCAGGCGAGGTGGCTCATCACCATCTGCAGGCGCACCCCGGCAAGCTTGTCGGGCTCGGCGGCGAGGGCCTGCGCTTCCTCGATCCGCAAACCCAGCCGGTTCAGGCCCGTGTCGATGTGCAGGACGGCGGCGAGGTCTCCGTGGGCTCGCCCGAACGCCGTGGCTTCGGCGATCTGTTCCAGGCTGTTGAGCACCGGCACTAGATTCGCGTCCAGGAGCTGCGGGCCGGCGCCGGGCGTGAATCCGTCCAACACATAGATCGTCGCCGGTCGGCCCGGCCCCAGGGCGGCCCTCAGCGTCTCGCCTTCGCTCAGGCGCGCCACGAAGAAGCTGCGCGCGCCCTCGGCCCACAGCCGGCGCGACACCGGCCCGACACCGAGGCCATAGCCGTCCGCCTTGACCACCGGCGCCACCTCCGCGCCCGGCGCCTGACGGACCAGGGCGGCGTAATTGGCCGCGAGCGCGTCGAGGTCGATGGTCAGGAGAGGTTGGACGGCGTCGGTCATGGCGCCGCATAGCATCCCTTGGCCGTCGTGCGGAGGGCTTGCCTAGTGGGGGTCGAACCGGCCTTCGCGGGCGAGGTTACCGAACTTGGTCAGATCTTCGTTGAAGTGTAGTTGGACGGTACCAATCGGTCCATGACGCTGCTTTCCGATAAGTATATCGGCAACATTTTTGACCTTGTCCATCTCGAGTTGCCACTCAAGATGCTTTTCTTGAGCTTCCCTGTTTGGCTCTAATCTTGATTTATAGTAAGCTTCCCGGTAAATAAACATGACGACGTCCGCATCCTGCTCGATCGAGCCCGACTCGCGGAGGTCGGCGAGTTGGGGCTTCTTGTCTTCGCGGCTTTCCACTTGGCGCGAAAGCTGGGCCAGGGCGAGAACCGGCACCGATAGCTCCTTGGCCAGGGCCTTCAGAGCGGCGGTGACCTCGCTAACTTCCTGCACGCGGTTGTCGTTGCGTCCCCGGTCCGAGCCCGTAACCAACTGGAGATAGTCTACCACGATCAGGTCGAGCCCCGAGGTCCGCTTCAGCCGGCGCGCCCGCGCGGCGAGCTGGGCCATGGAGAGCCCGCCGGTGTCGTCGATGAATAGGGGCGCTTCCTGGATGTCCAATGCGGCGTCGCGCACCTGGCCGAACTCTGAAGCGTCGATCTCACCCTTGCGAATCTGGTTGGAAGGCACGCCCGACACTTCCGCGAGCAGGCGCATGGCCAGCTGTTCGGCCGACATTTCCAGGGAGAAGAAAGCCACCACCCCGCCGTTCACCGTCTTGCGCGAGCCGTCGATCTGGGGCTCCCAGGCATAGTGGCGGGCCACGTCAAAGGCGATGTTCAGAGCTAGGGACGACTTGCCCATGGAGGGGCGCGCGGCGAGGATGACTAGGTCTGACGGGTGCAGCCCGCCTAGGATTCGGTCCAGGTCGATCAGTCCCGTGGACAGGCCCGCCAGTCCCCCGTCGCGGGAATAGGCCTCGGCCGCCATCTCCACCGCCCCGCGCAAAGCGTCGGCGAAGGGCGTGAAGCCTGTGGAGCTCGTTCCGGTCTCGGCCAGGGCGTAGAGCTGCTGCTCGGCCGCCTCGATCTGTTCGCGGGCAGGGGTGTCGGCCTCGCCTTGGGCGCCGACGGAAATGTCTCCGCCGATGCGAATCAGCTCGCGCCGCAGGGCCAGGTCGTGAACCACCCGGGCATAATCGAAAGCATTGGCGGCGGGCGGCGCTCGGTCCACCAGATCGGCCAGGTAGCGAAGGCCGCCCATCTCCTCGAAGGCCACGTCGCGCCGGAACCGCTCCATCAGCACGATGGGCTCGGCCAGCTGGCCCTTGCGAATGTGCTCCTCCATGGCCGCGAACAGGCGGGCGTGGAAGGGATCGTAGAAATCGGTGGGCCGGAGCAGATCGCCGATCCGCTCGTAGGCCGCGTTGTCGAACAGGATCGCTCCCAGCAGCGCCTGTTCGGCGTCGATGTTGGAGGGCGCGTGGGCGGGAACGGGGTCAGACGGACGAAAGTCGAGGGCGGGTACGAGGGCCATGGCGGATAGTTACGTTAACGCCCGCCCAGGCCCCACTCGAATCAAAGTGAAGTTAACAGGAACCTTCGAGGCTGTGGACAGGTCGGCCGCTGGCGTCACGGCGACGGCGGCGGATCGGTCAGGTGCAGCCAAGAGAGCCGCTCCTCGGCGAAGCCCGCGTAGGCCGAGACCGGCGCGCCGGTATGCCGGCGGCAGCTTCGGCAGTGACAATAGGCGGTCCACTTGGGCGCGCCAGTCGCCTCGAAGCGCACCAGGCCGCAAAGACAACCACCTACGAAAAGTTGAATACCCACATGTTTCTCGGCATTGGACATACTATATGGACGAAAAGGCGCTCGCGGATCGATACGCTGGGCGTCGCTATGGTAGGTGACCCGGAAGGAGAATTGATTCTGCCAACGGTTGATTGGCGCGGACATATCGCTTGGGTCAATCTACGGGAGGCGGGTAAGCTGCCTTTCGATGGGAGTCCACCCTGGTCGGCGCGACTAGAATGGAGCGTCGCGGGCACCTGAAGTCCCCAATCCAGGTTGGTGTCTGTCCTCGCCCTCGGAAGGCCCGGACTGGCCTGGGCAAGAACGAGATGTGGAGATTGAGTGATGGTTGAAGCGGCAAGCGCGCTGCGACGCGTAGACAATGTCGAGCGGACGCCCAACGTCGTGGACGTCCATGTTGGAACGCGTATCCGCGTGAGGCGCAAGGCGTTGGGCGTCAGTCAGGCGAAGCTGGCGGACGATCTCGGGCTGACGTTCCAGCAGGTCCAGAAGTACGAGCGTGGGGTGAACCGCGTGAGCTCCTCGAAGCTCTACGAGATCGCCGCGTCGCTGCAGGTGCCCGTGCAGTATTTCTTCGAAGGGCTGGCCGATCCGGCGGAGCGTGGCCAAAGCTCCAAGGACGTCAACTCGCAGATTTCCGCGCACGCTTTCTTGATGACCAGCGAGGGGCCGCAGCTTGCGGTGCTCTATCCCAAACTGCCGGCGTCTATTCGGAAGAAGATCATGGAATTGGTCCGCGTGTTGGCCAACGAGGAAGCCTAGAGCACGATGGGGTCAGGCGGAATCGCCTGACCCCATCGTGCTCTAGATTCAAACATGTAGAGCGCGTTTTTAGGGCGAAACCGCGCACACTTTCGCCCAACGCGCTCTAGCCGCCCTCACAC
>Ga0299912_10003911_pt1 | contig 12165 bp, 6 predicted proteins | sample RVTome_2_FD_207667 | JGI IMG/M metagenome (GOLD analysis project Ga0299912, IMG submission 207667) | Soil microbial communities from uranium-contaminated site in the Upper Colorado River Basin, Wyoming, United States - RVT95D214 (version 2) ... | reverse complement strand
ACCAAGTCAGCCTCTTCCTCCCGGCGGCTGTAATTCTCCGGCGGACCGCCCTTGTACTCGTCCCTGAACCAGCGCACGGTTCGCTCCAACCAAACCGGAAAAGGCGTCGGCTTGAACCCCAGCTCCCCCTCAGCCCGTTCCACGGAAAGGATGAACGGCCGCCGCAAAGAAAACGGCGAGAAGCCGACCCCCAAGCTTGAGCCTTCCAAGACCAGCCGTGGGATGTCTACCAGTACAGGCTTGACGTTCATTATTTGGGCGGCCTTGAACACGAACTCGCGCAGGGTGATGATCTCCTTCTGGGCCAGGTTATAAGCCCGGCCGAACGAGGCGGGCCGGCCCAGGTTTTCGGCGATCGTCCGGACAACGTCGCCCTGGTAAACATGGGTGAAGGGGCACAGCCCGCCGTCCGGAAGGATGACAGGCCGGCCGTCCCCGGCCCGCAAAAAATAGGAATAGGCCCGCAGGGTGTAGTCCCGCTCGCCCTGGACAATGGGCAGGCGGACGGTCGTCGCCGGAAAGCCGTATTCCCTATGGGCTTCGGCCAGCACGGCTTCGCACTGCCGTTTGTGAAAGCCGTAGAGCCACATCCCGTCGTTTTGGCCGGGCTTGGGGCGGAGCTCGCGGTCGAAATCCTCTTCGCCGATGGGGTTGGGATAATCCTTGGTGACGATGTACACTGCGGCGCTGCTGATGTGGATGTAGTGGCCGGTCCGCTCCCGGAAGGTTTCTACCGCGGAGCGGCTGTCCTCTTCCCGGTAGGCAATGAGGTCCACCACCGCTTCAAAGGTTTTTTGTTTCAGCTTGGCCTGGAAGTCCGCCGGGTCCTGCCGGTCGCCCCGAAGGCGCTGGACGCTTGAACCGAAGTCATCGGGAGTGAGGCCGCGGTTGAAGAGCGTGACCTCCTGCCCGTCCTGCAGGAGACGCCGGACGAGATGATAGCCCAGGAACCGCGTGCCGCCGACGACCAGAACCCTCACAGCTTATCGAGGTCGGGGATCTTCAGCGGCTCGGGAATGAGGACCTGCGGGATGCGGCTCGATTCCAAGGCTGAATTCAATTCCTTGGCCGTATCCGATAGATATTCGTTGATTTTGTCCAGGGCTAACCGAAATTCCGCAACGAGCTCGCCGTAAAAGGCGACCTGGGCCTGGGTGGGGGCGGCGTGGACGCCGTCGATGGAGCTAAAGAGCGAAGAAATCCTCTCCAGGACCCGGGGCCCGCCGGCCAGCACTCCGAAGGCCATCCCCCCCGAAGGCCGAGTGATTTCATTCTGAAGGCCGGTGATCTTCTCCAGGTGGCTGTCCACGGCTCTTACCGTCGATTCTTTCACATTCCGGCCGAGCGCTTGTATGGTCTTTTTCCTCTCTTCCACCTGGCTCTTAAGACCGTCGAAGAGACGGAGGGCGTCGTTAAGAACGGACTGCATCTCCAGAAGCCGCACGGAGGTGCGATGCTGCAGGCGGAGATCCTCTTTGAACACGTTCAGGCTGGGGTCCAGCCCGACCTCAACGGTTTTTTCGGCGGCCAGGCTTCCCCCCGAGATCTTGACCGTATAGGTCCCGGGCGGAACTTGGGGGCCGCGCGGGCCGGCCAGGAAGATGTCTTCGACAGGTTGAGGCTCCTGGCGGAGGCGCGGCCCATCTGTCCTCAGGTCCCAGGCGATTCTATTCAGACCGGCCTCGGCCGGGACCTTGGCCAGGGTCCGGACTTTTTTATTCGAGCTGTCCAGGACCTCCAGCTTGAGGGGCGTATCTTGGGCCGGCCTTTCCTTCAAATAGAAAGTGATAAGGGCGCCGTAGGGCGGGTTGGGCCCCAGGAACTGCGCGTCGCCTATACCGTAGCGGGTGAATTTCTGGCTGAAAAGGATGGCCGGCCTGATGTCGAACAGATAGAGGGGCTGGTCAAGGGCTGAAGCGCTCAGCTGCTGGAGGGGGGTGATGTCGTCGAGAATCCACAAGCTCCGGCCGTGGGTCCCCAGGATCAGGTCATTGTCCCGGAGGTGGATAAGGATATCATGGACAGCAACAGGAGGAAGGTTCTTGAGATGGAGCCTGATCCAGTCCGTACCTCCGCTGAACGAGGCAAACAGCCCGAGCTCGGTCCCGGCCAAGATAAGGTTGGGATTTTCCAGGTCCTCGCGGACCACCCAGACATGGGCTTTCTCCGGAAGGTTGCCGGTGATATTCGTCCAAGTCTTGCCGAAGTCCTTTGTTTTGAAGATGTAGGGATGGAGGTCATCCAGCATGTGTCGGTCGAAAGCGCAGTAAGCCGTCCCGGCCTCTGTCCAGGACGGTTCCACGGCCGAAACAGCAGAGACCGGGGGGAGCCCGACGACATTCTTGGTCACGTTCTGCCACGTCTTTCCCCCGTCCTGCGTCAGTTGGACGTTTCCGTCGTCCGTTCCGGCCCAGATGAGCCCGCGCTGGAATGGAGATTCCTTGAGGCTGATGATGGTGCAGTGATACTCCGCCGTAGTGTTCTCCATCCAAGCCGGGCCCCCGGCCGATTTCTGCTTCTCCGGGTTGTTGGTGGTCAGGTCGGGGCTGATCACTTTCCAAGCGGCGCCGAAATCAGTGGACTTGAAAACCACGTTTCCCCCCAGGTAAACCGTTTCCGGGTCATGGGGAGAGGCAACCAGAGGGGCGTTCCAGTTGAACCTGTATTTGAGCTCCGAAACCGGAGCGCCGTCCGCCCGCCGGGGCTGGGGACTGACCGCCTGCTGCTCGCGGGTGCGCATATCGGTCCTCAAGACATTGCCCCCTTGCGACTCGCTGAGGAAAAGGTCGGGGTTGGCGGGGTGAACGACGATATGGAATCCGTCGCCGAAGCTGATCATGCGCCAGTCGTCGTTCATAATGCCGGCGATCTCCCTGTTTCGGCTGGGCCCATACCAGGTGCCGTTATCCTGAAGGCCGCCGCCGACGTAATAGAAGGGCTCGCGGTTGTCGGCGTAGATCTGGTAGAACTGACCCGCCGGAATATTGTTGACGTATTGCCAGGTCTGGCCCCGGTTGTAGGAGACGGCGATCCCGCCGTCCTGGCCCTGCCACATCCGGGAGGGGTTGAGCGGGTCGATCCACAGGGCATGGAAGTCCACATGGGTCGAGGGAGAGATCCGGCGGAAGGTCCGGCCGCCGTCAATGGACATAGAAAGCCGGGAGGCTATGGCGTAGATCCGATTCTCATCAACCGGGTCGATCCGCAGGTCCGTGTAGTAGAAGCCGCGGGAGACGATCTCCCGGTCCTTGGAAACAAGCTGGAAGGTCTCCCCCTTGTCTTGGGAACGAAAGAGAGTCCCTTCCTGAGACTCGGCCATCACATAGACCAGCTGGGGGTTGGAGGGCGCCACTTTGACGCCGATGCGGCCCATCAGCTTGGGCAAACCCTTAGCCGTCTTTTTCCAGGTCCGGCCTCCGTCCACCGACCTGAAGAGGCCGCCCTCCTCGCTGCCGCTGGTGAAAGTCCAAGGCCTCCGCTCGAACCGCCACAGGGCGGCATAGACGATATTGGGATTCTGGGGGTCGATGTCCAGGTCGGCCACCCCGTGGCGCTCGTCCAGGTAGAGAACCTTATCCCAGGTCAGGCCTCCGTCCCGGGACAGGAACACACCCCGATCCTTGTTAGGCCCGAAGATATGGCCCAGCGCTCCAACATATACCACCGAGGGATTCTTGGGATTGATGACGATCCTGGTGATGGTGCGCGTGTCCTCCAGACCGAGATGGGTCCAGGTCGCTCCCCCGTCGGTGGACTTGTAAACGCCGTTGCCGAAGGAAACGCTGTTGCGGGGATTCCCCTCCCCTGTGCCGACGTAGATGACGTCCGGGTTTCCCGACTCCAGGGCGATATCCCCGATTGAGGCGACCGTCTGGCCGTCAAAGATCGAACGCCAGGTGACGCCGGCATCCGTGGTCTTCCACAGGCCTCCCGAGGCCGTTCCCACGTAAACTATGGCCGGATTGCCAGGGACACCTTCAACGTCGGCGATGCGGCCGACCATGTCGGCCGGGCCGATGTTCCGCCACTCCAGTCCGGTGAAAAGCGCTTCGGTCACGGCCTTCTCTTTCGGCCCTCCTCCGGGCTTGTCCTGCGTCCCGGCCGCGGCCGCGACCAGGAGGACGACGAGAAGGGCTAAGGGCGATCTCCAAGCCTGTCTTCCTATGCTCATACCAGACTCCTTTGGGCGCCCTCTAATCCGGGCACTCCTCGAAAATTTTTCCCGGGTTCAGGATCCACTGAGGGTCGAAGACTCTTTTTATCCCCCGCATCAGCTCCACCTGGCGCCGGTCTAGGGAATACGACAAAAACGGCCTTTTGATCAGGCCGATGCCGTGCTCGCCGGAAATCACGCCGCCCCGCTTTTGACCGTCCCGGTAAAGCTCCTCCCGAACCTGTTCGAATATCTCCACCCCGACCGAATCGGACAAGGAAACCGGGCGGCCGCCCTCCAGCCGGGCTTTCATGATGTGAGTGTGGACGTTTCCATCGCCGGCGTGGCCGAAGGTCGGCAGCCAGATTCCAAAACGCCGGGAGACCTCCTGAACTTTCCGAACATGCCCGGCTATCTCGGAGAGGGGCAGCGAAACGTCCAGGATCTCCACGGTCTTGTCTTTGATGGCCTCGTAAATCTTGCTCCGGATGTCGAGGACCAGCGCCTGCCGGGCCGGAGTGTCGGCCACTTGGATATCCAGGCCGCCGCGGCCCAGGCAGGCCTCGGCCGCTTCTTGAGACAGGCGGTCCATCTCCTCTTCGGAGGAAGCGTCCAGGATGATCAGGAGGTAAGTCTCTCCCAGGTCGGAGGGCCATTTTTTGTTCAGGGTGGCTTCCGCCGCCCGGATGACGTCGCGGCCGACGAATTCCACGGCCAGGGGCAAGGACCGGCCGCGAAGGATGAGCGGCACGGCCTCCAGGGCGTGATCGATGTCTTGAAAAGGGACGATCAGCGAGCGGGTGATCCGCAGGGGCTGTAGGAAGTGGATCACGGCCCGGGTGACAACGCCCAGCGTGCCCTCCGCCCCGATAAAAAGCTGGAGGAGGCTGTAGCCGGTGCTGCTCTTGACCAGTTTCCCACCCAGGCGCAAAACATCGCCGGTGGCCAGGACGACTTCCAGGCCGCGGACATAATGCCGAATGCCGCCGTATTTGACGGCGCGGCTGCCTCCGGCGTTGGTCGAGATCAGGCCGCCGATCATGGCGCCCTCATCCCCGGGATGAGGGGGAAAAGAGAAACCGGCCTCCTCCACGGCTTTGTTGAACTCGCCCAGGGTCAGGCCGGCCTCCACTTCGGCGACCTGGTTCTCCCCGTCCATTTCCAGAACGCTGTTCATCCTCTCCACAGTCAGGACCAGACCCCCGAGATGCGGCACACATCCGCCGCTCAAGCCCGTCCCGCCGCCGCGGAGGGTCACCGGGATCCGTTCCAGCGAGGCCAGTCGTAGCAGGGAGGCCGTCTCGGCCGCGTTCCGCGGCCGGACCACGGCCTCGGGCAGACGGGCGATGGTCCGTACGGGCGATTCATCGCTGCTGTAGGAGGCCAGCCGTTCCGGATCAGCCAGGACGTTCGTCGGCCCGACGATCGTTTCCAGGCGGGCTAAGATCCCTTGGTCAACCCTTTTATACATCAAAAGCTCTTCCGGTGCTGAGAGTGTGTATTTAAAACAACCTTGGCCCAAAGTCAAACGCTAGCCGTTCGCGGCAGCATCTTTTTTATGTGATCTCGCATTCAATAAGAGGAGGGGTCCTGTCACGGCTCCTCCCCATCCGTGCTCGCCAGGCTGCGCGCGGGTGGGGAGCCCCTCCGCCGTGCCACCCCTCCCCATATATCACGCCTATGAAGATGCTACCCCTGTTCGTTTTTGACTTAGCCTGCGGAGGATGGTATAAACTAACTTGGATTATTTTTACATGACAGTTCTAAAAAAGTGCGCATATCTTCTGGCGATTGTCCTCGCCCTATCCCTCCGGCCTGCCTCGGCCAATTCCCTGCCAAAGCCGGCTGCTGTCTCGAACGGAGTGCTCCTCCAAGAGATGCTTTTCAACCTTCCCCTGGCCTACAGCCTGACGGATGAAGTGCTCGACCTCTACGACCAAACAAGCCGGAGCACGGACTTTATACTCCTCACCCCGCAGAAATATGGCTTGGCCGGCCAGGTCAACCGCGGCCATCTTATGTGTCTGCTGGAAGACAGGTCATTCTTGTTTGACCTGCCCTCCATGATTCCATCGCGCTGCGAATACATCTGCCTGCAGGATAATATCCTGCCCGAACAGGTCCGATCCCTCCGATTGATGACCGATATGTACCGCAAGAAGATCGCCCTCTCCCCGGAGGCCGGCCAGGCTCTAGCCGACGGCGCCCAGCTGATCGCTCAGATCGCGCCCTATGCCCATTTGCTCATCATCCAGGCGGGGCAATGGCTGGAGGAGGACACCTCCCCCTCTCTCGAAACATTCCTGGCCAATGTCCATACCGTGGCTTCCAGGGCCAGAGCGGCCAACCCCGAAATCCATCTCCAGGTCCAACTCGGAAATCCCGAGTCCCAACAGAGATTGACCGCGGACAAGTTTTTCCGCGGCCTGTCCCGGCTGGCCGAGGCTAATCCCGACGACCTCCATGGCTGTTATATCTCCCGGTTGGATGCCTGGGACAACCCAGAGCAGGGCAACAATCTCCTGGTGCAGGCCTTGACCTTCCTGCGGGGCGAGTCCTACTCCCCTCCCGGAGTTCCGGAGCCTCCCCGCGACTTCCGAGCGGCTGCCCTCGACGCGACCCAGGTCCTGCTGAGTTGGACGGATGTCTCCTCGGCTGAGACGGGCTATCTGCTCAAGCGGGAACAAGGGCCGGATCGTCCACCGCTTCGGGTGAGCGAATTGCCCTCAGTCCCCGACCTGATCTCATTCCAGGACACTGTCCCGGCCGCCGGATCCTACTACTATCGGCTATGCGCTTTTAACGCCAAGGGCCTCTCCCTCTTCTCGCCCCTGGAAGCCCTCGACACCCGGGGCGGAAAGGCCAATCTTCCCCCCAGAATCTTATCCGTCCCTCAAACGGCAGTCTTCCAAGGGGTGCCCTTCGAATACGCGGTTTCGGCCTTCGACCCGGACGGAGATCCGTTGACCTACTCCTTATCTCTCCGTCCCGCCGGAATGCTCATCAATCCCCAGACCGGCCTCATCACCTGGCTGCCCGCCGCCTCGGGCCGCTACTATATCTCCTTGACCGTATCCGACGGACAATCGGCCGGATTCCAATGGTTTGAAGTTGAGGTCAAGGATGCCGGCTCCTCCGGGGGTTGAGCAGGAAGCATCTCCGAAAAGGAGATGCTTACGGCTGAGCAGCTCAGCTTGACATCCGGGCCGGAACTAAGAGATTCTTAATCTTACCACGACCGAAACCTGAGCCTTGTTCAGGCCAAAATGTCTTTTAAAAAGCGAGGAGGCCATGAGCGAGACACTGACCCATCAATTGTGGAACATCCTGCAAACTCACCTCAAGGACGACCTTCTTTCCTACAAGAGTGAAGGCGTCTATGTCCCCATCTCCACCAAAGAGTTCGGGCGGCTCATTGAGAGATTCTGCCTGGGCTTGAAGGATTTGGGGGCCAAAGCCGGCGAGAAGATCGCCCTCCTGGCCGAAAACAGCCCCTGGTGGGTGATCATCGACTACGCCGCCCTCTGCCTGGGCGGAGTGACCGTGCCCATCTACACCTCCCTGGTTCCCGAGCAGGTCAAGTACATCATCAACGATTCGGAGGCCAGGACCGTCATCTGCGGCAGCCCGGAGCTCTGGGAAAAACTGACCGCCGTCAGAAAGTCACTCCGGAACGTCAAGCGCTTCGTCCTGCTCCAGGGCCAGCCCTTGCGCGGGATTCATTCCCTGTCTCAGGTCATGGACAGGGGCGAAGCCCTGGCCAAGAAGCAACCCAAGCTTTTTCAAAAACTGATCAAGGCCGTGAAGCCCGGCGACCTGGCTTCCATCGTTTACACCTCCGGAACAACCGGCGTGCCCAAGGGCGTCATGCTGAGCCATTCCAACTTCACTTCCAACATCAACACTCTGGCCTCCATCATCGACTTCAACCCGGGCGACACCGAACTGGTCTTCCTGCCCCTGTCCCATGTGCTGGCCCGTATGGTGGCTTTCGCCTTCTTGTCCAGAGGAACAAGCCTGGCCTTCGCCGAAAGTCTGGAGACCGTGGCCCAGAACCTGATCGAGGTCAAGCCCACCATCCTGGTGACCGTGCCCCGGCTTCTGGAAAAAATCTACGCCCGCATCATGGACACGGTCCTGGCCGGCTCGGGGCTCAAGAAGAAGCTGTTTTTCTGGGCCTTGCGCGTCGGCCACCAATACGGCAGCCTCAAACTGGCCGGCCGGAAGCCGGGATTCGGCCCGAGTTTCCGCAGGAGTCTGGCCAGCCGTCTTGTTTTCGCCAAAGTGGTGGCCAAGACGGGCGGCCGTATCCGCTTCATGGTCTCCGGAGGAGCGCCCCTCAGCAAAGACATCGCTGAATTTTTTTACGCCATGGGGCTTAACGTCCTGGAGGGCTACGGCCTGACCGAGACCTCGCCCGTCATCGCCGTCAACACCTTTGAGCATGTGCGCTTCGGGACGGTGGGGCGGCCCATTCCCGGCGTCGAGGTCCGCATCGCCCGCGACGGAGAGATCCTAGTCAAAGGCCCCAACGTGATGCGAGGCTACTATAATAAACTCCGCGAGACGCGGGAAGTGTTCAAAGGGGGATGGTTTCATACCGGCGACATCGGACACCTGGACGAAGACGGTTACCTGGTCATTACCGACCGGAAAAAGGACCTGATTATCACTTCGGGCGGAAAGAACATCGCCCCCCAGCCCATCGAGAACCTCTTCCAGAAGAACCCTTACATCTCCCAGGCCGTGGTGGTGGGCGGCAGCCGCAGGTTTATCGCCGCCTTGATCGTGCCCGACTTTGAGAAGCTGGAGGCTTATGCCCGGAAGAAAGAAATTCCCTTCCAGGGGCGCCGCGACCTAGTGGCCCGCAAGGAGGTCATGGACTTTTACATGGATGAGGTTGACCGCATGACCCCCCACTTGGCCTCCTACGAGAAAGTCAAGAAGATCGCCCTGCTCGACCGGGAGTTCGACATCGTCCGGGGAGAAATCACCCCCACCCTCAAGGTCCGGCGCAAGATCGTCGAGGAAAAGTACAAGTCAGTGATCGATGCCCTCTACAAGGAGAACGGCTAGGTCCCTCATGCGCATTCCGTTTCGGAAAACCGGGGAGATTTTTTCGCTGAAGGGGGGATCTTAGAGCAGCCGGCCCGGACGGGCGCCCAGGTTGACTACCGCTGAAATACGCGTGTCGACGCCACCCTCGGCAGACACCTGAAAATAGGTATAAGTCACCGACGTCTTCTTTTCCAGGGGGCTCTGGTAGGGCCGGTCTTTGCTCTTGAACAGGTTCTTGAGCAGGCCGGCGGCCACGTTGATGGCGTCCAGGATGGACGCGCCTCGGTTGGCCGGGTCGAAGGGGTCGTCGGGATTGGGCGGCTTGAACATCGGGTTGGCCACCAGGTTGACCGGGGGGATGTCAAGCGCCAGCGGCTCTTTGTCCCTGCCCGTCTTGCGGCTGGAGACGATCTGCCGGCCTCCCACGAACATGGTCAGCTTATACTCCAGGTCCAAGGGCTTGGGGCCCCCGGCCGAAGCCGGTTCGGCGCTCAGGCGCACTTCAAGCGCCAGCTCCTTCCTGATCTGGATGTCGCCCGATTTGAGGTCGAGGGCATAGACATGAGTCCCCGAGGCATCAAACAGGCGACTGGACTCCAGGGTGATAAGGTTCAGGCCCTGGTGCAGGAGGCCGCCCTGCAACGGGCCCTTCTCGTCCGAGAACTTGTAATAGACCTCCCGGGGCGAATCAAGTCCGAGCGTCAAGCTTGAGGGAGCAGCCAGGAAATTGTCGTCCCGGCGGGTGATCAGAAAAATGCCCGCCAACCGCGGGAACCTCATCCGCGAATTGTTCAAGAAAGCCGTCACCTCGCTTTCGCTGCCGATGCCCAGGTAGGTGAAGTCTGTGTTTCCGCCCCCCTGGGCCTCGAAAAACTCCAGCAGCCAGCGGCGTTCCAGGGCTCTGCTGTCCTGCTTGCTGAATAGAAAAGCCAGCAGGGCGCTGGCCTCCGGTTTGTCCAGGGCCTCCAGGTCCTGGTAGGCTCGGAGAAGATATTCGCCCGCTTCCCGGTATGAACCCGAGCCGAAATAAGCCGCCACATCCGTCCGCCAGGCGGCCATAAGGCCGCAGCCGGCCAGGAGGAAGAGGGCCAGGGCGGTCAGGATCTTATTTCGCATAACAATCAAACAGAAAATAGGCTTCCAGGTTTGGGTCGGGAAAGTCCTGGGGCAAACGCGGAAAGGGCAGGCTGGCCACGATGGCCGCCAGCGCCGCGCCGTCGAGAAGGGAGATGTTCGAGGAGTTGAGGATGCGGACCACGGATACCGAGCCGTCCTTCTCCACGACGACCGTCACTCCCACCTTGCCTTCCACGCGGTCTTTTTTGGTCAAGGGCAGGATCCAGTGCTTCTGGATGGCCTCCACGGCCTGCCGTCCCCAAGCCGACAGCTCATAGCTCTGCGCCCCGGCCGGGATCTTGCCGCGGTAGATGACACGGTCACCCGTCCCGGAGCGGGCCAGGACATGTCCGCTGCCGCCCCCCCCGCTGCCCGTAAAAAACTCCGTGCCCGGGTAAGACTTCAACCTGGGATCAGATACGACTGGGCCGCCGCTGCGGCGTCGCCGCTCGGCCAAGTCTCTGGCAGGAAGGCTGAGGTCCAGGTCCGGCACTTTGCCTTTTTCCGAGCCGGGTCTGTAGTTCAGAATAAACCCTGACGAAGTCTGGCCCGGGACAGCAATGATACCGGAGGAGGCAGGCTGTGGCCGGGAAGTGGAGGAAGGGCCGGCCGGCGTGCTCCCCCTAATTCCTCCGGATTCGGAGACTGAGAATCCCTCAGCGACTCCGGCTTGAGGAAGTCCGGCCAGCCTGCGCTCATAGTCCTTGGGCAGTTCCAGCTTTTCTTGAGGCGCCAGGTAAACCCGGGTGACTTTTTGCTTAAAAGAGACAATTTTCACCTCGAAACGTACCGTCACGATTCCATAGATTAAAAGCGCATGGAAGGCCAAGGTCACGGCCAATCCGATGGCCCGGCGAGCCAGGTTCGGCGGCCGATTCTCCGGCTTGATGTATTCGTTGAACAAGGGGCGCGTCATTGGGACTATTATTATATATGATTCATGGCCCCTATTCGTTTCAATTCCTTCCTGATCAATAGATGAGCTTGACATCCTGTATATGGCGCCTTATATTCTTGAGGCCCAACATCTAGGGCCTGCTGAAAAAGGGCGGCCAAGGAGACAAAAATGTCCGGAGCCCCCGATTTTTCCGAAAATGCGGTCAACATTCTTAAAGCCAGGTACTACTTGAAAAATGAAAAGGGAGAGTTCCTGGACAAATCTCCCCAGGACCTCTTCCGTCGCGTAGCGGAAGCCATTGCCGCCGCGGAAAAAACAAAGAATGAGCAAGAGGAAATGTCCGGCCGCTTCTTTGACCTGATGATGGCCCGCGATTTCCTGCCCAACAGCCCCACCCTGACCGGCGCCGGACGCGGCATGTGCCTCAGCGCCTGTTTCGTGCTGCCCATCGAGGACTCCATGGAGTCCATCTTCGACACGGTCAAGAACGCCGCCCTGGTCCACAAGGAGGGAGGGGGCACCGGTTTCGATTTCAGCCGCCTGCGGCCGGCCGGCAGCTTCGTCCGCAAGACCCAGGGCGTGGCCTCCGGCCCCATCTCCTTCCTCAAGGTCATCGACGCCGCTACCGAAGCCGTCAAACAGGGCGGCACCCGGCGCGGGGCCAATATGGGTATTTTGCGGGCCGACCATCCCGACATCGAGGAATTCATCGGCCTCAAACTGGACGCCAGAAGCGTCAATAACTTCAACCTGTCGGTGGCGGCTAACGAAGCCTTCATGGAGGCTGTTCTCGCTAACCGCGACTATGACATCGTCGACCCTTACCTGAACACTAAGGCCGGCACCAAGAACGCCCGCAAGGTTTTCGACCAGATCGTGGAGTCAGCCTGGGCCGTAGGCGACCCGGGCCTGGTCTTCATCGACAGGATCAACGCCGGCA
>Ga0299912_10003910_pt1 | contig 12165 bp, 9 predicted proteins | sample RVTome_2_FD_207667 | JGI IMG/M metagenome (GOLD analysis project Ga0299912, IMG submission 207667) | Soil microbial communities from uranium-contaminated site in the Upper Colorado River Basin, Wyoming, United States - RVT95D214 (version 2) ... | reverse complement strand
TATGCCATTATTAATTTCTTTAATCCATAGTATTCCATGAAAATGATTTGGCATTATAATATATTCATCCAACATTATATTCTCTCTGGCGATTGCAACGTTTATCCATTCAATCCCAACTATTCTGCCTGTTTCTGATAATATCATTTCTCCATTGATTATTTTGCCGAAAAGACATTGTCTATTATAAGTACATATTGTAACAAAATATATACCACTACTTGAATAATCATAATTCTTAAGACGAATAGAACGACGACGATAAGGACGATCGCGCAATGGAATCTCCTAAAAGGGGCACAGCAAGGGGCACAGCAAGCTGTGCCCTACAATGCTACTACCCCAACTTCTGCATCAGCCAGGCCATGTTTTCCATCAGGTTGGTGACGGTTTTCAGGCCTTCCGCGTCCTGGGCCACCTCTCCGGGTTGTAGTCCGTAGGCGATGGGCCAATAGGTGGCGCCGGGCACGAACATGCCCATAATGACGAACCAGAACTGAAGTTGGGCGTAGGTGAAATTCACCCCCGCCCGCCGGGCCACGACGATGGGGGTGCCCACCTTGCGGTAGAAGGGGTTGTCCCCCATGCGGGCCACGTAGCCGGCCCGGTCCAGCAGCGCCATGAGGTTGGGGGTGGCGGAGCCGAAGTACACCGGGGAACCCACGATGAGACCGTCCGCCTGGCCCATGGCCGTAAAAATGGGATGGAAGTCGTCGTCTTCCTGGGCGCAGCGGTTCTTGTCGGTGGCGCATTTCATGCAGGCAATGCAGGGCCGGACCTGTTTATCATGCAAGGAAATGTATGCCGTTTCCATTCCCTGCTGTTCCAGGACCTTGAGGGCCTCGTTAAGCAGGTGGTAGGTGTTACCTTGGGGCCGGGGCGATCCGGAAATGGCCAGTACTTTCACGGCTCTTCCTCCTTATCTCGGTTATTTGCTTAAACTAACACAAATTTAGCCGCCGATAAACGCAGATAAACGCGGATTTATGAAAGATGTTTATCGGCGTGAGTCGGCGTTTATCTGCGGTTATATTCTCAAACTATCATGAAAAAACTTGACAGCCGGCACTTGATTCTATAATAAATGAGTGAACGCTCACGTTAGGGGATTTATGCGCGACGGCTCCCGGACCAAAGAATTGATTGCCCGCACGGCTCTTCGCCTCTTTGTGGAGAAGGGGATTACCGCCACCACCATCCGGGATATCGCCGGGGCCGCGGGGATTGCCGAGGGCACCCTCTACCGGCACTATGAGAGCAAAGAGCAGTTGGCCTGGGAGCTTTTTTCCACCAATTACCTGGCTTTCGCCCTGGAACTGGATCGGCTGCAGCAGGAATATGACAATCTGAGAGACAAGTTAGCCGCCATGATCCGGCAGTTCTGCACCTTCTTCGACCGGGACCCGGTGCTCTTCAGCTACCTGCTGCTGGCCCAGCACGCCCAGCTCAAAAAGGTGACGCCGGAGATGGTCACCGCGGTGACGGTCTTGCAAAAAGTCATTGCCCAGGGTATGGCGCGGCGGGAAGTGCCGGAGATGGAAGTGGAACTGGCCGCGGCCATGGTCCTGGGAGTGGTGCTGGAGGTGGCGGTCTTTAAGGCCTATAATCGCATCACCCAGGACCTTTCCCAATTGAGCGAGACCCTGGTGGCCGCCTGCTGGCGGGTCCTGGCCGGGGGTGGGATTCCTTGATTTCCGCACCCTGGGTGGCTATTATTAAAAATTAAAATCAGAAGAGAAGGTGTATGAACCAGGAAGAACTGAAAGCCAAAATCAGGGCCGCCGCGCCGGAGGCTAAAATCCCCTGCGCCGGGGCCATGAGCCTGGCCCAAGAATTAGGGATCTCCCGGAAGGAGATGGGGGAGATGCTTAACGAACTGCGCATCAAGATCACCCAGTGCCAGTTGGGGTGTTTTTAATTCCGGATTTTTTATGGTTCGCACGGCGCATCCTGCATTGATTTTTTTCTTTTCCATAAAAACTGAAAACCAAAAACTGAAAACAGTATTTATATGAGTCATCTATTCGGACCGGTTCCCTCCAGGCGTTTAGGGCGCTCCCTGGGGGTCGATCTGATTCCCCGGAAGTCCTGTCCTTACAATTGCCTCTACTGCGAGGTGGGGCCCACCACCCTTCAAACCCTAAAGCGCTTTGAGTATCACCCTGAGGCCATTATCCGGGAATTGCAGGAATACCTTTCTCTCCCCGAAGCTAATCTGGATTTCATCACCCTGGCCGGTTCCGGGGAACCCACCCTCAATTTGGGTCTGGGAAGGATCATCGCCGCAGTTAAAGATTTGACGGACACTCCCGTAGCGGTGCTGACCAACGGGGCCTTGCTGTACCTGCCGGAAGTGCGCCGGGACCTGGCGGCCGGGGACGTGATTCTCCCCTCCCTGGACGCGGCCCTGGAAGAGACCTGGCGGGCCATCAACCGGCCCCTGCCGGAGATGTCGTTGGCCCAGATGATTGAGGGCCTTGCGGCCCTGCGCCGGGAATATCCGGGCCAGATCTGGCTGGAAATCATGCTCCTCAAAGGCGTAAATGACAACGAGGAGGAGCTTGACGCCCTGCGCCGGGTTATCCGGAGACTGGCCCCGGACAAGGTGCAGCTCAATACCGCGGTGCGGCCGGTGGTGGACGATTTGGCCCAGCCCCTGTCACCCGAGGAAATGCAGGCCATTGCCGATTCTTTGGGGGAGGGCGCAGAGGTCATCGCTTCGTATAACCGGGACATTAAGGCGCCGGCAGCCGTCAGCGACGCCCGTTTCCTGGAGATGCTCTCCCGGCGGCCCATGACCGCCCCGGACCTGGCCCAGGTTTTGGGACTGCCCCTGGAACTGGTCCAGCAGAGGCTGAAGCGTCTTTGCGCGTCCGGCTTAGTGTCTTACAGCCTTTATCAGGAGCAGGGGTTTTACCGCTGTCAATCGGGGACCATCTTAAATTTACAGCCGCAAACTTAAAAAAAAGTCATTAAATTATACCCATATTGAAACAATGTTCCCAAAGCTACTTATAATAGTAAGTTACTGTTTTATGGATATTTACATTATTGATTAGATAGGCTTTGCATTATACACGATAATAATTTTCTGTAGTTACTTTAACATTCAAGGAACATAATGAATTTAAAAGAACGATTTCTTATAATCTGGAAAGATCCAGTTTGCAGCAAATTAATTGCTACTGGTATAATTGCTCTAATAAGTATTATTCCTATTTTTATATTCTCTGACAAAATATCTTCTTTTTTAGCATTACCAAAATATTATTTGGGTGTTATCTTAGTAGTTATTTTGGCATTTATTGTGGTATTTTTTCTTATAAATATAATTTCTACAAAAGATAGCAGGACATTGGTATATGTTAGCTCCGGTGGAACTTGTCGTGACCCCATGGCTAAAGCTATAACAACAAAGTTGCTTGAAAAGTATAATTTGAAACATCCACTCAATATAATCGCAGCTGGGCGCGGTCTTTTAAGCAAAACTGAGGCTTCTTTTGCTGCGCGATATGCTATTAAAGAAATCTATCATGAAGATCTTCTTGCTGACCATAAGCCAATACTGGCGACTCCAAGATTGGCTAAGAAAGCTGATCTTATTTTAGTAATGGACAGTTCTCTATTGAAGGGATTTCCGCCAGGAAAGACATCTTTATTTAAAGAATTTTTTGGACTCCAAGGAGATTTAGAGGACCCTCATCGTATAGAGAACCCCGATGGCAAAGATAAGGCGACGCTCGATCGTTACAAAGAATGTGCTGATGAAATCAAGACTATACTTGAAAAGAATATTGAGCATCTAATTAAGGTGTTGAATCTTTAGATTAAGAGAAAAACTGCCCAGCATTCGGGGGAAAAGTAATATGCAAAGCATATTCGATTTAGGCATGGATGTAGGTTCAGTGAGCATCAACCTGGTGGTGCTCAGCCCGCAGGGGGAGGTGCTCCGGGAGGAATACCGCCGCCACCAGGGGGAGCCCTCCCGGGTGGCCCTGGAGCTTCTTAAGTCCCTGGACCCGGAGTTTCCTCTGGATAAGTGCCGTCTGGCCGCGTTCACCGGGTTAGGGGGGAAGGTCCTGGCGGAGCTTTTGGGGGGCGTCTTCGTTAATGAAGTCATCGCCCAGGCCCGGGGCACCTACCATTTCCATCCGGAGGCCCGAAGCATCATCGACATGGGGGGCGAAGACGCCAAGCTGCTCCTGGTGGCGGACGAAGAGGGGCACCAGATAATACAAGACTTCGCCATGAACACCATGTGCGCCGCGGGCACCGGGTCGTTTTTGGACCAGCAGGGCCACCGCCTGGGCTATAGCATTGAAGATTTCAGCGAGCTGGCTCTCAAGTCCACCACTCCCCCCCGCATTGCCGGGCGGTGCAGCGTCTTTGCCAAGACGGACATGATCCACTTGCAGCAGGGCGCCACCCCGGACTTCGAGATCATCGCCGGCCTTTGCCAGGCCATGGCCCGGAACCTCAAAAGCAATATCGCCAAGGGGAAGACCATCACCCCGCCGGTGGCCTTTCAGGGGGGCGTGGCCCACAACCTGGGGGTGCGCCAGGCCTTCCGCCAGGTCTTTGACCTGGACGAAGCCGGGCTCATCATCCCCCCCCATTTCTGCGCGCTGGGGGCCATCGGCGCGGTCCTGGCGACCCGGGAACAGCTTCCCGCAGAATTCTCCCTGAATCTCCAGCCATTACAAGACTACCTGGCCCGGGAAGCGGAGGCCATCCGCTCCCTGGCCCCCTTAAGCCCCCCCGCGGAGCTGGAAGAAGAGGACTACGCGGTAGCCCCCACGCCTTTGATGGGCGCGCAGGTGGAGGCCTACCTGGGCATCGACGTGGGCTCCATCAGCACCAACGTGGTGGTCATTGACAAAGACATGCGGGTCCTGGCCCGGGAATATTTGCTCACCGCGGGGCGGCCCCTGGAGGCCATCACCGAGGGCCTGAAAAGGGTGGGGGGCAAGCTCGCGGGCCGGGTCGAGATCATGGGAGCGGCCACCACCGGCTCAGGGCGCTACCTCACCGGGGACTTCATCGGCGCGGACGTGGTCCGGAATGAAATCACCGCCCAGGCCACCGCCGCGGCGGCCATCGACCCCACGGTGGACACTATCTTTGAAATCGGCGGCCAGGACTCCAAGTTCATCAGCCTGGAGCACGGGGCCATCGTGGACTTCATGATGAACAAGGTCTGCGCCGCGGGCACCGGTTCGTTTTTGGAGGAACAGGCGGAAAAGCTGGGCATCTCCATCAAGGAGGAGTTCGGGAACCTGGCCCTGGCCAGCAAAAAGCCGGTGCCCCTGGGGGAGCGCTGCACCGTGTTCATGGAATCCGACCTGGTGCACCACCAGCAGCGGGGCGCTCTCAAGGAAGACCTGGTCTCGGGCCTGTCGTATTCCATTGTCCAGAACTATCTGAACAAGGTGGTGGAAGACCGGAAAATCGGGAAAAACGTCTTCTACCAGGGGGCCACCGCGGCCAACCGGGGCATTGTGGCCGCGTTCGAGAAGGTGACGGGCCAAAGGATCACCGTGCCGCCCCACCATGACGTCACCGGGGCCATCGGCGCGGCCCTGCTGGCCATGCGGGAGCGCACCTGGGAGACCTCCCGCTTCAAGGGCTTCGACCTGGCTGACCGCCAGTATGCCATCACTTCCTTTGAATGCCAGACCTGCCCCAACCGCTGCGAAATCCGGCAGGTGCAGATAGAGGGGGAAAAGCCCCTGTTTTACGGCAGCCGCTGCGAAAAATACGAAGTCGCGGCGCAGCAGGCCCAGGTGGACCTCCCGGACCTCATCCGGGAGCGGGAAGATCTTTTGTACGGCTCCGAGGAGCCTTGTCCCGGGAAACGCGGCTCCATCGGCATTCCCCGGACCATGTTCTTCCAGGAGCTCATGCCCTTTTTCCGGTCCTTTTTCGAAGACCTGGGCTTCGGCGTGGTCTATTCCCAGAAGACCAACAAAGCGGTGATCCGCCAGGGCGTGGAATGCCTGGCCGCGGAGCCCTGCTACCCCGTGAAGGTGGCCCACGGCCATATCCTGGACCTGCTCCAGAAAGGCGTAAAGCGCATCTTTATGCCCAGTATCATCGACATGGCCCATCCCCATCCGGAGATTCGCCTGGGCCAGGTCTGCCCCATGGCCCAGACCCTGGCTTACGTAGCCCCGGCCACCATCGATTTCGCTGGTTATGGGGCCGAACTCCTGACCCCGGTCCTCTACTTCGGGAGGGGGCGCAAAGAGCTGCGCCGGGGCCTAAAGGCCCTGGCCAAACAACTGGGAGTCTCCTCCCTCCGGGTGGAGCGGGCCCTGCGCCGGGGGGAGGCCGCGCAGCAGGCCTATTACCAGGCCCTGGAAGACCGGGGCCGGGAGATTATGGAGTCCCTGCCCACGGACGGCCGCCTCATGATCCTCATCGGCCGGCCCTACAACGCCCTGGACCCGGGCATGAACCTCAATCTGCATCGCAAGCTGCGGCATTTGGGGGTCCAGGCCCTGCCCATGGATTTCCTGCCCCTGGATCAGGTGGACGACCTGGACGACATCAGGCCCATGTACTGGCGCTTCGGCCAGAAGATCCTGGGCGCGGCCCAACTCATCCGCCGGGACCCACGACTCTACGGCATCTATATCACCAACTTCGGCTGCGGCCCGGACTCCTTCATCCAACACTTCTTCAAGGAAAGGATGCGGGGCAAACCTTACCTGGAGATCGAAATCGACGAGCACTCCGCGGACGTGGGGGCCATCACCCGCCTGGAGGCCTTCCTGGACAGCCTGAAGAACGTCACCCCCCAGCCGCAGATGGAGAAGATCTCCCCCTTCCGCCACCGGGTGGTGGCCACCCAACGGCGCAGGGTCTTCCTGCCCCACATGACGGACCACGCCCTGGCCCTGGTGGCCGCGTTCGAGGCCTGCGGCGGCGAAGCCGAGATGCTGCCGGAATCGGACGAAGAGACCCTGGAGTTGGGCCGCCGCCTCACCTCCGGGAAAGAGTGCTATCCCCTGATCCTCACCACCGGGGACCTGGCCAAGCTGGTGCAGCGCCCCGATTTCCACCCGGAGAAGAGCGCCTTCTTCATGCCCTCCGGGGACGGGCCCTGCCGCTTCGGCCAGTATCATCGCTACCACCGCCTGGTCCTGGACGACCTGGGTTATCCCCAGATGCCCGTCTATTCCCCGGACCAGAGCGAAAACATGTACCAGGAGCTGGGCATGGTGGGGGGCGATTACACCCGCATCGCCTGGCGGGGGGTGGTGGCCATCGATCTTTTGGAGAAAAAGCTCCGGGAGACGCGGCCTTACGAGCGCCACCCCGGAACCACCGACGAAGTCTACCAGCACTATCTCCGTAAGGTCCACCACACCTTGCGGGACCGCCGGGACCTGCCGGAAACCCTCCGGGAAGCCAGGCGGACCCTGGATGACGTGGCCCTGAACGGCGGCGGCGACAAGCCCCTGGTGGGCATCGTCGGCGAAATCTATACCCGGGCCAACCGCTTCGCCAACGAAAACGCGGTGCGGGAGATCGAGGCCCTGGGCGGCGAAGCCTGGATGCCCCCCATCGCCGAGTGGCTCCTCTACGTCAATTTCACCGCTAAACGGCGGGCCTGGACCTTTAAGCGCTACCGCCTGCTGCTGCAGGTTCTTTTCAAAGAATATTTCCAGAAAAAAGATGAACATCTGCTGGAGGAGATCTTCCGGGGCAGCCTGAAGAACCTGGCGGAGCCGGCCATTCCCGAGACCCTGGAACTGGCCCGGGACTACCTGGACTCCTCCTTCGAAGGGGAGGCCATCCTGAGCATCGGCAAATCCCGGGACTTCGTCCGCAAGGGCGTCTCCGGGCTGGTGAACATCATGCCCTTCACCTGCATGCCGGGAACCGTGGTCAACTCCCTGTTCCGGCGCTTCCAGGAAGACCACCACCACATCCCCTTCCTGAACCTGGCCTACGACGGCCAGGAGCAGACCCACACCCGCACCCGCCTGGAGGCCTTCATGTACCAGGTGCGCCAGTTCAAGGGGCGGCGGAAGTAGTCCTCTCTTTGCGCCTTTGCGTCTTTGCGTGAGAAAGATTTCACGCCAAGGCGCAACGACGCCAAACAAAGACGCAAATAGAAATGTAGGGGGCGCATCGCGCCCTACTCCCCCCGCGCATTATTCTCCTTTAAAGACCGGCTTTCTCTTTTCCAAAAAAGCCTTTTGACCTTCCAGGTAATCCTGACTATCATAGACTTGGCGGCGCAAGCCCTGGATGCGCTCAAAGGTCTCCGGGCTTAAGGGGAGGGCGTTTCCCAGGATGCGCAGTTGCTCTTTCATCACTGAGATGCTGGTGGGAGAATTGGCGGCAATTTGGGCGGCAATCTCCAGGGTGAAGGCCTCCAACTCCTCCGGGGGCGCCAGATGGTTGAGGAGGCCCAGGCTGAAGGCCCGGTCCGCGTTCAAGGGTTGGGCGGTGAAGAACATCTCCTTGGCCATGGCCATGCCCAGGATATTAATGATATGTAAGATACCGGAGGGATTATAAGGGATGCCGATTTTGGCCGGGGTGATGGCGAAAGAGGTGGCGGGCGTGCCGATGAGGAGATCGCAGACAAAGGCCAGCTCACAGGCGCCCCCCCAGACTGTCCCCTCGATCATGGCCACGACCGGCGCGGGACAGCGTTGAACGGCCCGGATGGCCTGTTCCAGGGGGTCGTAATAAGACAGGGGGTCCCGGCCGGGCCGGGGCAGTTCGGTGATATCAAAGCCCGCGGACCACACCTGGGCCCCCTTATTGGCCCGGAGGATCACCACCCGCACCCGTTGGTGGATCATATTATTCAGGGCGGCGATGAGCTCATGGATGAGGGCCTTGCCCAGGGCATTGCGCTTGCGGTCGTGGTTCAAGGTGATGATACCGATATTCTCTTTTCGTTCCGTGACAATTAACTCCACCTGGCTCTCCTCCCCGGGCTCGATTACCGACATGGCGATACCGAATTATTACAACAGAAAACTGAAAACTGAAAACTGAAAACGAGATTAAAGGAGGCATTAATGGCCCATTGTCCCCATTGCGGCGATGAAGTGGCAGGGAACCCGGAAATTTGCCCCAGTTGCGGTCAAAAAATCTCGGTCCCGGAGGCGGTAATTTCCCTGAGTCAGGTGCAACCGGGTAAATATCTCCGGGACGGCTGGGAATTGTTTAAGCAATACCCCGGGGGCTTCGTCGGTTTTGCCCTTTTGTTTATGATCCTCCAGGGGATATTGGGCTATCTGCCCAGGATCGGCGGGTTGATCAGCCTGGCCGTCAGCCTCCCTTTGAGCGTGGGCTTTTTTGTGGTCAGCGCCAAGCTGCTCCAGCGCCGGACCCCTGATCTTCAGGACTTCTTCACCGGCTTCCAGTTTTTTCTGCCCCTCTTGCTGCTGACCATCGTCAGCGCCCTGCTCATCGTCCTGGGATTGGTTTTACTGGTCCTGCCCGGCATTTATCTCATGGTCAGCTATCTCTTTGCCTCCATGCTCGTCATCGACCGGCGCCTGGATTTCTGGCCCGCCATGGAATTAAGCCGCCGCACGGTGCAGACCCAGTGGTTCGGGTTCTTTGTCTTTTTCCTGCTCCTGGTTCTCATCAACCTGGGGGGGGCGTTGGCCCTGGGAATAGGCCTACTAATCTCCCTGCCGGTGAGCTCCTGCGCGGTGGCCGTGGCTTACGCCGACCTTTTCGGTTTACAGTCGGATTATTCCGGGAGTATGCCCCAGCCCAAGCAGCCTTAAATGACCAGACCAAAAGCCGTCCGGCGTCCTCCGGGGGAACCCGGAGACCTCTGGGAAGTGGCGGTGGCCCTGCCCATCTTCCACACCCTCACTTATCGCTTGCCTGAGGACTTGAAGGAAAAGGCCCGGGTGGGCTCTCCGGTGCGGGTCCCGGCCAAACGGCGAGTGGTCACCGGCTACCTCCTGGGACCGGCCCGGGAGACCCCGGAGGTGGCCATCCGCAGCATTCAGGAGGTTCTTGACCCCCTGCCCCGCTTCGGGCCGGAGCTGGTGCCCCTCTTCCGGTGGCTGGCGGATTATTACCAGTATCCCCTGGGGGAGGCCCTGGATCACCTAATTCCCGGCAGCGCCGCTTCCTCCGGTCCCCGCACCGAGGCCTGGGCCGCGTGGCAGCCCCAGCCGGAGGGGGCCACCCCGCCCCGGCGTTTGAGCGCCAAGGCCCAAAGTATCATCGCCTATCTCCAGGAAAACGGCCCCACTTCCCTGCAGGACTTAAACCGCATTTTTCCCCGGTGCTCCCCCATCTTAAAGCGTTTAGAGGCCCGGAGTTTGGTTGCTCTGGAACACCGGGCCGCCTGGCGGGACCCCCTGGCAAATCAACCCCCGGCCCCGGAAGAGGCTCCCCTTAAGCTCAGTCCCGACCAGGAGGAGGCCCGGGCCGCGATTGTCGAGGGCATCCGCAGCCGCGCTTTTTCCCCTTTTCTGCTCCACGGGGTCACCGCCAGCGGCAAGACCGAGGTTTATCTCGCGGCTGCCCAGGCCACCCTGGACCAGGAAAGGCAAGTCCTGGTGCTGTTGCCGGAGATCGCCCTCACCCACCCGGTGGCCCTGGCCTTCCGCCGGCGCTTCGGCAGCCGGGTGGCCCTGCTCCACAGCGGCATCTCCCCCGCGGCCCGCCTGGACCAGTGGCGGCGCATCATTTTGGGCCAGGTGGATATCGCGGTGGGAGCCCGCTCCGCGGTCTTCGCGCCCCTGCCCCGTCTGGGTCTGCTGGTGGTGGACGAAGAGCACGACCCTGCCTACAAGCAGGAGGGGGGCCTCCTCTACCAGGCCCGGGACGTGGCCCTCTACCGGGGGAAAATGGCGGCCGCGGCCGTGGTCCTGGTCTCCGCCACCCCGGCGGTGGCCACCTTTTTCCGGGCCCGGGAAGGGAAATACCGTTACCTCAATCTCAGCCGCCGGGTCACCCCCCAGGCCCTGCCGGACATTCACCTTATTTCCCTCAGAGAACACCGCGGTGGCCGCGGCCTGGCCGTAATTTCCCCACCCCTGGCCACGGCCCTTAAGGAAACTCTGGCCCAGGGGGAACAGGCCCTGTTGTTTCTGAACCGCCGGGGCTACGCCACCGTGCTCTTCTGCCTTTTTTGCGGCCATGTCTGCCAATGCTGGCAATGCAGCGTGGCCTTGACCTATCACCAGACCCGGGACCTGCTCACCTGCCATTATTGCGGCTACGCAGAACCCTTGCCCGAGCGCTGCCCCCAGTGCCAGTCCACCGCCATTAAACGTTACGGCTTGGGGACGGAAAGGGTGGAAGCGGAAATCCGAAAACTCTTTCCCCAGGCCCGGGTGGCCCGCCTGGACCGGGACACTGCGCCCCACAGCGGCAGGGCCCTCCAGGTTCTGGAGGAGTTTGCCCAGGGCCGCCACGACATCCTGGTGGGCACCCAGATGATCACCAAAGGCCACCATTTCCCCCGGGTCACCCTGGTGGGGGTGATCGCCGGGGACCAGCACCTCTTTTTCCCGGAATACCATGCCGGGGAGCGCACTTACCAGCTTCTCTCCCAGGTGGCGGGCCGCTCCGGCCGGGGGGAGTCCCCGGGGAAGGTCCTCATCCAGACCTACCACCCGGACCATTACGTCTTCCAGGCCGTTAAGTCCCAGGATTACCAGGGTTTTGTGGAGCAGGAACTTGAGGCCCGGCGGCAATCGGGCTATCCCCCCTTCACCCGGCTGGCCCTGGCCCGCTTCAGCGGCACGCCGGAAGACGCGGTGGCCAGGGCCGCCACCAACCTCACCGCGGCCTTGAAAAAGGCCCTCGCCCGGGAGAAAAACCTGGCCCCCCTGATCCGGGTCCTGGGTCCGGCCCCCCCCGGCCTGGCCCGGCTGCAAGGACGCTTCCGTTGGCAACTGCTTCTGAAAAGCTACGGCCGCCCCCCCCTGGTCCAGGTTTTGAAACTGCTGCGCCAACTCTGGACCCCACCCCCCAAGTCCCAAATCGACCTCACCCTGGATATTGACCCCATGAGTTTGTATTAGGGGTTGATCAGAAATTTGAGGGGAGGGCCGGGGGACCGGTGGGTCCCCCGCCCTCCCCTCAAGCTCCCTCCCAACCCCCTATAAGGGGTTGGGGGTGGGAGATTGGGGGAGGGGGCAGGGGTCTGGGACCCCTGCCCCC
>Ga0299912_10003909_pt1 | contig 12167 bp, 8 predicted proteins | sample RVTome_2_FD_207667 | JGI IMG/M metagenome (GOLD analysis project Ga0299912, IMG submission 207667) | Soil microbial communities from uranium-contaminated site in the Upper Colorado River Basin, Wyoming, United States - RVT95D214 (version 2) ... | reverse complement strand
AGCGACGGCTGCTCCGGCTGCCCCGGCCCCTCAGCCCGCGCAGCCGGCTGCGCCAGCCGCGCCCGCACAGCCCGCAGTGTGCGCGCAATTGCGCTGGGTGGCCGATGTGACCATCCCGGATGGCACGGCAATAGCTCCTAGCGCCCAGTTCGTCAAGACCTGGAAGGTCAAGAACAATGGCACGTGCGCCTTCTCAGGCACGCTCAACTTTGTCGGCAAGGGGAATCAGATGGGCGGCGCAAGTCCTACCACGCTGCCCAAGATTGACCCAGGCCAACAGGCCGACGTCAGTATCAACTTGACCGCGCCCGCGCAAGTGGGTGAGTATCAGGGAACCTGGCAGCCTCGCCTGGCCGATGGCACGGCGATGGAGAACCTGACCGTCCAAATCAAAGTGCAGGCCGATGCGCCGGCGCCCATGGCCGCCGTCACGGCCACGCCGCAAGGGCAGGCGCCGCCGACGCCGGTCCCGCCTCCCACGCCAGCCACTGGCCAGATTTGTATTCTGTCCTACAACGACCGCAACGGCGACCGCCAACAGAATGCGGATGAAAACCTGCTGGCGGGCGTCGTCTTTACCCTCTCGGATGCCGACGGGCCGCGTGAGTCGTACACGACCGATGGCGTGAGCGAGCCGTACTGCTTCACCAATCTGCAACCGGGCAGCTACTCAGTATCCGCCAAGTCGCCTGCCAATTATAGCGTGACGACCGAAAAGACGATGGTGGTCGCACTCAACGGCGGCATGAAGACGGACATCTTGACCGGCGCGCGAAGAGGTGGGCCGCTGCCCACACCCACCAAAGAAGGCGGCACGAGCAGTGGCTCGGCCGGTTCGAGCTTGCTGGGCAGCGCCGGTCGAGTGATCTTGATCGTCGTGCTGGTGCTAATTCTGATCGGTTTGGGCTTTGGAGGGGGGTTCTTGCTCATGAGCCGCCGCTAATGTGACGCGCAACCGAAAAATATACCGCCCAGGCACAGCCTGGGCGGTTTTGTTTCACAGCTATTGCTGTTTTTATGATGTTGTAACGAGAGTGCAATGCACAGGTGACGTTCACTGTGTTATATTCAGATTGCTGGTAAAGGGCCGGTGAGCCGCATTGCGCGCTGCATCTGCGGTCGCTGCCGGACACTCAAGGTTCGATTTGCACTTGTAGGTTGGTGGGCGCCATCTGGAACCATGAAGTGCCGCGCTTGAGGGGGAGCGGCTTGCCGTCGGCGCCGATAAACGTCAACATGTCTTCCGGCTTGGCGCGCACCCAGCGGCCGCTTTGCACTTTGCCATCGCGAATAATTTGGACCGGGCCTTCGCCCCAGATCTGAATCTGGATTGAAAACTGACCCGGCTGCTGACAGTCGGGGTCAATGCTGAGCGGATTCTCTTGAATCGTGCAGTCGGTGACGTGATTGGCATAGACGATGATGACATTGGCCGCAGAGATGGGTTGATGGTTGTTCGCGTCCACCTGCGCCACGCCATCCGCCGAACGTAAGTAGCGACCCGTCGCCGCGTCATAACGCCAACGCACTATCTCGGTGGGACGCGACGACCGCCAGGCGTAGGGTATGGTCACCGTGAGCGCCGACTGGCCGGGGCCGAGAGGCAAATCGGAAAAGGCCATGCCCTTCAACTCGGGGCGCGAATTATCGAGGCCGTGATCTTGCGCCCACTTGTAGAGCAGAGGCGGCTTGGCAAACAACGTGTGCTCATAATACTGGCTGACTTCCGGGATGCGCACGAATGGATTGCCGGATTCGGGCACGCCAAAGTCAGGCGACATCACGCGATTGAACCACGGCGCCTTTGCAATCTTGAGCCGGATGCCGCCCGACGAGCCAGAGTAGGCAAAGAACGGCTTGTACATTTGCGCGATTTCCAAATCCAGGTAACGCGCGCTCCGCACCGAGCCGACCAGTTCCGGCGTTTGGCTGTAAAACACAGCCGTGAGGCGCGTCACGCCTTCCAGGATGTGCTCAAAGACCAGGTCGGCCTGGGAAAGCCCGCGCTGTGGGCGAACTTCCGGCGGATAGTTGGACACTTTGATCGCCAGAGGCCGCCGATTGAGAACGTTGGGATCGGCGACCTTGAGGCCCGTCAGCGGATCCTCGTCAGGCGCAAAAGTTGTCTGGATACGTGTGTCGGGCGTGGGTGAGGGAGTGATGGTAGGCACGCTCGGCGTGGACGAGGCCGGCGCGGTGGGCAAAGCGGCGACCGTGAGCGTGGCCGGCGGACGCGTGGGCGCGCGCGTTTGCGTAGCAGTGGGCGGGACAGGCCCGATCCAGCGCTGGCATCCGGCCATCCAGCCCGCGAACATCAACAGGCCGGCCATAACCGCGATGAACTGAAAGTGATGTGATCGGCGCAAGAGTCTGTGCATGAGTGATTTGCCTCCAGACAAGACTATCGGACTGATTGGGTATTATAACATGAACGCGCCGACCGGCGCGGATAGAGCGCATCCGACGGTGCTGCGACATAGCGCAAGCGCGGATTTAGTTGACTTGCATATCAAGACAGAGTATAATCCCAACGACCTGGGAAAGAATGCACCAGGCACGTCACCACGCCCGTTGTACGCACTCGAATTAGCCATCGGGAGCGTTGCCTTATTCGAGGCCGCGTTGGCCCGACATCAGATTCGATGAGGTTACAGCGGCACCTCAAGCAAGCGCGAGGCAGAGCAATATGGCGCTAAAAGGAAATCTGCGCGATTTTAGCACGACCCAGCTGCTCAACTTGATCAACCTGGCCCGCAAGACTGGCACGCTGACCATCAATACCAAGAGTGGCGCGGCCCAAGTCTGCTTCAAAGAAGGCAAGTTGATCTATGCGACGCTCGGCAGCGCCGATGGCCACCTGGCCGACATGCTCCAAAAAGTCGGCAAGCTCACCGCCGAGCAGGCCCGCACCATTCGCGAGCACTCTGGGAATCAGACCGAAAGAGCATTAGGGCAAATGCTCATCAACGCCGGGCATGTGACGCAAAACGATGTGGCTCAAGCCGCGCGCGTCCACATGCTCGATGTCGTCTATCGCCTGTTTGGGTGGGTCGAAGGCGACTTTCGCTTCGAGCCGACCCTGGCCGCAGCGCAGGAGCGCGTCACCCTTCCGATTGACCTGGAAAATGTCATCATGGAAGGCAGTCGCCGCCTGAAAGAGTTTGAGCGGCTCCAGGACGAACTGCCCAACCTGGACATGGCCCTGCGCTTTACCGATCGCCCCGACACGCGTCTGCGGAACATCAGCCTGAGCGTGGAAGAGTGGCGCGTGGTCTCGTTCATCAACCCGCGCAACTCGATCCGGCAAATCGCTCAGTTTAACAACATGAGCGACTTTCAGATTCGCAAGATTGTCTACGGGATGCTGCAAGCCGGCCTGGTCGAGCTGGTTCAGCCCGAAGGTGTTGCGCCAATGCCATCTAGACCCGGCGCGCCGGCCAGGCCCACGGAGCCTGGCAAGCCAACCGCGCCGCCCGCGCCTGCCGTCAAACGATCGGTGATCACCCGGCTGATTGACCGGATCAAGCGGCTCTAGAGGTCAAGCCCACGTCCCCCACGGAGGCAAAGAAGACGATATGCAGACAGTCAAGATGGTTGTGACAGGCCCATTTGCAGCCGGCAAGACCGAGTTCATCCGATCGGTCAGCGAGATTGACGTCGTTTCGACCGAGCGCAAAATCTCGACCCAGGCGGAGCACATCAAAGAAGCTACAACGGTGGCAATGGACTTTGGGCGCATCACGGTGGACGAGGACTTGGTGCTCTACCTGTTCGGGACACCCGGACAAAGACGTTTTGATTTTATGTGGGAAATTCTCTCGGAAGGAATGTTGGGGTTCGTCGTCGTGGTAGATAGCACCCGCCCCGAAACCTTCCGCGAAGCGCGTAGCATCTTGGATACTTTCCGGGGATACGCGGCAACGCCCTACGTGGTGGCGGCGAACAAGCAAGACGAAGACGATGCGTGGACGCCCGAGGACTTGCGCATTGCGCTCAAAGTGGATGGCAAAATCAAATTGTTGCCGTGTGTGGCTCGTGACAAAGAAAGCGTCAAGAACGTTCTGTTGGAATTGTTGTACTCAATTTTGGAACGAATGGAAGGTCAGGATTAGTCTGGCACCACCGCCGGAGTGCCCGACCGGCGACAGGCAGATCGTACCTGACGCGCTTTGCGGCGCACGTGGCGCGCCAGCGTGTTACCACGCTCAAAACATTACCAGACAGCCGCGACGGAGATCACCGTGAGCTCAATGGTCACTCCCCAGGGCATTGTCCATTATGAAGCTTATGGCCGAGGCCGTCCCGTCATCCTGCTGCACGGCTGGATCAATTCCTGGGGTGTATGGGAAGATTTTATGATTCACCTGGCCGACTCGGCCCCCTACAAAGTCTATGCGCTGGATTTTTGGGGCTTTGGCGAATCGGCCAAATCGGCGCGCGGGCAGGCGCTGCCCTTCAAGGTGCAAGCCTACGCCCAGATGGTGGATCAATTTATGGAAGCGCTAGGAATTCTCAAAGCGCCTGTGTTCGGCCATTCGATGGGCGGCACCGTGGCGCTCACTCTGGCGCTCGATTGCCCGAACCGCGTGACCAAGGTGACGGTCGTAGGCTCGCCGGTCAACGGCGTCTCGCTCAACATTTTTCTCAAAATGATGGGCGTAGACTGGATGGCGCGTGTGGCATGGCGGATCCCCATGCTGGTCGAGACATTCATCCGCATCCTTTTGATGCGCGACCCGCCCAGAGTCAAAAACATGGTGCTGCGCGACGTTCAACGGACCAGCATCGAATCGTTCTTCCGCAGCATCGGCGACCTGCATCACACGAACTTGGAGCCGCGCCTGTCTCATCTCCGTGTGCCAGTGCTGGGCGTCTTTGGTGAGCGCGACGTGATTGTGGATCCCAAAGAGGCCCGACGATTGGCCGAGTTCGCGCGGATGTCGCGGATAGAGATGATGCCCGTGTCGGGGCACTTTCCCATGTTGGATGACACGCAACATTTCAACGAGACCTTGGCGCATTTTTTGCAACATTGACCCCAAGTCCCAGGGGTTGAATTCGAATGGGGCCAGGACAGGTGACTGCCGTCATGACCAAATCCGTCAGAGTGGACAAGGTCTACTACTATCCTAACAAAATTGGACGGATCGTTCTTTTAGCTACGGAAGAGGTGATGGGCCGCAACGGCGTGAACGCAGCCCTGAACCTGGCCAGGTTGCGTCACCTGGTCAATAATTATCCGCCCAACAATTTTGACCGGCAGTTCAGCTTTGAGGAAGTGGGTGGCATTCAGCAGGCGTTGGAAGACATGTACGGTCCACGCGGCGCGCGAGGGTTAGCTTTGCGAGCGGGGCGCGCGTGCTTCAAGTACGGCATCCGCGAGTTCGGGCCGGTGCTGGGCATCAGCGACCTGGCGTTCCGCCTGCTGCCGCTGGGCATGAAGATGAAAGTCGGCATCGAAGTTTTCGCCGAGGTATTCAACAAATTCAGCGACCAGATCGTGCGCCTGGGCGAAGACGAAGATTCATTCATCTGGATGATTGAGCGCTGCCCGGTGTGTTGGGGCCGTCGCACGACTGAGCCGTGCTGCTACCTGGCCGTGGGCGTCTTGCAAGAAGGCGCTTATTGGGTCAGCGGCGGCAAGAACTTTTCTGTCGAAGAAACGACGTGCGTGGGTAAAGGTGACGACGTCTGCACGATCCTGATCGGCAAGCGACCGTTGGATTAATGCGAAAATATATCATTCGTGACCGACGCAAATTATCGCCCTTTAACGAGCCGGCGCGCGATCTGCGAGTGCTCAACAAGCCACTGTGGTTGCACCAGCGCGACGTGCTGGCCCGGTATTGCGAGCAGGAGCTCGAAGTCGAGTCGCTGGAAGAGGTCCCCAACGACCGGACGGAGATGATTGTCTATCGAGACAACCTGTTCTTTGACCATTACTTTATTGACCAGTTCATCTCAGAGGCGCAGAAATTGGGCAAAGCCTGCCGCGCCGTGTTCAACCTGGACGACAAGTCAATTGTCAATCACGCGCTTCAATTGCAGCGCGGCATCCGGCGCGAGGGGAATTATTACCTCGCCGACTTGTGGTATTTTCCATACGGAGTCGAAGAGAATGCGCGTCCGCTGGTGATGGACACCCGCGCGTGCGAGCACGGCTATTACCGTGTGCCCAGTTACATGGCCAATGCCGAAGGCGACCTGACGTATTGGGTGCCGTTGCGCGCGTTTCTGTCGGTCGAGCATTGGGTGCACCTGTACATTGCCAACTGCATTTTTGGCTTGTTTGCGCGAGGCGCGCGCTTTGAAGCCGATATGCGCAAGACCACGGCCAAGCTCAGGATAATGCTCCAAGGGATGTGGGAGCGCCAGCAGGTCTTGCGATCGTCTATGGCCGTGCAGATTGGCAAGAACACCTTCGTTGACCCCTCGGCCACAATTCTAGGCCCCAGCACGGTTGGCGATAACTGCACCATTGGCGCTGGCTCGGTGATTGACAACTGCGTCATCGGCAACGGCGTCAACATCGGACAGGGCTGCCAGCTCATGCTCAGCGTGATTTGCGACCGCTGTTTCTTGCCGTTCAACGTGGCGTTGTTCATGACGACGATCATGGAAAACTCGATTGTGGCGCAGAACACCTGCCTGCAAATGTGCGTCGTCGGGCGCGACACGTTCATTGGCGCGAATTCGGTCTTTACCGACTATAACGTATTCGCTCGCGCGATCAAGGTCTTTCAGCGCGACCAGTTGGTGGAGACCAACATGCCTGTGCTGGGCAGTTGCGTGGGCCATCACTGCCGATTGGGTTCAGGCTTGATCGTATACCCGGCCCGCACCATCGAATCGGATAGCGTTCTCTTTGCGTCGGAGCAACGGCGCGTCGTCGCCAGGAATGTGACGTACGAGCAGAGCGATCATTTCAAGCTCAAGGACGGCGAGAAACTGCACAGCCGGGATTATCCGAGATAGGAGTGGAAGGGTTGCCGGCTGGTTTCCCCCACCGGCCCAACCTATGGACAATTTTTCGTTTGTCATTCATCCGATTGACCCAAAACGGGATGTGGAACGCAAGTACCCGCTGTTGGGCAAGGTTCTGCCCGTATCGCTCATTGACTTGTTTTCCGGCTGGTGGCCGCCTGTGTATATCTCGCACATTACCGGCATCCAATCGGCGGCTACCGGCAAAGAGATCGAAGGCTGGTTCGTCGCCTGCCCGTACACGCCGCAGCGCATGATGACGCTGCCGGAGGAAAAGGTCTATCGCAAGATCATCCAGACCGGGCAACTGGCGGAATCGCTCGGCGCAAAGCTGTTGGGACTCGGCGCGTACACGTCGGTCGTGGGCGATGCGGGGATCACCATCAGCAAAAGCCTGGCGATCCCCGTGACGACGGGCGACAGTTACACGGTGGCCGTGGCCGTGGCAGCGGCGAAAGAGGCCGCCCGGCGGATGGACATTAACTTGCCAAGCGCGACTGCCGCCGTCGTCGGCGCGACGGGTGCGATTGGTTCGGTGAGTGCGGAATTGCTGGCCGAAGATGTGCCGCAGATGATTTTGATTGGCCGCCCGGGCAGCATGGAGCGATTGCAGCGGGTCAAGGCGCGGGTCGAGGCGGCCGGCGCGGAGGCCGTCATCACCACTGAAATCAGCGCGCTGCGCCAGGCCGATATCGTCATTACGGTGACGAGCGCAACAGGTGCGATCATCGCGCCGGGCGATTTGAAGACGGGATGTGTAGTCTGTGACGTGGCTAGCCCGCGTGATGTGTCGAGAGCCGTCGTCGAGCAGCGTAACGACGTGCTGGTGATTGAAGGCGGGATGGTCGAAGCGCCAGGGCCGGTGGATTTTCATTTCAGCTTTGGCTTCCCGCCGCGCATGGCGTATGCGTGTATGGCCGAGACCATCGCCCTGGCCCTGGAAGGGCGGTACGAGTGTTTCACGTTGGGCAAAGATATCCAGCTTGAGCAGGTCAAGAAAATCGCTGCGATGGCCCAGCGGCACGGCTTCCGGTTGGGAGGCTTTCGCAGTTTTGACCGAGCCGTTACCGACGACGAGATCGAACGAATCCGAGAGAACGCCCGACGCAATCGCGCGGGTTAATCACTGACCACTGACCACGGTTCACAAATCGTGGCGGAGGTGAATTATGGGCAAAGGCCGCATCCTGGTTGTCGAAGACGATACTGACATTTCCAACATGCTTCGCATCTACTTTATGTCTCAGGGCTACGAGGTAGTCGTGACCGCCCGGGGCGGCGAGGCGATGGACCGCTGTCGAGCGCAGTTGCCGCATGTCATCGTGCTGGACATTATGCTGCCCGACATTGATGGTTACGAGGTCTGCTCACGCCTCCGCACCAATCTTCGCACCAGCCATATCCCCATCATCTTTTTAACTCAAAAGGACGAGCGCAGCGACAAGATCGCCGGGCTGGAACTGGGCGCCGACGATTATATTACCAAGCCGTTTGACATTGAAGAACTGCGCCTGCGCGTGCAGAACGCCCAACGCCGCGCCGAGCGAGAATCGCTCACCAATCCCACCACTGGCCTGCCCAGCGGCAAGTTGATTGAAGAGCAGCTCCGCTTGTTGATGCGGAAAGCGAATTGGGGGCTGTTGTACGTCGGCCTGCCCGGCTTGGAAGGGTTCAACGACGTGTATGGATTCGTGGCGGGCGACGAAGTGTTGCGCTTTGCCGCGCTGATCATGGGCGAAACTGTAGACAAAATGGGAACGGCGGAGGACTTTATCGGCCATGTGGGCGGCGACGACTTTATCATCATTACTCAAGGCGACCGGGTCGACGCGATGGCGGACGCGCTCGCCAATCGCTTCAATGCCGAAGTCGGCGCGCATTACGATTTCAAAGCTCGACAGCAAGGCTACATCGTCTACAAAGGCCGGGATGGAAAAGTACAACGCGCGTTGTTGATGACGATGGCCATTGGCGTCATCAAGCCAGATGAGATGGGCTTTACCGACATTCGCGAGATCACAGAAGCGGCCGCCGATGCGCGCCGGCGCGCTATGGCGCGCTAGTCGCGCGGTTTGCGTAGCGTGTGCCGCCGCGATCTGGCGCGGCACGATACACGGGATGCAATACGTTTGGGATGAACACCCATAATCGCGGGAAAGCAAATCGAATACTCTCGTCCCTCGGCTTCAAGCTGTGGGGACCGCCTGCGATGGGCACGCTCATAACGCTGCTTGCTATCGGGTATCTGTTTGTATCCAACGACCGCTCGCCTCTGCTGTTCTTGGCCATATCACTTTTCTTGGCGGCGGCTGTGGCGATAACCATCTGGGCGATTAACCGGCATGTCCTGCGCCCGTTGCGGGAACTGCGCGATGACGCAGCGATGTTGGCGCATGGACAACTCACCCATCGCATCACCCTGCGCACGGGCGACGAACTCGAGTGGCTCGCCCAGGAATTCAACTCGATGGCCGAAAACCTCCAGCGCAGCCAGCAGCAACTGGCGGCATTTGCACAGGAAAAAGTCCGCCAGGCCGAAGAGGCCCAGATGCGCGTCCGCGAAATGACGTCGTTGCTGGAAGCGGGCCACGCCATTACCTCGCTCGATCTGGACAATGTTTTGGACCGGTTGGCTACAGAAGCTGTGCGCGCGGTGAACGCCGACCAGTGCCTGATCTATCTGCAAGACGCTGCCAACGGCAAGCTGCGTGTGCGGGGAGCGTCTGACACGGGCCGTCTGGATGGGAAGGCTGAATATCAGGACGTGGCGCTCAGGTCGGGAGAAAGCGCTGCCGGCTGGGTGCTGGTTGAACGACAGCCTCTCTTCCTGGCCACAGCCCAGGCCGACCCACGCTTTGTGCCCCAGACGCCCAGCGACAAGTCAATTGCGTCTCTGCTGGTGCTCCCGCTGCTTGTCGCGGGGCAGTCTGCCCCGGTCGGCGTGTTGCAGGTCGCCACGCAAAGCGGCAAGCCCTTCTCGCGCGAAGACCAGACGCTACTGGTTCCCTTTGTCCAACAGGCCGGGGTAGCTTATCAGAACGCGCAACTGTATGAAGAAGAGCGGCGGCGGGCGAGAGAATTGAGCCTCATCAGCGAAATCACTCGCACCATCAACACCAGTCTCGACCTGGAAGACACTCTTAACGCAATCCTGGCTTCCGTGCAAAAGGTTGTGCCCTATGACCTGGCCGAGATTTGCCTGTGGGAGCCGAACGAAGGTGTGCTGCGCACCCGCGCGCTAGGAGCCGATCCCAAGTACGCTGCCTACGCCGCCACCACCGGCGGCACCTACACACTGCAGGAGGGTCTCACGGGCTGGATCGCCCGGCACCGCGCGCCGCTTGTGATCTACGATTTGGTGGAAGAGAAACGCTACGCGCCCAAGGTGGACCAGGGCGAGTTCCCTATCCGGGCGCACACCGGCGTGCCGCTGATCATTGGCAACGAGTTGGTCGGCACGCTGGAGTTGGCAAGTTATACTCCCGGCACGTTCACACAGGCCAGCGTCGCCACACTTCAAACTGTGGCCGCTCAAGCCGCCGTGGCCATCCAGAATGCGCGTCTGTTCCAAGAGACTCGCCGCCGAGCGGAAGAAATGACGGCCCTGCGCGAAGCGGCTGTCGAAGTCACCGGCAATTTTGACCAGGAGCATGTCCTCAACTCGATTGTCCAGCGCGCCACCGACTTGCTCAAGGGCCAAGGCGGCGTGCTCTACAAAGTGGACGCCGACAAGCAATGCCTGACGGTTCTCGTCAGCTATCGCTTGCGGTGGGAATTGACCAAAGAGACGCTGCAATTCGGCGAGGGTGTGTCCGGGCAGGTCGCGCAAAAGCGACAGCCCCTCATCGTCAATGACTATGAGCACTGGGAAGGGAACGTCCTGCGTGACGCGGACATCCCCTTCAATGCTGTCATCGGCGTGCCTGTCATCTGGCAAGATGAGTTGGTCGGCGTGCTAAACGTTCTAACAGACACCGCGCAGCGCCCGTTCGATGACAATGACCTCCGGTTGCTCACGCTGTTTGCCAGTCAGGCCGCCGGCGCGCTGCAAACCGCCAATCTGTACGAACAACTCGTGCGCCGCGTGGAAGAGACCTCGGCCTTGCGCGAAACCGCCATGGACATCTCCAGCGAGCTCGATTCGGACCGGCTGCTGGAGACCATCGTCCGGCGCGCGGTCGCCTTGCTGCACGCCCGGGGCGGCAGCCTGTACCGTTACGACTCGGCGTCTCAGACTTCACGCCTGATCGTCAGCTTTAACATGGGGCGCGACTATCGCGGCATTGTATTGAGCAAGGGGGAAGGGCTGGCCGGCTCGGTGCTGGACGGCCAGCAGCCTATCATCGTCAATGACTACAGGACGTGGAGCAAGCGCTCACTCAAGTTCGACGACAGCGCCTTCACAGCGGCGATAGGCGTGCCCTTGATCTGGCAAGACAAGCTGTTGGGCGCACTGGTCGTCCTGGATAATATCGAGCAGCGCGCGTTCAACCTTAACGACCTGCGGATGCTCACCATGTTTGCCGCGCAGGCCTCAGTGGGCATTCAGAATGCCGACCTGTATCAGGAGACCCGCCGCCGGGCCGAGCAATCTGCCAGGTTGACCCGCATCAGCGCGATTGCCGCCAGCACGCTCGATCTGGACGAACTGATGCGCCGCATGATGGCCGAGACGGTGGCCCTGCTGGAAGCGGAAAAAGGCATTGTCCTACTCCTCGACGAACAGCGCCAAAAGCTCATGCCGCACCCGGCCGCGTTCTATGGCGTCAGTGTAGAGCAGATGGGCGACCTGGCGCTGGACGCCGGGGCGGACGACTTTGGCTTCAGCGTCGTCCGGATGGGCCGCCTATTCCGTTCCGACAACGCGCGGACCGACCGGCGCATCATCCCGGCCTACCGCACATTCATCGAGCGATTTGGCGTGACCACCCTCATCTCCGCGCCGCTCACCGTCAAGGATCGCGCCTTCGGCGAACTGCACATCGCTAACCGGCGCAGCGGCCCCTTTACGGACCAAGACGCGCAGTTGCTCGAAACCGTTGCGGGCGTGTTCACCAGCGCCATCCAGAACGCGCAGTTGTACGCCGAGACGCGCCGCCGCGTGACCGAGCTGAACACGCTCACCGACATCGGCCGTGCACTCTCGTCCACTTTGGACGTGAACGAACTGCTCAAGCTGGTTC
>Ga0299912_10003908_pt1 | contig 12169 bp, 17 predicted proteins | sample RVTome_2_FD_207667 | JGI IMG/M metagenome (GOLD analysis project Ga0299912, IMG submission 207667) | Soil microbial communities from uranium-contaminated site in the Upper Colorado River Basin, Wyoming, United States - RVT95D214 (version 2) ... | reverse complement strand
AGGCGGTCCGGGTAAGTAGTAACCTGAATAGAAATAAACTTTTGATTCCCGTTGGTTGGTTTATAAGCATGTTTAATTACATTGGTACTGGCTTCATCCACTGCCAATTCAATCCGGTGGATATTCTCTTCGGAAAAACCCATATTCTGGGCAATATGTGCCACAAAATCCCGGATTATCTCCAGATTTACGGTTTCAATTGGTAGTTTTATTTGGAATTTTTTATTTTTTCTTTTCATGTTTTAATCCAGCAAACCGCCGGTTTAAAATTATACTTTTACATTGAATTTTTTGATGGCTGAATCTTCCGAATCGAAGAATTCATACAGGCTTGGAAATCCAAGTAAATCGAATACTTTAAATACTTTGGGAGCTGCACAACAGATCTTCAAGTCTCCACCGTTGCCTCTGATATCTTCTATCACTCCCATAAAAACACCTAAACCTGCTGAACTGATATATTGTAATCCATCTAAATTAACCACGATATTATAATTTTTTTCCCGGATTAATTTCTGCAATTCTGATTCGAAATCAGGAGCCGTGTGGGCATCCAAAAAACCCTGAATATTAAGAATCTTTACACTTTCCCTGTCCTTTAAAAATACTTCGAATCTCTCCATTCATTTCTCCTTATACAATCAATTTATACCTACGCACGCTGTGAGATAAAAGTTATCCAATTTATTTTTACTAAGAATAAATTAAGGTCCTTACTGTAAAAAGTAATCACCGATTGGCGAATTTAATATGATTTTAGTGTACAAAATAATTATTTCCAAATTTGTCTGTATCATTCGGCTAATTTCCTGCTTTTATGGTTTGGATGTAAAATTCTCGTTACAATTTTTTAAAATCACGAATGTCAAATCATCATGTAATGGAGTTTCAGCACAAAATTCGACTACCGTTTTTACCAGCTTCTCTTTTATTTCGAATGCAGAATTTCTTTTACAATCTTTAAATAATAAAAGGAGTCGTTCCTCTCCAAATTCCAGCCCTTCCCCATTGCGAGCCTCAGTTAATCCATCTGTATAAAAAATTACCGTTCCATTTTCCTTCAGACTGACAGTGTACTCTTCTAGTATTTCATTAAATTTCGATCCCGGATCAAGACCAATGCCTATTCCTTTGGTGATGATGTTACTGGGTTCATGACTATTTCCACTGCAATAGAGGACCGGAGTATGCCCGGCTCGAGTAAATACAACTGTTTCTTCCTGGGAGTTCAATTTTGCAATTATGGCACTTACAAAAGATCGTCTTTCAATATTGGGATAGATGATTCGATTGATATCACAGGCCAGTGTATAGGGATTTTTATGATTTTTGGCCAGAGTCTGTATAATTCCTTTAAATTCAGCCATATACAATGCGGCTGAAGTTCCTTTACCCGAAACATCTCCCACAATAATCCCCGGGTTTCCATCCGAGAAATAGAAAAAGTCATAATAATCACCACCTAGCTCATAGGCACTGAGGCAGAAAGCATCAATGTCAAAATTTTCCACTTTTGGAAGCGATTGCGGTAGCAATTTCAATTGGACATCTCGAGCAATTTTTAATTCCTGTTCCAATCGCTCTCTCTCAATGGATTGTTTCAGTAACCGGGCATTCTCAATAGCTGCTGCAGCTTGATTAGAAACTCCCTGTAACAATGAAACGTCATCGATATCAAATGTGTATTCTTTTGCCTTGGTTGCATAGATAATACCCATCAATTGACCACGGTTACTAAAAAGAGGAGCACCCAATATTGTTCGAACCTCCTTTTTCCATTCCAGGAGATTCTTGAACTGACGATGATGGGGGATATCATTGATTAAGATGGAATCTTTATTTTTAATTATCAATTCATTTAAGCCATCATTAGTCAAAAATGGATTATTTTTTATTTCTTCAAGGGTGAGATTTATCTGTGAAACTACTGTGAACCGGTGTTCTTTCTCCTCATATAATTCCAGCCAGGTAGAGTGACTTTCCAGAACCTGGGATGTCAATCTGGTTATAAGGGGTAACAGTTTATTTATGTTGGTTTCACTATTAAGAAGTCGACCTAAATCATATAGTGAATTGAGTTCTTTAATCTTCCGATCAAAGGCCCGGGCAGTGGGTAACTGCAGAAAAAGCTTAGAGATTGCTAAACCGCCATATATTAATAAAAAGATCCACATGTTAAAAGTGAGAGCAGCAATAGTTAAACTGTAGGAAGGCAGGCTTTGCCGGTACACAATATCAAATAATGCGACAATCGCAATAAAGGTTGGTATTCCAGAAAAGAAATAAATAATCTTTTTTTTGCGTGAGAGATAAGTGATCCATTCATTCCTGAAAGAGAGCATGATTACTAATATCAGGGCAACGCTGAAGGAGATATCGTTTGCCAGGCTTTGATTACTAAATCTCAACCAACCCACTGGCTGTCTTGAAAAATATACTGAGAATGCATTGATAGTTATTACTAACAGATAAGCATGAAAGATCAGAGAAGTATTTCTTTTTCGCTTGTAAAAAATGAGTTGTTTTAAAAGAAACAGGGCCGGGACCAGGGTAAAGGAGGCAGTAAAGGCCATGACGGTAGAAACGAAAACTGCACTTAATGAATTATATTTAGCCGGAAAACTGCTGGAATATTCAGGATTTAACAATAACTTTAAGATGATGGAAATAAAAAAGTTTATCGCAATGAGGTAGGTAATGCGGCGTAGATTTTGGGATATGGTAAGTTCATCCAGGTTCAGGCGGGATTTGATAAACTGATAACATAAAAAGATCAGACTGAAAATAACAATTTCTCTTAAATAAGAAATTAGGGTCACCGAGATATTGCTATAAAAAGAAAGAATATCTATGATCAAAATTGATAATATTGCCAACGGAATAAGAATAACTAGAATCTTAAAAATTTTTTTGAGCATTATTGAACAGTTATTTTTATCGGATCGTAAATTTGATTATTGGTTGATATGATTTGCCCCAGACTGTCATACAACACCAGATTATTCTCGTACCTTTGTAAAACGATCATAGAATTATCATTCTGATTTATGGCAATATCATCGATATATCCCGTCAAAACTGGTAGTTCTAAGAGACGATTTCCCTCCATGGAAAGTTTCACCAGACGGGCAGAATTTGAGGTGATCACTTCGCCAAGGTAAAGGTAATTTTTATTAACTGGTTTATCAAACAAAATATAATTACCTGTTAAATTTAATTGTATCGATTGCTGGTTCGATTTATCATAAGTGATAATTTTAGACTGGTTTGATACCGAATTTGAAATCAGGATATACAAAAGGGAATTCTCCAGCATAATATCTCTTCCAGTGAAACCACTCTCAAAGTTGATCATTGCCAGTGAATCCCCATCGGCATTAAATATACTCGCTGAATTATCGTTAATAACGATAATTTCTGAGTTGTTGGTAACCACCATCTTAAAATAATTGTCATAGTCAAGGGCGATTGAATCTTGAACTGCCTGATTTTCCAAGAGGAAAATTGACTGCCGACGGGAATCCAAAACGATGACTCTGTCTGAATTCGAATCAAGCTTTATGTCCATCGGTTGCAGAAAATTATTCTGAAGAAAAAAATCTTCATATCCCAGGGAAATATTCAGTTTACTTATATAACGGTATTGCGCATGAGCCAACCAAATTTTATCATTGCCTATGTCCAGATCCCAACTTATTGGAGGATAGTTGGTATTATAAACCTTTAAAGAATAAAGCAGGTCATAGGAAAGCTGCCGAATTGAATATCCATATCGGGTGAGAAGCCACACCTTTCCCGGACCAGGAAAAAACCTTACCGGTTGAGAGGGACGGCTCTCGTTCTGATAACCCAGGATTGATATGCGATATTGATACCAGTGGTAATAATCCAACAATGAATCTGAATATGACCTTGTTTGTGGAGAAAGCTCGGCAAGTAGGTAGAAATTATCATCATCCCTGGCCCGATACAATCTGAATCCTTTGAAATCAGTTATATTTTGGATAGTCCAACTAAGTTTGACTGATCGGTCATTTGGTGCGATAGACAATTGGATGGGTGAATTAATTTTCCCGTCTGGATCGAATGGATTCAGCCGATTTCGTTCGGTGCAATAAAAAAAGTTTATACAAATCAAACAGGCAGTTGTTAAATAAAATTTCATTAGATATCTACAAAGTTAATTGCCGCGTTTACTTTTGGGTAATTATTTTCCGGATTTGCAAGAATACTTCATCAATTGGTAATAGTCCGTCTATTCTGTAAAATTTTTTTTTCTTTCGGTAAAATTCAATTAAAGGTTCTGTCTGCTCCCGATACACTTTCAACCGCTTTCGAATGGTATGTTCTTCATCGTCCGAACGTTGAATGATTATACCACCGCACTTCAGGCATTTGCCGTCTGCCGGCGGGGAATTTAATCTCAGATTATAATCACGACCACAATTCGAGCAAACGCGTCGGCTGGTTAATCGGCTGATAATCTCCAGTTCGTCCACATAGATTTCAATTACTTTAATCCCGGGAATTGCCATTTGGCTCAGAATCTTATCGAGTCCCTGAGCCTGGAGGATGGTTCTGGGGAATCCATCTAAAATGAATCCCTTTTGACAATCGTTTTGTGAAAGTCTTTTTTGGATAATATCAAGAATAATATCATCGGGGACTAACTGACCACTTTCCAGGATTGCCTTAACTTTTTTACCCAATTCACTATTCTCATGTACCGCGCTTCTCAAGATATCTCCAGTGGATATTTGCGGGATCGAAAATTCTTTACCTATCTGTTTTGCCTGGGTTCCTTTCCCTACACCCGGTGCACCTAATAAAATCAATTGCATACCTGTCCTCTAATTTTAATCTAAAATTAATGAAAATCAGACATTCTTTGTACAATAAAATATATAATCTGGTTGATAATTGAATTCTCATTTTTTAAAACCGAAACTTAAATTTTCGTGGGCAATTTGAAATACGTCTAAATACATAATTTACAAGAGGATATATCTTATCAGGCCGACGCCAACAAAAAAATAAAATTGTTTATTATTATGTGTTTTAGGACTACATTCTGACAATTAAAAAATCAGGTAAATTCGAACTAAATTACGAGTGTAAGATGAATAGGGAAATTAGGGTGAATGCAAGGGACTGCGGGAAGTCAGTCATTACATTTGCCAAATGCAGAATATCTACTTACGGTTAGTTTTTTTTATTCTTTTGAGCATTAGTCTGCCAAAAGCCCAGACCAATGCTCTCAATATCCGTTGGGACATCAATCCCGAACCGGATATGTATCAGTATCATCTCTACCGTTCAGTTAACAACCTAACCAACTTTCAATTTTTAAATTTTATAACTCATCCCGATTCCAACTATAATGACCAACTTAACATCGAACCTGGAAATTTGTACTCCTACGCTCTGGTAGCAGTGGATTCTGCCGGTAATCAATCAGATTTTTCTGATACCGTAGCAGTTGGCCTCCCCGTGATTAATTGGACTGTTATAACTCTTTCCAATGCCGAAACAACTCAAGTCAACTTGAGTGATATTTTAATGGATCCTGATCATCATTTTTCTGAAATTACCTTCGAAATTCTGAATTCCACTCATATTGGATCTTTTCAAGTTCCTCAATCTATATATTTATTTTCTGAACCAGCTGGCTACTTTGGATCTGCCAATATTAGTTTTAAAGCCACCGATCCGGATGGATTTTGGGATTATAAGTCTGTCTCTATAACCATTATTAACGATTTGCCGATTTCAATTGATAATGGCAACAATCCCATTCCCCTAACTACAACTTTATATCAAAATTTTCCAAATCCATTTAATCCATCAACTCAGCTTCGTTTTGGTATGACCCACTCGGGACATGTGTCAATAGTACTCACAAATATCTTGGGCGAAGAGGTAAGAACTATTTATCAAGGATGGAAAGAGGCCGGTTATCATCAGGTTGAAATGGATGGCAGCAATTTAGCTGGTGGAATTTATTTTGTGAATATGCGGATGGATGAATATCAAAAGACCATAAAAATATTTTTGATGAAATAATCGGTTAACTGCTATTACCAAAAATCTACCTTCTCTATATTAGGATTAGCCAAATATTATACTCATTTGATTTGTGGTATTTATACCTATTCTGCATTCATAAAATGAATAATCTTTGAATAGGTGTAGAGAATCGCATTGAACTCTCTGATTCTTGATATTTATTATGTAACTCGGAATATTAAAGAAGTTTGAACAGACAATTTATATTGGTATTGATGGAGTCGTAAATAACAATTTGTTCAAAGATTGAAATGATTTCCTTTGGCCGGCAACCCGTAAAAATTGTGGATGAGGCGCTCATAAATGTGTTTTTGTTTTATGAGATACTTCTCACAAAAATAATCACTCAATGTTTTAATTTCAGTTTAGAGTTTAGAGATATTTCAGGAGAGACGACCCATGTTACTTAGAGATTTTCAGATTTTACTAAAAACTAGTTTATTTATTACTCTTTTTATTTTTTTGCGATGTGGAGGGAAGTCTGACTCCGATCAAAAACCTATTATAGAAAAATTACCTATGCATGAGTATAAATTAAGCTGGAATGTAAATATTGAAGCTGACATCTCTCATTATTTACTGTATGCCTGGCATGGAAAAGATACCCTTTCTGCACCCTTTATTGACAGCAGCAGCGCTGGACGTTATTCTCAGTATTTTATAAAAAAAGTGACTCACCCATCAGCCGGTACTGTCCTGAGAGATACCATTGAATATATTGCTAATGGAGACTGGCTGCAGTTTGCTATCGCAGCTGTGAATAAATCAGGAGGGGTTTCACCGATTGGGATCAGTAATTTTATAAAATCAGAGATTCCGGATTCAAGCTCTACAAAATAATTTACCTGGAATTTAATTACATCCAAATTGTTACCCATTCTCAAGCCCTGCATGTAAAATTTAATTTATCTTTTAAGGTAAAAAAGTCATTTCGGTCACTTTATTTTGGAGGAGAGCGCTGTTCTGGATATTTACCTGAAAGTAAAGCTTCCGGAATTTCAATAATTATTAACATTGACATTTTTTTTAAAATTAGTAAATTATCAATATCATAAGAAGAGAATTGGTCCATGAAAAAAATTTCAGCTTTTTTGGTGTTTTTTTCATTCCTCATTCCTTTAACCGGAAGCACCTCCACTCTGCAACAAATGTACAGCAATGCTTCAGCTGGTCTGGGTTATGACAAATTAATCCTGCTCAATAGAGATTCAGTTTACCTGGGTGGTTTGGCAATTACCAATCAGAAGGTTGGTATAAAAGGAGGGGGTGCGATAATTGACCTGCAGGGAGGTAGTATTAGTGTCACTGGGAATTCAGCGATTGATTTAGATGGGTGTGTGGTCATTAATGGAACCAGTGCTATTTATGCAACGGAATCAGTTACAGCCAGGATCACCCAATGTACTTTTTATGGCAATCAGATCGGCATTTATTTTATGGCACTTTCAGGAATGATTGAAGTAGTGAATACCATTCTCGCCCATAACACGCAATATGGTTTTGCCTGTGACAAAGCGACTGTCCGTGTTTTACACTTCCTTGATTCCTATGAGAATTTACAAGGCGACTTTATGGAGTGGTGTCCCGGTTGAGGTGGAGGTTCTTTTCAGGCGTTCTCGCCGCAGCCTGGATCAGGCTGTCTAGTTAATAATCCTCTCTTTATGGATCCTCAGCATGCAAATTTTAATTTGCAGGTAAATTCGCCCTGTCGAACCAACGGTTTAGATTCTTATGATATGGGTGCCCGATATTTTGATGATATCGCCGACGCACCGGATTCTTTATCGGTTGAACAGGATACTACCCAAAATATTATCACTCTGGAATGGTGCAATCCGGACTCTACCGTTCACGGCAATCCGATTGATACTCTGAATAGCATCCACATATGGAGAAATAGTGAATTGATTGCCATATTAAATAATACTTCTGCAAGCAGAAAAATGATCTATAGTGATCAGTTACCCAGACCCGATTTTTATCGATACCAAATCTGTGTGCAAGATACCTTTGGTCGACTTGGACGTCAATTGTATACTGCAGAAGCATGGATGGGTGGGCAAATTGGTGGAATCGTCATCTGGGAATTGGATCTCACCCCTATCACCAGCTCTGCTATTACTACTGAACTGTCAACCCTGGGATATTCAAATAATGTTTATGTCACTTACAATTCCATCAGATATCCTCTGGAAAATACAATTGAGGCGGTTTTCGTATGTCTGGGAATTTATCCGAATAATCATGTCTTAACCGACGATGAAGCCACAAGATTAAGAGATTATCTAAATGCAGGTGGTTCGCTCTATCTGGAAGGTGGAGATACCTGGTGTTATGATCCACAGACAGTGGTTCATCCCTACTTTCAGATTCATCCCATCGGTGACGGAACCAATGATTTGACTCAGGTATCTGGACAAGCAGGTACGTCCTTTCAGAATTATTGTTTTTCATATTCGGGAGAAAATAGTTTTATTGATGATATCGATCAGACCACTTTAAGTACTAAAATATTAAAGAATTCATTTGACTACATCGGAACTACAGTGATGAGGACTGGTGATGGTTTTAAAACTATCGGCAGCAGTTTTGAGTTTGGGGGATTGGTGGATAATGTTCCCCCTGCTACTAAAAGAGAATTGTTACAAGATTTCTTAGAATTTTTCGGGATTTTTATTACGGGAATTCAAAATCAGAATAGTTTTATCATCCCTTATGAACATGCGCTCTATCAAAACTATCCCAATCCTTTTAATCCCAGCACAACCATAGAGTTTGATTTACCGAGTAAAAGTCTGGTTTCTCTGAAAATTTTTAACATACTGGGAGAAGAAGTAACCACATTAGTAAATGAAGAGCTCACTGCCGGGAAATATCGATTTAACTGGGATTCCAGAAAAGCTGCCAGTGGAACCTATTTTTATCGTTTGGAGACTGGGAATTATCTTGAAACTCGAAAAATGATCTTACTTAGGTAGCAGAAATATTTTTTGTCAGAAATAAAAAAAGATAAAAGAATTTTTATCTTTTGTCTTTTTTTTATTTTTTCCCAGAAGTGAAAATGTGCCACTTTTCCTTTTACATTTGTTAATTGAACCACTTAGTGTAAATTCCTACTTGTCTGCTTTTACCGGGATTATCTCATCTTTACGGCACAACTTAAATTTTTCATATTTTATTTTACGATTGATAGTTTTTATAATTTCTTATTATGTTTATTTACAATCGTAAATATTTCAAGAGTGTAAAACTGGTTTATAAATAAAATACTAAAAATTGAGGCTCGCTGTGGAAGAGTATACTGAAATGTGGAAAAGTCTTGGTATCCAATGATGAGCGGAGTCCACTCCATAAGATATATCTCCTTTTACTAATTTATTTTTTTACTGCGATAAATAGCGGGTTTACTGCTGTTACCCGGGTAACGTTTGTTCACACGTGTTCGCATCTTACCAGCTATTCCGAATCGTTTCGGATCTGCTGTTCGTAAATGTTTCCGAGTTGCTACTTTCATATTGGTTGCCTCTGGCTCACAAGACTTTTCTATGGCCTTGGAAAAGCTATAAAATCCGTCCTTCGCTAATCGCAAGTTTCTAACACGTTAGAAACATCGGGAATTATTATAAAACCTTCCGGGTTTCTTCTATTTTAAAAACAACGATCCTTTTACATTTTAAATGTGTTTTATTTGCCAACTCAATGGCTCGATCTTTAATTACATCATAAAGATTAGTCATTTTATTATTAGTAAGTTTTTCAGCAATTTCCCTTTGATACTTAAAAGTGCCCTCACTCATTTCAAATATTATATTAACCTTATACATTTTAATGGCCTCTTTTTTATGGTATAAGAAAATTCAATCAACATTTCGCAATGTGTTGCTAAATCTTTGCACGATCGTGCAAACAACTTTTAGTGCAACTGGTTGCAGTAAAACATTCTGACACTTGTGTCACAATCTCCACTTTGGTTTTATTATCCCCTTGGCCTTTGCTTTTGCCAATAAAGGATCACGCCATTTTCTAAATTCTACATCATTTGTTTCAAGCTTTTTTAAATAATCCTTAAAGCTAACGCTTTCGCATACGCCATCACTTTCGTTAACTTTAAGAATGGCATTGAATCCTTTTTCGGTTAAATAGTAATAATGCAATTCATCATTAATTTGAATTAAATTTTTATTAAGCATATTATTTATTGACCTATGGATAATCACAAGCTCGGATCTTGTAAGCGAATCATACGTCCCTTTAGTTCTAAAGAATCCAGGGTGTTTTTTATTAAAACATCCTCTAATAACATTCCTATTAATACCTCCAATTTTATACATTCTTAAAAGAATCCACTTTTGCAATTTGCTTAATCGTTCTATTGCCATCTTATCTTCTACAATCTCTTTTTTATAGTGTCGGCAAACAGGGGATATATTAATTTTTATCCTGACTTGCTCCCATTTTTTTGAATCTGACAATCTTTTCATTCGCCTTTAATGGCCGATCTTCATCCCAAAATTTATGGGCGAGTCCTACAAAATAATACTGTATCGTATAGGACATCTTTTGAAAACGATTTATCATTTCTTCATTGAATTTATCTAATTTATTTTCGTCCATTATCCTGATCCTGATGTTGGCGAAAATTTAGGATGAGTTTTTGCAATTTATTATTACCATCTATAACTAAATTATTTAAATGCACCTAATCGTTTTATTGCAAATCCACTTATTGTGAATCCTTGTATTGTTAATGGAGACATCCTACCTACGGAATAATTTTTAGTTGTTTGTTCAATTTTAAAGTCAATAATCGCATTTGCACCCATTTGTAGTGCTTTTTGGTGTATTGAATCAATAATTTTATCAATACTCATCTTATCAACCTGCCATTCTGTTTTAGCATTTTCCGCATGTCCTGCTTGTTCTGTTTTTTCAAGAGTAACTAAATTCGCTTCAGGCATAGTTTCTACGAAGATATATCCCACAGATTCGTAATCGGCATCATATTTATAGGGAGTAATTAAGAAGCCTTCACGAGAATATTTTGTAAGATCGATCGTGGATACTGAAGTATAGGGTGGTATGTATGTTACTGTTTGACAAGCAATGATCAATAACAGAAAAAAAAGGATGAATATTTTGTTCATTGATCTTACTCCTTTATTAAATAGAAAGCGGTTATCGGGGATTCAGGCTGCACTGGGATGCGCCTGCCATCAATAAGATGGATTCGATAACCGCTTCAAAATTGTTTTTATGATCCCAGCGCAATTTAATCCCACCGTTCTATTTATTTATTATTAAAATCTTTCAAATAACGATCCACTTCACTCTTTAAAATTCGCCACTGCTTCCCAACTTTTTTCCCTTTTAATTTTCCTTCTTTTAATATCTTTACCATTGTCGGCTTTGTGATCCTTAGATAATTTTGCACTTCGGTCATGGTCATTATCTTTTCATCCTTCATATCAAAGCCTTTACTATGTTTAACCAAAATTAACTTAATAAAAATTTAATGTCAAGCGTTTTGTTAATCAAAACAAAGCAAGACATAAACCGTTCCAGGGATTATGATTAATCGTTTAAGGCAAGAGCGTAAAACAACCAATATAAAATATAAATATTATTGGGATTACGCGAAATGTAAGAAGTTTTCTAAATTAGAATAATAAAAATAATTAAATACAAGTATTAATTACACTAAAATTACGTTCTGATTTAATTTGATTTCGATCTCTTATTATGATTTCAACATCATGATCAAGTGCATTTAAAAATTTAAATAATCTCTCCATGGAAAATCCACGAAGTCTTCCATTTATAAGATTTGATATTTTGGGTTGATCAATCCCTAAAATTTTAGCTGTTTTCTCTTGTGTGTTTCCGCTCTTTTTGATAATATCATTTATTTTCATAGCAATTTTTGCTTTAGCCAATGCTTCTTCTGCATCTTTATAGCCCAAATCTTTATAAATATTACCAGAACTTTCATAAATTTTGATTTTTTCTTCTTGTTTCTGCATGATTTCTTGCCTCTTTCAGTCTTTGTCTTATTAATTTTAAATCTTCTTTAGGTGTTTTTATGCCCTTCTTAGATTTTTTTTGA
>Ga0299912_10003907_pt1 | contig 12170 bp, 13 predicted proteins | sample RVTome_2_FD_207667 | JGI IMG/M metagenome (GOLD analysis project Ga0299912, IMG submission 207667) | Soil microbial communities from uranium-contaminated site in the Upper Colorado River Basin, Wyoming, United States - RVT95D214 (version 2) ... | reverse complement strand
GCCGGGCAGGTAGTCTGAGCCTATGTGGTTCTGCTCGATCTTCACGAACTTGATGCCTGCCCTGCTGGCCTCGGCCTCCAGCTTCTCCAGGCCCTCCTCGTCTGTGTGGGCCATCTCGACGCCCAGGTCCCTGAACAGGTCCCTGATGCCGCTGACCAGTGCCCAAGCCTCGTCCTCGGCCATGAACTCTGTGAGGTCGCCGCCTATCATGGGGTGGAAGTTGAGTTTTCCGTCGCTGTGGAGGCCGCTTCCGCCGACGTAGCCCTGCTTCTCCAGGATGGTTACCCGGTGCGTCTGGGACAGTGAATGGGCCGCGAAGAGGCCCGCGGGTCCCGCGCCGACTATTACGACCCTCAAAATATCCCTCATCTTCTCAGTTCAGGCGGCTAAAAGAGCTTACGGTCCCGGTGCTCAGTAAACCTTGTATTCTGGTTGGGCGCTTCTTGTTGGGAGTGAACGCGCCATGAGCTGCCACATATGCGGTGAACCAGAGGAGATACTGGTGAAGTGCAAGGTCTGCGGCAAGAACTTCTGCGAGTACTGCGGCGACATGGAGAAGAAGACGTGCTCCAAGTGCCTGAAGACGGCTAAGAAGTAGCTCCAATTTTCTATTTATTCCCGGTCTTTCTCAGCAGCTTCCTGTGCTCGTAGATGTCCAGGCCGGCCATGAGGGAGCCTGGCACGAGGACGAGGAAGGCGAAGCCGGCCACCAAGTCCGAGTCCACTCCGAGCCTCACGTAGATGAGGGCCAGAGATAGAAGCATGAACGCCGCGTAGATCCTGATGGTTCCCCTGACAGCCTTGTGTACCCACTCGGGTGGGTACAGCTGGGTGAGGGTGTAGGGGTCGAGGGGTACGCCCAGCTCGCGGTAGAGCTGCTCCAGGCGGTCCCCCCAGTACAGGAACCCTGCCTCACCCAGCCTAGTTATCTCCTGGGTGAAGGATATGTTGAGCGCCGCGCTGCTGCCGAAGCTGCCGATGCTGACCTCTATATTCTTGGGGTTCTCGTCCCTGGGGCCGAGCCGCAGCATGGTGTTGATGGCAGGAAAGAAGGCCTTGATGCTGCTGGGCGGCGTGGACTCCCTTATAGTGCAGGAGTTCAGTAGGAGCCAGTGCTTCACGGCTCCGTGTAGCTCCTCCTGGGTCATCCCCCTCACGGTGGCTCTCTGCTGGTACGTCGTCGTTGCGTGCAGCATCCCTGTATCATGTAGTTTGTGTGAAATATAAAAGGGGTGCATAGCCAGGTGTTTTGCGTCCTCCAAAGCAATATTGCGTGGAACTGTTAAAACAAACTCTAAATACGTCGGGTTATGCATTATGCGTGTATCCGGTTATATGTGACCCGCCATGAAGGAAGCCTATGTTGTTGATGACCCCCTGGGCGGGGGGAAGGTTGAGGTTCTGAGGTACAGCGACTTGTTCAGCGGCAGGCCCGCGCCGAGGCGCGGCAAGGTCCGTGACGTATACGACCTGGGGGAGCACATGGTCATAGTCACCAGCGACAGAATATCAGCCTACGACGTCGTGTTGCCGACGCTGATCCCCCACAAGGGTGCGAGCCTCCACGCCCTAAGCGAGTTCTGGTTCAGGGAGACCAGGGACGTGATCCCCAACCACTACGAGGAGACGCTGGGGCCCAGGGCCATGAAGGTCAGGAAGGCTGTGCGCGTGGACGTCGAGTGGGTGTGCCGTGCATACCTGTACGGCTCCGCGTGGAGGGCTTACAGCAAGGGGGCCAGGGTCATCAGCGGCGTGGAGCTCCCCGACGGCCTGGTGATGGCCGAGGAGCTGCCCGAGGTCATCCTGACTCCCACCACCAAGGAGGAGGCGGGCCACGACAGGGAGATCAGCAGGGAGGAGGCCGTGGAGGCGGGTCTGGCAACGGCTGACGAGTGGGACGAGCTGGAGGAGGCCACGTTCAGGCTCTTCGAGAGGTACAGGAGCGTGGCCGGGAGGGCGGGGCTCATCATCCCCGACTTCAAGCTGGAGTTCGGCAGGGTCGACGGCGGCCTCATCCAGATAGATGAGCCGCCCACCCACGACAGCGCCCGCTACTGGGCTAAAAGATTCTACAAGGTGGGGGAGCAGCAGGAGGCCCACTGCCTGGACAAGGAGTTTCTCCGCAGCTACCTGAGGCGCGTCGGCTACATGGGGGACGGCGAGCCCCCCGCGATCCCCGGGCCTGTGGTCAGGGAGGTGTCTAAGAGGTGCGTGGCCAGCTACAAGGTTCTCAGCGGCCAGGCCAAGCTGGGAAGCTTCGACCTCAAGACGGTGGACGAGGTGTTGGAGGAGCTGGGGTGAGGCCCCGGGAGAAGTGCGGCGTATTCGGGGCGCACTCCGCGGACGAGGAGGTTTTCCCTGTCCTATACTGGGGGATGCTGGCCCAGAACCACAGGGGCCATCACAGCCACGGCTTCGCCACGTGCAGCGGCGGCATAGAGGCTTACACCAGCCTCGGCCTCATTCCCACCGACAGGGCGCCCGGGGGGGACAGCCCCGCCAGGGTCCTGCCCGGCAGGGTCGGCGTGGCTAACGTCAGATACTCGACCTCGGGCTCCAGCGGCGAGGAGTCCTTACGATGCGACGCCATGCCCATCCATGTGCAGGGGGAGAGGAGGGGCGTGGCCATCAGCTTCAACGGCAACGTCGTCAACGTACGCGAGCTCCAGGACCGGGTGGGCGCCGACAGGGGCAGCTCAGACACCCACGCCCTGGCCCAGTTGATCCTTCAAACCCTTGAGGCCGGGGGCGGCCTGAAGGACGCGGCCAGGGCCTGCATGGAGGGGATCGACGGCAGCTACAGCATCGTCGGGGTGACCGACGACGGCACACTGTTCGCGTTCAAGGACCCGGTAGGGGTGAAGCCCCTCTGCTACGGCAGCGGCGGGGGGGTCCACGCTTTCAGCAGCGAGAGCGTGGGCCTGGACATCAACGGCCTGGAGCACGTCCGGGAGCTCACCCCGGGGGAGCTCATGACGGTGAACGGCTCCGGGGTGACCCAGGAGCAGGTTGTCCCGTGGAGGAGGCAGGCGTTCTGCGCCTTCGAGTTCGCGTACTTCGCGCGGCCGGACAGCAGGTTCAACGGCAAGTACGTGTACCAGGCCCGCATGGACTTCGGCAGGGCCCTGGCGAGGAACTTCAAGGACAGCGTGAACAGGTGCGACGTCTGCATAGGAATCCCGGAGACGGCCAACGACGCCGCGTACGGTTTCCACGAGGAGTCGGGGCTTCCCTGGGACAGGGCCACCAGGAGGCACAGGTTCGTGACACAGAGGGCGTTCATCTCCAAGGCGGATGAGCGGGCGGACATCATAAGGCGGAAGGTGAACCTGCTCAGGGACAGGGTCCGGGACAGGTGCCTGGCGGTGGTGGACGACAGCATCGTGCGTGGGGACACCACAAAGGGTACCGTGAAGCGGTTCAGGGACGCGGGGGCCAAGGAGGTTCACCTGTTCATCACGTATCCGCGGATCATTGGGCCCTGCTTCTACGGCATCGACATGGCTACCTACGGTGAGCTCATAGGCGCGGCTCTGAGCCCGGAGGAGATCGCCGAGGAGGTGGGGGCGGACAGCGTCAACTACCTGGGCGTGGACGAGTACGTGCGGGAGACGGGTATGCCTCGGGGCAAGCTGTGCCTGGGCTGCGTGACGGGGGAGTACCCGACGCCGATGGCCAACAAGCTGTCCCGTGGGATGAGGGAGAGGCTCCGCAGAGGAGACGCCGAGAAGGGCCGCATATACGAGTAGACGGCGTCGCGTTCCTCCTCGGCTCTGCCTGGTTGGTGGTTCACCCATTTAAGATGGGTGCTGGTTCGCTGTTTCTCTAAGTGGTCCGGTTTAGCCATCCATGTTAAGTCCCAGGGGTCGTTGTAATGTCTCTTACATGTGTGACAATGTGCCGCGTTTTAGTGGCTTCACGTTGTTAAGTTCGTCGCAGCCTCCGCCCATGAAATGACGTGTACGGTGCAACGACTTTGTGGGGGTGTGACCAAAATAGTTGCTCTCACCAGATGAGAATGTCCATTTCCTGTTACCGACAACGGCTAATCTTGCCAGAAACGTATCAATAAACTATGACTCCAATACAGATCATTAATACAATGTTACAACCGTATTGTTTCGGTAGCGGTTGAGGAACCACAAACGCGATAATGATAACTAGCCCGTCATTTGATCATGCCCAGAAGGTTGCCCCTCGCCTTCGCCCTCATGGCCTCCGGCGTCTACATAATCGTCCCCACACCGGACGAGCTGGTCCTTCACCCGTTGACGGGATGCCTCCTCTCACGGTATCTTAACGTCAGCATCCAGACGGGAGTCATAATGTCAATAGGAGCCTACTTCGTCATCGGGTTCGCGTTTATCGTCTCCTCGATCGTCATCGGCGGAACCGTGGTACTGGACGAGTTGAACCGCAGGATGGTTGAGAGGGGGGCTCACATCAGCAGGTACATATCCGTTAGCCTAACGTATGTGCCTGAACTTGGAGACGGCCGCGGAGTCAGGCACAGCGAGGGGGCCTGCGTGCTCGCGGCCTCGCCCTTCGAGCGCTTCGACTGACGCCCCGGTTTAATATGCGTTGTTCTGAGTGGCTTTCCTCTCACCGGCTGAACGTCTGCTGGGCTCTGTACGCTGCCCTGGCTATCCTGTGGGCGATCATGAGCCTGTAGACCCAGGACTCCGGGTTGGCCTCGTAGTACTCCTTGGAGTCCAGGGTTCTGCCGTCAGGCAGGGTCATCTGGCGTCGCTTGAGGTGGGTCTCCCACTCGAGTCCTTCTACTTCCGCGTAGCTTATCTGGTAGCCTAGGCAGTGGAGTATGGTGGGCCACTCGGAGTCCGAGTCGAAGAACCTGCCGCGGCTGTGGCGCAGGATGGTGTCGGCTGCCTCCCTGCTAATGCCTCTAGAGGCCGCTGTAATATCCATGTCTCTGCCTAGGATGAGGCTGAACACCTTGTTGGCGATGGCCTCCGTCTCCGCCTGGTTCCTGGGATGGGTGTCCATGGCCCGCCTGGTTCTGCCGAAGATCATGAAGTCGTGGTCCGGGATGGATGCCGCGACCATCCTCAGCTCCTCGGGGTACTTGATGGCCCAGTGGAGGACCCGGTCCATGTCCACTAGGTGCGTGTAGTCGGAGCCCTTGTCGAGGGAGGCTTGTAGTACGCGTCTCCGTGAATCGGTGATGTGCTCGACGCCGACCCGGCTCCTGAGCTCCACGGTGGTCCAGCCTGTATTCTTCAGGGCCTCCACGACCTCGGGTTTGGTACCGACAGTAACTATGGTGAGGCGGCTGCCGTAGCACTCGTTCAGTGTTTCCGCTGTTTCTTTGATAGGCTCCACGCTCCAGCCGGTGGAGTCGTGGAGCGTCGTGGCCAGGGACACGTAAGGCATGGACAAAGATACGGATGAGCCAGATTTATTTACTATCTTTGAGTATTGCATTTTTAATATGTAGATGAAGATATAGAAGATCGCATTGGAGTCATTAAAATATCTTGGAACGATTAAAGGTCAGATTCTAAAGGCAATTGCTGTGGATGAGCTTTATAAATGGAGTGAAATCCGAGATAGCCTCGGTTTAACCCATGATCAATTTAAACCCATTATGAAAGAATTAGAAAAAGAAGGTCTTATCGAGGATAGAGGCGGATTCAAAGTAGAGTATAATCTGTGGCTTCAGTATAAGGCTCATTTTGGCGATGACTGGGCGAAGAGGAAACTTGTTGAGATTGAGGATGAGCGAAAACGCGAGGAAGAGTTTTTACGACTCTCTGCCGAACGGAAAAGGATTGAAAGGGAAAATCATCTTAAAAGGAGATTTCAAGAATGGGTCAAGTTTATGAATATTGATGTTAAACCAGAAATCTCACATATATTCCTCAAAGGGGACAGGTTAGATTCTCTGATACGCGATCTCATTCCGCTATCTAAAAAAGAAATACTTGTTGTGAATCCCTATGTTGAGAAGTCTGCTTTATGCGATTTGATAATGCAAGGTATTGGAAAGGGGATTGACGTTCAGTTAGTCACACGATCACCGGAAAAGGATAATTTTTCAGGGAGTCGTCAAAACGCAAAAAAAGTATATCACAAAACACTGATAGACTCTGGAGTGCAGGTTTTCTATAATGACGATGTTCACGCTAAACTATTCATTTTAGATAAACAGGTCCTCGCCATATCGTCCATGAACCTGTACAGCGAGTCAATAGCAGGAAAGTCGTGGGAAGCTGGAATAGTATCAACAGACCAATCCAATATCAAAATGGCATTAGAATCGTATCAGCAACTCATAGCAGATCCGTATACGAATAAAATCGCCTGACCCCTTGAAATACCCCATCCACATCTTATATCTGTGTTACATGGAAGTGCTATAAATTTTATATTATTGTAATAAAATCTTAAATGAAGCCGTGAGAGACTGGATAGATAAGAATAAGGGTGAATTTTTACAGCCTTTCAGCGACTCCTAACACTATGCAACAGGGATCGAGAAAGTCATTTTCTGGGATTTTTGCATATTATTGAGTGCCCGACAATACAGACTCAGCAGGCTGAATAGTGAATCATTATACTTGATAAAGGAATTAAAAATGATCTGATTGTAAATAAATACTGAATAAAAGGGTAATTCTAAAATCTAAGTTAGATCAGCCGCCTCCCCACTGGAGACTCTGCTGCTCTACTATACATGTTGTTTATTTGCTTCTTTTTTTGTTAATGATAATTCCAATGATTATTGAGGGAAGTGCCGGGAGGATTACCCATTGAAATGTAACTAGAGCAAGATACACATAGATGTTGAGTTGCCCGGAGTCGAATGATTTTCCTAAATCAATTAGTGATTGGGTATTAGCCAGACCATTTATGGATTCAAACAGTGCGAAAAGTGCTATGATTTCTTTGTAAGCTTCTCTGATTTCGTTTAATGTTTCGCTCAATCTAATTCTTTGGTGAATGTGTAAGGTTATAAATTTATTGAGTCAGCCACCCCGCAATTTTTATTAGTTTCTAAATGTTATTATTACATGTGGGTTTTTAACCAAGCAAAATGGTCTATCCGCATCTATCAAGACAACGGATTTGCTCCCCCGGCTGGCTGCTGCGGGAGCGCCCACAACTTTAATCTATTGGTACTAATACCCACAACCTTCAATTAAAAATTAACCATCCATCCATAGGAGCCCAAAAAGAAAAGAAAAAAGAAAGACCCATTTTCAATATTCTAATCATGCAGCGCGCGCAAAAAAACAAGGTGATAAAATTCTAATGAGCTAATACCCTCGTTTTTTCATCAAATTGAATATAGATATTAGTAGAGCAATGGTTGACGCTCCAACTGAGTAGTAAAGCGCTTCTTTTGGATATGATTCTCCAGATGTTCCCGTGTCTCCTTTAGGCCCTATAGGTCCAGTTGCACCAGTTAATCCCCTCGGGCCGGTAATCATCTCCAGTAATTCTGAGGGTAAATCGCTCCACCATTCAGGCGGCGGAAAATAGTTTACCACTCTGAATGTTGTTGTAGCGCTCGCTTTTGTTCCATCCGATGCTTCAGCAACCACTCTTATTATATGTGTTCCTAACTCGGAGTAGGAATATTCATTTGGTACATGAATCACAACATCCCAGCTAGCTTCATAATCTGAATAATCGCCATACCCTCTTCCTCTTGTTATAGGATTCAGTCTGCTAGCTATTATCTTATCATCGTAGAACACATAAAGGACAGGATATTCTTTGGCAACAGTTAAGTAACTCTGCCTAAAAGGGACTCCTCTTACTTGCAAAATAATATCAGTAGTGATATCCCCCGATATTGGATATACTTCCATCGTTATGCTTGTTATCGTGGACGAGAACGCAACGGGTATCTGGCTTAGAAGCATTAATACTACAAACCCAATCTTTAGATTTGATTTCATGAAGCAATGTTATTTTTAATGAAGATAAGTTTTTTTATTGATAATGGCTGGCGCTTTTTCCCATTTTTAATACATAGCTTCCTTTATCTCTCTGTATCTCTCCATTCTGCGATTACGCGCTGACCATGCTAATAATAAAAATGCAATAATAAAAGTAACTAGCGCATAGCTACTCTCACCATCCAGATACATTAAAAACGACGATATTAGAAGTAGCACTCCAATAATTGTTGCGGCAAATCTAGAAAATAATCGAATTATCCACATTGATAATGATTTGGGATGTTTTGATATTTAGATTTATATCTCAGACGCGCGGAGCTTGAGTAGGCTGGATAAATGGAATCGCGCGCACGTATTTGAATAAAGACTATTAGTAGTACTCATTTCATGAATATAGGGTTTTATTAGAGATAAATTTTATTTTAATGTTAAACTATAATATTTCTTTAGCCCATGCTCGTAGAGGGATAGGGATTGCGAATATTGTATATGGATGCATCAGGCGATCCAGGTGAACATCAACCAAAGAAAAATTCACGTTATTACGTCCTTTGTGGAATAGCATGTACACCAGGCACTGTTCAAACTATTGCTCCACAATTCGACGCTATTATATATAGCCATTTCCTCGCAAAGGGAATTACTCCCCCAGAAAAACTTCATTATTGGGAATTAATTAATAATCGTGAGCCGTATAAACGAATAGATCGTAAAAAACTTGCTGATGATATATTTGATCTTATAATAAGAAGCAGATTTGATTTACTTGGTGTTTGTTTTGATAAAGTCAAATGCTCTCGCCGCCCAGTTGTAGATCATGCGCTAGAAGCTATGACAATGAGATACCAAACATATCTTGAGAAGCATAATTATGATCTTGGTATGATTATCTCAGATCGTGAAAACGAAAATGTTCAAAAATCTCTACAGAAGCTATTTAAAGAATTTAAAAGAACAGGCACTCGATTTAAGGAAATAAATAATATTTTAGATGGGCTCTACTTTGCACCATCGAGTAACGCCCCTTGTTTACAACTTGCTGATTTTTGCGCCTATGCAGTTCGTTGTTCACATGAAAGGGGAGATAAAGATCGTGTAGATCAAATAAAATTCAAATTTAACAAAAGTGGTGGAATCAGAGAATTACCATGAGCGACCGCCGGGGAGTTGATTACTCAACTCAACGAGTAGCTTCTCAGCCGCTCTCCCGGTAGTCTAAACATTCGCTATTTTCTGATAATTTAAACCTTTGTATGTAAAAACACAGCAATGGATGAAATAAAAACCATGAAAAATATAACAATTTTCATCGTCATGGAATGACTTCCAGTCTCGTACGCAGAACTGTATGTATATCACCCTCATCATGAAGTAAAAGCAGGTGTTTTGAGGCAACGTTTTTCTTGTGCGCAGCCGTCCTCATCACTCCATGGGTATACCCGAGAAGATCAAGCAGATCGAGGAGGAGATGCGCCGCACCCAGGTCAACAAGGCCACGGAGCGGCACCTCGGGGTACTCAAGGCGAGGCTCGCCCGACTCAAACGCATGCTGGAGGAGCAAGCCTCCAAGAAAGGGACCGGGACCGACGACGGCTACAGCATAAAGAAGGACGGCGACGCCACAATCGTGCTCGTCGGCCTCCCAAGCGTAGGCAAGTCCACGCTGCTGAACCACCTCACCGGGAGCAACAGCAAGGTGGCCGCCTACGACTTCACCACCCTCACCGTGATCCCGGGGATACTCAACCACAAGGGCGCCAGAATACAGGTCCTGGACATCCCCGGCATCATCAAGGGCGCATCGGAGGGCAAGGGCCTGGGGAAACGGGTGCTATCCGCCACCCGCAGCGCCGACCTGCTGCTGGTGACGCTGGACGTGTTCAACCCCGACGCCAAGGAGACGCTCCTGGACGAGGTCCGCGCCATAGGCATAAGGCCCGACGCGGCCCACCCCAGGGTCGCAATAGAGAAACGGCTCTCGGGCGGCGTGACCGTGACGGACCTCGTGGGGGTGACGGGGGTCGACGAGGAGGGCGTCAAGCAGGTCCTCCGCGAGTACGGGCAGCCCAACGCCCACGTGACCATCCGCGAGGACATCAACTACGACCAGCTCATAGACGTCCTCATGAAGAACCGCCTGTACATCCCCACCCTCACCGTGGTCAACAAGATCGACATGGTGGACCAGAGCTACCTCTCAGACCTCAACGAGTCACTGAAGTTCGAGTTCCTGCCCATCAGCGCCGACAACGACGTCAACCTGGAGCAGCTCAAGGACCAGATATTCAGGAAGCTGGACTTCATAAGGATATACATGATGCCCAAGGGCCAGAAACCCGACTACGAGGAGCCCATGATCATAAGGCGAGGCTCCACTGTGGAGGACGTCGCGGACAAGGTCCACAGGAAGCTTAAGGAGGAGCTGCGGTACACCCGCATATGGGGTAGGAGCGTCAGGTTCGGCGGCCAGAAGGTGGGCCTCACCCACCCGCCCATGGACGAGGATATAATCACATTCTACTCGTAGCCGTGAGGGCTAGCTAACACCCACTGAGACAAACAGTTAGATAAAAATTACTAAACGAACACAGAAGATGTAGTCATAATAGAAGTCTGAGGCGGTGGTGGACTGGGATTTCACTTAAAATTTTATTCTATAGTATTTAGAATGAGTTTATTTTCAGTTTTATTTACTGTCAGATTCTATGTATTTGTATAAGTTGTTCCGACAGTAGATGTACATGTTAAGGCTCTGAGGATCAGACAGGCCGCCGAACACTAAGCCACGGGTACACATTTTTTTAGAGCTAATTGCCTCTATTCCAGAGCCCATTAATAAAAAGTATTAAATATGACAATCCACTTAAAAAAGCTCCAATTTCTAATAATTTTATATTACCGGTATACCAATAGACGCCCATTAAAATCAAAGCAAATATTAAACTGAATGTACCCATATGTTTAAGTTTTATACCATTATTAAACACTGTACTACACATTTTTTTATTTTTTCTATACAATAAGCTATTTTTATGCGCAAGGTTTCGAAATATAAAAAAAGCTAAAAATATGACAAGACTTAAAAAAATAAAAGTATATCTAATATTCATTATTTTTATTAAAAATGAATCAAAATTAACAGGTACAATATAGGATACAAAATAGAAGAAAGACCAGAAGAAAATTAATATATATAAATATTTATCACAGTTAATAGGATATAAAAACTCATTTTTAATTTTGATACGTGATAACAATATATAGATGCCAATAATAAAAAAAGACCAGCTAAGAACGAATATTTCTACGAAATACAAATACCATATAGACAGGCTTAATATTATTGATGAAGCGAATAAAATCATAAAGAAAATACTTAGTAATAAGTATTTTCGATCCAGTTCTATCGTGGTCTCCATCTCACAGGTAGTATATACGCTTCGCTTACCGCCAATAACCAGAAGAAAAGAGAGGCTGGATCATTGATGACGTCTGTGAAGATGATATAGGCTACCTCGTCCAACGGAAGCAACAACGAGGGGGCCTGATACCCCTCTAAAATCAAGTACGCTGAATAATAGTAATGCGAGATCAAGTATTGGGAGAAAATCATGGCGAAGAGCGTGAGCCCGGCGCTTATCCATTTCAATTGTTGACCGTTAAGTGTCTTAGAGCCCTCGACGACCGCGAAGGCGACGAAGTAGCCCACGGCGATCGCGATGAACCCGAACTGAAAGTGGGTGTAAATGACGCACCCATACCATGTTAACGAGCATAAGACTGCGGCGACAAAGCCGTACAGGATAACTACGCCAAGCGAGGAGTCGATCGGTTTCTTCTCCGTCGTTGCCTTGAAATAGTCGTAGGCGATCTGCGAGCATTCCTCGCAGAGATAGACCGGAGAGTCTTTTCCTGGAGGGATTACTTGTGTGTATTTATCGGCTTCCTGTATGGTTTTCCCGCATCTATCGCAGACAGTCAAAGATATCATCAGTAATTTCTACCTATAATTTATTAAATTTTACTCATAACTATTAATTAATGTTCTAATGAACTGCGTGCAATGAAAGAAGCGAGTCCAGCCGGAGGCAATCCGCGGTGCACCTAGGTATGGAGGAGAAGCGTCAGGTTCGGCGGCCAGAAGGTGGGCCTCACCCACCCCCCCATGGACGAGGACATAATCACATTCTACTCGTAGTTGGGCTCGTGGATGACGTTGCCTGAGGCGTCGGTCTTGAGCCT
>Ga0299912_10003905_pt1 | contig 12171 bp, 8 predicted proteins | sample RVTome_2_FD_207667 | JGI IMG/M metagenome (GOLD analysis project Ga0299912, IMG submission 207667) | Soil microbial communities from uranium-contaminated site in the Upper Colorado River Basin, Wyoming, United States - RVT95D214 (version 2) ... | reverse complement strand
GTGGATGTCTTCAGCTCGATCCGCAGACGAGACGCACTCCCAGGAGGCAGAGGGCGGATGCGGCGTCGTCGGAATCGCGAGCTCGGTCCCGATATCAGGGAAGCATATACTCGAGCCGCTTCTGCAGATGCACAACAGGGGGAACGGCAAGGGAGGAGGAATCGCGGCTGTCGGCCTTTCTCCAGAACAGATGGGCGTCACCCAGAAGATCCTGGAAAACGACTATCTGATTCAGGTCGCGTACCTCAAACCTGCCGTCCGCGAACAGCTCGAGGAAGAACTCATAAAGCCGTTCTACAAGGTGGACAAGAAGTACAAGGTCGAGTCTTCCAGAGAGAAGGCGTTCATCTCGTCACTCGAAGCACAGCCTCCAGAAGTATGGAGATATTTCTGCAGGGGCAGGAAGGACGCCCTCGAGAACTTCGTCAAGAAGCACAGGCTCGAGAAGCTCGACCTGAGGAAGGCCGAGGACGAGTTCGTCTACCAGACCAGCTTCAGGATCAACCACAAGTACTACGCATCCACGGACATGGCCGCGTTCGTGATGTCCCACGGAAGGAACATGATCGTGATGAAGATCGTGGGGTACGCCGAGGATGTGATAAGGTACTACAAGCTCGAAGACCTAACCGCTCACATCTGGATCGGCCACCAGAGGTATCCGACAAAAGGACGCGTATGGCATCCCGGCGGCGCTCACCCGTTCGTAGGCCTGGACGAGGCCTTGGTGCACAACGGTGATTTCGCAAACTACCATTCGGTCTCCGAGTACCTCGCCCAGAGGAATGTCGTCCCGTTGTTCCTGACGGACACGGAGGTCGCCGTCCTTTTGTTCGATGTCCTGAACAGGACCTACGGTTACCCGCTTGAGTACATCATCGAATCGCTCGCGCCAACGACGGAGCGGGACTTCCGGCTCTTGCCCATGGAGAAGAGAGACATCTACAGGGCCATCCAGGCGACTCAGATACACGGTTCTCCGGACGGTCCGTGGTTCTTCATCATCGGCAGGAACAGCGTGTACGAACAGCGTCTCCAGCTGATGGGCATCACTGACACATCGATGCTCCGGCCGCAGGTGTTCGCCCTCGTGGACGGAGATATCCAACTGGGACTCATCGCGTCGGAGAAGCAGGCGATTGACGCAGCTCTGCACAGTCTCTCGACGGAGTTCCAATCCGTGCCGAGATATGCGGACATGTACTGGAACGCGAGAGGTGGCAGCCACACGGATGGCGGCGCGTTCATCTTCAGCCTCTACGATGAGAAGGAATCGCCCGGCAAGAAGCGCCTGATTTGCACCAACAAGTTCGGCACCGCCGTGACCGTGCCATACACGGACTGGGACCACAAGGAGGATCTCGCTCTTGCACCTCCCCTCTCCAAGAAGCCTCGCGCGGACTTTCTCGCCAAGGATGTGATCTCGAGGAAGAGCTCACAGAGTTCGTTCGAGGTGTTCGTCAGCAAGCTCAAAGATATATCTGGCAGCGAGCTGCTCAACGTCTTCTCCTATGCGGTTCAGGACGCCAAGAAGGGCGATCTCTCGACGGACGAATGCGTCGACTTCCTCACCAGGGTCATCGACAAACGATATCACACGGGCAATTTCAGGAAGAGCAGGATCGTCGAGAAAGCGAACGAAGCGATCGCCACGATTCTGAGATCGACTGCGAGGATCGAGAAGAAGGAGCGTTCTCTGTACTCGTTCGTTGACATGGAAAACAGGGACAAGCTCCGTCCGCCATCTTCCCCGTACGACAAGTTGGTATTGGACTGCCAAGGTTTCCCGATGGAAGGCCGGGACGGCGTCTCCTTCTTGATCAAGAGCGCGCGAGAGCTCGGCTGGAACAAGGTCATCCTGGTGGGAGCGCACGGCCAGAGGTTCATCGGCTGCGGGCTTGGCCCAAGGTCGAAGGGGTTGAAGATGGACGTCTACGGCAGCTCGGGAGATTATCTGGCATCAGGTCTCGATGGCGCGGAGCTGGTGGTGCACTCGAACGGTCAGGACCAGATCGGGCAGATACTCAGCGATGGCAAGCTCGTTGTGCACGGCGATGTCGGCCAGACCTTTCTCTATGGTGCGAAGGGCGGGGAGGCATACATACTTGGCAATGCTGCGGGCAGGCCTTTGATAAACGCAGTGGGCAGGCCGAAGGTCGTCATCAATGGCACATGCCTCGACTACCTCGCGGAGTCGTTCATGGCAGGCAATCCTCTCTACGGCGGCGGGTTCGTCATCCTGAACGGTGTCTCGTTCGACGCTAAGGGAAATCCGGTCGAGTTGCCGACTCCATACCCAGGAGGCAACCTGTTCTCGCTCGCCTCCGGCGGAGCAATCTACGTCAGGGATCCCAGGAAGTTGGTTGGTGAGGACCAGCTCAATGGCGGAAGGATATCGAGGCTTACGGAGGCCGACTGGAAACTTATTCTGCCACACTTGAGGGAGAACGAGCGCCTGTTCAATATTCCGCTCGAAGATTTCCTTCTGAAGGTGGACGGAGTCACCAGGCCTCCTGAAGAGGTCTATCGCAAGATAGAGGCGATACCGCTCGTCACGCTCTCGGGCACAGTGCAGATGCAGGATGTCGGCGACTGAGCGCGGCTGCGACCCCGTCGTCAATCAGTTTTCAATCTCGGAACCGATTCTTGATACATGCTTCAGATTGAGATGCGATTCCGACCTCAAACTTCGGAAATCGCACAGTTAATAATCGTTGCTAAGACAAAGTTAAATACAAACGTGAGAATGCAGCGGCCGCAGGCGTCACTGCCTCGTTCCAGCATCGTCGGCCAGGTTTCTTGGCCCTCGGCGGGAAGGTTGTGCAAATGTACGAGATAGTGAAATCGGAGAAACTAACGCCTGATGTCATCAAGTTGGAGATAAAGGCCCCTCACATCGCGAAGAAGGCGAAGGCTGGGCAGTTCATCATGGTGACACCAGACGAGCACGGCGAGAGGGTCCCGCTCACGATGGCGGATTTCTCACCTGAGAAAGGGACGGTCACGATCGCGGCTCTTGAGATCGGGAAGACCACACGGCAGTTGGGGAAGATGAAGGCCGGGGATAAGGTCTTCAGCCTGGTAGGGCCACTGGGTCTGCCCACGGAGCTGCATAAGTATGGAAACGTCGTGTCGATAGGTGGCGGGATCGGGCTCGCACTGATGTACCCGGTAGTGCGCGCGTTCAGGCAGGCCGGGAACCACACGATCAACATCGTCGGCGCGAAGAACGAGAAGCTATTGATCTACGAGAACGAGATCAAGTCCGTCAGCGACGAGTTCTTTGTGTGCACCGATGACGGTTCGAAGGGCCACCACGGATTTGTCTCCGATGTCCTGAAGAAGCTGATCGCCGAGAACAAGAAGATCGACGTCGTCTACGCCGTCGGTCCCATCATCATGATGAAGGTCATAGCGAACATCACGAAACCCTACAACATCCACACGGTCGTCAGCCTCAACCCGATAATGGTCGACGGGACTGGCATGTGCGGCTCCTGCAGAGTGATCATCGACGGGAAGACCAAGTTCGGCTGCGTCGACGGTCCGGAGTTCGACGGACACAAGGTGGACTTTGAGAACCTCACCGCAAGGAACAAGAGATACATCCCAGAGGAACAGGTCGCGCTGAAACGATTCACGGAGGCGAAGTAGATGGCCGAGGAAGAGAAGAAGCCCAAGAGGCTCGTGCCCAAGAAGTACCCGATGCCCGAGCAGAGCCCACAGGAGAGGATCAAGAACTTCAACGAAGTACCTCTCGGCCAGGAAGCGCAGACCGCGATTCAGGAGGCTCAGAGATGTCTCCAGTGCAAGCCCGGCCCGAACCGGAAACTGTGCATGGACGGCTGCCCAGTCGAGATCGAGATCCCCAGGTTCATCAAGAAGGTCCAGGAAGGGGACTTCGAGGAGGCCATAAGGATAATACGGGAGAAGCAGAACCTGCCAGCTGTTTGCGGCAGGGTCTGCCCCTATGAGAACCAGTGCGAGGGGAACTGCATCGTCGGGAAGAAGAACGAGCCCGTCGGAATAGGAAGGCTCGAGAGATTCCTCGCGGACTGGGAGAGGAATCAGCAGAAGCACGGCAAGATACAGATGCCTCCTGCGACAGGCAAGAAGGTCGCAGTGGTGGGCGCTGGCCCTGCTGGGCTCACTGTCGCTGGAGACCTCGCTAAGCTTGGACACAAGGTCACGATGTTCGAGGCCCTTCAGTACTGCGGCGGCGTGCTCATCTACGGCATCCCCGAGTTCAGGCTGCCGAAGGAGATCGTCAGGGCAGAGGTCGACTACATCAGGAGGTCGGGTGTCGAGATCCTCAACGACTACGTCATAGGCAAGCTCGACACCGTCGACGAGCTCCTCGCGGAATACGACGCTGTCTTCGTCGCTACTGGTGCTGGACTGCCGGACTGGACCAACCTGAGCGGCGAGAACCTCAACGGCATCATGTCGGCCAACGAGTTCCTGACGAGAGTCAACCTGATGAAGGCGTTCAAGTTCCCGGAGTACGACACCCCTATCCGAGTGGGCGAGAGGGTCGTGACGATCGGAGGCGGGAACGTCGCGATGGACTGCGCGAGGACATCCCTCAGGCTGGGGTGCAAGGAATCGGTCATCCTCTACAGGCGGTCCGATGCGGAGCTTCCAGCAAGGCGAGAGGAGGTTCACCATGCCAAGGATGAGGGTGTCAGGTTCGAGCTCCTCGCCGCGCCAGTGAAGTTCATCGGAGACGACTGCGGCAACGTGAAGCAGGTCGAAGCGATCAGGATGCAGCTCGGTGAGCCTGACGCATCAGGAAGGAGGAGGCCAATGAAGATCGAGGGCTCGAACTTCATAATCGACGCGCAGACGGTGCTCATCGCTATCGGCCAGAGCCCCAACCCGCTCGTCCCAATGACGACTCCTGACCTCAAGACGACCAAGGAAGGCACGATCGCGGTCGACGATCAGGGCAGGACCTCGAAGAAGGGCGTGTGGGCAGGCGGAGACATCGCATCGGGCGCGGCAACTGTCATCCTCGCGATGGGCGACGGGAAGCGCGCCGCGAAGTCGATGCACAGGTACCTCACCGAGGACCAATCTTGGCCCGCGCCCGAGGTGTTCGAGAAGCTCTCGTGCGAGATATGAGGCTGCCAGGAACTTCCGAAAACCCCTTCCGTATGGTTTTATTCCAAAAAGCACTTATCGAACAGGCATTGCTGCTCATTGTGCTATAAAAGGTATATCGTTCATGCGCTCTTCTTGACGGGCAGCGCGAAGTGGAACGTGCTCCCGACACCCTTCGTGCTCTCGAACCACATGTCCCCGCCGTGCCGTCTGATGATCTCCCTGCTGATGTGCAGTCCGATGCCGACGCGTCCGTCCGCGCGCGTGAGCCCCGCATCTGCAAGGAAGAACCTGTCGAAGATATTGTCGTGATCCTCGGGCGCGATCCCGGTCCCGTTGTCCTTGACCCAGAGGTGCATCTTGCCGCCGAGTATGTCCGCGCCAACAGTGATCTGTCCACCGGGATTCGTGTACTTCACGGCGTTGCTCACCATGTTCTCGATCACGTCGTGTGCCCTGAGCCTGTCGGCCTCGATCACCGGCATGTCGGTCCCGAACAGCACGGTCACGGTGTGCTTCTTCTCCTTGATCTCATGGTCGAGATCTCTGAGGACCTCTCTAGTGACCATAGCTATATTGATCTGCTCGAAGTCGAGCTTGAGCGTCTTCTTCTCGAGCCTTGACAGCTCGAGCATCTCAGAGACAAGCTGGTTGATTCTCTTCACGGACTCGAGCATGGCCACGAACTTGGTCTTCATCTTGGGAGGCACGTCTCCGTACATGCCCACGGAAGCCATCTCGAGATAGCCCATCACGGTCGTCAGCGGAGTCCTCATCTCATGCGATATCGTGTCCACGAGGCTGTCCTTCATCTTGTCGAGGTCCTTCATGTCCTCGTAGGCCTTCTGGACGGTCTCCAGGTTCTCTCTGAGTTCTTCCCTCAGCTTGGCGTTCTCGATCGCTATGGCAGCATGAGCTGCGAAGGGCTCCACCATGGTGATCTCTACCTCGTTGAACGGTCTGCTCTTGTCGCGGTAGAGCTCCAAAACACCCTCGACCCCCCGCTTCCCCTTGAGCGGGATGGCCATCATGGCCTGGGGGATCTCAAGCTCCTCAACCCCCGGAATGTTCTCGACTCGATCATCCTCTATCGAGTCACGCACTATCTCGACCTTCCCGCTTCTGGCCACCACGCCTGCGAGCCCTGAAATGGGACCTATGTCCGCCATGACATCTGCCGTGTATGGCCCCGTGGCAAACACGGGCAGCAGAAGGCTCTTGTTCCAGTCCACCAGGTACACACTCAGTTCGTCATTAGGAACGAACTCGTTGAGGTTCTCGGCTATCCTCCTCAGAGTGGCCTTGAGGTCCCCGGGTTCCTGAAGGACCGCTGTCGTGTCAAGCATCGTCTTGTAGCGTTTAGCCACCCTGTCCAATGTAGTGAGCAATTCAGCATTTGTGACCGCAATCGAAGCTAGGCTGGCGAAGATCTCGAGGTTGGTGACCAGGGCGCCTGATGGGAGCTTCCTGCTGCTGGGCCCGTCGGGCTCAAGGAATCCGATGATCCTCCCCTCGCTGTCCTCAAGGGTTACATAGAGCACGTCGAGCTCGTGCCAATCGTCCTCGTGCTCCCTGGGCATCTTAGCCCTCTCAGGGTGCAGGACGCCGTAGTAGTTCGAACCGTTCTCACCGGGGCTTGCCTTGTAGATGTATGTGAACCTGCCAAGGCGCTCCGCCTCGGAGAGGTCCTTCTGGAAGATGCCCATCGACTTCGCGAAGCCTTCGACCCTGTCCTTCAGCTCGACGGGGTAACCCTTCGTCACGCGCAGCGAGAATGCATCCGCGCCTTGGTTCAGCAGGAAGACATCGCACTGTTCGAATCCGAAGTCATCAGTGATGGCATCGGCGATCTTCTTGAGCAGGGTGTCGAGGTCCCTCATGGCCAGAATTGATGTGGTCAGCTCAAGCGTCTTGTCGAGCTTCTCCTCGTACACCCTTGTCGAATTGACAGGTGGGTATATCACGCTTTTGACCTTAACCCGGAAATCGGAGGCTGTCCAGTCGGTCAGGTTCAAGTAGTATCTATCACAGGTTCTGCCTGACTACAGGTCAGGTCTTCTTCCAGTATAGCCCGCAGTAGCACTTCCCGTTTCGCTCGACGTCGCCGCCGCGGGTGGGTTTGCACGGGCACATGAACTCCGGCACGTGCTCCATCCTGCACGGGCAGTAGAAATCCCCGGACCTCTTGTTCTTCGCGAGGAGCCCCTCGAGGAGCTCCTCCTTCATGTCGTTGAAGATGTATCCCTTGAGCCGGGCGTACTCGTCCACGCGGTCCCTTATCTCCTTCTCCGTGCCCTTCTCTGGCCTGTCACCGATCCACTCCTGTCCCGAAAGCTTTAGCTTCAGTCGCTGCCCGCATATGGGGCAGATGACGATGTCTCCTTCCTTCCAGCTGGGGTCGAACCTGAACTTGGCCTGGCAGACCGGGCAGTAGACTCTGGCTTGCTCGTGAACGGTCATATCTTCAAGGCCTTCTTGAGCTTCTCTTCGTCGTGGCCGACGATTATCTCTTTTCCAACCACCACGACAGGGAAGGACCTCCTTCCGGTCAACTTCTCTATCTCATCAAGCACTTCGTCCTGCTTCGCGTCGTCCAGAAGGTCGACCTCGATGCAGTCGTAGTCAATCTTGTGAGCGTCCAGGAAACGTCTGGTCCTCTTGCAGTAGGGACATGTCGTTAGCGCGTAGACCTTGGGCTTGTTTGTCATGTCATACTCTCCTGACAACTAACGTTGCTCAGTCTGTGTCCGAGAGATGTCGTCAGAGGTTAATGACCTTTCTCCAGAACGTGCGCGGGGTCATGCCTCAGGCCGCTTGCTGGCCCAGTACTCTGCGGCACATCTCCAACTGTTTGAGGATGGATGGGAACTTCTCCTCGTCCCCGAACCTCACCTTGACGTTCTCATTCAGATAGTCAGCGCTCGACTTGCCTCCCCATTCTCCAAGCACGAGCATCTGCTCGTTGTCGAGGGAGATCAGGCCGAAGGTGATCGCGAGGTCGTAGAGTAGATCCGACACCTTCCACGGGTCAATCCTCGCGTGTTCGGGGACTGCGAACGGGAGCTCGAGCTGCAATGTCATGAGCTCTCCCGTCCGAGCATGATTGATCATATCCTCGTCCGCTGTCAGCAGGAAGACATCGAAGTCCCCGTTCCTGGCCCACAGTTTGTACGACCTGGCTATCTCTATGTCGTTCATCTCCTTGTCTCTGACAGGCATTCCCTTGATTCTGAGGGCCTTGAGCTCCGTGAGCACGAAGGTCATCTCGTTGAACGCGAGCTTCGCCACTCTCTGCCGTCTTCCGCTGGCGTTCCCGAACTCCTTCAGCAGCTCCGGATGGTTCAAGACAGATGCGAGGCCTTGGATCTCCTCTCTCGAGTACTTGTGCGTGATCTTCGAGTCGATCTCCATCTGGACTATCTCGCTCAGGACATATCTGAAATCTGTGGCCTCGACGGTCTTGCCAGTCACATCGTCTCGCAATGGGAGATGTCTCGATAGGAATCTGTCGTAGAGGATGTTGGTGTCGACGGCCACGAACACGGGCCTCGGCCTCTTGTTGGGATCACGTGCTTCCTCTCTTAGCTCGAGCAGTCTCCTCGTGATTTCCGCTTCGTTCTTGTAGTTCAGGAACTCGGACGACAGGAGGCAGTTCCTCAGGTCGGTGAAGCTCGGGAGTTCGTCAGCGCTGAACGACCGGTTGATCGGCTTCTTGTTGGTCCTCGTCCAGTCGAACGCATCTGGCCGGACGATCTTGCTGAGCTCGGGCTTCGTCATGTCCAGCGTGAAGAGCTCGATGTCGTAGAACGGGTATGACACGTGGACGTACCTCGTGTCTCCCCTGTAGACCGCGTTCGTGACAATCTGCAGCTCCCTCCTGGAGAGCACCAGCTCCTTCACTTCCACACCTCCTCTTTGAGGTCAACGAAGTGCTGCAGGTGGAAAGGTATCATAGGGTACGGGTTCGAGGCGTTCCTCATGTCCTCGAGATAGAGGTAGAAGACGTGGTCGACCTGCTTCTGCCACGCCGATAGGAGAGCCGAAGAGATGATCGCCTTCCTGCCAGGTGTGATGTCGATCGCGACCTCGTTCCCCGCAGTCCTCTCCTGCTCCATGACTTCCGTGATCTTCTTGCCCGAGGAACTGAAATCCCCTTCCTCGATGTCCTTTCGGATGACCTCGACCTTCTTTCCGTAGGATTCCAGAAGCGCGCTGATCCATTCTGAGAGAACGTGCGAGTCCTGCTCTCTGCCCCGGGTGACGAAGATGTACACCTTGTCAGGAATGTATCCCTTGCAACAGACAGCCGCCCAGAGGCTGTTGATCACTGGCCATCTGCTGATGCCCGTCATCGTGATGAATATCTTCTGCCCCATCTGCTCAGCCGCTAATGAGTCAGGCCGATGATAAACTATCGGAGAATACTGGCGCATTCGCCGTCTACGTACTGACTCAAACAGTCAGTGTCAAAAACCAACACTACATATAGCCCCGTGTCTTTTCGTCACACGGGGGTAAAAACCTGAGGAGACTATGGATAATCGCAGCGGGAATGCTAGCTTTGAGCGTGACAGCGGCACTCGCGATCATGGGTGCAAAACTGGACGGAGCCCATGCGTGGTACTGCATTCAGACGGCTCTGACCTCGACAGTTGACTCTGTCAAATCGGCCGGGGCACACGCCTGGTACTGAATTGGCCGCAAACTCTTACGGGTGACGTTGATGGGACGTCCCCGTCAAGAAACCCGTGTCCGGCGAGCGCAGCAGTCATGCGCATGATGGATGCAGCGACTAGGCAGTGGCAAGCCTCTTCTCGATCGATCTAGCCTTGTCGATGTTGCCTATGCCTCTGAAAATAGATGCCGATTTCTTCAGCAGTCTCTTGGCGAGCCCAACGTCCGTAACGGCTCCTATCAGGGCCATGCCGTACTCGTAGCAGCACGCGGCAAGCGTGTCCTCGACGCCGGACGCCTGCGCCACTCTCACGCTCTTCTCGAACCACTCGAATGCAGACTCGGCCTTTTGGTTGCGCATCTCGATCGTTCCGAAGTTCCTGTAGGCGAGGGCCATCAGGTTCATGTCGTTCGGCTCCTTGATGATCGAGACCGCCTCTTCCGTGAACAGCACAGCCCGGCTCAGGTTGCCGCACTTGGCATGACAATACCCTCCGTTGACGAGGGCGATTCCGAGGACCTCCTTGTTATTGATGCTCCTGCATGCGTCAATGGTCTTCTCGAAGTACTCGCCAGCGGCCTGGTAGTCGTCCCTGAGCAGATTCATAACGCCGAGGTTGTTCGAGGTCTTCGCCGCGCAGATCATGTCTCCAGATCCGACGAAGAACGACAGACATCTCTCGTAGGCCTTCTCCGCATCCTGGAACCGTCCCTCCATGTCGTACAGGTTCGCGAGGTTGCCCTCAGCCCTCGCCTCGAGGTCCTTGTCTCCGATCATCCTCGCCATCGACAGGCTGCTCTCGAAGCATCTCAGAGCAGAAGTGTGGTCTCCCTTGTTCGCGTAGATGACGCCCATCGCACGGTTCGTCATCGCCACGCCTCTGCGCTCTCCGGCCTCCATGTACTTCTCGCTGGCGTTTAGGTACGCTTCCAGGGCGTCGTCCCAGCGGTTCTGGGCCATCGACACCTTTCCCTCGTGCCACAATGCAAAGGCCGTGGCCTCGGTGTCCTTCGTCCTCTCGGCCAACCTCTTCAGCTGATAACAGTGAATGAGCGCTGAGTCCCAGTTGCTCATGTCGCAGTCCAGGCTGATCAGCTTCCTAAGCCCTTCCTTCTGGGCGCATTCCGTCATTTCGTCGATGCTTCTCAGAGCATCGATGTGATTCTGAACGCTCGGCTTGAGCTCGGTGACGGGAGGGCGTTCGGCTGCGACGATCCTCCCATCTCTCGAAAGCGAATAGCTCTCGGCGAAATCCGCGAGTCCGCTGTGCCCGACCCAACCGAGGTCTTGGAGCCCGCGAAGCGCTGAGATCTTGCACTCCTTCGGCAGGGCGTCTAGGCCTGAACTTATGAGGAGCTGCTTGTTCTTCTCTCCGAGGATGTAAGAAACGAGTGTGGCGATCTCTTCTCTGGTTGCCATGAGCTCTCCGGGAAGGGGGCAGATAATTGGTGCTCTGACTAGATATATCTTGTCCATGGGAAACAGTGGTCGGGCGTGTGCTGAAAGCGGTTTCCAGCTAGCGACGTTTCTCATGGAACAGTTCTGTTCATTTATGGCCGGTCGTTAGCACGTTCCCACCAGTCGAAAGCATAATTCGGCGCACTGCAATCACCTCGTGGTGGTCGGGCTGACATCTGATATGTTGTACCTGTCAAGGGCAGACGTGGAGAAAGTCGATCTTCCGATGGCGGATATCATCAAGGCCGTCGAGGAAGTCTTCAAGGAGAAAGGGAACGGCAGGATCGAGATGCCGCCCAAGCCAGGCATCCATCCCGTCAAGGATTCGTTCATCCACGCGATGCCGGCGTACGTGACGGCCATGAAGGCTGCGGGCGTGAAATGGGTCAGCGGCTTCCCCGACAATTACAGGAAGGGCCTGCCGTACATCTCGGGGCTTCTCATCCTCAACGACCCTGAGACCGGCATCCCGATCGCGGTGATGGATTGTTCCTGGATAACCGCGATGAGAACAGGTGCTGCGACTGCCGTGGCGGCTAAATTCCTCGCTCGGAAGGGTTCGACCGTGATGGGGGTTTTGGGGTGTGGCGTCCAGGGAAGGACCAATCTCGAGGCCGTCAAGGTTGCGTTTCCCAGGCTCTCAAGGGTCTGCGCATACGACATCGATGCGAAGGTCCTCGCACGATACGCGAAGGACATGGAGAAGAAGCACAAGGTCAAGGTCGTCCCCGTTGATTCTCCCCGAAAGGCTGTGGAAGGCAGCGACATCGTCGTCACCGCGGGACCAATCTTGAAACATCCTAGTCCGGTCATCGAACCCTCGTGGTTCAAGAAGGGCGGGTTCGCATGCCCTCTCGATTTCGATTCCTACTGGAGGAACGACGCGATGCAGTCGGTCGACAAGTTCTGCACGGATGACAAGAACCAGCTGGAGT
>Ga0299912_10003903_pt1 | contig 12178 bp, 11 predicted proteins | sample RVTome_2_FD_207667 | JGI IMG/M metagenome (GOLD analysis project Ga0299912, IMG submission 207667) | Soil microbial communities from uranium-contaminated site in the Upper Colorado River Basin, Wyoming, United States - RVT95D214 (version 2) ... | reverse complement strand
CCCTGAGCTTCCACCATGCCATACATCGACATCGTCCCGGCCATCAGCACCACGCCGATAATCGATAACGTTAATGGTACTTCATATGACACGATCTGCGCAGCTGAACGCATCCCGCCCAGAAGGGCGTATTTGTTGTTCGAACCCCAGCCGGCCATCAGCAAGGATATGACGGTGAAACTCGTTATCGCCAGAATGTAAAGAATACCGATATTCAAATCAGCCGCGATCAGCCCCTTGCCGAACGGGATAACGGCGTAGGCCATCAGGCAGACCGTAAAGACAACTACCGGCGCCCAGAAATGAACCTTCCGGTCGGCGTTGGCTACGACGATATCTTCTTTTTGCAGAAGTTTCAAAGCGTCGGCAACCGTCTGAATCCAGCCGTGCCAGCCGGTCATCATTGGCCCCAACCGATCCTGGAAATGAGCCGCGACTTTGCGTTCCCACCAGATCAGAAACAGCGCCATCACCACCAGGAAACCTATTATTGCCGCAATCGCCAATAACATAAGGGCCAGATCGCGCATTATATCCGGCAAACCCAGTGATTCGGCAACGCCGGTGACAATGCTATTAATCCACGCGAGTATTCCGGTCAGTTCCAGCATCAGCGATCGACTTCCGGCAAAATGACGTCAAGTGACCCGAAGATAGCCACGAGGTCGGCGATTTTCCAGCCTTTCGACAGATAGCGCAATAGTTGCAGATTGCCGAAAGAGGCGGTGCGGATCTTCACTCGATAGGGCTTGGTCGTGCCGTCGGCGATTATATAATAACCCATCTCGCCGCGCGGCGCCTCAATCCTGGCGAATGTCTCCCCCGCCGCCGGTTTAAATAAGGTCGGCACTTTAGCCTTAAGCGGCCCCTCCGGCAACCCTTCAAGCGCCTGATCAACAATGGCACAACATTCGCGCATTTCCTCAATCCTGACGATATATCTATCCCAAACGTCACCCTTGGTCCCGATCGGCACCGCAAATGAAAACTTATCATATGACGAATAAGGATGAATCTTGCGCAGGTCCCAATCATGCCCCGACGCCCGCAAGGTAGGGCCGCTGGCGCCGTAGCTTAAACCGACTTCGACCGGCAATATGGCAATATCTTTCGTGCGACTCAAAAAGATGGGATTATAAGTGAGAATCGCTTCGTAATCGTCCACCTTCTTGCGAAAATCTTTGGTAAATGATCGGCATCTGTCATAAAACTCTGCCGGAACATCCTGAGAAACACCGCCTATGCGCATGTAGTTGTAAGTGAGCCGCTGACCGCAGGTCATTTCGAATAGATCCAGTATCCGTTCGCGTTCGCGGAAAGCATACAGAAACGGGGTGAAGGCGCCGAGGTCCAACGACATCGTGCCCAGCCAGATTAAATGCGAAGCGATACGGTTTAGCTCCGTCATAATAACACGTAAATGCTGCGCCCGCTCGGGCACTTCTATATGCGCCAGTTTTTCGACCGCCACCGCCCAGGCCAGATTTGAGGGCATAGAGGCGCAATAGTCGATACGGTCGGTGAACGGCATGAACTGGGCATAGGTGCGGTTTTCGGCGATTTTCTCTATGGCCCGATGCAAAAAGCCGACATCGGGAACGAGGTCCTCGATAAATTCACCCCGCATTTTCAATATCAGGCGCAGCACGCCGTGCGTGGAGGGGTGCTGCGGCCCCATATTTATGATAAACTCTTCCTCGGAGAGTTGTTTATTCTTTACCAGCTCGCTCATTCGGCGCTCTGCGTTTTGTCAGGCATCGGAATAAAATCCGGCCCGGTCCAGCCCCTGCGCATCGGGAATCCGTATTCCCAGCCCTCATAAAGCAGCAAAGGACGCGGCTCCGGATGATCGACAACCTTGATCCCGAAAAGTTCCATGGCCTCAAGTTCGTACCAGTCGGCCACGTGCCAGGTATCGATAACCGAATTGATCTGCGGATCGTCGGCGGACAGCTTGACCTTCAGCACCATTTCGTGTTTGTGTTTATGCGAAGCTAAAGTAAGGCATATCTCGAACCGATCATCAAAGTGCGATCCGCCAAGCTGGAATAGAAAATCAAACGCCAATTCCGCGTCGTTTTTCAAATACCGGCAAAATTCGACATATTTATCGCGGTTTATATAAACATATGGTTCGGGTTGATCGATTTCTTGAATCTGTATATGTTCGCCGTAATCCCGGGATATTTTTTGCTCAATTTCCTGCTTGGTCATTTGTTATTGCATGGGCTGATCGCCGGCGAAATCCTTTAGCTTTTGTCGCATGATTACCTCTCGCACTTTGAGCGCTCCCTGCAGGAGTGATTCAGGGCGGGGCGGACAGCCTGGAATATAAACATCAACCGGGATGACCTTATCAATTCCCTTCAGAACCGAATAGCTGTCATAATAGAAAGGACCGCCGTTGCTGGCGCAGCCACCCATCGCCAGAACGTATTTCGGGTCGGCCATCTGGTCATAAAGTGTCTTAATCCGGCGGGCCATTTTGTGCGTGACCGTGCCGCAGACCATCATCAAATCAGCCTGCCGTGGCGAGGCTCGGAAAAACATGCCCAGGCGGTCGAAATCATATCGTGATGCGCCTGTCGCCATCATTTCGATGGCGCAACAAGCCAGGCCGAATAGCAGGTACCATAAAGAGCAGGCCCGCGACCAGTTTAAAATCCCCTCCACCGAAGTTGTCACGACACCGCCACCTGGTATCTTCTCTATATATAAAGGGGCTTTTTCGATCACACCCACCGTAAGGCTCCCTTCTTCCAAGCATATGCCAAACCGATAATCAGGACCAAGAGAAATATGAACATCTCGATTAAGGCAAATAATCCAAGCTGCTTGAATGCCACCGCCCAGGGAAAAAGAAAAACCACCTCGACGTCGAAAATAACGAAGATCAGCGCGAAAATGTAAAAGCCGGCGTTATATTGAATCCAGGCGCCGCCGATCGGGGCCTCGCCGCATTCATAATTTTGTAATTTGGTTCGGGAGGGCCGCTGCGGCCTGATCAGGCCCGCGAAGAAAATCGTAAACAACACGAAAAGCACCCCGACTATCAAAAAAAGCCCCAATATGCCGTAGCCAAATCCCATCTATTCTCACCGCCAGTTTGTGATGATTTTCACTAATCAACCAAACATTTCGTTTGCAAATAAGGAATTAATGAAAAATTGTCAAGCATTTATTATAAAAAATTATATATTAATGGAAGTCGATGTTTATGATTTCGGCTCGGCAATGTTGCACTTTGTAATGAATCTAATTGTAAAATGCGATTTTCTTTCTGGATGCCGATAAGTCATCTAGAATCGCGAAGCCGAATGCTTCGGAAAGGTCGATTATGAGAATAGTCATTATGGGGGCCTCACGTGTCGCCGCCGCCCTGGTTGCTCTGCTCGAAAACGAAGGGCACAAAGTCGTCGTCATCGACATCGACCCGGATGGTTTCAACCGGCTCCCCCAAAATTATCAGGGTGAAAAGGTCCTCGGTTCAGGCACCGAACTGGATGTTTATAAAAAGATCAATCTTGGCCCTGACGATGGTTTCGTAGCGGCCACCAATTCCGAGAATGTCAATATTTCAGCCGTCCGCATGGTCAAAGACAATTTCAAATGCGCCAGAACCGCCAAGCTGCTATTCGATCCACTCAGGGCCAAGGCCTTCAACGAAGTCGAAAAAGGAATAATCTGCCCAATTCTGGATGCTGCCAGACAATGCCAAAAAATAATGATCGGCTAAAAACTGATATTGGGGGAGGGGGAAAGAGGGCCCGCAGGAGCGAGCTCTTTTTCGTTTTATTGCCTTCGTGATTTAATTATTTTAAATAATATTGCATCAGATACAGATTATCGGACTTTACAAACCCCATCTTTTCATAAAGTTTGATCGCGGCGGTGCTATCGGCAATTACGCATAAAAATAGCTGTTCGCTAATACTTTGTAGTGCCTCGGCAACCAGTTTTGTGCACCCGTAGGCAAGCCCTTGCCGTCGATAGTTGAAATGGGTCACGACATTCCCTATTTCCGCCACCCAGGGCGTGGCAAAATGCACTCCCGCTATGCTCACCAGCGAGTTATCATGATAGGCACCGAAGTATGGCCCAAAAGCCAGCGCTTTGGGCGTCCAGGCCATCGCCGGCACCAGGCTGAACAGGTCAGATATCTGAATAAGGTCGTCCACTGTCAGTCTTTCGATCCTGAATCGGGCAAGATCGATATTTAAATCAGGGATATGGTCTTGCTTCAGAACCATTCTGATTTCTTTGACCCGCGCCGTCACTCGAAAACTATCTTCAATTATCTTCGCTGTGGGTTCGTCATAAAGGCCGAATATTGGCTGCTGATTAAGATGGTCCTGTTGGCGCGCAAGTTTTTCGATTAGCCTATGGGCCTGAGCGGGATTTTGCACAAGCAGCGCAACGCTGTTAAAAGGCAAATCCATATAATAGCTGGCAACCGCTTGTACCCTGCCGGCGGCGGTTTCGACCGCCAGGCAACAATCCTGTTTTAGCTGCGTCAGGTTGGCGATAATCAGCGCATTTTTGAGTGGGTCTGAAAGCGCCAGCCGGAGAGCGGACTCATGTTCCGATTTGCCGAGAGAATAAATATCGTTTGCCGACTTCGCAAAAAGAGCCATTTGACACTCCCTGTGCCGCATCTGCCGCATCTGGGCCCAGATGGGCTGCAATTACGCCGATTCCCTTTCGGCGATCTTGGCAATTATGCCCGCAGCGCATTAAAAATAGCGCATATGATTTTCTTCTATTAATTTCGACATCGATAGCTGTCGCTTGAGCAAAATGGATAAAATCGAACGGGGCAAAATCGATTATCGCCCAGTTTATCTGCATTATTTAATGCCGCGTAGGGGCGTATTGCATACGACCCTTCTTTCTTAATAGCTGATTGGGCGAATTCAATTCGCCCCTACGCGAAACATCCCTTTGTCCGGCAGACGTCCCCGTCTGCCGGGGAATCATCTCGCCCTACTTAATCACCTTATGCTTCTTGCCGATGTTCTCGTTCCCAAACTCTGTTTGGGAACGCAGTTGGGCAAGAAACTCTGTTTCATCAAATACCATAATTTAAGCATCTCGAAATCAAAACAGAGTCTTCCGTAAAGTCCGCAGGACCTTGACGGCCGGTTCCAAATCGGGAGTTTTGGAACCAGAAAATTTTGATATTGTCATGCGTAGTAGGGGCGTATCGCATACGCCCCTACAATCCGTTTGGGGCTTTGCTCTATTTAATCACCTTATGCTTCTTTCCCGTGCCCGGCAGACGTCCCCGTCTGCCATAGATAACAAGGACAGAGTCGAGCTCTGCCCCTACATTCCGTTTCAATACGGGGGTGCCGACCTCAAACTTGTTTGGGGTCGGCTTCGCACCCCGGCATACAAACATCTACAGCCGGGCCTATCTCAGGCTATTTAATCACCTTATGCTTCTTGCCGATCTTGACGAACGCCGCGATCGCCTTATCGATATGCGCCATCTCGTGGGCTGCCGATAACTGCACGCGGATTCTCGCCTGCCCTTTGGGCACCACCGGGTACGAGAAGCCGATCACGTAGATACCTTCATCTAACATATCGCGCGCGAAATCCTGCGCCAGCTTGGCGTCGTTCGGGAATTTGCCGAACATGATCGGCACGATCGGGTGATCGCCCGGGACGATATCAAAGCCGGCCTCGGTCATTTTTTTGCGGAAATATCGCTGGTTGTTTTCGAGCTTGTCCCGAAGTTCGGTCTTTTTGGAGAGTATTTCGAATACCTTCAAAGTGGCGCCGACCACCGAGGGGGCCACGGTATTGGAAAACAGATATGGCCGCGATTTCTGCCTGAGCCATTCGATCATTTCCTTGCGGCCGGAGGTGCAGCCGCCCGACGCCCCGCCGAGCGCCTTGCCGAACGTGGTCGTGATCAGGTCGATCCGCCCCATAACGCCGCGGTATTCGTGAGTTCCCTTGCCATGCTTGCCCATGAATCCGGAGGCGTGCGAATCATCGACCATAACCAGCGCGTCATATTTTTCGCACAGGTCGCAGATCTCTTTTAACTTGGCGATATCCCCGTCCATCGAAAAGACGCCGTCGGTGCAGACCATGCGGTACTTGGCGTTCTGCGATTCTTTCAAATTCTTTTCCAGATCGGCCATATCGCCATGATTGTAACGAAGTCTTTGCGCTTTGCAGAGCCGGACGCCGTCAATAATCGAGGCGTGGTTCAGGGCGTCGGAGATGATTGCGCAGTTCTCGTCGAGGAACGGCTCGAACACACCGCCGTTGGCGTCGAAACAGGCCGCGTACAGAATAGTATCCTCGGTGCCGAGGAACTCCGCGACTTTCGCCTCCAGCCGCTTGTGGATATCCTGCGTGCCGCAGATAAAGCGCACCGAACTCATGCCGTAGCCCCACTCGTCGAGCGTCTTATGAGCGGCTTTGATAATCTCCGGATGGGAGGACAGCCCCAGGTAGTTGTTGGCGCAGAAATTCAAAACCGTCTGCCCGGTCTTGACCTTGATTTCGGCGCCCTGTTGGGTCATAATGATCCGTTCTTCCTTATAGAGGCCGCCCTCGCGGATGGCCTGCAGCTCTTTGGCCAGGTCCTGTTTGATCTTTCCGTACATTAGCTTATTCTCCTTGTCAAAATTACATGCACCTTCAGGCCGCCAAGTTACAAATTTCACAAGGCAAAAGTCAAGCGGGGAATTTGGCCTGGTGTTGTCGGGTCTCCGCACCCGACAACTATTCAGGGGTTCGGCATGCCGAACCTTCTAATAAGGCTGCATGGAAAAATATGTTGACATGGTGAAAGGTTTAGAGCCCCTTATACTTAAGGGCGAAGAAAGGGGTGAAAAGCCAACTACGTAACCCACCCCCGCAATGGCGGGGGATGGGGCACCCGGGCCGAATGGAAAAATATGTTGACAAGATGATCTATAAAAAATATACTTTATTTAGGTGCCTTAGCGATTTGGTTATGTATTTGATTATGGCGGTTACTCCCTTAAAACACAAAACTTGTTCATTTTGAGAAAATTTATTAGTATATAATAAAGTTATACGAATTAATTGGACAGACACTTTGCCAGAAGAGCCGTATTATTTTACTACTATGAAAAAATTAAAGCCGTTGCATTGCCAAGATTTTAAGCCACTCATAGAAGAGGCGATAAAGAAACTTAAAAATGGAGAAAATCGCCTCGCTGTTTCTGATTATCCACTCAAATATGCCTGCCTAAACGGGTTTAACACCCCAGATATAACCGAAAGATTGTCTTCTGACTATGGTATGCCGTCTGATAATAAGGATATTGCGGCAGACTATTTTGAAGAAATTACCATGTTAGAAAAAATGCTGTCAGACGTAGATGTTCCTACCGATCTTGCGATTTGGCAAAAAAGAACCAAAATTAAATCAGCCGAGAAAATGTATAAAGGATTAAATCGTCGTGCCTTCGCTATACAATTATGGGATTGGTATGCAATTCCATGGAGATATAAAAATAATGCTGTTCATGTTATTTGGTCCCCGCAAGATATTATGGGAACGCCAATCATACATAGTTATCCAATTAATTATTTTCTAACATATTTCTCATTCACACTTGAAAAACAGGCTGAGAATATAATTAAAGTAATGAAACGGCTCGGCCTTTGGAAAAATTTCGGGATATTTGCAATAGTAATTTTCGCTATTTTTTTACTAGTAAAGTTTATGTAACCGGTAACCCCCAGCTTGCCGGGTGCCCCACCCCGTGATTTTCGGGGTGGGTCACTTCCATATCATCGCTATTTACTTGCGTGTCGCAATTTATTGTGACCGCCCGGTGCCCCACCCAACGGATGGGTTTTCCCATTTCTATGCCTAAGCTGCACGAAGCGGGTTGATCTGAGATCAACCCCTACAATGCAGAATCCCCCCTATGGGTCGATTTAAAATCGACCCGAAATAAAAGCCGCCGGTTGCAGAGAACCGGTGGCACGCAAATATTTTAATAGGCGAGGCCGTCAAGGTCCTGTGGACTTTCCAGCCTCGCACCCCAATTTGGCCCCCTAATGGGCCCAAATGCGGCAAATGCGGCGACCCTGGAAAGGGTCGGCTATTAGCTTTTATTGAATCTCGAAAAAGCCCACAGCAAGCTGTGGGGCACCAAATTAAGATAATTACCTTGCGTGTCACAATTTATTGTGACCGCAAAATTCGCTCAAGACAGGCGCGGACGCCCGCCTTGCACAGGAAAAAGATGTGTAATCTAATTCAAATCACGTGCGCGAGGATGTAGCCGATCCCCAAAAGAAGCTGCGTCAATAGCACCGTCATGACATTCGCCCCCTGCGCCGGAATCAGCTCCTCGATCTGCTTGAAACGGAGCGCGCCAGTAATCGCCTTGATCCCGATCGGCAAGGTTAAAAGTCCCAGCAGCGTCCAGGCGGGCATGAGCTTTAACAGCACGCCGGCCAGTATCCAGACATATACCATAACCGTCAGTATCGAGTATATAACCGCCGCCTTCCGCAGGCCGAGGATGATGGGCAGGGTTTTGCGCCCGCCGAACTTGTCGGCCTCGGCGTCGGGAAATTCGTTCAAGAAAAGAAGATTGCACACCAGAATGCCGGACGGCACCGAGGCATACAGCGCCTCCCAGGTGAACACGCCGTTTAAGATCAAAAACGTGCCGAACACCGGTAGCGTCCCCAACCCCAGGCCGGCCACGATCTCCGGCAGGCCGGAGCCGAGGCGCGTGAAATAGCTGGTATATAGAAGCACGAAAATCCCGCCGATGACGAACAGCGGCAATAGCTGCATGCCACGCACGATCAGAAAATACACGCCGATCGGTACCGCCAACAGAAACGACCCCAGGCCGAGTTTCAACACCGCGGGCGCCGTAAGCTGCCCCGAACTCAAAAAACCGCTGCCGCCGGAAAACGGCGTGCGTTTGGTTTTTAAGTCGATGCCGGTTTTAAAATCGCTGTAGTCGTTTAATGTATTAACGCTGGTATGCAAAAGCAATAATCCGATAAACGCCAGGATAAAATAAAGGGTGTTGAAAGCGCCGTTATATAAAGCCATGCCCATGCCGAGTATCACCAGGATCGGCGATAGGACCAAAAACTGCGGCCGTGTTTCTAAAAAATAGGCTTTGATGCTCATATTTTTCTCCTTGTTGCCTGCCTTGCCGGTTATTGCCGGCGCTGCGCGTTGAATATTCATTCAGTTAAACCTAAAAATCAAGAATTTTTGTTTAAGTTCCCAGCCTATCATTTCTGAGCGGGGCGCTCGCCTCACTCTCCCGTTGTCATTTTCCGTCGTTAATCATATATTTAGTTCGATGAATTTGGCAGGCAAAAATAAAACAGCAGGATAAGCATTTGCCCAATCTTAAAATGACAGGCGAAAGAGTGGTCCCCGGCGATATTCGTTCGCTCGAGGAGCACGTTCAGTTGTTGCGGCATATTTTCGTCTATGAACATGTTAAAACGTTGCTGAAACCTGATGATGTGGTAATCGAGGTCGGATTCGGGGAAGGCTATGGCACGCGGCTGCTTTCGGAGGCCTGCGGAAATATAGTCGGCATGGACGTGGACAAAAAAATAGTCGCCTACGCCAACACCAGATATGGCAGCGCTAAATGCTCTTTCAAGATATATGACGGCGCGCATCTTCCCTATCCCGATAATTATTTCGACGCGGCTATTTCATTTCAGGTGATCGAGCATATCGAAGATGACGCCGCTTTCGTAGCGGAAATCCACCGGGTGCTCAAGGCCGGCGGTTATTTATACTTGACAACGCCTAACCGGGCCACGCGGCTCAAGCCGGGACAGAAACCCTGGAACCGCTTTCACAAACGCGAATATTATCCGTATGAATTAAAAGCTGTGTTAAATTGCAGTTTTCAGGAGACGGCTGTCTATGGAATAAGCGCGACTGAGGAAATCCATCATATCGAGGCAGCTCGTTTTCGGCAGGGCTTTTTATTGTCGCTGGCGTTGAAGCTGGGCTTACGCCATTTGTTGCCGAAATCGGCTGACCCGGCTCTGGCGAGGCTGCGGGGAAAACTCGGCGGTCGGAACAATAAGGCGGAATTTGAGGGAGAGAAAGATCGTTTCACGTTGGCCGATTTTCGGGTCGAAGAAAACGACGTCGAACACAGCCTGGACCTTTTTGGTATCTGCATCAAATCATAAATTGCATCGGCCTCGGGCGTCGATTGCCGCCGTCAAATTAATCGTGTGACAAAATCCCCGGTAGAAGCTATACTACCGCAAAATCGCGTTCGCTAAGCGCGACCTGTCAGGGAGATAAAAATGGCCGATCATAAAGAGCAGAAAATTAAAAACACGGACCTTTTCGAAAATTTACCGGGAAAACCGGCCTGGTACTATGCCGGTATCTATGCACTGGTCACTATAGCGCTCTTTCATTCGACCCTGCTTTCAGCGTCGCAATTGCTTTACGGCACCGACCTGTTAGCCGGCAATCTTTTTTTCCGGCACTTTCTGACCGACTGTCTGACTTCCCATTTGACATGGCCGGTCTGGCTGCAGTCCATTCACGGCGGCATGCCGTTTGTTGACGGCATGAACGGCGATATGTTCTATCTGCCCACGTTGGTTTTCTACATGCTGTTCGGCGTATTTTATGCCTGGGGCTTTACGATCGCCATGCATGTTTTCCTGGCCGGGCTTTTTATGTACCTGTTTTTGAAAGATATGGGCATCAGAGGCAAGATAGCGTTTTTGTTCGGCCTGATTTATATGCTGGCGCCGGTTTTTATTTCGCTTGTCTATGCCGGCCACAATGGCAAAATCTTCGTTATCGCGCTGACTCCTTTATTATTTTTCGCATTAAATCGGGCGATCACCCTGGGCAGGATCGCTTACTATATATTAATATCTTTGGTGATGTACCTGGTTATGACATCGCCGCACATGCAATTGGCTTATTTCCTGTTCGTCACGCTCGGCGCTTATTTTATAGTTACGGTTGTCAGGCGCTGGCGGCATGAAGGTGTCAACCCTGTAAAACCTGTCATACTCTTCGCGGCTGCGGTCGCGCTGGGGCTTATGATTTCACTCGTGCAATTTCTGACGCCTTATCAGTATTTAAAAAAATACTCAATGCGCACAATCCGTTCCGAGCAGGGCAAAGGATATGACTATTCGACGTCGTGGTCGATGCATGCCGAGGAGGTAGGGGCGTTCTTTTTCCCGGAGTTTTGCGGCGATGATCTCCAGGGGGAGAATCAATCTTATTGGGGTCGCAACTACTTCAAGCTCAATTCGGAACATTTCAGTTTGCTCGCCATTCTGCTGTCGATTTTCGCAGTTGGTCTCTGGCGCGGACCGGGCCGATGGTTTTTCCTGTCCACAGCTATCGTGACTTTGGTGTTTTCGCTGGGGGCTGATACTCCATTTTTTCATCTGTTTTATCGTTTGCCCGGCATAAATAGCTTCCGAGCTCCGAGCCTTATCTCGTTTATCACCGCTTTTTCGGTAATCACCCTGGGCGCCATGGGGCTTGAGGCATTCATGCAGGGTGCGAAAGATAGTAAAAAATTAAAAAAGACCTGGAAAGTCTACACATACGTGACAATCGGATTCGCGGCGGTGATGGCGCTGATAATCGTTCTCCAGATGGGATTTTTCAAAATCTGGTTGGCTTTGCTCGGCTATGCTCCCGATGCCGACAAGATGACGGTCTTGCAGCAGAGCCTTGACCGCATCACTTTCGGAGCGATAGTCGCCCTGATAATAGCCGGCCTTTTATTTTTTATGCTTAAATACTACATCGATAAAAAAATCAAATCCGGACTGATCGTGGCGACTCTGGCGGTTTTAACTGTTCTATATATGTGGCACTTCAACTCCCGCTACATCACGACGATCGATTATCAGCCTTATTACGGCAAATCCGGTATAGTTGATTTCTTCAGAGATAAGCAGCAAAACGAGCGGTTCAGAGTCTTCGTGCTGCCTCAAACTTTGCGCGACTACTACCTATCATTCTATGGCATCGAAGAGCTTTCGTTAACGATGCTGCACGGCAATCATTTAGCCTCATTCGAAAAGTTGGCCGGCCGGAGCGGCGGCGGGACTACAGGACTTCTTGTTCAGCCCGTTCAGGATCTCCTCGGCGCAAAGTATCTGGTGAGTGGGGCGCCGCTGCCGC
>Ga0299912_10003902_pt1 | contig 12180 bp, 14 predicted proteins | sample RVTome_2_FD_207667 | JGI IMG/M metagenome (GOLD analysis project Ga0299912, IMG submission 207667) | Soil microbial communities from uranium-contaminated site in the Upper Colorado River Basin, Wyoming, United States - RVT95D214 (version 2) ... | reverse complement strand
TAGCAGCCGGCGAAAAAGCTCCTATGACCAGAAACGGAACAACCGTGAAGACAAACAAAAGCCGAAGATGTAAAACGTAAAGCAGAGAACTGAATTCTGTATTCTGTCTCTTGTATTCTGTATTCCATTGTCTGTATTCTGTACTTGGACTCATATTCTTTTACCTTTCAATTATGATTAGCCCGCCCGATGCCCACAGAGGCGAGCGATATAGCAGGACTGGTTCGTAAACCACCCTTTCTGTATAAACAGAATCTTGAACCGGCAGTAATATACAACAAAAGTAGATATCTGTCAAACACCAAGTCAGACGTTCAGTAGCAAGGATGGGATTCCCAGCGGGCCGCTTTGTGGACTTGCTCCGTAAGAACATGATCGTGCATTAAGATAGGCAGGATTTCATCGGATTTTCGACCAAAAACGATGGTAGTTGAAAACTAAAATCGGAAAATTGAAAAAAAATTTTATTCCATACCAGATATGGACTTGCATCAAAAATACTGTCTACATTTTTGTAGATTTTCGCATCAAACGCGCAGGTAGCTCCAATTATGGGAGGCGATGTTAATCGCCTGGCGAAGCCGACGGCAGGCCGAAGCAAACCACGGCCGGCTCGGCATGACAATTGGATACGGGAGAGCAAAGCATGGGATTTGAACTTGATATATTTGAAGATAAGTCACTTCAAGACGATTACCTCGAGTGGCTCGTCGATACGCAGTCGGTCGATATCCAGAAACATTTCGGTCGGCTGTGGGATTACTACACCAATCCGAAAGTCGAGACGACCGGCTCTGGTGCGGCCGACAGGAAGGTAAACGAATCCGGGCGGTGCTACGTGCAGGCACAGGAATACGGTCTGCCGGCAAGAATCACCGGACTTATGCACACCGGCCGGGCGGGAATCTTCGGAGCAAGACCCGTCAACCAGGTGCAGCGAAAAGAGGTCGTCATCGAGAACGACATCGCATGGCGAGTCAACGCGGCGGTCGATTTCCTGTTCGGCAAGCCCATCACGTTCGTTTCCAAATCGCCGGATGAGCCAAAAAGTGCAGAAATTGAAAGCATCTTAAAGGCATTGTTCGCGGCTAACGGCGATATCGGATTTTTCCAGGACATGGCAGTGCTCGGAAGTGTCTACGGCTTTGTCGATTGTTTCGTCAGGCCTGGCGATAAAATCATCGAACGCGTCACTTCCTACTCATCACAAACCCTCTCTGCGGACCGACGCTATGCGGGGTCCCTCGATGATGTGCTGCAGTTCGCGCAGACAATCGACCTCGAACTGATCGAGGCGCCGAGAGCACTGCCTGTCCTGGAAGAAAACGATTACAAAAAAATCCGTTATTATATCCAGCATTTCGGGCAGAAGAAAAACGCTCTAAGCAGAAAGAATTCGTTTCTTGCAAGACTTCTCTCGGGCGGCACACAGACCGGGGACAATCGCAGGGTGGTAGCCGTCACGGAAATCACCTCGGCCGACGCCTGGCAGCGTTACGAGGACAAGCAGCTCGTCGCTGAGTGCCGGCTACCGTGGGGCTTTCTGCCGGTCGTGCATATCCAGAACATCGCTCAGCCGTACTACTACGAGGGACTAAGCGACGTCGAAACATTGATCCCGCTGCAGGATGAACTGAACACCCGGCTGAGCGACCGGGCCAGCAGAATCACGTTCCAGTCGTTCAAGATGTATCTGGGCAAAGGGATCGAGGGCTTCGAGGACAAACCCGTATCGCCCGGCAGAATGTGGTATACAGATAATCCGGAGGCTTCGATTGAGGAGTTCGGCGGGGATACCGAAACACCCAGTGAGGCTTCGCACATCGCCGAGATCAGAGAGGCGATGGACAAGGTTAGTGCCGTCACGCCGATCGTGGCCGGCGTGCTGAAGAATAAGCTCGGCAACCTGACCAGCGCGGTGGCTCTTCGTCTGACATTGATGGGAATGCTCTCGAAGAACGACCGCAAGCGATTTACCTACAGTGAAGGCTTAAAAAAAATCTGCCGGATGGTTCTGGAAATACTCGATACCGCTAACATCTATAAAACCGACCAGAAGGAACGGGATGTCGAGATTATTTTTCCCAGCCCATTACCGGAGAACACCATGGAGAAATTACAAGAGGCCCAGATCAAGAAAGAGCTGGGCGTACCGGCTGAGCAGGTGCTCAGAGAATTAGGATATGAGAATTCGTAGAAAAGAAAGGGAGAGGTTATGAGTCCGATTGAGACGCAGGATATTTTGTCAGAAGACACAACGCCGGCAGGTGACAACGACAATGCGAGACTTGTCCCGGTGGCCGAATCCATCCGCTACCGCAAACGGGCACAGAGTGCCGAGAAGAAAATCGAAGCTTTGATCGAGCAGTTAGCCCAGGCAAAAGCACAAACGGCGGAGTTATCCGGGCAGTTGATTGACATTCAGACTGAACAGAAGCTGATGAGGCAGTTAGCCGCCTCCGGTGCCGTCGATCTGGAAACGGCAGTGCTGATTGCCAGGGCAAGAATGCAGGACAAAGACGATGCGGATGTAACCGGTGTAATCGAGCAGTTGAAGAAGGAAAAGCAATTTCTGTTCACCGCCGGCAGTTCCGGCCCGGCACCAGCAAAAACCGCCGGGGCAAGGGACCGGGTGACAAACAGCCAGACACTGCTCGAAAGAGCAGCGAAAAAAGCAGCCACCACCGGTAGCCGAACGGACTTGCACGAGTATCTGAAACTGCGAAGAAACTATTTGTAGCAAGTTAAAAGGATCAAGCAATATCTAATCCCCGGTTTCACCGGGGGATCATAAAGGGAGAAAAACAAATGGCATTTACAGGAAAAGCAACATATTCGGCCGGAACGACTCTTCCGGAACTGGCAGAGGATGTCTCGGACCTGGTCGGCATAGTCTCACCTTATGAGACGCCTTTACTGAACGCCCTTGGCGACCCGATGCGCGAGGCAACCAGCACGCATCACGAATGGCTCGAAGACGATCTGCTTCCCAACAAGGACGCCGTCAATGACAGCACGTTCACCGATCCGAGCACCGACACCGACTTTATCGTCGATAACGGCAGCCGGTTCCGCGTCGGCGATCAGATTCAGGTCGAAGGCAGCAAGGAATTGATGCTGGTAACCGGTATCAGCACAAACACGCTTACGATAGTACGCGGCTACGCCGGCACCACTGCCGAAAACCTCGCCGACAACCAGGTGATAAACATTCTCGGCAATGCCGCTCTCGAAGGCGCCGACAAGCCCGCCGCGAGGTTCACCAACCGCAGCCGGTGCGGCAACTACACGCAGATATTCACCGCCGCGGTCGAAGTAAGCGGCACGGACCTGGCCGCCAGCCAGTTGGGTCTTGCCGACGAACTTGACAACCAAAAGCAGTCACGTCTGCGGGAGCTGGTTCGCGACCTGGAAAACACCGTCCTCAACGGAGGCCAGCCCGCGAGCAATCCGGAAGGCAGCGGCTCGGTCAGACGCTCGATGAAAGGCATTATTCAGCACCTCTCTACGAACATCTTCCACACTGGCGACAGCGGCTTTCCAAGCGGCACCGCCCTCGACGAGGCGATGATTAATTACGTACTCAGGAAGATCTGGGAAAACAGCAGCGGCAACGTGGACCTGATTATCGTCGGCGGTTTCCAGAAGCGAAAGATCAACGCGTTTTGTTCCGACAGCCGGGCGTACGGAGCCAACGACACAATCTTCACTGATATGATAGGCATCTACGAAAGCGACTTCGGCATCTGCAAAATTGTCACCACACGCTGGATGCCGCAGGATGCGGCACTGCTGCTGGACTCATCGCGCATCAACGTGCTGCCTTTGGCAGGCCGGAGCTTTCACTTCAAGCCCCTGGCCAGCAGCGGTGACTATGAGTGCGGGCAGCTTATCGGCGAATATACCGTGGAGCTCAAAAACGAAGCGGCACACGGTTTGATTCGCGATCTGAGCACCAGCTAAGCATTTACCCGATATATCGGGGGGACATACAAAGATGGGAATCCCGCACTATATGCGGGATTCCATTCTCGCAGGGAGACAAAAGAAATGGTTACTTTTTCGAACGATGCCGACATTTTGAAATACGAACCGATCCTGTTTGGCGAATTGCACCTGCCGTGGCAGGTATTGGCGGCGGGTACCGGGGCGAGTCTTAGCGGCACGACATTGACAGCAGGCGGTGCCGATTTCATCGCCGCTCAGGTCCAGGCAGGCGGTGTCATCTACCTGCAATCAGCGGACGGTCCACTGGATGGAGCGTACGAGATCGTCTCGGTGGACTCTACGACACAGCTAAGCATATCGGTAGTCAGAGCCGATTCGACAGAAACCGCCGTACCACCGCCGGCTGCAACGAACATATCCTATCGCATAAGCACGTTCGGACCACAGGCCGCCGAGGTCGGTTTTCAGTTGACCGAATATTTCGGCATCAGACCGGGCAACCCGGCAAGTGACATCGACGGCGATGATATTCTGGATACGAACGTGCTGAGGCTGGCATCTGTTTTCGCGGTGATCTCGGTCGTGTACGCGATGCTGGCAGGCAAAACCAAGGACCAGAACTACTGGAACAAGAGCCTGTACTACCAGAAGCTCTTCACCAAAGCAAGGGGGCGGTGCCGGCTTAGTATCGATGTCGGCACAGATGGAATCGCCGATGTCACCAAGATCGGAGCGGCCGGAAGATTAGTGCGGGATTAATTTACAAAGAGAATACAGATGAAAGTCACATTAGATGCACAGATGTTGTTTGACGAGCAGGAGCTGGAGATTAGCGCCGGTAGCTTCAGCCGGGATTCGATCGAAAGGACCGTACCCGGATTGGACGGCGTGCTAAGTATCGACCTCGGACGACGCAGCAGGAAGATAACACAAACCGGTACGCTGCGGGCAAAAAGCCGGGCACAACTTGACGAGAGAATCAGCAGGATAGCGGTATTTATGGACGGCGACACACACACTCTGACAACCGGCAGCGGCCGGGATTTCGCAAATCTCCGCATGGATTCGTTCAAGACAGGTATAGAAAACGCCAGCGGCACCGGCATCGTCACCGATTACGAAATCGTTTACACACAATTGATTTAGCAACACACACCATATTTAGCCCCCATTTTTAACTGGAGGCTACGGAATAGGACGCAGAAGGAATGTCACTTAACAGCAACGGGATAGATTCGGTCAGAGCATTTGACTTACCCGCCGGCATTTGGCCGAACGGTCAGTACGTCAATGAGCCTCGCGTCGCATTGGTCAAATGGCGATCGATCTGGAGCGACAAGTTCCACCAGGTATATGTGAACGGCCGATACGCAGGGACAACGCTCGACAGCGGACAAAGACAGTTAATCATCCAGGTCCCAACATCTCCGGAGAGTCCTGTTCGAATCGAGGTCTTTGCCGTCGAGGCAGAATACGCCGATACGGATTTCAGCAGCGAGCTTGCCGGACCGCTGGTTGATAACGGACGGGTCACAATCACGCTGTTACGGAGCCAGAATTTACCGATGGGCACTTCTGCGGATATCTATTATGACAACGGTACAGGCCAAATCGATTACGACAAACCAATGACCGATACACCGATCCGAATCTGGCCGGCCTGGCAGGATAAAGCCGGATTGGGCATGAGCCGATTCGGCCTTGGTGATTTCGGATGGGATTCGGCCGCAACGGTCGGCCTCGGCAAGGGCAGCTTCGGCTACGGTCAGTTTGGTCTCGACGCAGATACGATCGAGTGGACGAGTCCGCCTTTGCCGAGCGGAACTTACAAATTCGCCGTAAAGGTCATGGACGCGTCTGGCAGGCAAAGCAACAGCAGCGAAGCCGGGCCGATCACAGTGACACCGTCGGCAAGACCTGCTGAGGGACTGAGTATTTCTTCGTTCGATAAGCAGACGAATCAATTGGTGCTCAATATAGAGAACTACTCGTGATTTTCAAAGGGTAAATATTAACGGACAAGGGGAATATTATGGCTGAAGTTTATCCATCCGACAATGAGCTGCTCAATATGCAGTCCGACAGCGAGACCGGTGTCGAGTACATCCCGACCGGGACGGCACCGTATTACCTTCATTTTAGAAAGCTGCTGTACCGGCTGCTGCTGGCGGCCCGACGTGCGAACGACCTGAGAGTCTACGACAAAGGCGGCCTTGAGGTGGGAGTCAAATCAGGAAAGTTCTGGCTCGGCACCGGATTAATCAACTATGCAGGCTCATCGGGCAATACACTGGCCGACGATAAAGTGAACATTTATATCTATCTGAACTCGTCCGGCACACTCGTTACTAATGAATACAACAGCTTCCCCGATATGGCAACCACCCCGCACATCCGCCTGGCCCAGGTTTGCACTTCAGGCGGTGACATCGATTCGATAACCGACTGCCGTACCGGGCATAACATTGTATTGCCTTATGGAGCCGGCGGGATAAAGAAAACCATCGAAGCCCATACCGCAAACGACACATTGACCGCGGCCGAATCAGGCAGCGTTCACACAAACCTTGGCGCCTCTGCAACGGTTACCCTGACCCTGCCCGCCTCGGCATCTGTGGGAACGGTGTTCAGTTTCGCCGTACAGGCGGCCCAGCAGTTGCGCATCGACCCGGGCACGGCGGCAATCCGTGACGACTCCGGCCAGACGGCGGACAAATACAAATCAGCCGGCACAATCGGGGCATCACTAACAATTATCGCTGAATCTGCCGGCAACTGGGCCACCATCGCCAAGAACGGAACCTGGACTGAGGAAACATAAAAAGCATCCGCGCGGGAGGAGTCAGATATGGCAAACGAAATTTATGTAAACTACGCATCAGGCAATACGCTTTATGCCGTTGTTCGTAACGGTGCCGGTAACGTCTGGTACATCGCAGGCCAGGTATTCGAGGTCTGGGGGACTGGCGGCCGGAGCGCGGACAATTATGACATCAGCCTAACGGACAAGAGCGGCAGCCTGTACGTCGGCAGCTTTGACACGAATATACAGGCCGGCAGATATTTCATTCAGATCTTTTTGCAGGCCGGGGCTAATCCTGCCGACAGTGACACGTTCATAGCCGGCGAAGAAATCATATGGTCGGGGACAGGCGCGGTTACTGCCGTGAAGCTGCTGGCCAACAAGGCCGTGCAGAGCAAACCCAGCGGCCAAATCAAATACTACGACGATGATGGGCAAACGGTGTTGTTGACGCATACGCCGACAGACGCTGCCGAAGCAATCACAAGAACACCAGGTTAAGAACACTTGAGAACTCAGGAGACTTGATATGGGCGGCTTTTCAGATTATTGGAAAAACAAGATTCTGGATCACATTTTTGGCAAAGGCAGCTATACGCCGCCGACAATCTATGTAGGACTCTCGACCGCAGATCCGACCGATGACGGTTCAGGATTGGCCGAGCCGAGCGGCAACTCCTACGCACGGGTGCAAACATCAGCTTCCGACTGGAACACCGCATCGAAAGGTTATATGGACAATGCCGGCGACATTACCTTCGACCAGGCAACCGGGAGCTGGGGAACGATAACTCACTTCGCTTTGTTCGACGCAGCAACGGCAGGCAACATGCTGGCTCACGGCACATTGAGTCAGTCCAAAGCGATCGGAGAATCGGATACAGCCAGATTCGAAGCAGGTGACCTGGATATAAGCTTAGATTAACCAGTACTAATTGCAGGAGTTAAGAATGGCAACGATAAACAGAAATTGGGCCTCGCAGTCTCAGATCATCGGGACGGGCGACGGCTATGTCACGCTGTCCGGTACGACCGAGTCATATTCGTCCGACGTCGATATGGAGACAAACGGCTATGAAGGCGCTCACGTCACCGTGGAGATCGACTACGATGCGACACCGACAGATGAAGCCAAGATCAAATTGTACGGATCGCTGGACGGCTCAAATTACGATGACACACCGATCTGGGAAATGCAGGGCGATAAAAGTGTCGATCCGCAGCAGTTGAGTTTCGTCGTTCGAGACCTGGCTCATTTCAGGATCGGCGCCCAGCAGACCGGCTCGACCAACAGTCACAATATCAGAGCGTACGTTCAATGCTGGAACTATCAGTCAACCTAAGGAGACAAACATGGCCAATATACACATAGGAAAGATCAGCAGGACCGAATCCGGTAAGGGCAAGGTCGAGCTGTTCTATCACATTCCCATCGATATGCCGGTCGGCGGGATTGTGCCGACGCCGGAAAGTACGATCGCAGCACAACTTCAGCAGGCCGAGATTGACACCCTGGCTGCCGGCTCATTGGTGGAAGTATCACGAAACATCGTGGTGCTCGACGGCCAGACGCAGGCGGAAATTGCCGATGCGATTCGAGCCGACTGGCAAAACGCCAAGACAGACTACAACAATAAATATAACTTTACCTACAAGTTTTATGGAGCGACATTAGATGCCACTGCTTAAGCCATTCAGGGCGTTACAAATAAACTGGAGCCATTCACTTGCCAGGGAATTAACCGGTTGCTGGCTGCTGAATGAAGCGACCGGCGAAATGGTCGCGGATTATGGTCCCCGCCGCAATAACGGCAGTTTCCATTACAGTTCAGCCCCACCTGTCTGGAAACCGGGCAAATACGGCTCCTGCATCGAATTCGGCACCGAGCGGTGTATCGATTGCGGAACTGGTAAATTCGGATGGGACATCACCAACGAAGTAAGTGTCGTAGCATCAGTCAATCAAAGTGCAAGCCAGACAAACAGCATCTTTTGCCGCAGCGTTTTTGCAAGACCCTGCAAACTTACAAGTTACAGCAGTGGAAGGTTCAAATGGCTGGCCTATACCGATGGAACGAATTGCATCATCGACTCAACATCTACCCATGCAACAGACGGCAGTGAATGCGTGCACGTTGCAGGCACCTGGCGTGCAGGTGACGGCAGGCTTTATGTCAACGGCGTACAGGAAGCCGGCGAATCCTCAAGCTCCGGCAGCCTGAGCTTCATCAACGATTCGCAACCCGTGGGTATCGGCGGAACGTATGAAGCCGGCAATTATTACTACTGCTGGATCGGCAGGATTGATTATGTCTTTGTCTACAATCGTGCCCTAAGCGCCGAAGAAATCAGATGGCTCTATCGAGAGCCGTTTGCAATGTTCGCAAAGCCGATCAGCCCGGCGTCAATTCACGTCACCACAGCGACTATTTCCTTCGCCGGATCTATCAGTGCGACTTCAACTGGATCCGCGGCTTTGACCTCAACAGGCAGCGTACCGCATGTCGAGCTGAATTGGCTCAGAGACGCCCTTTTCAATGGAATGACCGCCAATGCTTTGAAGCTGGGAACGACCTTAACTCTGGGCCGGTTCTGGGTTCGCGTTGCCGGCTGCTCGGCGCTCTACCGCGGGCAAAGCACCGAACAAATAGATTTTGAGGCTTTGCTGACAGTAGCTGAGGCAGATGCCGGTGAGATTTCACCACCCGCTTATCTGCCGCACGAAAGCAGCTCTACATATTTTTATGTGGTCCGGCGATACAATCACTGCGGCTATCAGGAACACACATTGGCTGCTGCGGCAAAGGTATCACTCGATGTGGACGGTGAGCTACAAGAACCACAACCGAATAAGATTTTCGCTGCCAGGGCCGAGCAAGTGGACACCGATAAGGTTCGATTGACCTGGTTCTATTGCCCGCTCGAACCAGAGTCGCAGCCGTCATGTTTTAATGTCTACTACGACAGCCGGACCGGACAAATCGACTATGAAAATGCTCTGGCTGTGATTAGCTACCAGGGCCAAAAGTTCTATCGCTACGAAAGTGACCCGCTCGAACCAGGCAAATACCTGTTCGCCATCAAGGCAGAAGATGACGCTGGTATTGAGAAGAACTCGTTAGCCCACCTGACCATCGAACTTGACGGTACAGGTCCAGATGCGGTAACTATCCTGCAGGCAGAGACGGTTTAACATATTGACTGAGAAACGAGAGGCATGCCATGTCTAACAGAATTGACTTTTTCCAGTCGGAACAGAGGCAACTGTCACTTCCGGCAGCTTCTGTCTCGATTCTGGTCAACGGAATATTGTGCCCCGACCTGGATCTGGTAGAGATAGTGCGCAGCGGCTGGCCGGAGTTCGGCTGGGCGAAATTATCCTACAATCCGGCAGCAAACATCAGTGCCGATGTAAAAGCCACCGAAAATGTTGAAAATGAATTTGCCGCAGGAAAGACCATCTGCATCCATCAATATTATAATGCCGACTTGTGCGGCTCAACAGCCTTTGGCCTGCCGATCTTCAACGGGCAGATAGAAAGCATCGAGACACGAAAAACACCTGACGGCGAAAAGGTCGAGATTGTCGCCAGAGACTTCAGCATGAATCTGAAGCGGCTCTCGGTCTATGGCCAGCGTCTGGCAAAAACAGGCGGCTCCAGCATATTCCTGGCCGGTCTTGAGACAATCTTCAATCCCGACGGCAAAGGCAATGCCGATCCAACGCTGATCGAGGTTGAAGGTAAAAGATACACAGCCTTTTGCGGCGAACCCTCACAAGGCAGGTTCTGGACCTGTGCGGAAGTGATTGATTATCTGCTCTGCAAATACGTGCCGGCAGGGCAACTAAAAACGCCGAGCTTCAGTCGGCTGCAAGCCTTAACGGAGAATCAAATCGTTCGCGACCTCGATGTCACGGAACTCAATCTTGCCGAGGCTCTGCATCGCTGCTGTGAGCGGATCGGTTTAAAGTTTAAATTCATGCCGAGGCTTGCTGCCACGGAACAGGGTCAGGCAATCGTGTTCTACAGGGTCGGCTCCGGCAGAGTCGTCGAGCTGAATTGCCAGCCGGCCGGTCAGCAGCTCAGCATCTCGAAGAGCAATGTAGCACAGATGCACAGCAGGAAAAAGTTCTGGCCCGTCACGCACAAATACATCGGCCAGGGCGACTTCAAAATCTATGAAGCGACATTCGAGCTAATCAAGGCTTGGGATTCGAGTCTTGAAGGCAACGACTATAACAAACTCTCGTCTACAACGAATCCCGAATTCTATCAGGTCAAAGATGTCTACCGCAAATGGTGCTTGAATGAAGCGGGCCAATACAGTGGCGCTCCGTACAATCAGGGAGATGTGTTTGATTTCTCAAAAATCTTTCAGAGCAACAACTTCGTCTCACACCGCAGACGCTTCCATCCCACCCTGACAACCGACAAGCTGGGACGAACGCTGGGCTACTATCTCCAGGTTTCATACGACAACGGCCAGAACTGGTGGCAGTACCTTTACGCGTTCAATATCCTGCTGGATGAGTGCGGCGTGTGGCTCAGCAGCGTCCAGCTCGACATCGAAACATGGATCGCGGCTCTGCGAGGATTCCTGAGATTCAGAATCACCGCCTCGGTCGTCAGCGACGAGCGGCTGACCGCAGCAGTCGCCGACGGTCCGGTTAATTCAACCACCCCCGTCGTCGAGCATATCATAACGCTGCCCCGGCAATTCAATTATCGCAAAGTCTCGGACCAGAGCATTTTCTCAGGAGCGACGGATGAAACACTCGGCGTCCCGGACGAAATCGATGGTTCAGATGCTCTGTATGAATTTGTCCGCCATACGGCAGCGACCTCGTCCGAGGTCATCGAAACCTTCGATATCCAGACGCCGAGTCTAATACTCGATTACCAGGTTGGTGACATCGTGAGCACAAGCCCCGACAGCCGGGACCTTTTGGCTCGTCGCAGCGACAACCGCAGTACAAGCCGGATTGTAAGAGTGCAGATGGATTTTGAAAAGCAGTGCACAAACTTGAAAATCGTTCGACAAAGGAGCTGACGTATATGAGCAACGCGGCAAACATTGTCAATCGTCAACAGGTGCTGGATCGTCTGAGCCGGGCAGGTTCGCAAGGAACAGGCGAGATTGCCGTCGTTACTTCGCCCGGAGCACGAACCGCGGCATGGGCCGTGAAGGTCAAAAGCAACTCGTCCTACAATGTCTATAACGTCGTAGCTGTGGTGATAAACGATGCCGGGTCAGTGCCGACCGAGATCGGCCAGCAGATGCAGGCGGTAAACCTGGCAGAATCGTTCACCCAAACCGGAACACTGCCGGCAGGAACATACGCCGTGATGGCCAGAGTCGGCGGCAAGAACGTGTTCCATGTAAAACCGTAATCCCAATCGTAAGGTACATGCTATCGAGACCGGGGT
>Ga0299912_10003901_pt1 | contig 12186 bp, 5 predicted proteins | sample RVTome_2_FD_207667 | JGI IMG/M metagenome (GOLD analysis project Ga0299912, IMG submission 207667) | Soil microbial communities from uranium-contaminated site in the Upper Colorado River Basin, Wyoming, United States - RVT95D214 (version 2) ... | reverse complement strand
GCCTCCTCGTCTGCCAGGCTGCTTTGTCGGGCCTTTAATTCTTCGGTGAGCAAGGCGGCCTTGGCCAGGTCTTTCTTGATCTTGTCGACGGTCTCGGCCCGATCGGCAAGCGAACCGATCTTCTTTTCGAGGTTATTGGCCAGTTCGTGATAGGAATCCAGTCCGGTTTTGATTTTTTGCATTTCAGTCAGGGTTAATGACAGCGTACTCATCTCGCCATGCAGTTTTTCGAAGCCTTTTTCGTAGGTCTCGAATTTGGCCTGCAGTTCATCGAAGGCGACAATTCTTTTTTCCTGGAGCGCCATTTTTTCGGATAGCGAAGCCAGCTCCATCTGCTTTTCCTTCAGCGCGTTGCCGAGGCTGATTAACCGGTCCGAATCCAGCTCCAGGGAATTAAAGCGTTCGGCGAGGCTGCTCTGTCCGGCCGTCAGCGATTCGATAGACTCCTTAATAAAGCCAAGTTGCTTGAGATGCTTTTCGGACTGTGCCCGTGACCTGGAATTGACATCATTGAGTTCATTGAATCGCTGTTCAGCCAGGTTCATATATTCAGTCAGGGCTTTCGATTTATCATCGGCCAGGCTGCGCAGATCGGCGAGTTGACTGAATAGATCCATGATCTCACCGGCATCCAGGCGCAGGTTCTCCTGCGATTTCTGCAGATTTTCGCATTCGGTTTTCAGGGCGGCCGAGCCCTGCTGCCATTCGGCCATCTGGAGAGAAATGGCGCCGAACTTTTCCGTAATACCGTTGATTTCACTTTCAGCTTTTTGGATCCTCTCGGCAAGCATCGAAGCCTGTTTGGCGCTCGTTTCGAGAGTCGTGATTTTGTATTCGATATTTTCCAGGCCCGACCTGAAATTTATTATTTCGGTCGCCTTCTGATGGATCTCCGTGGCCGTGTGTTCGATTTTCCTGAACGCCTCGCTGTTTTGCTCCATCAGTTCCTTGAGGTTCATGACGATCTGTTCGCGCTGGACCACCGCCTTATAGGTCTTGTCGAGATGTCGATACATCTTTTCGACTTCCGCCAGTTTCGCCATGATTTCCGGCACCCTGGCCCAGTTGGCGTTAACCGATTCCAGGTTGGTCCTGACACCCGCTATGGAATTTTTAATTAACTCCAGCTCTTTTTTCTGATCCGCGGATTTCCTGTCCACCTCAATTTGAAATTGTTCGACGCGCGATTTTATTTCGGCGGCCTGCTCCGATTGGTCCTTGATCTCCGTGGCAGTGGCCATCGTCTCCATCAGTTTATTTTCCAGCACGAGCGATTTTTTGCGAATAGCTTCAATCTGGTCAATTACCCTGGCGACGTCCGGAGCCCGGTTGAAGAATTTTTCGGCATTCTGCATCAATTCGGCCATCTGCCGCATAATGGTCCTTGATTCGTTCTGCGATTCTTCCGACCGTTTGATGAAAAGGCTTACCTGCTCGCTTGACTTGTTTAGCTTGATATGCTCTTCCCGGGCCTGCTCAATCTGCTTTTGCAACTGCTTTGACAACTCATCGACGATACTGAGATCTTTCTGCTGGGCCCGCAGTTCCTTGGCATAATCGCCCAGTTTCACGTATTCAATCAGTAACTGGTCGATTTTGGCGCCGAAATTGTTGATCTGCTCAAAGCGGCTTTCAATCCGTTTCAGGACGCCGTCGAATTCGGCCGTCCGCATCTCCATCTGCCGGATTTTCTCCACGTCCTGTTCCAGCTCCGAGAGTTTCGATTTGATTTCCCAGAACAGGCCGTTGGCGCGGCCCGATTCGATATGAGCGTTTTTCAGCAGCTCTTTTTGTTTTTTCAGGGATTTGGTCTTGTTCTCAACGTATTCGGCCAATTCATGAAGGCGGTCGATTTTCTGCTTGGTCGTTTCGAAAATGCCGCTGGCCTGTTCCAGCTTCTCCGACATCTTTTCCGTGGCGGCCATCCAGGTGGTTATCCGAGCCGATTCACGGGCTACGTTTTCGGTGGTTTTTTTGAACTCTTCGCTCTGGTCGGTCAGATGTTTAAGATTCAGTTCGGCCTTTTCGAAGCGTTCGGCAAAACCGGCATATTTTTCCAAAAGTTGCGTCTGCTGGCGGCTGATTGATTCGATATCCGGCAAAAAGCCGGTCTTCAATTGAGCGATTTTGTCGTTGATTTCATCAAGGTCGTTAATCGGCTTCTCAAATGACTTCAACTTCGTTTCGGCTTCCGCGAGCTGGCTTTTGAGTTTGCTGAACTCACCGGCTAACCCGGCCGTTTCGCTGCGTATTTCCTTCAGATATTCCGCGTCCTTCCGGATTGCCTTGACTTCGTTGTCGAGCTTGTTCAGGCTGGCCTCGAAATCGGTCAGCTTAGTGGCCGATTCTTCGAACGTGGAAGCTGTCTGCTTGATCTGGTTGACCCGGTCGGTGACGTTGCCGACCAGAAGATGCAGGCGGGATTTCTCTTTCTGGGCAGTTTCCACCATCGATTCCAGGCGATTGGCGGTCTCCTCAAGCGTCGTGATGGCCTCGCCTATTTCCTCCGGACCCCTGATTTTTTTGAACTTAAACATAAACCGCTCCTTAAATTATCCAAATGCCGGTTGTTAGCTGAAACGACCTCAATAATCATATCGGTAGCTTCAGGCCAAACTAAATAAATTTATTGGCTTAGAATCAGACGGCGCAGGCTCGGCGCCTCCGCGAGCCCAAATTGCGGCTGCCCTGCCATAAGCAGTATCTCCAAAAAATCGCCCTAAATTGTTAATTCACGGGCTTTATAAAAGGGCATCTATGGCATTTGCTGGCGGGATTATGTTCAGATCAAATTTCGCGGAAATTTCGAAACGAGGGAGAGATAATGTCGAAAAAGCTAATTATTTGTATCAATGCACTGATGATTATGGGAAGTGCGGCGTCTGCCCAAAATCCTGCTTTTATTGCCGGCTACACCTGGTACGAATGCCAGGCTGGCGGTTCATCCGGCAATCGCATTGCCATATGCGACGATCGTTCGCTATATGTCACCTGGACCTGGCTTCCCACATGGCCCTATCCTCAGGCCCCAAGGCATGTATACTTTAACTGGCGCAGCCCCAACGGTGAATGGTCATTTGGCCACGAAGGTGCTCCGGTCAGTTTAACCCCCGGGGCCGGCTATTCCAATCTGGATTTAATTTATGGCAACCGTGCCGCCATAGCTTACCATTCAGCCGGCGGCAGCAATCCAACCTATATTACTCTCTCGGTTGATATCGATCCACCCGGCATAGGCTTCTTTGATCACTACGATCCCCCCGATGAAATCTTTCCGCAAAATCCTGACAACCCGGGAAGAATGTTCTGGCCCTATATTACAGTGGATCGAAATGACATAATCCATCTGGTGATGACAGAAAATACTTCTATGCATTTCCGGAGGACAGGCTATACCCGTTCGACCGACGGCGGCTCGACCTGGATCGACCCTCAGGTCGTCGATACCGTCATGCTTATAAGCAGCGTGATTGACGCCTCCCCCGTCTCCGAACGGGTTGTGATAGCTTATGCGCGATCTCAGGATACGACCACGCAGGTGGAAAACGATATTTACTACGTCCTTTCGAATAACGGCCTGGATTGGAACTTCCAGAACGGTCGCGTCAATATCACCAATTACGGCGATGACCCTGACTCGTTATGGGCCGGCTGCGATATCGATGTCATTTTCGATTACGATGATTATTTCCATATTGTCTGGACGGAATCTTATGTCACTTCCAACGGCGGCAGTCTTTTCCATACCGATATAAAACATTACAGCGAGGAGACGGAGGAAATAAGTACCGCCGTTTATTCTCACGTCGAGTCCACATGGTATGATATATGCGACACCTGGAATAAGCCTGTTTGCAAAATGAATCTCGGCGTTTACCAGGGGCCGCCGGAAGCGATTTTCCTCACTTATACGCGGTTTGACACCACCGATATCTCATCAGGCGGTTACGGCAACGGTGAAATCTACATGACTTATTCCGACAACGGCGGCTCGGACTGGACCGACCCGATTAACCTGACCAATTCGCCGACACCGGGTTGCTTCCCCGGCGATTGCAACAGCGATCACTGGTCCACTTTGGCCGATGTTGTCGATTATCACCTGCACATCACCTATATCAACGACAAAGACGCCGGCGGTATTCCTCAGACCGAGGGCGCAGCCACGAATAATCCGGTCATGTATCTGGCCTACCCCAACCCGCTTTTGGCAATTAGAGATAACGCAAATAGACCGATAGCATTTTCACTCGATCAGAACCGACCTAATCCTTTCAATGCGAAAACTACTATTTCATTCCAACTGAAGGAGCCCGCCGACGTGACTCTCGCAATTTTCGATATCACCGGCGCTAAAGTGGCCACGCTCGTCAACGGCCACTTGCCCGCCGGGCCGCATGATATTATCTGGAATGCCCAGGATGCCGCTTCCGGGATTTATATTTACAGGCTGACGACGGGAGGCATTTCATATTCACGAAGGGCGGTTTTGCTCAAATAAAAGCAAATGAGGAATAGATTCGCGATATAATTTAGGAAGCTCAATAGAAGGGAGATAACATGTTTACGAAGCTAATGTCGGCCGGGCTGGTCACTATATTTTTATTCGCCGCTCCGGCAATTGCCCAGATAACCGTGTGCGATACCGTAGGCTTCACTTATTATTTTCGACAATGCAATGGTTCCCCCGGCAATCGCGTCGCGCTTTGCGATGATGGCAGCGTCTATGTCTGCTGGACAAATCTATTGGGCTGGCCCTATCCGCCTTATCCCCGTCATGTATATTTCAATTGGCTTAGTCCCGAAGGCGAGTGGTATAATGACGAGGGCGCGCCAGTAAGCGAAAATGCCGGAGCGGGTTACTGCAACCTGGATATCATCTATGACAATCGCGGTGCCATCGCTTACCACCTTTACAACATTTCGCCGTATGTAATTCTATCCGTTGACTATGAAACACCCGGCATTGGCTTCTTCGACCACTACAATCCGCCGGATGAGATTTTTCCTCAAAACATTAATAATCCGGGCAGGTTGTTTTGGCCACATGTCTCCGTCGATCGCAATAACAATATTCACTTGGTTATGACCGAGGACGTTCCCGGACTCGGCCACTTTCAGAGGATGGGTTACACCAATTCTACCGACGGCGGCGCTACCTGGATCGATCCTCAGGTCGTCGATACGGTGATGGTCATCAGCAGCGCCATCGACGCTTCCCCGGTTTCCGACAGGGTTGTGATAGCATATGCCCGATCCCAGGATACGACAACGCAGGTTAAAAACGATATCTACTACGTCTTTTCCGATGACGGCCTGAACTGGGATTTTCCCAATGACCGAACCAACCTGACTCATTACGAAGATGACCAGGATTCGGTCTGGGCTTATACCGATATCGATGTGATTTTCGATTACAACGATTATTTCCATATCGTCTGGACCGAAACGCCGATCTCGTCATCAGTGGAACGACTTCTTCACACTGATATCAAACATTTCAGCGAGCAAACCGGCCTGATAACCACGGCGGTGCTTTCCCATGTTGACTCCACCTGGCCGGATATTTTGTGCGCCTGGGATTTGCCGATCTGCAAAATGAACCTGGGCGTGTTCGAGGGTCCGCCTGAGCAAATATATTTGACATATACGCGTTTCGACAGCTCGGACGTCGCCGCCAACGGGTATGCCAACGGCGAAATCTATATGACCTATTCCGATGACGGTGGCTTATCCTGGTATGCCCCGACGAATCTGACCAACACGCCGACGCCGAATTGCCTCGAAAATGACTGCGCCAGCGAAAACTACGCGACGCTTGCCGATAAAATCGTCGATAAGCTGCATATCACTTATGTAACGGCAAAAAATCCGTGCGGCGGCGGGAGTTTACCATGTCCCGTTATTTATCAAACCCATGAAACACAGATTAGCTACAATGTTGACCAAAACCATAAGGTTCCGGCAGCATTTAAGTTGAGGCAGAACTACCCCAATCCCTTCAACGCCAGAACCAGAATTTCATTCGAACTAAAAGAGTCGTCACAAGTGACTCTGGAAATTTTCGATATCACCGGCGCCAGGGTGGCCACGCTTATTGATGGCCATCTGCCCGCCGGGCCGCATGACGTCGTCTGGCACGCGGGAGATTATGCCTCAGGAATTTATGTTTACAAACTCAGCGCAGGGCATGCTACCATCGCCAGAAAGGCGATCGTCATAAAATAACGACCGTTATTATGCGTAAGGGCAACCTATCGGCAATTTTAAAAGCGCCGGAGCAAAGACCGTCTGGATTAGCTAACCATCATTGACAAATTTCAATAAATCAGTATATTTCGGCAAAGGTCATTATATTGCCAACCTGCAACCGAATAGCGGTGGCCTCGCGTCCAAATGTTAACTCCCGCGCTTTATTAGAAGCCATCGAACTGACAGGTGTCGTGGCAATAATCAAGGTCAATTAGCGAGAATACAATTAACCTGAAATCAAAGGAGCCAATACGATGAAACAGGTGCTAATGTTCGCTCTGCTGGCGATGTTGTTATTAGCCGCAAGCACGCCGGCCGAACTTTCCAAGACAGCTCCGGCCAAGCTTACCAGGCTGATAACCGGAGCCGAGCCATCGCCGGCCGTCCCTTACTATCCGTCCAATCCAGGCTTGGTCACGCAATCGCCGGGTGACACGATCGGTTATACTTTCTATGATTACCAGACTAACGGCTCGACCGGGAACCGGGTGGCGATGTGCGATGACGGCACTCTCGTTTTCTGCTGGATGAACCTCCCCGGCTGGCCCCAGGGGCCATATCCGCGCCATATCTTTTTCAACTGCCTCAGCCCAACCGGCGAATGGTACGCCCACGGTGAAGGCGGTCCGGTCAGCACCGGCGCCGGCAGCGGCTATGCCAATCTGGATGTGATCTACGGTAATCGGGCTGCTATCGCTTACCACCTATACAATATTTCGCCCCATACCATTCTATCAATTGACTATGAGACTCCCTGCATCGGCTTTTTCGACCATTACGATCCGCCCGATGAAATATTCCCGCAGAGTCCGGACAGCCCGGGCCGCATGTATTGGCCTTATGTCGCCGTTGACCGCAATGACAACATTCATCTTGGGATGTCCGAGGACACCAATATCCGGCTTCAGAGAATGTGCTATACCAATTCCACCGACGGCGGGACGACCTGGTCAACTCTGCAATTGGTCGATACGGTAATGGTGATAAGCAGCGTCCTGGATGCCTCGCCGGTATCTGACAGGGTGGTTTTTGCCTACTCTAAAACGCAGGATACCACGACCCAGGTGAAAAACGACATCGTCTATGTCGTTTCCGAGGATGGCACAACCTGGGATTTCCGTCATGGCAAAATAAATGTGACCAATTACGGCGATGACCCCGATTCGCTTTGGGCCTATACGGACGTTGACGTCATTTTCGATTACAACGATAATATCCATATCGTCTGGACCGAATCCTGGACATCGGCCGATGGCGGCTCCTATTTCCGCACCGATATCAAGCATTTCGATGAGGCCTCGGGCGAGATAACGACCGCCGTGCCGACTCACGTCGATTCCTCCTGGTACGATATCTGCGGCGGGTGGAATAAGCCGGTCTGCAAAATGAATCTCGGGGTCTCCCCGCTGGTGCCCAACGGTTTGGTGATGACCTATACCAGGTTTGATACGACCGATATTTCGTCAGGCGGTTATGGGAACGGCGAAATCTACATGACTTTTTCGACAGACAGCGGCCAGAACTGGGAGATCAGCGAAAACCTGACCAACTCCCCTACTCCCGATTGTTTTCCGGGCGAATGTGACAGCGACCATTGGTCATCGCTCTCCGATGAGCTTGATAGCAATCTGCATATAATTTATATCAACGATAAGGACGCCGGCGGTATTCCTCAAACAGAGGGCTCGGCAACCGAAAATCCGGTTATGTATATGACTTTTCCAAATCCTCTCCGGACCGGCATCCAGGAGGAGGGCAACCGGCCGCTGAATTTCGAACTCGCTCAGAATTTCCCGAATCCATTCAACGCCAAAACCACGATATCTTTTTCGCTTAAAGAAGCCTCACCGGTTACCATCGAAATTTTCGACCTCATGGGTGCTCGTGTGGCCACTCTGGCTGATGTGGCCATGGGGGCGGGAGCGCATGACGTGGCATGGGACGCTTCGCACGCTGCTTCCGGCGTATACTACTATAAACTATCAGCCGGCGATCAATCCGAAACCAAACAGGCGGTATTGATCAAGTAATTCTTCTATCGTTCGTCAATGTGTTTTATCAGGCCGGGCACCAAGCTCGGCCTTTTGTTATTTATAATACATATCCCGCCTACTTTGACTGCATTATGAAAGTAAGGATGCCTGAAGCTGCATTTCTTTGCATATTCAGGACCTCATCGATGCCGCACAAATGCGATTAGCATAAGGATCGACAAAGCTTTTACCTAAATGAAATTCGGATCATGATATGCCGACTCCTCGATACCGCGCATTTGTATCGCCGGTTCGGCATACAAATTGCGCTGTTACCGGTCAATTGGTTTAAGGGTTCTTTAAATATGGGGAGCGGTGAAGCTGGCTGCGGCCAGTCACCCCGAATGATTCGGGGCATCCCCCCTCCGCCGCTCCCCTTAAAGTTTAGCCGCGAATTAAGCGGAGGAAGTAATGGTCAGTTTCAACGCAGACAGAATGGTTGCTCCAAAGCCGATAATCCTTTACTTTGTTACGCTCATCGGCATCCTGGTCGCGACCATCCTAATCCCCATATAGCTTAAAAGCTCGATTCACCGCGACATAACGGCCGATATGGCCAGGCGCGACCGAGGTCCTATTGACAATGCCTCCATCCGGCGCGTAATATATAAGCATGAGCGAGGCGCCTGATAATATCGATCGAGTCGAATTCGATACCAAATTAAAAAACCTATCCGACTCACCCGGTGTTTACCTGTTCAAAAACAAAGCCGGTACCGTTATTTATGTCGGGAAGGCTCGATCTTTAAAAAGCCGGGTCAAGTCTTACTTCGCCGGCCGGCCGGAACATCCGCGCACCCAAATCCTGGTGGCGGCGATCGCCGATATCGAAACCCTGATCACCGATTCCGAACTCGAAGCGCTTATATTAGAATCAAATCTCATTAAGGAATATCAGCCGCGCTACAATGTAAATCTAAAAGACGACAAACGGTATCCGTACATTAAAATCACCAGGGAAATGTATCCGCGGGTGCTGGTGGTGCGGCAGATTGCCGACGACGGCGCCAAATATTTCGGGCCCTTCACTAATGTCACCGGCATGCGCCGGACCTTGAAATTGATGCGCAAGATTTTCCCCGTGCGCTCCTGTAGCCTGGTAATCCCTTCAAAAAGAGTTTATAGAGTCTGTCTCGATTACTTCATCAACCGCTGTCCCGGCTGTTGCGAACCAGACAAAACCACGCCCGAAGAATATGCCGAAATTATCGATGGGGTTGTCTTATTTTTATCCGGCCGTTCGGACGAGGTCGCGGATCGATTGAACGCCAAAATGCTGGCCCTTTCCGAAAGGCAGGAATTCGAGAAGGCAGCGGTCATTCGAGATCAACTCGTCGCGATTAAATCGGTGATTCAAAAACAGAAAGTGGTTTCCGATGATCTTGGCAATCGAGACATAGTCTCATTAGCCCGGGCCGGTACCGATGCCTGCGCGGTCGTATTGCAGATCCGCCGCGGCGTCCTGATTGGCCGCCAGCATTTCTATTTGACCGCGCCGGAAGATATTGGCGCGGGCAAGGTCACTTCGTCCTTTATCCTGCGTCATTACAGAGCCGTCGCGGAATTGCCCGCAGAAATCTTGTTGCCCTCCGAAATCGAGGATTATGAATTGATTGAAAACTGGTTCAGTGAACATAAGGGGAAACACCTTAAATTGATCCTGCCCAGGAAAGGCAATAAGCAGAAACTCGTTGAGCTGGCCGAAAAAAATGCCCGATTGCTCCTGGGTGAGCTCCTCGCTGAAAAGAGCAAATCCAAAATGAGACCACCCGGGGTGCTATTAAGTCTGCAGCGGGATCTCCATTTGAAATCGATCCCGCGCACGATTGCCGCCTGCGACATCTCGAATCTGGGCGGATCGGACGCGGTCGGGTCGGTCGTTTATTTTGCCGATGCCAAACCGGCGAAGAAAAATTACCGCCGGTTCAAAATCAAGGCGGTCCTCGGGCAGGATGATTTTTCGATGATAAATGAAGTGGTCGGCCGCTATTTCAACCATCTTGCGGAAAACAGCCAGGAAAATCCTGACCTTTTGCTGATCGACGGCGGCAAGGGTCAATTGAATGCTGGACTGGCGGCGCTGGCGGAGCTCGGCATAACCTCGCAGCCCTGCGCCTCGCTGGCCAAGCGTTTTGAGGAGGTTTATCTGCCGGGTAGGTCGGATCCAATCGGCATTCCGAAGACGTCATCTGCCTTAAAGCTACTTCAAAGAATCCGGGATGAAGCCCATCGATTTGCTATAAGTTATCACCGCAATTTAAGAGCGAAAAAGATCGATCTATCCGAACTCGATGCGATTTCGGGCGTCGGGACCAAACGGAAATTTGCTTTGCTGGGCGCGTTCGGCTCCGTCGCCGCCATTCGACAAGCCCGCCTGCAGGAACTTTTAAGCGCCGGCGTGGTTCCGAAAGCTGTGGCCGTTAAAATTTACGATCACTTTCACCCCGAATCGGCTGGCCCTGATGAATCTGATGAGTGATTTGCCGCGCATCGAAAGCTTGCAGGTAGGTCCGTTCATTACGAACTGCTTTGTGGTCTACGTCAATGACCTGGGCTTAGTTATCGACCCGGGCGATGAGCCGGATCGGATTTTGGAACTGATCGAAAGACGCAAACTTAAGATCGAGAAGATTATTCTGACGCACGGCCATATCGACCATATTTCGGCGCTTCCCGAAATCAAAAAACAGACAGGCGCCCCGGTGTTCATCCATCCGGCCGATGCCATCATGTTGACTGATCCGGCCGCCAATCTGTCCGCTTATCATGAGCCCCTGTTTTCCACTGCGCCAGCTGACCAAATGCTCGATGAGGGGGAAATCATCGCATTGGGTGAACACTATTTCAAAGTCTTACACACGCCGGGCCACACTCCGGGCGGAATATCACTGCTTGGCGAGAAATTGGTATTTACCGGCGACGCGCTTTTTGCAGGTTCGATCGGCCGAACCGATTTCCCGGGCTCCGATCATCAAACTTTAATTGATTCGATCCGCCGCAAGCTGCTGACGCTTTCAGACGATATTCTCGTTTATCCCGGCCATGGTCCGGCGACCACTATCGGCAAGGAACGCGAGACGAATCCCTGGCTGGCATGATCCCCTGTGATTTGCACGTTCACTCTGACCATTCGATAGACGCACATTCGAGCCTCAGGCAATATTGCGATGAAGCGAGGCGGATAGGACTGAAAGCGATCGGCCTTACTACACACTACGATGTTAATCCCGCGCGCTCAGCCATCGATCCATTTATGGTAATCGATGGCAGGAGGGTAATAGCAAACGATTATGCAATCCGGAGGTATATCGATGACTGCAAGCTGGCACAAGCGCAATTTCCTGAACTGAAAATTTTGGTCGGGCTCGAAATCGATTATTTCCCCGGCGTTGAGATTGAGGTCGCCAGGTTAAGAGCGAAGTTCCCTTTTGATTATCTCATCGGTTCCGTGCATTGTCTCGATGGCGTCGCGCTCTCTTCTCGGCAGGAATCGGCAGCCTACCTGGCCAGCCACTCTGTTGATGCAATGGCCGATCAATACTTCGATTTGTTGCTGGGCGTCGCCGAATCGGGCCTTTTTGACACCATCGGTCACGCCGACTATTATATCCGCAACGCCTCTGATTTCTATGATGATGGGATCTACCGGGTCTTTGAGGGCCGGCTCGAAAAAGTGGTGCGGGCGGCTGTCCGAGCCGGCACCGGTTTCGAAATTAATACTTCGTGCTCGAGGCACGGCTATGGAGATCATTATCCTGCCCTTGATTTTTTAAAACAGGCGGTAGCATTCGGCGCGAAGATTAATTCGATCGGATCCGATGCCCATCAGCATCAGGACCTGGGGCATAGGCTGGTTGAAACCTGCGCCACGTTGGAAGCAAGCCAGATTCGCTTTTCGCCC
>Ga0299912_10003900_pt1 | contig 12188 bp, 7 predicted proteins | sample RVTome_2_FD_207667 | JGI IMG/M metagenome (GOLD analysis project Ga0299912, IMG submission 207667) | Soil microbial communities from uranium-contaminated site in the Upper Colorado River Basin, Wyoming, United States - RVT95D214 (version 2) ... | reverse complement strand
GCCCGCGTATCTAGTCAACGAGATCATCGGCCCCAACGAAATCCGGCTATATAAAAGCCGCGACCATTATCAGAACTTTCTCGATTGCGTCAAAAACCGCGCCCTGACGATCGCGCCGTGCGAGGTCGCCCACAGGTCGGCGAGCGTCGGACATCTCGGGGTCATCGCCATCGAAACGGGGCGGAAGCTCGCCTGGGACCCGGCCACGGAAACGATCTTCGGCGACCCGGAGGCTGAACGGTTGTTGAACCGGGCTTACCGGAAACCCTGGCAGCTTCCGGTATAGAGGTGCGACCATGCGGAAAAATCGCTCGACAATTACGGCCCTTGCGCTCCTGATTTTGACCGCGTTCGCGCCGTTTATCGCGGCCGGCCAAGCCGCTGCCCAGACGGGACCGGCCGCGCTTCCAGACATTAGCGACATCCTCAAACAATTAGCGACCTACGAATTTGGTCAAAAAGAAAACATCCTCTGGCAGCTCCGGAATTATGTCCGCGCCCACAAAGACGACCCGGCGGCAAGGCTGGCCTGCGAGGAAAAGCTCGCCGGATTTCTCGAGTCGGACGCGACGCTCGCCGGAAAAATGGCCGTCTGCCGCGAGCTGAGACTGATCGGCGGAGAGAAATCCGTGCCGACGCTGGCGAAAATGCTAGTTCAAAAAGATACGAGCGATATGGCCCGCTACGCCCTCGAAAAGATCCCGGGCGATGTAGCGGAACAAGCCCTGATTCAAGCCCTGGCGGCGGCCGAGGGCGAAATCAGGCTCGGGATTATCGCCACGCTCGGCGGAAAAAAATCCGCGAAAGCCGTCCCGGCGCTCGGCCCGATGCTCAATGGACTCGGTCCCGAAGTCGGCGCGGCCGCCGCCGATGCGTTAGGCCGGATCGGAGGCCAAGAGGCGGCCGATGCCCTCCTCAAGGCGCTTCCCGCGGCCCAGCCGGACGTCAAGAATGCGTGCTCCTCGGCGCTTCTCAAAATCGCCGATGAATTCAAGGCGGCGAAGAATTTCGCCGCGGCGTCTCCCCTCTACGCGACAATCGCTTCCGAAAGCGCCCCGCCTCTTTTCCGCTACATGGCGATGGCGGGGAAAATCGGCTGTGCGGGCAATAAAGCTCCGGGCCTGATCCTGGAGACTTTATCCGGCCTTGACGAAAACTCCCAGGCGGCGGCCATCGCCATGGTCAAGGAATTTTACGACTCGACCGCGCTCGGTCCCATTTGCGCCGCGCTTCCCGCTCTGCCCGAAGCCAACCAGGTCAAACTCCTGGCGGTGCTGGCCGAATATCCGAACGGGGCCGCTCTAAAAACGGTGCTGGAGACGGCAAAAAGTCCATCGAAAGACGTCCGGATCGCCGCCTTGAGAGCGCTCGAAAAAACGGGCGACGCCACGACCGTGCCCTTCCTGGCGGAGAGGGCCGCGGCGACCATGACTCTTGAACAGACCGCCGCACGAACGGCTCTCTGGGGATTGAAGGGTAAAGAGGTGGATGCGGCGATCCTCTTGTTGCTCGAGTCGCGGCCCGACGAAAAAATCCAGGCCGAACTCGTCCGGAGCGTCGGCGAGCGCCGCGTTTTCGCCGGAAAAAGCCTTCTCATGAAAATTGCCGATTCCGACTCCGCTCGAACCCGCGGCCAGGCGGTCAGGGCGATGAAAATCATCGGCACGCCTTCGGACGTCTCCGGAATGCTGGATCTTCTCTTTAAATACGACAGCGAAACCGACCGCCAGGACATCGAAAACACGATCGCCGGACTGGCCCAGAAAATGTCGAGGCCGGACACGAGAGCGGGCGCGGTCGCGTCGCGGCTGGCTGCGGAAAAAGATCCCCAAAAAAGGACGATCCTCTATCGCGTTCTCGGCCTGATCGGGGACGACAGCTCACTTGCTCTCCTGCGCGCGGCTTCTCAAGATAAAAACCCCGATGTCGCCGACGCCGCGACCCGCGCGATCATCAGTTGGCCGACGTCCGCGGCCAAGGATGATGTCTTCGAGATCGCGGTTCAATCCGCGAACACGACTCATAAAATTCTGGCCTTGCGGGCTTTCATCCGGATGACGGGCTTCGAAAAATACCGGTCGCCCAAATTCGCGGTCGACGACCTCCACAAGGCGCTCAAGATCGCCAAGCGCCCCGAGGAGAAAAAACTCATCCTCAGCATTCTGCCCGATTTCGCCGGACCGGACGCGCTTCGCCTCGCGGAAAAACTTCAAAAAGACAAGAACGTCGGAGCCGAAGCCAAGGTCGCCCTGGCAAAAATCAAGAGCGAGCTGAAGAAAGCGTTATAACCTGAACTGGTGTGATTGCCACGCCAAGAGGCTCGCAAAGACTTTTTTTATCATCCCCGGCCGGATGATTCCGTAATCGCGCGGAGTTCATCGGCAAGGGGCGGTGACAGTTCGGACAAGCGCAGCCGCCAGCGCCAATTCCCGGAAACCGTTGACGGCCGATTCATACGGGCTTCGGCGCCGAGCCCGAGGACGTCCTGGGCGGGGATGATGACCCGGTCCGCCCGCGAGGCCATGACAAGCCGGATCATCTCTTTGGAAATGAGCTCGGCCGGGACTTCTCGCCCGATATAGCGAAAAAGCCGGTCCCTGACAGCGGCCGACGTTTCCTGTTCAAACCATCCCCGGATCGTATTCGTGTCGTGGGTCCCCGTATAAGCCGCGCAATTCCGGATATAATTATGAGGCAGATAGGGGTGCCCGGGATCATCAGAACCGAAGGCGAAAAGGAGAACCTTCATCCCCGGGAATCTGAAGCGGCGCATCACGGAACGAACATCGGGAGTGATCACCCCCAGGTCTTCGGCCAATAGAGGCAGGCGGGAGAACCGCCGCCGCAGCGTTTTAAAAAAATCGTCGGCCGGGGCCTCGACCCAGCGGCCGTTCGCGGCCGTGGTTTCAGCGGCCGGAACCTCCCAGCAGGCGACGAACCCCCGGAAATGATCGACCCGGACGACGTCATAGAGATTCAGGTTGAAGGCCATCCGCTTCATCCACCAGGCATATCCCGTTTTCCGGTGCGCGTCCCAGTCATAGACGGGATTCCCCCAGCGCTGTCCCGTGGCGCTGAAGTAGTCCGGCGGGACTCCGGCCAGGACCGCGGGTTTGTGGCCGGAATCGAGCTTGAATAGTGATTTTTGAGACCAGACATCGGCGCTGTCGTAGCTTACGTAAATCGGAAGATCGCCCACTATGCGGATGCCGCGCTTTCGGCAATAGCGTCTGAGCTTCGTCCACTGCCGGAAAAACAGGAACTGAAAATATTTTTGCTTGGCCAGTTCTCCCGAATATTCGGCGCGAACCCGGAGGAGGGTCGCTTCTTTCCGCGAGGCCAGCTCTCGGGGCCAGTCGCTCCACGCTTTTATGGAAACAAAGCGCTTGATCACCGCAAAAAGGGCGTAGTCGTCGAGCCACGAGGCGTTTCCCGTGCAAAAATCGTCGAATCCGGGGGCGATGCCCGGCTTGTCCCGGACGATTTCCCAAGCCCTGTCCAAAAGCTTCGAGCGGACGGCGGCGGCCTGCCCGTAGTCGCACCTGTTTTCGCCCAACGGCGGAAGATCCCCAAAATCGTCCGGAGAGAGAATTCCCTCTTCCGCGAGAAGGGCGGGGCTGATGAAGAGGACATTCCCGGCGAAGGCCGAAGACCCGCTGTAAGGCGAGAATCCCAGGGCGGGATCAACCGGGTTCAAGGGAAGAATCTGCCAGAGGCGCTGCTTCGCCCGCGATAGAAAATCGGCGAAGGCATAGGCCGATGGACCGAAATCGCCTATCCCGAATCGCGAAGGAAGGGAAAATATGGGAAGGAGAATGCCGGAACGCCGTTGACTCATTTTTTTTGAGTCGCGTTCCGGAGATCATCGACGCAGAAGGCGGCTTCAAACGGGATTCCGGATGTTGCCCTCAACATGGCCAGAACGGTCGGCCGGACGAAGATCTCGTAGACCCGGGCTCCGTCTCCTAACTCCGGGATATTGCTCGGCGCCCGGCGAAGAAGCCGGAGGAAATCATCCTCGAGCGAAGCTTCGCCGGCTTCCCCGGCCAGCTGCATCGCCCGGGCGGCGTAGAGAAGGATCTGCCTGGTCTCGATGCCCGAGATGTCGTCGAAAAACCAGCCGCAGCTCGTGAACATAAGAAGGGCGTTTCTCTGCATCTCCAGGAGTTTGAGGGCCAGTGCCTTCTCATCCATGTCGAGCCCTTTCGCCGCATGACGCGCTAAAAAACCGTCGATCGCGGCCCGCGACCTGTCGAGGATCACGGAAATATAATCGTCTCTCGCCGCCCAGGGATCGCGGAGGAGCGCGCCGGCCCGGCTCTGGTAGAGGATGACGACACGATCCCTCAGCCGGTCCAGCGCTTCGCGCAGAGGAGCCCGCCAGCGCTGATGCCAGCCGGGGTGGCGGCCGGTCGAACAGTCGCAGTCGTTCCGCCAGCGCTCGACTCCGTGGACGCAGCTCCAGGACGAGTTTTCGACGATCTCGACCTCATACGAGGGGAGAGACGCGGCCAGGTGTTCACCGTAGACCGTAAGCCGGGCCAGGCCTCTCGTTTGAAGAGAGTGAAGCGCAAAGGCGAGGGCCATGTCGCCGAAGCGGTGATGGTGGCCGAATGTTTCGCCGTCGGTCGCGACGTGCGACAGCTGGGTTACCGGGGAATCTTCGAAAGCCCCGAGAAGACGCCGGGCGAAGGACTCGCCGTCGTTCAAAAGATCCCCGAAAGCGATATCGTGGGCGATAGGACCGTTATAAAAGAAAAGGCCGATCTTTCTCCCCGAAGGCAGGATGCAGGCATAGGATTGTTTCGGGTCGATTCGTCCTTCGGAGACATCCGTCCATTTTGTTTCTCCGATCCGGCGGACGCGCCGTGCCTGGACAGGGGCAAGGATCGTGAAACGAATCCCGCTCTCGGCCAGAAGGTCGAGAGTTTCCAAGTCGACCGCGGTTTCGGCCAGCCACATCCCTTCCGGCTGACGCCGGAACCGGCGCTCGAAGTCCCGGATCCCCCAGACGATCTGCGTTCGCTTATCGCGGAGGTCGGCCAAGGGCATGATGATGTGGTTGTAGGCCTGGGCTATGGCCGATCCGTGGCCGCCGAAATTTTTCCGGCTCTGCCGGTCCGCTTCGAGGACGGCGGCGTATGTCTCCGGCGCATGGCGCTCCATCCAGGAGAGAAGCGTCGGCCCAAAATTAAAACTCATCCGGGAATAGTTGTCAGCGGTATCGATGACCTTCCCCTCGCCGTTCAGGGCGCGGGGGGAAGCGTTGGGGGCGTAGCACTCGGCGTGGACTCGCTCGTTCCAATCATGATAAGGGAAAGCGGATTCCTGGACTTCGATTTCCTCGAGCCAGGGATTTTCGCGCGGCGGCTGGTAGAAATGGCCGTGGATGCAGATGAACCGGCTATTTAAAGTCATCGCGAGCCACTTGGCGTGGCGATCACACCTGCCCCCTTGAAGATCACCAGGCTGAGGGGCGGGAGGACAAGCGATATGGAATAGGGCATGCCGTGCGCGGCGATGGGCTCGGCTTCCCGGCCTCCCATGTTTCCAAAACCGGCCCCGCCGTAGAATGGAGCGTCGCTGTTGAGGCATTCCCGCCAATAGCCCGGAAATGGAACTCCGATTCTATAGTCGAGCCGGGGAACGGGAGTGAAATTTCCCGCGACCAAGACCGCCTCGCCGGGGGAAATCCCGAAGCGGAGGAAGCTGATCACGCTCTGCTCGTAATCTCCGCAGTCGACCCAGCGAAATCCCCGCTCTTCGAAGTCAAGCTCATGGAGCGCGGGCTCGGCCTTGTAGAGGGCATTCAGGTCGCGGACCCAGTCCTGGAGACCCTGAAAGCCCGGGTCCTGGAGAAGATGCCAGTCCAGACTTTTCTCGTGGTCCCATTCGTCCTGCTGGCCGAACTCTCCGCCCATGAACAACAGCTTCTTTCCCGGATGGGTGAACATGTATCCCAGGAGAAGCCGGAGGTTGGCTCGTTTCTGCCAATCGTCGCCGGGCATCTTGGAAAGAAGCGATCGCTTGCCGTGGACGACCTCGTCGTGGGAAAGAGGAAGGACGAAATTCTCGAAAAAAGCATACCAGATACTGAAGGTCATCTGGTTGTGGTGAAATTTACGGTGGACGGATTCCTTGGACATGTACTCAAGGATATCGTGCATCCAGCCCATGTTCCACTTCATCCCGAAGCCAAGGCCGCCGAGGTACACGGGCCGAGAGACCGATGGCCAGGCCGTCGATTCCTCGGCGATGGTTTGGACATCCGGGAAGCGCTCATAGACCGCTTCATTGAATCGCCGGAGAAAAGCGACCGCTTCCAGATTTTCGCGTCCCCCGTAGGGATTCGGCACCCACCCCCCCTCTTTCCGTGAATAATCCAGGTAGAGCATGGAGGCGACCGCGTCGAGGCGGAGGCCGTCGGCGTGGTATTTCTCCAGCCAGAAAAAAGCGTTGCTGATGAGAAAATTCCGGACTTCGTTCCGGCCGTAATTGAAGATCAGGCTGTTCCAGTCGGGATGGATGGCCAGGCGCGGGTCGGAATGTTCGAAGAGATGGGTGCCATCGAAAAAAGCCAGCCCATGCTCGTCGGCGGGGAAATGGGACGGGACCCAATCCAGGATCACGCCGATTCCGTTCCGGTGGAGGTAGTCGATAAGGAACATGAAATCCTGCGGCTCCCCGTAGCGGGCCGTCGGAGCGAAAAAACCGATGATCTGGTAGCCCCAGGAGCCGTAGAAGGGATGTTCCATGACCGGCATGAACTCGACATGGGTGAATCCCATCCGCTTGACGTATTCGGCGAGAGGCGCGGCGATCTCCCTGTAGCTTAAAGACCGGTTATGTTCTGCGGCGACGCGGCGCCAGGAGCCCAGATGGACTTCGTAAATGGACATGGGGGCCTTGAGGCGGTTGCGTTCCCCGCGATCTCTCATCCAGGCCTCATCCCCCCAGGCGTAATCCAGGGCGCAAATCCGTGAAGCCGTCCGGGGAGCAACCTCCCAGGAGAAGGCGAACGGGTCCCCCTTGTCCACGGAGTAATCATTGCGGTTCGAGACGATATGATATTTATAAAGCTGGCCTCGGCCGAGCCCCGGGACAAAGCCTTCCCAGATCCCCGAGCCGTCCCAGCGGACCGCGAGAGGATGAGTTGTTCGGTCCCAGGCGTTGAAATCTCCGATGACTGAAACGCTGACGGCGTTGGGCGCCCAGACCGCGAAATGGACGCCCACGATCCCGCCCGCGGTAACCCGGTGAGCCCCGAGCTTATCGAAAAGCCGGAAGTGGCTCCCCTCTTTGAACAGGTAGATATCGTAGCTCGTCAGCGGGCTGAATTCTTGGGCAATATCAGGAATAGGAGATTCCGAAGGGGATGCTATTTTCGCGCTTTTGTCCGCCATGCCTGTCCTTTGTTGCAGGAGTGATTGCCACGCCAAGAGGCTCGAAATGACAATAATGACTCGCCATGACAATAATCATATGTCATCGCAAGCGGTGCGCGGCGATCACTCATTATATGTCATCGCGATTTTTTTGCGCAACAAGCGATCTCGCATCATCGAGAGCCGCTCTTGCGGCGTTTCAATTATAAATCATCGCGAGCCGAAGCCGCGAGCGAAGAGTGGCGGGAAGCGACATGGCGGTCACTCCTGCTGATGTGATTACCACCCGGGAGGGCCGCAATGACTCAATATGAAAATGTGTGATAACCACGGCACCTTCGGTGCCTCGCGACGATTTGAGCGGAGCGACGTGGCGATCACTTCTTTAAAAGCGTTCTCCGCTTATTTTTTCCGGGTGCAGCGATTCTCCATAGTTTTGAATTCTTTCCCGTCGGGCATGACATTGAACTGCTCGTAGATGAACTCGTCCGGGCCGATATATTTCGTCGTCATCCTGACCTTCGACGTTCCGCCGGTCATCGCGTCGGCCCACTCGCCGCTCTCGGTCAGGACCTTCTTCGCCGCGTCGAGCGTGCCCGTGGTCAAAAAGAACGAGGTGCTCGTGTTGTCGATCCAGAACGTCGCGTATTTCTTGGCGAGATTGTCGTAGCCGATGATCTGGAGGCCTTCGAAAGGCTGGCCCATCATCGTTCCCTTGAATTTCAGCAGCAGATAGCGGCCGCCTAGGATAAGGCTCGTTTCGTAGGTGTTCTGGGTCGTCGTCGGCGGCTGGCCGGGAGCCATCCACATGGTTGTTTTCGCGTCCCAGACGCCGACATACCGTTTCAGGAACTCATGATTGGCGGTGACCGCGCCGGCCTTCATATAGGCGTCCATCGCCTTCTGCATATCCTGGGGCGAGGATTGGGCGACGAGGACCGCGCCTGAGGTCAAAGCGAGAAAGAGAACGGTGAAGATGAGAATTCGCGTTTTAAACATCGTTTTCCTCCAGTTCAATGTAGTCATCCTATAATAATTATCGGAATTTGGCAAATAGGGAATGCCGGGGACGGAGTCTTGTGTCCCCCGCGGCGTTTCAATATTATATAGGACGTTCCGGAGAAGGAGGTGCGGCATGATCGAGGGACAGGACGCCCCGACCAAGTTCGCTAAGCTCAGGTACGGCATGGTCGGCGGAGGCAAGGGGGCCTTCATCGGCGACGTCCACCGCAAAGCCATCGCCCTGGACGGCAAGGCCGAGCTTGTCGCGGGATGCTTTTCCCAATCCTATAAGAACACGCTCGAGACCGGAGAAAGCCGGGGGGTGGCCAAAGACCGACTCTATAAAAATTATGAGGAGATGATCCGGGCCGAAGCCAAGCGGAAAGACAGGATCGATTTCCTCCTGATCGTCACGCCAAACGATTCCCATCATACCGTCGCCAAGCTCGCCCTCGAAAACGGGCTCCACGTCGTCTGCGACAAGCCCCTGACGACGAACAGCCGCGACGCCGAGGACCTCGGCCGGCTCGTCGAGAAAACGGGTCTCTTGTTCTGCGTCACTTACGCTTATCGCGGCTATCCGATCGTCTATCATATGCGGGATATGATCGCCAGCGGCGAGCTGGGCGAGATCCGCTTCATCGCCGCCGAATACGCCCAGGACTGGCTGGCCACGCCGCTCGAAAAGACGGGACAAAAACAGGCGGCCTGGCGGACCGACCCTCATCGCGCCGGTCTTTCCAACTGCGTCGGCGATATCGGAAGCCACATCGAAAACATGGTCTCGTACCTGACGGGGCTCGAGATGGAAAGGCTCTCCGCCCGGCTCGACACGTTCGGCGAAGGCCGGACGCTCGACGACAACGCCTCGATCATGGTCGATTACTGGAGCGGGGCGAAAGGCCTTTTCTGGAGCTCTCAAATCGCCGTCGGCCAGGACAACGGATTCCGGGTCCGGATCTACGGGACCAAGGCCTCGCTCGAATGGACTCAGGAAGAATGCAATTACTGCCGGGTCGGATACGTGGACAAGCCCACGGCCAGGCTTTCGCGCGGCCGCGATAAAATGTCGCCTCGGGCCCAATCCCTGTCGCGCATTCCGTCCGGCCACCCCGAAGGATATTTCGAAGCGTTCGCCAACCTTTACTCGATCTATCTCAATGCGCTTCACAAGAAAATGGCCGGCGAGAAGCTGGAAAAAGAGGACTTCGACTTTCCCGACGTCCAGGACGGCGTCCGAGGGGTCAAATTCATCGAAAAATGCGTCGAAAGCTCGCAAAAAGGCGCCGCGTGGGTCAATTTTTGAGGGGACATCTACCGTACGTGTCCCCGTCGGGGAGGACAGCTTGGCAAAACCCGTAACGCTTTTCACCGGCCAGTGGGCGGACCTGCCTTTCGAGGAAGTCTGCAAGAAAGCGGGCGCCTGGGGTTATGACGGCTTGGAGATCGCCTGCTGGGGCGACCACATGGACGTCCGGACCGCAGCGACCAATCCCGCCTACGTCAAGAAAAAACTCATCATTCTCAAGAAATACAACCTCAAATGCTGGGCGCTGGGCGCCCATCTCGCCGGACAATGCGTGGGCGACGACTATGACAAGCGCTTGGACGCCTTTGCCCCGGCCGAAGTCAAGGGCAAACCGGAAAAGCTCCGCCTTTGGGCGATTGAAGAAATGAAATATACGGCAAGAGCGGCCAAGGCCATGGGCTGCGCGGTTGTCAACGGCTTCATGGGCTCGCCCATCTGGAAATTCCTGTATGCCTTCCCGCCCACGAGCGAAGACATGATCGAGGAAGGATTCACGAAAATTTTCAAGCTCTGGACGCAGGTCTTCGACGAATTCGACAAGCATGACATCAAGTTCGGACTCGAAGTCCATCCGACCGAGATCGCCTTCGACATCTATACGGCGGAGAGGCTGCTCAAAAAATTCAAAAGGCGGCCGACCCTAGGATTCAACTTCGACCCCAGCCACCTCCTCTGGCAGGGACTGGAGCCGCACCTCTTCGTCCGCGAATTTCCCGACCGGATCTACCACGTCCACATGAAGGACGCGGCCGTGACTCTTGACGGAAAAGCCGGTATCCTGGGCTCGCATCTGCCCTTCGGCGACGTCCGGCGAGGCTGGAATTTTCGCTCTCCCGGCCACGGCGACGTGAATTTCGAGGACATCATCCGCGAGCTGAACGCGATCAATTACCAGGGACCGCTTTCGGTCGAATGGGAAGACAACGGCATGGACAGGGAGTTCGGCGCCCAGGAAGCGCTCGAATTCGTCCGCTCGATCAACTTTGCGCCGTCGGCCGTCGCCTTCGATAAAGACATGAAAAAATAGGGGCTATGAGAAGATCCAAGACAGGGGACACTTACCGTAAGTGTCCCCCCATAGGAAGACATAAGGTTGGTGTCCCCGGAATGAGAAACGCGATTATCTCTTCTTGAAGCAGGTCAATATGGCTGAGAAAAAAGACATCGTAAAAAAAACACGGCTTTCCCGGCGCGATTTTTTCAAGTCCTCGGCGGCCGCGGGGTTGGGCGCAGCCCTGGCCGGGACGACGCTCGCCGCGCAATCCCGGGAAACCGCGCCGCCGAACAAAACGGGAACGCCCACGGGAAACAAAAATCCGGAGCGTACCCCCGAAATCCGCGTCGCCCTCATCGGCGCCGGCGAGCAGGGCCGCGTCCTCCTCGAATCCTGCCTCCGCATCCCCGGGATTCAGATCGCGGCGGTCTGCGACATCTGGTCATACAGCCAGCAGTACGCCCGGGGCTATCTCCGGAAGTACGGTCAAGACCCTGCGGTCTATGAGAACTTCCTGGACCTACTGGCCAAGGAAAAAGGCCTCGCGGCCGCGATCGTCGCTTCGCCCGACTGGATGCACCACGAGCAGGCCAACGCCTGCATGAACGCCGGGCTTCATGTCTATTGCGAGAAAGAGATGTCCAACTCTCTCGAAAAGGCGAGGACGATCGTCGAGACCGCCCGGCGCACGGGGCGGCTCTGTCAGATCGGCCACCAACGCCGCTCGAACCCCCGCTATCTCCACGCCATCGACCGTCTCATCAGGGGGAAAAAGATCCTCGGCCGGGTCAACCTGGCCTACGCTCAATGGAATCGCTCCAAGGCCGATATGCTCGGCTGGCCGAAAACCTATCCGATCCCGCCGGAAAAGCTTCAAGCCTACGGCTACAACACGATGGCTGAATTCCGGAACTGGCGCTGGTTCAAGAAGTTCGGCGGCGGTCCCGTCGTCGATCTCGGGTCGCATCAGATCGACCTCTTCAGCTGGGTCTTCGGCGTCAACCCGAGCACGGTCACGGCCAGCGGCGGCGTCGACTATTACAAAGGCCGCGAATGGTACGACAACGTCATGGCCATTTACGAATTCGAGACGCCGGAAGGGACGGCCCGCGCCCTGTACCAGGTCCAGACGACGACCAAAAACGGCGGCTTCTACGAGGTTTTCATGGGAGACGACGGAGCGCTCCAGATCAGCGAAGTCGCGCAGCGCGGCAACTGGGCGATGCGCGAGGCCCACGCGCCCGAATGGAATTCCCTAACCAAGGAAGGGCTTCTTTTTTCCGAGGCCCCGGTCATCCAGAAAGTCGACACCCGCAATATCTTCGTCGACGTCCGGGTCACGGCCGAAGCGGGGCGATGGCCGATCCCCGTGGACCTGGCCAAACCCGCCCATCAGCCCCATCTCGAAAATTTCTTCGACGCGATCCGTCTCGGAACGCGGCTGAGCTGCCCGGCGGAGCTCGCCTACGAGAGCGCGGTCGCCGTCTTGAAAGTCAAC
>Ga0299912_10003899_pt1 | contig 12189 bp, 11 predicted proteins | sample RVTome_2_FD_207667 | JGI IMG/M metagenome (GOLD analysis project Ga0299912, IMG submission 207667) | Soil microbial communities from uranium-contaminated site in the Upper Colorado River Basin, Wyoming, United States - RVT95D214 (version 2) ... | reverse complement strand
GAGCCGGTATTCGGCGCGCGAGGTGAACATGCGATAGGGCTCCTGGGTCCCCTTGGTGACCAGGTCATCGATGAGGACCCCAATATATGCCTCGGAGCGGTCGAGGGCAAAGGGCGCCTCACCCTTGATTTTTAAAGCTGCGTTGATACCCGCCATAATCCCCTGGGCAGCCGCCTCCTCGTACCCGGAGGTCCCGTTGATCTGCCCCACGTGATAGAGGCCCTCCACCAGTTTGGTCTCCAGGGTGGGTTTGAGCTGGATCGGATCGACGTAGTCGTATTCAATCCCGTAACCCGGGCGCATGATCTCAACCTGCTCTAGGCCTTCAATGGTGCGCAGCATCTTGAGCTGGATATCGAGGGGGAGGCTGGTAGCCAGACCATTGGGGTAATACTCATGCGTGCGCAGTCCCTCAGGCTCCAGAAATACCTGATGTCTCTCCTTGTCAGGGAACTTGACTACCTTGTCCTCTACCGAGGGACAGTACCTGGCCCCGATCCCCTTGATGACGCCGGTAAACAGGGGAGAACGATCGAGCCCATTACGGATGATCTCGTGGGTCTTGGTATTGGTATAGGTGATGTAGCAGGGCAGGAACTCATGGGGAAGCCCGCTGGTGGAAAAGGAAAAGGGCCGCGGGGGATCGTCACCGTCCTGCTTTCCAAGGCGCGAGAAGGCGATGGTCTTGCCGTCCAGCCGGGGGGTCGTGCCGGTCTTGAGCCGGCCCATCTCAAAGCCGATCTCCCTGAGGCTCTCCGAGAGCTTGATCGAGGGCAGCTCTCCCATCCTGCCGGCCGGGAAGTGGGTGAGGCCGATATGGATCAGGCCGTTGAGAAAGGTCCCCGGTGCGACGATCACCGCCTGGCTATTGAATGCCTCGTTGATCGTTGTTGCCACCCCCTCGGCACGTCCAGCCTTGACAAGGATGCGATCAACCTCACCCTGTTTTATCTCGAGAAAGGGCTGGTTCTCCAGGATATATTTCATCCGCAACCGGTAGGCCTGGCGATCCGACTGGGCCCGCGAGGACTGCACCGCAGGGCCCTTTTTCGTGTTCAGCCTGCGGAACTGTATGGCCGTGGCGTCGGTATTCTTGGCCATCTCACCGCCCAAGGCATCGATCTCCCTGACCAACTGCCCTTTAGCCAGCCCTCCGATGGCGGGATTGCACGACATGAGGCCGATGGTGTCGATGTTGATGCTGAGCAGAAGGGTTTGGCAGCCGAGCCGGGCAGCAGCCAGGGCTGCTTCGCAACCGGCATGCCCTCCGCCCACAACGATGACATCATATCTCTTGGGATGAACGATCATCTTTTGTCCGTTTGTTTTTCGTAGTATAGCATCTTTGGCCTCTTCCTGAAAGGGTGAGTCCCGCTCCGCCCTGCTCCTTAAATTTCAAGTCTAAGAAAAGCAGCCGGAGGTGGCCCTTTGGCCAGATGTGTCGCCCTGCGACACCCCATCGATAAAAATATCCAAATGGTAGGGGGCCGTTGGCGGCAGCGGCCAAGTGTTCACATAATGAAGCAGATATCATTGACAAGAGTATAAAATGGGTTTAATACCGATAGAGAGATGATCTACCGTCTGCTCGCTGATCTGGTTTTTGCGCTCCACCTCTGCTTCATCATCTTCGTGATCGGCGGGGGGCTTTTGGTATTCCGCTGGCGCTGGGTGGCCTTCCTACACATCCCTGCCGCCATCTGGGGTTTGGCCATTGAGTTCCTTGATGCCCCCTGCCCCCTCACCCCTCTGGAGCAGATACTCTTACACAGGGCAGGAGAGCAGGGGTACCAGGGCGGGTTTATAGATCACTACCTCGCCCCCCTCATCTATCCGGAGGCAGATCCTCGTTTCTTTCTCGAGGCCGGTTTTTTTCTCTTAGCAGTAAATTGCGTAATCTACGCCGTGGTCATCATGCGCATCAGGGCCAGAAAGACCAAGCAATAAAAAACTGGTATAGAGATGGTATCCCCAGCGTGCGCTGAGCTTGAAGAAGCAATACCTATGAAGATGAGCGATCAGTCGGCCTTTAAAAGGTCTCAATAGAAGAGCTTTTAAAGGTCACATAAACAGGGGAGCCGAGGTTTAGCTGCATCTCCCGGAAGGATCTCTTGGTGATCGTTACCCTTAATCTTTCACCGATATCGACGATCAGGCTCACGAGATCCCCCTCATCAGTTACCTGGGCGATGGCGCCGGCAAAGGAGTTGCGGGCACTGGTTGAGATGGGCTTATGGGAGACGATGATGTCTTCAGGCGGGATGGCGATGCGGCTCACGGAATCTCGCTCACGGGGCAGGGCGACCACTATCCTCCCCGTATCAAACAGAAAAAGATCTTTGTCTTTTTTCACGATTCGACCTTTAAACAGGTTTTCCAGAGGAGGCTTAGCAGTTATCCTCCCATTGAAGAGGTAGATCACCTCATCGGAAAGACGATGGACCTGGTTGACGTCGTGGGTGGCAACTATGATGGTGATCTGAGACCGCTCATTCAGTTCCTTCAAGATCGTTTCCAACTGTTCGATGCCATGCCGATCGACATTGGCAGTCGGCTCATCGAGGAGCAAGACCTGGGGATCAAGGGCAAGGGCCCTGGCAATGGCCACCCTCTGGACCTCCCCTCCCGATAACTCGCGCGCCCTTCGTTCCTCAAACCCTCGTAGCCCTACCAGTTTAAGGCACTCGAGCAACTTTTCATCCCTTTTCTCTTTCGGCATCCTGCGGCCCTTGAGCCCATAGACGATGTTCTTCCTTACCGTGGTATCGAAGAGGTAAGGGTTTTGGTGTATAAGGGTCACCTTCCTGCGGAGCACATCCTTATTCAGGGTATTCACGTCCATCCCCTCCCAGCGGAGATCGCCCGAGGTGGGGGAGACGAGGAAGGCGAGTATGGAAAGCAACGTGCTCTTGCCGGCCCCGTTCGGCCCCATGATGCCGTAAACAGCCCCCTGTTTGATGACGAGATGGGGGATCGCGAGGACCTGGGTATCGTTATACGATTTGGTGATATCTCGAAGCTCAAGCAGGGAAGCCATGCCCTAACCCCTTTTCCCTTGGAAATAGTGAAACAGGACATTGACGGAAAAGGCCACCATGAGGAGGATAAACCCCAGGGATAAGGCGAAGGCAAATTCCCCCTTGGACGTCTCCAGGGCGATGGCAGTGGTCATGACCCTCGTGTAGCCTTTGATGTTTCCACCCACCATCATGGCCGTGCCCACCTCCGCGATGACCCGGCCGAAGCCCGCGATCACCGCGCCTGTGAGGGCAAACCTCGCCTCCGAGAGGACGGTCAGAGCCGTCCGCACAGGTCCCGCCCCCAACGTCATAGCGGTCCATTTTACCCGCGGGTCCACCATCTGGATGGCCGATATGGTGAGGGCCGTGATGATGGGGATCGCGAGGATGAACTGGCCGATCACCATGGCCGGAGGGGTAAAGAGCAGGTCGAGCGGCCCCAGGGGGCCCCGTTTGGACAGCAGGGAGTACAAAAAAAGCCCCACTACCACCGTCGGGATGGAGAGGAGCGTATTAAACACGGTGATGATGGGCCTCTTGAGGGTGAACTCGTAGGTGCTGATCAAAAACCCCAGGGGGATACCGACGAAGGAGGCGAAGAAGGTCGCTGTCAGGGAGATCCTGAGAGAGAGCAGAACAGTGCGGCAGACCTCTTGGTCTAAACTGACGATCAGCCGGATGGCCTCCTTGATCCCTTCCCAGAGGTATTCCATGGTTATCGTGGGCCTTCGATGGCGTCGGGATAGAACAGGGGAGCACCGTATCTTTCCTTCCCAAAGTCGGCGATGATCCTCTGCCCCTCTTGTGAGGTCACCCAGCCGATCAGGGCCATGGCCATGACATAGTTCACTGAAGGATGGCGAGCGGGGTTCACCGCGATGATGCCGTAAGGGTTAAACAGGGTTGGGTCGCCCTCGAACAATATGGGCAGGTTGATCTTCCCCTCCTTCTGGAAGGCGAGGTAGGTACCTCTGTCGGTGAGGGTATAGGCGCCTTTTTCATATGCCATGATGAGCACCTCTCCCATGCCGCTCCCCGATTCCATGTACAAGCCCCCCGCGGGTTTGGCCTGCGCCTTCACCCACAGGGAGAGCTCCTTGCTGTGGGTACCTGATTTATCACCCCGTGAGACAAAAAAAAATTTATTTTTCGCTATCAGCTTAAAGGCCTCGGCCCCTGTCTTTGCCTTGCGTATCCCGGCCGGGTCAGCCTTGGGTCCGATAATAACGAAATCGTTGTGCATCACATCGCGTCGGTTGACTCCATACCCCTCGGCGACGAATTTGTCCTCGAGGTCCCTCTCATGCACCAGCACGACGTCGGCGTCGCCGTTCTCGCCGAGCTTGACGGCCTTGCCCGACCCAACTGCAATGACATCCACCTTTACCTTGAACTGCTTTTCAAAGGGGGGAAGCAATACGTAGAGGAGACCGGAATTCTCGGTGCTCGTCGTAGTGGAAAGCTTCAGTCGCACCTCGGCCGCAAAAAGCGGGGCAGAGAGAAAAAAAATACAGAGAAAAATCAGAACCCCTCTCATCATAGTGTTTACCTTCATGATGCACCTCCAAGGATATTCGGCAAAAAAAGTCTATATCTTTAATAATAGAAAGTCAAACTTCCTGGTATTAACAGTATCCTCAAGGGCTGACAGCAGCAATCGCTTTGCTGTTTCTCAATATTCTTTTTTGAAAGTGATGGCAGGAATAGAAAGAAGATGAAAACCGCAAAAAAACATATCTCAGAATCCACTGTCTCGGAGCTGAAATGTAATCAGGATATTTACCCAGGAAAGGATTGCAATCTTGCCCCTTTTTGCAGGAAGAAACCTCCATTTTTTCACCGTGGCGAGAGCGGATTGATCGAGTATCTCGTAGCCGGAAGACCTTTCTACCTTGACCTCCCCCACCCGACCATTCGAAAGGACCTCCACCTTCAACAGGACCTTGCCATGGTATCCTTTCTGCCGCGCCTCCAGGGGATACACAGGTTTTGGATTGTCAAGATATCTGGGAGCGGACGCGTTAGATCTACCAAAACCTTTCAAACCAAAAATATTCCAGCCTGCCCCTGTGTCGTCTCCTGTTCCAGTTCCATCCCCTTGGCCTCCAGCTCCAGACCCTTCTTGTATGGCGGAATCTCCAACGCCTGCCACAGACTCGTCCCCTGCACTGAGCTCCACAGTTGAAGCCATCTGCGTGGGAGTTGTCTGTTTTTGCTTCTCCCCTGACCTATCTTCATCCTTTTTAATGTGAGCTCCTGTAAGAACGACCTGAGCAGGACTCAGCCCTCGGAGAAGGGGGGAATTCGACTTGTTCCGAGAAGAAAGCGGCCGGATGCTAACACGATAAACAGAGGAACCACCGCCATTGCCGCCTTCGCCGCCGTTCGGGCTGCCTGCCATCAGATAACAAATCATGACAATGATCGCGACAAGATGGAGAAAGAGCGAGACCCCCCCCGTCTTCAGCAATCTCCTCGCAGCAGTTTGAGGTGTATCTATAAGAGGACGGGGTCGCTTCCCGGCGTTGTGTAATCTTTTCATCTCCTGAGCTCTATGCCTAACCCGGGATTCCTCACGCCCGACTGCCTCAAAACATCCATCACCTGTATAACCGAATCATATCTGACATTCTTATCCCCATAAACAATGACGGAGACGCCGGGTTCATTCTTTACCATTGACGTAATTCTATATCTCAAGGTATCGAGGTCAAGTTTTGTATCATGCAGGTAGACCTCGCCCCGAGCGGTAATGGTGACAAGGATATCTTTGGACAGTTCATCACTTTTCGAACTACGGGGCAGCTCGACTGTCATGCTCGCCTGATAAATGAAGGGGGTGGCTATCATAAAGATGATCAAGAGAACCAAGACCACATCGGTAAATGGGGTGATATTAATCTCTGCCATTATGGTCGCTTTTCTCACTCTTTTATTCATACTATTTTCCGTGAAGAAGGTCAATTAATTCGGAGGCGCATAATTCCATATCATCTATAAAATGCCCCACCCTTCTGGTGAAATAATTGAATACAATCACCGCAGGGATGGCTACAAAAAGCCCGGTTGCAGTACAAACCAATGCCTCTGCAACCCCACCGATGACAATGCTCATTCCGCCAGCCCCGGCTGCAGCAATATCATGAAAAGCCCTGATGATCCCGAGAACCGTCCCAAAAAGCCCGATATAAACAGCCGTGTTCCCAATGGTCCCGACAATACTTATGTATCGTTCCAAGTTTGTGGTTTCGATGGTTATCTCCCGCTCCATCGCATTGGATATCTCTCTTTCGCCGTGACCATGGAGCCGGAGGCCAGCATAAACCATAGTGGAGCAAGGGGTCAAGGCCTCCTCGCAGAGCTCAATCGCCCTTTTGACATTTCCCTTTTTTAAATATCCTGCTATGTGTGTCATAAAATCGGCTCTTGTGATTCGGGATCGCTTTCGGTAATAGAGTATCCTTTCTAAAAAATGGCGACGGATAACAGAGAGCAAAATAATAAAATATACATCGTTAAGCCGCCGATTTGAAATATCTCCCAGATCGTTCTTTCTGCAAACATTTAGATTTCCTCCTTGGCTTTCAGAGTCTGAACATTTGTTATTTCAGCGAGGGCCTTACGACACGCTGCCGCTCCGTACCTTTCCTCCTTGCAATTTATTTATTTTGGTCCAGATATAGAAGAACGGTAATCCAGATATGGTGATAATGAGACCTACCATCGAAGTCAACGGCTTGGCAGAGGCTATTTGAGCGGCTATCAAAATATAAAAACAAATAAATACAAGCGGAACGATAGGGTATCCCCAGGTGTGGTAAGGTCTGGGCAGCCCCGGCTTTCGAACGCGTAATATAATATGGGCCAAACCTGTTGCGATGGAAGACAGGAGCATGACGAAGACCACATAATTTAAGAGCTGGTCGAAGGTCCCTCCAAAGACGAAGAGGCAGGCCAAGACCATCTGGCTCGCGATTGAGATGTGTGGAGTGTTGTATGTGGGGTGAAGCCTTTTAAAAGGAGACCAGAAGATGTTATCCTCAGCCATGGCATAATAGATGCGCGCCCCAGCGAGGATGGTTGCATTGATACTGGCGGTAATTGCCAAGATGATAGATACCGAGAGGGCCTGGGCAAATCCAGAATTAAAAAGGGTCTGTGCCGTTAGTTGAGCTACATTGATAACCCCCTTGATCTTTGAAAGCGGAAGGGCATACAGGTAGGTGAGATTGATAAGCGTGTATACGATGGTCACGATCATTGCCCCCAGAAAGAGGGAGAGGGGAAGGGTCCGTTCAGGGTCCTTGACTTCACCACCGACATACGCAGAGACAAACCACCCGCTATACGTAAAAATAACGGCGATCATCGCAGGCCCAAAAAGTTTAGACCAAGGCACAGTTGCTGACGGGACAACGGCAACGTGCTGCCAGTTGCCCCGTCCCAATATCAACCCCCCTATGATTAAAGTAAGCATAATAAGCAGGTTTCCCATGGTAAAGATGTCCTGTGTCGTTCCGCTCAAGCGGACACCCCGGTAGTTGACAAAAGAGAGGCAGGAGATGATTGCGACGGCCAATAACTTTGCCGAAATGGGATTGCTCAAGGGGAAAAAACTTTGACATAACCTACCAACGCGATAGAGAGGGCTGCGATGGAACCGGGGGTAATAACCCAAAAACTTACCCACCCCAAGAGAAACCCCGCCCCGGGGCCATAGGCTGCCTTTAGAAATTGGTAATCACCGCCCGAACGAGGAAACATACCCGCCATCTCGGCATAGGTCAGGGCACCACAGATGGTGAGGAGGCCCCCGATGACCCAGATGGCGATAAAAAGTAGGGGTTGGGGCAGTTCACCGGCCAGAAAGCCGCTCGTGGTGAAGATTCCTGCCCCAATGACATTCCCGATGACCAGCAGGGTGGCGTCAAAAAGGGTGAGCCTTCGCTTCAGTTGCATCCCCGGATTCTAATCCAGACACGGACCGATATAGATCAATCCTAAGTGTTGCTCCTTTTCCCTTTCCGCAGCTTCTACGACCGCTTTGAGGGACGTCTTAATGACATATTCGCTGTCCGAATAACCCGCCCTATACACGAGGTGAACGAGTGTCGTATTTGAGTAGTACTTTTGGAAGAGGGGTTTGAGATTCTTCAGCTCTTTTAGTCCGATAAAAATAACGAGTGTATCTCCATTGTCGGCTACTGCCTTGAGCATGGCCTCATTGTCTTTGAGGCCCTGCGGGGCGGTCATGACGATAGAGCCCTTGCAACCAACATGTCGCCCAATCATCGCATTGGCGGCATTAAAGGCGCTGATGCCCGTAATGACCCGAGTTTTATCCTTAAAATCCTGGAGCCAGAACATCCAGCCCCCATAAATGGTGGGGTCCCCGTATTCCAACAGGGCTACGCTTTTACCGGCAGCGAGGGCGTCCTTTATCCTCTGAATATCCTCAGTGCGTTGTGCCTCCAATAAACGTGTCATTTCCTCCGGCAGTAAATCTGGATGTTCCTTTTTAAACATGTACTCCGTGTTTCTCAGGGGATCAAAGAGGATTGGCTTATTGCCCATATATTTGGCAAAGCGCTTTTGTATATCCTCCGGGCAAACGAAGACATCCGCCTTCCCCATATACGAGATGGCCTCCAACGTAATCAGGCTGGTATCCGCACAGCCCACCCCTATAATGTACAAACGGGGTTTTTGTTTAAAGGTCACGACTTCGATGTTGTTCACGGCCTTGATCGTCCTGTCGGCAGCAAGATCATCAGGCAGGATCAGTTTAAATTTTCCGCCCTTTGTAAGAGGTTTATTGGACATCGTATCGGCAACCATGATGCTTTTGCCCCGTGACGACAAGAACACCTCTCCGCAGGAAATAAAGGCACGATATCCATCTGGTGCGGAGACGATGATGCCCTGGTTGACATCGGGAGTGACGCCCGCCTTATTGAGGAGCTCTGAAAGCAGGACACCGCCATAGGACTCCAGGCCGTGATACCCGGCTCCGTCCCCTACACTTTTCGCGAGGGCCTCGACTCGCTGATACGAACCGAGGCGAGAGACGGTTGCGTTTTTTTTCACGTCTCCTGTTACGGTGAAGCTGGGCGAGAAGAGCCTTTCCGTTTTCTTCTTTTCCATCTTGAGGTGTAGATCAAACACTTCGATGTTGGTCACGTTTTCCAGGCAGCGGTCCGTATAAAAGTCATTGGCAATTACCAGTTTGGGATAGCCCACCGGTCGTGAAAGCACGTCCAGCCGTTGCTGATACACCTCCGGCCCATGGCATCTATTGCAGTCGTGGTGCGGTATGATGGGTGTAGAGGAGAAGGCGAGGACCACCTCCGAGGGATTGCTGTAAAATACCTCCCCCCATGACAGCACAACCTGCTTGCCGTCTTTATTGCGTACCAGGATGGCCAGATCGACCTGCTTTGAAAAAGCCGTTTCTTCTTTTTGCACAGCGGCGAGATCAAGCAAGGTCTTTAAGGGGATTCCGCGGAAATAAAATGCGCCGTTATACTGTCGGTCCATGGTTACTTCATTCAGGCGGACCGTGACGGTTTCAAATCTTTGCAGGTCTTCCAGGGTCAGGTTTAAGGGCTGCCTGATTGCACCGGTGATGCTGATTGCCGGGGAGGACCCTGCCCAGCCGCTGGCAGCACAAAAGAATGAAAGGAAAATGGTCAGAAACAGACTAACCAACGTAATCTTCTTGGGCATGGAATCCTCCCCTTGGTATTAGTATTTTGCCGTCAACCCAAAATAAAAGTTTATGCCCGGCGCGGGATAGCCGTATTCCAACTCATGATTTCTGTCGAAGAGATTGTTGATCGCCACGTAGGCCTCAAAATACTTGAGAAAGGCCTTCGAGATCCTCAGGTTCATGGTAAAATAGTCATCGACTTTTTGTACCGCCAGGGTTGGGCTTGAAGGGGTAGGAAGCTGACTATAGACCTCCCCCATATAAACGCCCACCACATCAAGGCCGGTCTTGATGTACGGGATCATCAGACGGATCCCCATGTCGACCTTATGCGCGGGGACATTGCGCACCTTCTCGGTTACCCGGCCTACGCTTTTATCCCTGGCATAATTATAGGTATAGCTGGCCCACAGGGTCAGATCCTCCCACAGGGAGAAGTCTTTCAGTGGATAAAATTCCCCTGTAAGCTCAACGCCTGTCATCCCGATCTTAGCAAAGTTTTCATAGGGGCTGACCGTATCTGGGCGGTCGATGAAGTCCGCGAGGTCATGATAGAACCATGCCAGCTCCGCCCATGCATACTTGGTCAAGGGGCGTGACGCGCCCAGGGTATAGTTGATGGCTGTTTCAGCATCCAGGTCTAAATTCCCGCTGGAGCCGTATAGTTGGGACAGGGCCGGGAAGCGGACCTTGCGGGCAATCGAGCCAAAGAGCTTGGTGGTGTCAGGGAAGGTATAGGTGGCGCCGGCCATGGGGCACCACCCGTCCATAATATCCGGCGTCCCTGGATCATATTGCCCAAGGAAAGTCCCGCTACTGGCGCGGTTATTCGCCTTGGCCTTTGTCACTTCAAACCAGTCATAGCTCAATCCGAGGACCAGAGAGAAATTCTTGATTAAGTTAAACTCATTCTCCAAGCCAACTGATCCGGTGGTGGAAAAGTAGTCTTCAAAGGGGAGATACTCTTCAGCGCGCTCCTTGTGGGAGTCACCCTTGTAGTGGAAGGCAAACCTGATGGCGTCCCATTCTATCGGGCGGTAATCACCGATCAGGTACCCGCCGACGATATAATCTTTGTAATTGCTTACCGCGATCTCCTGGTCATACGTCAAGTCTGAATAGGACGTGTAGTCGTCGATGTGGTTGTGATAGAAGACCTTGCCTTTGAGAATCAGGTTGTCGAGGATCTTCTGCTGACCGCTGAGGTCTATGCCCCAATCCTGATAGTTGGTGATGCGGTCAAAGACTTGTGAAAAGATATTGGGACGGGGCAGGGGAAAATGCCTTCCACCGAATATGTTAGGGGGATCTCCCTTTTCTTTGGTTATGAAATGGGCATTCACATAGTATTCCGAGCCCGGGCTTGGGTCGATCCCTACCTTGGCCCACACGCTGTGCTGGTCGAAATCGGAATTAGTGCGGACGCCGCCGTCTTCCAAATATGTATAATAGTCTGGTGGGGCTCCTGATCCTCTATTATCTACTAATCCTAACTTAGGGTTAAAATCGTCAGATAAATTCCAGCCTTCAGACCCTCGGTGGCTGTAGTTCAGCCAGTAGTTGAGCATGCCGACCTTCCAGCCGTGGGACAAGGATTCCCGATTGGTGTAATTGGGCCCTACTTCCACCGTCGCCTGGGCAGCAACCTTTGCCGTGCCCTTCTTCGTGATGATGTTGACGACCCCCATTAAGGCATTCGGCCCATAGAGGACCGAGGGCGCCCCCTTGATCACCTCGATCTTCGCGATGTTATCGACAGGGATCTGGTTCATATCAAGTTTTCCGTATTTGGTCTCATAATAGGGGACCCCGTCGATGAGGACCAACACCTTGTCTTGAGACATACCATGGATTTGGATATCGGGCTCATTCTTACGGCCTGCCGAGACCCGAATCCCGGGTACATACGCCAATGCCTCGGCAACGGTCTGGCTGTTCGTCGCCTCGATCTCCTCGGCAGTCACTTCATTCCTGATCGCCATCTCTTGCACTGCCGGCGGTTTGTCCGACGTCACATAGACCTCACCCAGGTCGAATACCTGGTAGTCCTTCTTGCCTTGGTCTGGAGCAGTCTCTTGTCCCCATGCAGCACCGAAGCCGAAGAGAACAATAAAACAGATCCCTAGAAGAAAAATTCCTCTGGCTAAACCGAAGCCGAAGGTGGCCTTTTGGCCAGTGACCCTTTGGTCAGAGCCTTTTCCGGCCTTTTTCATAACCTCGTCCTCCTTACGTTTGAAGTATTTTGCCATCTCTTTTTTTATCAGACCTCAAGACCCTTGAGAATCTCAAGCAACCCAATAATTAGTTATGATTGGCCTTCCCCTTGTCACGTTGCCCTGCATCATGCCCATGCTGGATTGTGTAGATAGGAGATCATTACTTTTTCTGTGTCTAACATCCTATTAAAAAGAACGTCTTTAATCGCACAGAGACAATAATCTCCCTAGGCTGTATTCCATT
>Ga0299912_10003898_pt1 | contig 12191 bp, 10 predicted proteins | sample RVTome_2_FD_207667 | JGI IMG/M metagenome (GOLD analysis project Ga0299912, IMG submission 207667) | Soil microbial communities from uranium-contaminated site in the Upper Colorado River Basin, Wyoming, United States - RVT95D214 (version 2) ... | reverse complement strand
TTTATCTAAAAGGGGCACGATTTGATAGGAAGTTGTTTAGGGGAAATAGTCCAAAAGCATATTTTCAGAAAGCGAGATTTAATCATTCTAATTTAGAAGATATAAATCTTGAAGGTGCATATTTAGAAGATGTAATTTTTTGGGATACACATTTAGTAGGGGCTAATTTGAATAGGACTCATTTACAGAAAGCAAAATTTCTAAAGGTTCATCTTGATAATGCTAAACTTAACTATGCAGATTTGAGGAACGCCTTTCTTGTAAAAGCCCATTTGAAAGATGCTGAACTAAAATCAGCAAATCTAACTTGTGTTAATCTTGGAAGTGCCCAGTTGCAAGGTTCGGAGCTTCGAAATGCACATTTAGAAGGAGCAAATATGCTGGGGGCTAGTCTACAAGATGCGAGCTTCCTTGCTGCTAGCGTTGATGGAACTACGTTGATATGGAAACCGAAGGTAAATAGATTTAGTAAAGGAGAGGATGCAACTTACACAGATTTCAGCGGAGTAGCATTATCAAGCGTGAGAATAGATCCACTAACTAAACAGCTTTTGGAATATAATATCAGACGTAAGTATTGGGAGATGTGGTATAACAAAAATGACTGGTATGAGATTAGCCCAAACAAAGATAGAAGCAAGTTATATCGAGCAATATTGCAACCGGTTTGTTGGTTCTGGTGGATTAGTGATTATGGAATATCCACTAAGCGGATTATTTTTACATTTTTCGGATTAGCGTTTGTATTCGCTTTATTATACAGGTTGTTTCCCAACTTTGTTATGGTTTACGGTGATGTTGGATATATTCGAGGTTTTTGGCATGCATTATATTTTTCAATTGTTACAATGACCACGTTAGGATTTGGCGACATCGCGGCAAATCCGGATAGCTGGGTCGGCCAAACTTTGTTGATGATCCAGGTGATTTTGGGTTATGTTCTATTAGGAGCGTTGGTGACGCGGTTTGCAGTATTGTTTACGGCCGGTGGGCCGACGGGAAGATTCGCTGATGAGCAAACTATATCCGACCGTTTAAGCCGACTGTGGGCAAAAATAAAAGGAAAAGATACCAAACAATCCTAACACAAATTTTTCTTTTACCGCTTCTGCCATGTTTTTGTTTGCGATTTGGTATTTGGGTATTTGGGTATTTGGAGTTTGTTTCGGATTTATGGTTTAGGATTTAGAATTTTGACCTATCCGCTACCCGCTATAAACTGTCCGCTAACACATCGCCATTGACATTACCCCCTTTCCGCCTTATCGTTAGCACATCGAATTTTATAGAAAGGACCGGAAGATATCATAATATGAAATTCAGTGAAAAGGAATCGAGCAGCGTGGACCACATTCATCTGACACGGGAACAGGAGGCCCAATTGCAGGTGGAATCCCTGGGGGAGAAACTCAAGGTGGTAATCGACAAATTGCCGCCGGAAGGAGTAACGCTGGTCGAGATTCTGGACCTTGTTGGGCAGGATAGCTTAATGCTTCTCGCTGTTTTCCTTTCGCTTGTTTTCCTCATCCCCGTTTCGATTCCGGGTGTGAGCACGCTGTTTGGTGCCGCCATCCTGCTGATTGGCGTCAACCGACTCTTCGGCCGCAAACTGTGGCTGCCGAAGTCCTTTCGGAATCGTATCGTATCAACCGATAAGCTCCGCATTGCACTCGAACGTGCTCTCGTATGGTTTCACCGCCTGGAGCGAATGAGTCGCCCTCATCGCCTCAACAGGCTGACGTCCGACGGCTTGATGGAAATTCTGAACAACTGCTCCCTGATATTGGGAGCCGTTCTGCTCATGGTGCCCTTCGGGCTGGTCCCCTTCAGCAACACACTTCCCGCACTTTCGATTATCTTTCTTGCCATCGGGTTGTTGCAGCGAGACGGGGTCTGCATCCTGCTCGGGTATCTCGCCAACTTTGTCACAATCATCTACTTCACGGTTCTTATTGCCGGCGGCGGCATGGCCATTCGCGAGGCACTACGACACCTATTGGGCTAACTACCATGAACTGTATTGAGGAAACCCAAAGAGAAGCAGGCAGGAAAAGACACGCTTTATGAATATAGCTCAAGGTTCTCTTGAAGATTGTCTCTATTACATCCTTCTTGCAAAAGACCTCGGATTTGGAGATACTAAGAGCATTAGAGTTTTGTCTGTGAAATCTGTCCGCCGAAGGCGAGACATCGCCAAGGCCGGGTGTAATTTGTGGCTTTGTGTCTTTTGTGCATCTTTGCGGCAAATTTTCTTCCGCATCCCAAATCATCAATTATCATTAATAAATCATAAAGATTCTCTGTGAACTCTGTGGCCTCTGTGGCTATAATACCTCTGTGGCTATGAACGAATCACAAAAACACGCGTTATTGAAGGTCGCCCGCGATGCCGTCGAGGCGGTAATCAAGAAAAAGAACGTCGCAAAACCCGAATCGGACGATCCGGAACTGAACGCTCCCTGCGGCTGCTTCGTGACATTGAAGAACCGCGACCGGTTGCGCGGCTGCATCGGCCGGTTCATTTCGGACAGTCCCCTGATCGAATTAGTCGCCGAGATGGCGAAGGCCTCGGCGACAGGCGACCCGCGTTTCTTCGCCGACCCGATCACAGTCCGGGAACTGGAGAAGTTGGACGTTGAGATTTCCGTCCTCTCGCCGCTGCAGAAGACCGACGACCCGTTGAGCCTGAAGCTGGGCGTTGACGGCATCTACATAAAAAAAGGTCGTGCTTCCGGCTGCTTTCTGCCCCAGGTCGCCACCGAGACCGGCTGGAGCGAAGAAGAATTTCTCTCCTACTGCTGCGCCCATAAAGCGGGTCTTGCCCCTGATGCCTGGAAAGATCCGAAAACGGAAGTTTATCTCTTCACCGCCGATGTATTCGGAGCGGACTTCAAAGACATATAGCTTCCAGCAGAACATCAGGTCTTGAAATAAGACGGCCCGGGGACCACTCGGTCCCGCGTGTTATTTGTCTGGTTGCGGTACTGTGCGAAACTTCTTACTTGGTCATCGTGAAGTCCAGATCAACTTGTCTGACGGGGGTGCCGGCAACGACCAGGAGCTTGTTGCCGGACTGTACCGCAAACCTCCCTTCGCGGAGATGGATCGTGTTCAACGTCGCGCTCGACTCGGTCCAGCCGGAAAGGAATGCGTTCATGATGACATCGTATGGAACACCATCAATCGTCACCCTGAAATCGAGCCAGGCGTATAAGGCCCCCTTCTTCGAATGGATCGAAATCGAAAGGGTATCGTAGGTGACGGGATTCTTGGTCTGTAGGAATTCTAAAACCGCTTCCCCTCCTGACGGACTATCGGGGCAAATGTAGGGAATATACTTCAGGAAGTCAATGGTGGCAGTGAAGGGTCCGGCTGAGATATATTCCCCGGGTTTGGCTAGTCTTAATAGTTATAGTGGCTCAGCAGAACTTACATCCCCGGAGAGGAAAGTCACCGTCACGGGCGCTGCGGGCGTTTTCGCAGCCGCGAGATGCGTCAACGCAAACAAACCCATGCCTGCCAAGCCGATACACAACGCAACTTTTGTGATTTTGTTCATTATTGTCTCCTCTGCAAATGATTATAAAAATTTCTACTTCCTACTCAATTTTGTAAGCCAAGTGCCTATCCGAATAACAGTTCGCCATTGCATGTCAGGCTGCTTTTGCCCTACTACCAGGCTGCCTCCTATTCTGTCGGCAAGAAGTTCTCCATCACCCAGTACTGATACTCCTCGCGGGCAACTCCAACGCTAATCGCATCGCCTTTCGGCGACCATTCCGCCCCCCACGCCCAGACGGTCTCTCCGAGGTCAGATATATCGGCCATGAGAAACGGTTCACCACCGTCGGTCGGAGCGCACCAAATCTTTTCGCTGCCGGGCGTGAATACGATATGACGCCCATCCGGAGACCAAGAGAAGACTCTCATATTCAACTTCGTGTCTTTCAAGTGACAAATTTCTCTGGTTTCCTTGCCGTCTATGGTGGTCGCCAGTACCGTGTCACAGTTTGGACCCCTTAGATGAGCATAAGCGACCGAGCCGCCGTCGGGTGCGAAAAACGGACGGTTGAAAATATCTTCTGTCTCCGTCGGAGAAGCGATCTGTCGCGGTTTTCCGTCTTCAACGTTCACGACGTAAACACTCCTTTTCTGTCCGTAAGCGATGGTCTTGCCGTCCGGTGACCACGTGAGACTGTTTGCTTCTTCTTCCAGCGGCACCAGGAGTTTCACGGCGCCGGTCTCTACCGTAATTAGATACACCCCCCATCTCTTCTGTTTGTCCATACCTGCACAGGCGATCAGCCTCCCATCTGGTGACCAGGACATTCCGGGTTTTGTATCTCTAATCCCAGCTACCGACAACTCTCGCATCTTCGCGCCAGTGCTGGCAGATACGAAAACGAATCCACCTTTTTTCCATAGGGCAATCTGCTTTCCATCCGGTGACCAGCAACACTGGTTGCCTCCCAGCATCAATTGGCGTGGCGGTCCGCTGGCTTTGCCGGTTCGTGAGTCCACGGGCAAAGTGAAGATGCCACCAAGCTGAAAACCGGTCCGGTAGGCCAATTGTCCGTTTTGCGACCAGTTGAAGAATTGCATCTGTTCTACGTCTGGGATCACCGGCAAAGGCGCCCCAATAAACCGGTCGCCCTCGACCCGCAAGGCCCACAAATCTTTGTGCTGCCGGTCGGTTCCCATTTGCGTCCCTGTGAAGACAACGTAAGTCCCGTCGGGAGACCATAGAGGTCGGCTGATGTCGCCAGGAAAATCCGTATATTGGACATGGCTTGTCCCATCGATACTTCGCAGTTGTAGAATCGACCGGTTCGCCTCTTTCGTAACATAACTGAGACAGCCTGCGTTCGGCGAGAAGCGAGGCGAAGCCCATTCCTGGGCCAGGACGGTTTCTTCCTTGTTTTCCAGATTGACCATGACCGCTGAGACAACACCCTCTTTGGACCTCCTTTCGCCTAGGATGAGTCTTCCATCAGATGACCAGTCCTCGAGCAAGGGCGAATCTTCCATCAAGACTCGTGTTTTGCCCGTCTTTAACGAAATAGCCAGAAGAGATGAGGACTGTAAGTCAAGAGATGTATATTTATCCCCCCTGCGACTTACATAGGCTATTTCACTTCCATCGGCGGACCAGACGACGTGAGTACTCCAAAAACAATTATTAGCGAGTTTCCGCTGCTGCCCGGTCGAGGTGTCAATGACGACCAATTCAAAATTCGTTGTGGTACCGGCAAAGTGTTTCCCGTCTGGGGAAAGCGCTGCCCCCTCGTACGCGCCCCACGGTAAATCTACCTTGTTAATGGCGGGGAGCTGGGAGATGGTAATGAAACGTTTTATCAACTTGGTGGCGCCATAGCTCAAAGGCAGCAGAACCATAACGGCGATGGCGGCGGCTACGCGCCAGCGCGAGATTCGTTCGCCGGAAGGGGCAAAGAATCTTCGCAAAGCCGACTCGCGAGCCTGGATCTCTTTGAGAATTATGTCTTTCCGCAGCCTGTCCACCAGACTATCGGGCACGTGTGGCTTTGGTGCCGCCATGAGGCATTGTTCGATTTTTTCTTCCATATTCATATCGTTTCTCCTTTTGCAACGGGAATTATTCGTGATACGTTAAGTTCATTTTCTTCAACAACAATTTTTGTTTTGAGGATTCTCAAGACTTCGCGAAGTCTGTATTTTACAGTGCTGGATGCAATGCCCAGGACTTTAGATGTTTCCCTGATCGACAATCCCTGGTAGTAGTGAAGGTGCACAACGTGTCTTTTGTCCTCATCGAGCCGGTCCACTGCCTCGTACAGCAGCAGGGCCAATTGATGCTCGGCAACGTTTGCCAAGGGGCTTGGATTTTTGTCTATGCACTCGGCCCACCACTGGTCGGAACGGTCTCGGTTGCTGCCGGTGTTTTCTCGACGTGAATCTATGTAGGTATTGTGAGCAATCTTGTAAAGCCAGGTCGAGAACTTGCTGCGGCCCGCAAAACCGTCAAGTGATGACCAGACTTTCAGAAAAGTCTGCTGGGTCAGGTCTTCGGCATCAGCCGCACTTCCACATAGCCGTCTTAAATACGAATAAATATCCGCATAGTAGATTTCCAACAGCTCACATGCAGCATTTTTATCCGCCCTGCTCGCGCCTTTGCACAGGCTTTTTATTCGACTGTCCATAGGCACTCCTGTTATTTTCTTGTATCAGCTCAGCCTTATCCGGCCGGCTATTAGTTTAGACGAAAAATAATGCCCTTGTGGACAAAATATTTTGGATTTACCGCTATTTACTGCCGATGGTAAAGACGGTGAGGAGTTGAGGAGGCGATTCCTGATCTAATTTAATCCCGGCAAGGCGGAGGATTGCCGGTTTAAATGGCCTGACCGCGTGTTTGGAGGAAGGTTTGTGCTGAGAAAGTCTACGTTGATTTGGATCATCGTAATTATTTGCCTGGCCGGCTGTCAGTCCGATAGAATCGAGGCCGGAGAAGCCGGCGGCGAGCAGCGGGACGTCCGTTCCGAGATGATCGAACATTTGCGTCGGCAGAATCCGCCGGACCTGAAAGCGGTTGAAGTCTGGAACAATGAGTATGGCCCGGGGCTGAAACTGAGTACCGCCCACTATGAGATTTACACTACACTTTTAGAGCCTTTGATGCTTCAACAGAGCGCCAGACTAATCGAGTCGGCATATAAGGCCTATAACTATCAATTACCCGAACCGATCGAGACAAAAACGAAGTTCACCATTTACCTATTCGCCGACCGCCGGCAGTGGGAGGATTTCACAAATAACTTCGCCGGCGAGCAGGCGGAAATCTTCCGCCGGATAAAGGCCGGCGCTTATTGCCATAACGGCGAGTGCGTTGCTTACGATATAGGCAGCGAGCGGACTTTTTCCGTTCTGGCTCATGAGGGATGGCATCAGTTCAGCAGCAGGCATTTCAAGTTTCGCCTGCCGAGCTGGCTCGACGAAGGCGTTGCAATGTTATTCGAGACGCAGAGAACCGAGGTTGGGACATTTGGTTTTGAGCCGCCGAAAAACGCCTATCGGTTGGATGCGCTGAAAAAGACGCTGTCTAAAAATAAAATGCTGCCGTTAAGAGACTTGATTGCAACAACTCCCGGCGATGTGCTCGCGACCGATCAGACTGAAGCGGTAATGGGTTTCTACAGCCAGTCTTACGCCCTGATACGTTTCCTTCGGGAAGCCGACGGCGGCAAAAAGCTAAACGATTATCAGCGTCTGATTGCAGACGGCCTGAGGGGGAACTGGCCGCTCGATGAGGCCAGCAAAAAAATCGCCGCCGATAGAAATATCCCGCGAAATATCCTCTGGAATCACATCGTTAGTTTGGTATTATTCCAGAAGTATATCGGCGATGATTATGAGCCGGTCGAGAAAGAGTACCTGGCTTTCTGCCGGCAAATTGTCGCAGATTTGCCTCAACAATAAAAAACAGTACCAGATATCGCCGTAAGGTTTGTCTTATGGAGAATCAATGCCAGAAAAATATCCGGCACCTCTCATTTTAGCATCGGCTTCGCCCCGACGCAGGCAGTTAATGTTCGAAGCCGGCTACGAATTTACGGTCATACCGCCGGAGGTCGACGAATTGGCTCTTGCCGCGAACCAGGCAGACCCTGTCGAATACTCCAAACGGCTGGCCCTCGCCAAGGCGAAAAGTGTCGCCCGCAAGTACCCGGACTCATTTGTAATCGGTGCCGATACTATCGTGGACTTTCGAGGCCGGATCATCGGCAAGGCCGCCGATGCCAAAGAGGCCGAGCATATTACCAGAAAACTCTTCAGCGCGCCACATAAGGTCATAACCGGCGTGGCAATTGTCAGGCTCAGCGACGGTACGGAGCTTCTGCGGAGTGACAGCACGACCGTTTATCCCAGGAAGATGACCGCCGGACAAATCGCAGACCACATCAAAGGCGGCTCTTGGCGGGACAAGGCCGGCGCTTACGCCATACAGGAGACCGGCGACGAATTCGTCGAAAAAATCGAGGGCAGCCTGACAAACGTAATGGGCCTGCCGATGGAACTGCTCGAATCGCTCCTTGCCGGACTGAAAGTATCTGTCAAAAGAGAGCGGAAAGATTAGCCTCCCCGGCATTTTCTCCGCTCCCACCCAGACGGCACGCATAATCTCATCCCGATATTATCCTTGACGAGAGGCCGGCTAATCTGGTATAAATAAAACTGTAAGCATCTGTGGCTTTTCAACCTTAAAGCAGACAAGGTTTTTTGGCTTATTTGAGATTTTTGTTCTTGATTACTTGCCCAAATTGAGCTTTGGAAGGAAGGTAGCAGCATCGATTCGTACATGATTACAACGGACAGATAGACTATAGAACACAATTTTCATCATTTGTTTCTTACATTAACTTTGTTAAAGAAGGAGGACTGTTATGAACAGAAAATCGATTTATTTGGTCTGTTTCCTTTTCGTGCTGGGCCTGGCCGGATACGCGCCGGCGGATGACTTTCAGTGGGACAACAGCAGCGGCGACTCACTCTGGCGCACTCCGGAAAACTGGAATCTCAATAAACTTCCCGGTGAGAGCGATGCACTCTACGTCGATTGGATTCGCGATCCCACTGAGATAATTATAGACGCCGATACTGATGCTAAGTGCAATAGCATCACCTTGAGTAACGAATCTGTCAGCAAACAGGATTTTGTCCACTTGCATATGACCGGCGGGACTTTGTATGCGGGCGATCTGATCAGGATAGGCAGGGAAGAATTGGGCATGTTTACGCTCGATGCCGGTGACGTGACCTGTAGTGCTTTTCAGCTCGGGCGAAAAGACCCCAGCAAGGGCGTGGCTTACATTAACGGCGGCACGATAACCGTCGCAACTAATACGAGGGTCCCCCGTGGTGGGTCGCAGGGCAGTGAATTGCACCTTAACGGCGGGATTCTTTATACCGGAGGTCTCGTGATGAACGATCCGGATGATGAGTTGTCCGGGACCAATGGAAGTACGGATATCACCCAAGGGGTAATGATACTAACGAGCGAAGAGGATCAGACCGAAAAAATGAAGGAGTATGTGACGAACGGATGGATCACGGCCTACGGCGTCAAGAGCGGCGAGCTTCTCGAAGACGGCCGGCTTGCCCTGGTGCATATGGACTATGACGTGACCAATCCCGGCATGACGACGGTATGGGCCACTGCAAGCGATCCGACCCAGGCCCGTGCTCCGACACCGCAGGATGGCGCCACGGTTCAATTGGTCGAGGCGAAAGCCGTTAGCTGGACGCCGGGTAACAGAGCGGTCCGGCACGATGTTTACTTCGGCGCAGACGAAGATGCCATAGCCAATGCCGATACGTCAGATACGACAGACATATACAGGGGCCGTAAAAATGAAAACGGGTACATCTTGCCTGAGGCTCTTCAATGGGGCGAGACCTATTACTGGCGGATCGACGAGATTGAGGCCGACGATACATTACACACCGGGCCGGTCTGGAGCTTCACCGTCGCCGATTATCTTCTTGTGGATGACTTTGAGGATTATGATGCCGGCGATAATCAGATATGGTATACGTGGAAAGACGGAATCGGCTACGGCACGCCGGATGAGCCGAACTACTATGCCGGTAACGGCACCGGTGCGGCTGTAGGCGACGAGACTACTAATTCTTATACGGAAGAGTTTATTGTCCACGAAGGAGCAAAGGCATTACCCTATTTTTACAATAACAACAACAAAGAAGGCTTCGCCATGTATTCGGAGACGGAGATGACTTTGCATTATCCGCGAGACTGGACCGAGCAGGGCGTTGCAGAACTGTCGCTGTGGTTCATAGGTTATCCGCCATACGTCGGCAGCTTCACAGAGAACCCGGCAGGAACCTACACGATGACGGCCTCGGGCACGGATATCTGGGACCCGTTCGACCAGTTTCATTTTGCATATAAGGAAATCTCTGGTGCCGGGTCGATTGTTGCAAAGGTGCTTAGTGTCGGTCACACGGACGACTGGGCGAAGGCCGGTGTAATGGTTCGCGATTCTCTCGATCCGAATTCCGCGCACGCAATGGTGGCCATCACGCCTGCTAACGGAGTCTGGTTCGGACGCCGTGCCGCAACCGGTGACATCAGCGTCAGCACAAAAGACCCCAATGTCACCGCTCCCCAGTGGGTGAAATTGGAGCGCAGCGTAGGCGGACTTGTCAGGGCTTACTATTCTGCGGATGGCAACTCGTGGACTGCTTTGGGTTCGCCCGAGGCGGTCACAATGAATGCCCCGATATACATTGGCCTGGCATTGAGCAGTCATAATCCCGATGCGACGTGCGAGGCCAGGTTCTCCAACGTCAATTTTCCCAACACCAGCGTCGATCCGCAGTGGATCGATCAGGATGTCGGTATGTCCGCCAATGTCCCTGAGCCGATTTATGTGGCCGTGGCCAACACCACAGGAACGCCTGCGGTAGTCTACCACGAAGATCCGAATGCAACGGTGATAGATACGTGGACCGAATGGAAAATCCCGCTGAAGGCCTTTGCGGACCAGGGCATCGACCTGACCGATGTGGACAGGATTGCCATCGGAATCGGAACCAAAGGAAATATGACAACGCCGGGCGGCTCGGGCAAGATGTTCTTCGACGACATCAGGCTGTATCGTCCGCGTCCGGAACCGGAGCCGTAAACCCGGCGGCGGATATACATTCACTGTCTTCAAGCAATTTAAGGGCTGTAAGCATCATGCTTACAGCCCTTTGATAACTTTATTATACTTATAAACCTTACAAAGCCGGACTAACCAGTTACGGCCGGAAGAGTTTATTTCTTCGAAGGTATGATTCGTACTTTGTCGGTACCGGATACAATCGTTCCGCCGCTGACTTGTGCTGCCGACCAGATTGTCATCTGGCCCGTCAATTGTGCCGTCAGTGTAGCTTCCGTGCTGCTTTGGTCCAGGTTCAGATCCTGCGTCCTGAAATGAAACATCATGTCATCGTCACCATCGTCATCGACGTCCTCGAGCTTCCAGCGCTCGGGCTCAGTTCCGGCGAATGTAACGGTGGCCGGATCAATCGTGCCGGCATAGAAATTATCCGTCGTCAAGACCGCGACCGGCACGACTCCTTTGGACTTGAGATTGATGTTGTTCTCGTCGTTGCCGGGCTTGATATCAATTATTACTTCTGGTATCACCTCTGGGGCAGGAGCATCCAGAAAAATATGAACGTTAGTGGAAGATAATACATAAAAAACAAGGTCAATAGGACCCGCATCTCCTCCATACGTACCCTTCAGCAAACAGGGAGACCATATATCTGGAGTAAAATAGGTTCCTGATGGATCGATTATACCACCCTCGATACTAAAATCCGTACCGAATACAGTCACCGTCGCTTCCGCCTCCAAAGCTATATCCCAAAACATATTGCCGCCAATACCACCACCCATGATATTCACTTCACTGCCGCCGGCAACGTAAACATCGCCGCTCACGTATCCTCCTTTAATATTTAGTGTCCCGCCTTCCACTACGCCTACTGCTCCATTGATTAAGCCTCCATCCAAAAGATTCAAAGTACCCCCGAATTCCACAACTACATCCTCGATAATGGGATCGGGGTATTCATCGGAAGGAATGGTCACCGGTCCTTCGATGATCAGAGCGCTGCACGGCGAAGCACACAGCAAAATCGCCGAAACAGCCAATAAAATTACCGGGAATCTAATCATGGCACTTTTTTTCTGCTTTTCCATAGCCCCACCTCCCCCTAACTCGAGCTTCCTGGTTTTTCCATTAACGAAATAACATCAATCAAAACAGAATATCGAAGTCGTTCGTGATAGTTCCAGCCTTAAAAGCTGTGATGAAAGAAATATCCTTGCAGAACAACTCATTGAACAATCCCCCCCTGGCAAAAAGATCTTGCCTATATAAACAATACGAGATAATCTGGCTAAAGCAAACCGTAATTTTCTAATAATACAACTCTGAAACAGGCCGGAATTACTATAGGACCAATATCGCCGAAACAGCCAATAAAATTAACGAAAAACCTGCCCTTTGTACATTTTATTGTACGTTCCATAAATATACCACTTCAACAAAACAAACCAGACATTGATATTCGCCCTCACTCTACGGAGCACTCCAAAGAGATTTATCGGTCAAGATGTATAAATTCGAACACTT
>Ga0299912_10003895_pt1 | contig 12194 bp, 11 predicted proteins | sample RVTome_2_FD_207667 | JGI IMG/M metagenome (GOLD analysis project Ga0299912, IMG submission 207667) | Soil microbial communities from uranium-contaminated site in the Upper Colorado River Basin, Wyoming, United States - RVT95D214 (version 2) ... | reverse complement strand
ATAGCAATATGCCTATTAGCGCAGTGAAGTTTTTTATGAAAAAGGGCGCGGTTAACTCTTGCTGTCGTATGTTGGCGTTGATCATTTTTCTCTTTCTGTACAGCAAGTACGTGAATAGGAAGGGGATAGCTAAGATGTGGAATGTTGCTTCATCGCTGAGAGCATTACTGAAGACTATACTAAAATCCTGCGCGTACAGAGCGATAACTATTGCTGTAATAAATGAGAACTTTAGAGCTACTGCTATTCTGTGCTGGTTTTGCATTGAAGACAAGCTGGCAATCCTGTAGTTGTTTGGTTTTTTTTGCATGTTATACACTCAATTGTTTATAGGTTCACGTGTTGAATTGTGATTAATGTTTGAGTGCCCAGAGGTCAGACTCTTTTGTTTTCTTGTTGAAGGGCGGTTAATTTGGTTTGGCGACTTTTTGTTGGTGTTCTCGCAGAACTGCTGCTGTAGCGAATACTAGTGTTAGGGTGAGCAAGCTGAGAGTTATTGGCGTTAATCGTATTCCCCATGGCGTGTAGTTGAGGATTAAGCCTACCATTGGGACGAGGGCTATACTCATGCCGAGGCTTAGTGCAATGCGTTCAATTGTGTCTAGGTTTTCGCTGCTGGTTTTTATTGGAACGTTGACTGGGAAAAGTGCTTTTATGAAGGCGTAGCCTGGCAGGAAAAGCACGAAAATTACGCCTAAAGCAGAGCGTGCGTAGACTGCGGGGTAGGCGTCTTCAGGAATTGTGAACACGGCAAGCGCTGTTGCTGTGGCGAGTGTAATGGTTAGCCAGTACCATGTTGATTTGGAGGAGAGGATATGTGCAGTTGAGGTTGTTGGTGGGGTTTCTTTTTTGGTGAAGTGAATTTTGTCTTGCCTTTCCAACTCTATTAAAACTCTGATTATTTCTTTTTCAGACAATTCAGTTTTTTCATGTATCAGTTTGACTAGTCGTTCGGTGGTTTCAGGTTTTTTGGTGTTTATGGTTTCAATTATGAGTTCGTGTATCTTGTTGGTTTTGGATTGTTGGTTTGTCATTGTTTCACCTGTTCGTGGTTATGATGTGATTATGCTGACTACTTTTACTGCGATGGTGATTAGAAAAACTACGCTTACGATGAAAGCTGCGTTTTTCAGGTTTTTCCTGTTTATTGTGAGGTTTACTAGACCATAGTATGGTGAGCTTAATTCCGTGGTTATTAGAAGGATTATTGCGCCTACGGTGAACAGTACACTTGCGTCTGTGAATGTTAATGGCGGGAGCTGCGTTTCTTATTCCTCCACGATTTGGTATTCAATCACGGTTGTTTTATCGTTTTGGCTTTGTTCTTCTTTTGCTATGATTATTGGTTTTCCTGTTGCTTTGGCGAGTGCGCATGCGATTGCGCTGGGTAAGAGGCAGCCGACGGTTTCGTGTGTGCGGGGTAGTTTTCTGGTTTCTTGGCAGACTCCGCTGAGTATGTTGCCGGCTATCTGCGTTGTTATTGTGTTGTTTTGGATTTGGATTTCCACGTTTTCTGCTAAGCCCATGTGTTCGATTAGGAGTTTGGGCAGTTTTTCCTGTATATATTTGATGTCGGTTTTTGTGAAGGATACACCGAGTTCCCGCTCAAAAAGTCTTGACAGAGATAAGCCTGGAGGGGTCAGGAATATGCCTTTTTGGTTTTTAGAGGTTAGTTTTTGGTCTGTTGTGTCTTCGCGTTTGGGTAGGGGCTGGTTTGGTTTTTCGGGAACGAATATGAGGCTTGATTCTATGTCTATGAGGTTTTTAGGAGGCAAGTATACGCCTTTTTGGGCGGCATTATGCTCTGATAGTATTCTTTCGATGTTGCTTGTGTTTGACAGGGCTGAGGCGTTTAGCAGGGTTAAGGGTACTTGTTTGGTTGGGGTTATGTAGAGGAGAATGGCTCCCCAGAATATTATGGCTACGCCGAGTATGGCTAAAAATGATGACACGTAAACCGCAGATGCCACGGTTAGACCGATGCCTAACGCAAGCATCGCAAAAACGGCTATTCGGTTAATTCTTTTCCTACTGGTTCTTTTCATGTTTATTTCTCCATTCTTTTTGGGTTACTTGGACTGTTTATTCGCGTTTCAACGGCGGATACATTTTTCAATTTGGTGATTTCTGGTTATTTTTTGTTGTTTTTGGTTTTGAAGAGTTGGTGAGTGAAAAATGGTTGAATGGACTCATTAAGTAAGTATTTTTGAAAAAGGCTTTTTTGTTGTGAAAATTGTTTAAATTCGCTGAGTTCTACGTAAATTTCAGATTGGATTGATGTTGTCATGATGGAAGAAATGGTTGAACGCAACGAAAAGAATCTCTTCTTCCGACAGTATTTGAACAGAGGCATCAGGGAGAATCTGTTCAGTGATGTAGCTGGCGCATTGGGACATATGCAAAGTCAGGTTGTGCGTTCGGCTGCTCCTTTGCTGTTAGGTCGAAGCATAATCGAGACGCGGCAGACGAAGGAACCGTTTGAGAAGTTTGCTCTTGACAGCAAGGCAGTGGCGTACAGTTATGTTGAAGGGGCAGCGACAAGGTTCAGTGGACGAAAAAATGATTTTGTGGTTGTGGATACAAATATTTTTGCTGAATCGTCAGAGCAGTGGACGCGAGAGTTTCTGGAGGATGCCACATGGAACGTGATGCAGAGCATTGACGAGAAGATTGGGAAAGCTTTAGCTGAGGATGAAACTAAGACGGTTCTTGATCTTTATGAAAGCGTTGACGCTGAAGATTTGGCTGGTGGTGGATTTGTTGATCAAGGCAGCGAAGTTATTGATTGGAATGCTATACAGAAGCTTCACAGTGCTGTGCGTGGCGAGAATTGGCGTCCTACTGTTTTGGTTTTGAATGAGACGCAGTTGAGTCAGTTGCTTTTGGACGACAAATTCATTGACTATGATTCTTTGCCTTCGTCTGAAGTGGATATTGAGCAGGGAACTATTAGGAAAATTGTTGGGATGAGGGTGCATTCAAGCACATTGGTTCCTAACGGCACGGCTTATGCTATTGACACTCGCGTGGCGGGAATAATGTTGATTCGTAGAGACGTTGCGGTTGAGGACTGGAGTGAACCGAAGGTAGGGCAATACGGCGTAAGGGCGACCACGCGGTTTGGTTTGGGTATCTTGAGAAGCAAAGCTATAGCGAAAATGGTTAACATAAAAACTACGTTGTGAGCGGTTTCGGGAAAGCTGTTCCACAGTTGCGTTTTCTTTGTTATGCAGTTGTTTCAGGATCTTTAATCGTAAATCATAAGATATAATAATATGGGTTTTTACCTGTACTAACGAAGAGCAAGTTCGCACAAACTCTTCACCCACAACGAGCAAGAGGCTGTTTGATGGAAAATGGCGCGCTCAGAAAAGCCTTTGATCCGCACAGACTGCGATGAAACCATGAAGCAACGGGGCAGGTAACAGCTTTGAAAAGAGTCTATGCTTGCGTTCTAATAATCACATGCTCTCTGCTACTCACGGGCTTTCTTAGCGTCGAACACATAGTGAACCCCAGCAGTCTCCAAGATACATCACCGCAAGGCGAAATCGCCAGAGAAGCAAACAGTTTGATGCCGTTAACCTCTGAATCTACGGCGAATTTAAGCAACGAGGCCAGCTCTCAAACGGTCAACACAAACGGTTCACAAATTGGCACTGACCAGAACAGCCTGCAAAGCATAACGCTACCCGCTGAAACGAGCGACTCACAAAACACCGCGCCCACTGAAACGGATGATGGCACAGCGCATATCGTTATGGGAGTGAACTATTTATCGCCGTATCACATGTACTCCAGCAAGTATACCTCTGACGACATCTTGCACCGGGATTTTTCTCGTTTTCAACTTGACGGGATTAGTGTGATTAGCCTTAGTCTTTACTGGTATCGCCTAGAAGGGAATGCTCGAGGAAGCTACGACGACGGATTCCTAGCTGGTGTCAAACACGTTATAGCAATTGCTAACCAGTATGGAATCAAAGTTTTAGTCACTTTTCATACGTTGTGGGGTAAAAATGACAGCCCTTGGTGCACACCTGACTACATAGTAGACCCTGTATCAGGAAGTAACATTGGGCTAGCGATAGTCAGAAGCGATGATATGAGGCAAGGTTTCATTGACATGTTCAGCCATACAATTGGATACCTAGCAGGGACACCGGGAATTTGGGCATGGGGTATCTTAAACGAACCATGGTATTGGGGTACATCAATTGAACATGACTTTATAACGAATAACGGAAAAACACAGAAAGAGAATTTTGTTACACTCTTTCAAGAACTATCAAACATTGTTAAAACTACCGATGGACGACCAGTCACTATCAGGTTTTGTAATGCTAGGATGTGGATTGGTGCAGATGAACTGCCTCACATAAAAAATACTTTCGTTGACGATTGGGGATGGGACCCCAGAGTTCTTGACGCGGTGGATTTTGCCAGTTTCAACGTTTACTTGCCTGCATATTCACAACTTGAATATGCCTGGCAAAATATGACAACTATTAACATAATTGGCTGTTTCGAGAAGAATAAACAGGTGTGGATTACCGAATTCGGCTTTGTGTCAAATAATCAGACAGAACAAGCAGACGCTTACGAAATGATGTTAACATTCTATGCATCCCTGCCAATTTCAGGGTGCCTAGCGTGGCAATGGACGAGCGGCAATCTTCCCCCGGGTTACGATGACCCGGTTTCAAAAACCAATGGCAACATATGTGCAGACATTCAAACGGGAACCCCTAAACTTGCTTATGAGACAATGCTTGAATTTAAAACACGTAATCGGTAAGTCTGTGAGGGAAATATTGACAGTGAAGCACATTATGGCGCCAATGTAAACTTCAATTAATGAAGTGACTGCACGTGATCACGCAAAAAAATCAATCGCAATTCAGCAGAATGCACCGAAATACAAGTCAGTTAATAGAGCAGCGGCTAAATTTCAGCTAAGCCAAATTTATCAGAACCAACAATTGCGTCCTAGGTGAAAGCATGTTTCTCGATTCTTCAATCAGGCATAAATCGATTAAGTGCGTGTTGCTTGCCAGACGAGAATCTCTTTAAAGAATAGTAAAGGCTTCTTTTTCGTTATTTTATCAAAAATTATCCATAAATATGCAAGACGTATCATTCTCTCATTCTTGAGAAATTTACGGCAAACTGACCATGGAACTTTTTTATTTGTGAAAAGTGCATCTCCAAGCAAAGCATAACAATCCATTTGATACCTTGCAATAGTAAAGGTGCTGACTAAGCTGGCAGGACTGAAGCGTGAGTGCCGATCATATTGACCAGGCATATACTTCATTATGAAAGGCTTCATTAAGATAGAAAGGTTTACATCCAACCACGCTGCAGGGTTGAGTAAGTTCGTTGAACATCCGACAAAAAAACCGCCTTTTTGTGTAATTCTTGATAATTCTCCTATTGCTGCATTTTTGTCATCAACATGTTCGATAACATTAACACTCAACACACCATAAAACGCGCCGTCAATAAAGGGCAACCGTGTTAAGTCAGCCGCAACATAGTTATTGTTCCTCCACAATCGCTTCGAAGCAACAGCATTAGCATGCAGAATATCGACACCTACAACTTCCACATCTTCAATTGGCTGCGACAGAGTGTGCCCGACTCCGCAACCTGCATCTAAAAGCAAGCAGCCTCGTTTCAAGCGCCTGTATAAAATCGCTTCTGCCAAAAATCTATAGGAAGGATATTTGTAAGATTTTAAATACCAAAATGGCTCAAACATTGATTTCCTACTAATTGAATATCACCTTTTTGGTTATGTTCTTAAAACCACTCTCGCTGGATGCCAACTTCTTTAGTCTAAACCTAACACGATCCAGCGAACTTGCATTTGAGAAAAGAACTGAGCACCATTTTAAAAGCCAATTATTGCACAATCACTGGCGTGTACTAATATGCTATTCAAAAATTTAGTTTATAATGGGAATCTAATGAACAGTTGAGTTATCGACTGATTTTGCTCTCTGAGCAATAAATACTGAAAGAAGGGTTAGAATACAACAGGTTATAACTCGTGGATTGAGTAATGTTACCTTGTATGTCTTCGATAAATGCTGCATTGTTCTCGAAGAAAGAAAAAACTGACGTTGTACCATAAGATATGCATACAAACCTGTCTTCATAAAGTTCTTTGGGCGCTGTCCAAAGCAAACTTGAACTATTTTCATCCATCATTTTCCGGTACGAAATGGCACTGTAATTGAAGTGATAATTCGGATCTCTAAAGTCGCCGTACCTAACTACCCCGCCAATAACTTGGCCATGGACCGTGTTGTTATAAAGAAAATTGATGCCGACGTTTTCACTATATGGAACGTAATCCGATATTTCGTTCCCATAGTGAGCAATCACATGCAGCGAAGGAGCGGCAATAATTAAGAATATGGCTAATGCATAGAGAATATACTTGTACTTCAAGGCTGTTTTAGAAATAAAATAGGCGAACGGAAGTAAACTCAGCATATAAAGTCTCATGAATAGTTCACCTCCATATGAAAAGGCGAAAAGTAATAGTGAAAAACCAACAAGAACTGATAGCAATCGCTTCTCGACAATTCCCAGTTTTCTTTTTCTCCAGGCTAATACAAGACATAGAAGAGCAAAAGCGATTATTGCCACAGAATAGATCACACGCATTTGTGTAACCAAGATGTGACCTGCGCTTCCAGAAATTCTCTGAGTCAAATTCACTTGAAAAATATACGGAAGGTCAAAAGCCTGTTCAATGATTCTGTTGAGATTCTCTGACAAATACGTACCAGCGCCAAAGACTGCCCAACCAGTAACCAATGACGCAAAAAAAGTAAGCAAAGTATATCTCGCCAAATGCTTTGACAGAAAGAGCACTATAATTACGCACAAAATGGCCAAAGAAGACAAAAAGTGAGTACTAACTATCAAAAAGGAAAGCAAAAAAAGCAAAATACTCCATTGTCGGGTACGCATTCCCTGATTCATATTTTTGAATAAAAGGGAGAGCATTATGGCAATGCCAAAAAAACCAAAGCTTTGCATGCTGAAATAATCTTGTCCCACCCAGTTCCCCAAAAAGACAAACCATACGGCGACCCACGCAAGCTTAGAGCTTTTGCTTACAGCCCGAAAGAACATAAAGAGAGGCGGGAGGAGCAAAATGTTATAGAATGTGGGATAGGTCAATAAAATAGACATTCCAGGAATAAGGGTAAGTTGTTCAAAAATGCTCCAGAAAATACTGAAACCCGGCCAGTTGTGAATCCACAGCTTAGAAGGGTTTATTTGCGCACCTTGTGAAATGTAATCAACTGCCCTGTGACTTCCGTAACTGAACACAAACCTAGGAGTGCCTTCAACTATTGCCGGGGTGAAATACAAAAAAAGGATTAGAAGAATAGTTTGGCATAACAGTAATACTCGATTTTTGTTTGCAAGCTGCAGTGTAATAAAGAAAGTAAAAACCAGCATTGAAAAAGCGAGAAAAAAATATTTGGGCAATATTGAAAATAAACCCAAATCGCCCATATTACTGGTTTGTGCTCCTCGTGCTTGAAGCGAAGATAAGACCCACAGTATAAAAGCTAAAATCGTTAATCCACTGCAGAGTAGCCTACTCTTTTCCTTTAAACGATTAAGCATTCATTTCACCAGCTAATGTTTAGCGAAACAAGTAAATTCTCCACAAAATAATATTAAATAGCTAAAAACTGAACTGAATATTTCCTGAGCGGCAATCTCGACCTTATCGTGAAAGAAAATAAGAAAGACCATAATCAATAAAGGTTCGAACCTTTCGCGTCAACAGTTCACGGTTTTTCATGTTTACACCCTTGTGGAGAAAACTGCTATAAACTTGTAGACACATGCCTTCAAATTTGACTCTAGTTATATCACGAGGTGATATGCCTGGCAAGGTCATAGGCATATCCTCGAAGTCAAAATCTGAAAAGGCTATGCTCTTGTCAAGCAAATTGTATTTCATAGCTATGTCAAAGAGTTTTGCTCCTGGCAAAGGGCTATTAGTCGCCCAAGATAAATGGTCAAGCAGACCAGCGGACACCAATTGTCTGGCGAACTTGAGAGTTTTCCTGCACATTTCAGGAGTTTCAACTCTCAATATGCCATTCTCTTCCCAAACGTTGAATATCATAAAGAAACCGTGAACCTTAATGTCGTATTTCTTAAGTAGGTTAAGACCTCTAATAACTTGATTAATAGATATCCCTTTGTTAATCCCATTGAGGACTTCTTGATTTCCGCTTTCTATGCCTACTGATGCTAACCAACAACCCATTTTGCTAAGAGAACTAGCTAGTCTCTCACTTATCTTGTCCGCTCGAAGCAAGGTTTTGAATGGAATACCTGGTTGAATATCAGATATTTTGTCTGCAACCTTAATTGCCCATTTCTCACTCGCGTTAAATTCGGCGGAAAAATCATATATCTCTCTAACGCCTTTGTTGACGAGATATTCAACTTCCTTTGCCACATTTTCAGGGCTCCGCAGTCTAATCCAAGGCTTTGTCAGTTTCCATACTGCGTTAGCACAAAAAGTGCAATTGAAAGGGCACCCTCGTGATGTCATGATGTGGACATCTGGCCAAGCTTTTTGCAAGAAGTATCCTTGGTAGTTTCTGATGTTAATTTTTTCCCATGCAGGAAACGGTATTGAATCCAAATCTGCAATTAGTGGACGAATAGGCGTTTGAACCACTTGTCCATTTCTTCTTATAGCAATGCCAGCGATGTTCGAATAACTCGTGTTCCTTTCATATGCCTCTAGCAACTGTTGGAAGGTTATTTCTCCTTCCCCGACAATGCAGACGTCTGTCTTGCTTCTTTGCAATACGTCGATTGGACATGCCGTTGGATGAGGACCACCGCATACGATCAAAGAATTCGGAAGTTTTTCCTTAAGACTGTTGATTGTTTTGTACGCTATTGAAGAATTAGTGGATACAATGTTGAGGCCAATTACATCAGGGTTCATTCTAGAAATCCTGTCAAGAAAACCATCGATGTGAAAGAGGCTCCCCTCGACATAGTCTACGGTCAAATCTCTAATCCTACAGTTTTTCTCTGCGTAGGAAGCTAGATAAAGGAGACCAAGTTGTGGATAAAAGGCCCTGTAAGAGCCTTTCTCAGGTTGCGGGGGGGTTGCTAAGACGATTTTCATCTACTCACCTTTTTCAATCAAATAGTGCTTGATACAGTGCGTTCAGTTATTCTGCATAATCGCATAAGATGCTTTTCATTTAAAAAACCATGACTAAATTGTCTTTTAGGTTTATTCTTAATGAACAGTACCAGACCTTTGATTCAGTATTTAATATTTGCTTACTCGAACTTCCAAAGTTACAAATTTAATATTGGCTATACTCGCCATTTCAATTTGCCCACCAAGTATCCGCTCACAACCAGTGCAACCACAATTAATATAATAACAGCTTTCCTGGTGGCTTGCGTCTTTCTTTTTCCAATCAATAAGTTCTTTACCTCATTAGGCAACGACTTAATAAACAGAGTCTTCAAGTACGTGCTCTCACGTGAAAGCGCATCCCCTTTATGCTTTGTGGAAATGTATGCTTTGGAAAAGCCGTCGCCATATGCCCGTCTCATAGCATAAGCAAGAGACAAACGATAAGGGTAAATCCTATGATAAACTATGGCATCTGGGTCGTAAATAATTTTCGAGTTAGGAAATAGCCGTAACGCTCTAATGCTAAACTCAGTATCATCAGAGGTAAGTTGTAGATTCCCATTTCTTCCAACATCCGAGCAAAACTTCAAAGTGCGAAAAATTACCCTCGTAAAAGAAAAATTGCCGCCAAAATTATTTCTAACTGCACATTTGGTTTCAAAGTATCCTTTATAGGTACAACCAATGATCCAAAAAAGTTCTTCCGGAAATTCGTTTCTTTGGTCACCAAGCCATAGCGGTTTAATGCGTCCCCCTACGCCTATAACATTTTGCTGGTCATAGTTACGAATCAAATTGGAGAGCCATGTTTTACTAGCAATAGCATCATCATCCATAAAGGCGATAATCTCTCCATTAGCGTGTATTACACCTTCGTTTCGGGAATTCGAAAGACCGCCAGTTCTATTGAGGATTATCTTAACCTGCGACGGAAGCACACTCGTCAATTTTGAATAAAGCCCTTCGTTTCGATCCACAACAACGATAATTTCCTTGTCGCGATATGTCTGGTCAAGCAGAGAATTCACAGCCTTCACTGCATCTTCAAATCTTAACAAATCATATGTAGTCACAATTACCGTTACGTTCACAGTTATTCGCCTCAAATATAGAGTGGCTATTGCTTAGTGGCAGACAAATAAACGGAAATAACCTGTTTAACAAGAGTTGCTGTTTGTCTTTGTACCATAGGGACTTTCAATGAAAGTGAATGCCTTATTCGCGTTCTCTCATTCCAAACGTATTCCACACGGGAGCGCAGTTTTTCAAAAGTAACTTCATTAACGTCCATAGCCAAACTCTCAACCCCAAGTTTCTTTAGCAGACCCTTTTGCTTATGTTCATAAATGATTGCTACAAATGGAACATGCTTAGTTGCTGCAAGAATACTCGGATGCATTCTGGTTGGTATGAGCATATCCAGTTGTTCTACAAGGCTTACAAATTCATCTGGTGTCGCAGCACATATCATCTCTGACTTGTTCTGGTGAACCATGTTCTGGAAAATCATTCGACAGACTTCTAGATCATCCCTCGCTTTCTCTCTTTTTTCCGTTTCCCCCTGTCCGACCACACTTGGCATAAAAACTATACTTACGGCATACTTTCCAACCATATAATCCAGCGCCTTTGCGTGGGCTTTAACGTAGTCTTCTTGCTGTTTTTGAGAGAAAGAATGCGGAAAACATGGTGATACGCCAATTACAGGTCTTGGCAGATCTCGACTTGTTTTCGCAGACTCTTTGAACAAAAAGGCCATATCTGCAGCTATGTGGATAGCTGCTTTCTTTTTGATTCCTTCAAGCAAGCGCAGCGTGTAATCTTCTCTCAGCAAAACTGCATCGGCATTGCAAAGTATGTATTGGATACCCCGCTTTCCTATCCAGCTTCTGAATGGCCCAATTGACTGCGGAAATGTAATAAATGGTTTTCTAAGAATTTTTTTTGTAATAAATACTTCATAGACCCCCCAAAAAAGCACGAATAGGTTTGTTGCTCTAGCAGCAATTGATTGTCTTCTTTGAAGCAATGAACCTTCATTGAATGCTTGCGTCCCTCCAGCTATTACTATGTCAGCATGTTTGAATTTCTCCAACACTTTCGGTCGGTAAATAGGTTTCAGATTGACTTTAAGCATTGCTAGCGATATACATGTGAGCATGGTCTGGAAAAATAAAACAAAGGGTAACAACAAAAGAAACGATCTATCTTTGCCTCTTATTTTGAGATCAATCAAAGGTGAATAGGATTCAAGCGTGGGTTCCATCCGTCTTAATCTTTCTGGATAAAAGGTCAGCACGGAGATTTGGAGTTCATCGAATATTTCATTGAGAAAATCAACTTCACTTCGCAGAAGAGCGTACTCGCCTATATTTCTTATGTCTCCTTGCTGAGTTAATATCACGTTAACCAATTTTTTCTCAGTTCCCATTATCTGGCTTAATTATTGCACGAACAGCCTTGATTTGCTCGTCACTGTTTTTCTATTCTCTGAGGAAACAAAAATTATCCATTAAGTTTTTGACTAATCATCAAAATTGCTCGAGTGCACACACTGGAACTGTAATGCAAATCCCAAATTCTTCAAAATAGCATGTCCTTAAGGAAATTTGCGCTTGTTCATGCCTATGGAGAAAAAGTGTTACTTGTCAGGTTAAGTTGCAAATATACAAAACGGCTGTTGTATTCAATATTGTTAGCTTGGGAATTGTAACTCCAGAGTTCCACGAGAAGCCTGTAATAGAAGCCTTGCTGCTCCGTGTCCCAACCAACCTGCTTATCCACGTTAAAACTGACACCGTTTACATCAACCGTTTCAACTCTGGACTGATTAGAGGAAAAAGAAGCATTGACAATTGAAAAACTTAATAGGTTCTCAAATGTGGCGCCATCCTGAAGAACAAAACGATATTCAAACAGTGGCTGAAGCGGACTCGGCGCCCCAGTAGTGGCATTTGGCAAAGGTTCAGTGCTATTA
>Ga0299912_10003894_pt1 | contig 12194 bp, 8 predicted proteins | sample RVTome_2_FD_207667 | JGI IMG/M metagenome (GOLD analysis project Ga0299912, IMG submission 207667) | Soil microbial communities from uranium-contaminated site in the Upper Colorado River Basin, Wyoming, United States - RVT95D214 (version 2) ... | reverse complement strand
CCGTTGGACATGATGACGTCGAAGGCGGAAAGGCGGTCGGTGGCGACCATGAGCAGGCGGTCGCCGAGGTCGAAGACTTCGCGGACCTTGCCGCTCTTGAGCTTGTTGATGCCGGGTAGGTCGAGTTGCAGGATGGGTTCGTTGGTTGTGTTCGCCACAGGGCGAAGTATGCGGAGCGGGGTTCAAAGTTCAAGGTTCAACGTTTCGGTTTGGGGTCCACACTTCGGCATGTCACAGCCCGCCGCCTGAAGGCGGGAAACCGAACGGACGCAGCTCTCGCCCCTCGACACGCACAACGCGCATTTGCTAGCCTTGACGCGTGAACTTTCTGGTGACTGGCGGGGCGGGCTTCATCGGATCGCACGTCTGCGAGCGGCTGCTCCAAGATGGCCACGCCGTCCTGGCTTTCGACGACCTCAATGATTTCTACGACCCGGACCTCAAACGGCGCAACCTCCGCGAAATCCAGGTGCGTGGCGGGAAGTTCGAGTTTGTTCAAGGCGACATCACGGATCAGGGGGCGCTCGACAATTTATTTGGCGGTGTGAAGTTTGACCAAATCATCCACCTGGCCGCGCGGGCGGGCGTGCGGCCGAGCCTCGAAGAGCCGGCGCTCTACCAGCGGGTCAATGTTGAAGGCACGGTCAATGTGCTCGAAGCGGCGCGCAAGGCCGGGGTCAGGAAGATCATCCTCGCCTCGTCGTCCTCCGTTTACGGCGTGAACTCGAAAGTGCCGTTCAGCGAGGCGGACCCGATCTTCTCTGCCATTTCACCCTACGCGGCGAGCAAGCTGGCGTGCGAGGCGCTCGGACATGTGTACCATCACGTTTACGGCATGGACGTGGCCGTGCTGAGGTTCTTCACGGTCTATGGTCCGCGCCAACGGCCTGACCTGGCGATTCACAAGTTCGCCAGGCTCATCAACGCCGGCCAACCCATCCCGTTCTTCGGCGACGGCTCGTCGGCCCGCGATTACACCTATATCACCGACACGCTCGAGGGTGTGATGAGCTGCACGCGCATGGAGTTTGGCTATGCCATTTTCAATCTCGGCGAATCCCAGACGGTGAAGCTGAGCCGGCTGGTGGAGCTTTTGGAGAAGGCGCTCGGCAAAAAGGCGATCATTGACCGCCAACCGCTCCAGCCCGGCGACGTGCCGATCACTTACGCGGACATTTCCAGGGCGCGGGAGGAACTCGGTTACAATCCCAAGGTCAGGATCGAGGACGGGATACCGAAATTCGTGGCGTGGTTTCGCGCAGGCCTTGCGCCGCAATGAATTCCCGTCGTCCGCGGCGCGCCGCTATCGCTTCACGATGTGGATGCTGCCGGCGCTGGTCTTCAGGGACAACAGCGGCCCTCCGCCGTTGATCGTGCCGCTGAGCGCGTTGCCTTCCAGCTTGCCTTGGGTCGTCACCGGCAGGTCCGTGCTGACCTTGCCCGCGCTGGTGTGAGCGTCGAGGTTAAGCGCGCTGGTCTCGGGGAGTTTCACCGTGATGCTGCCGGCGCTCGTGCTCAATGAGCAATCCGATTTCGGCACGCTGGCCAGGTCGGCGGAAACGCTGCCACCTGAAGTCTTGGCCTGGACCGACGGACCGGTGAAATCCTTGATGTCAATGCTTCCGCCAGAAGTCTTGACGTCCAATTCGCCCGTGCAGTCGGAGACTCTGACGCTCCCTCCGGACGTGCGGCCGTTCACTGCCCCGTCAATCTTGGTGAAGCGCAGACTGCCGCCGGACGTGCCAGCGTCAACGTTGCCCTCGAGATTCTCCACACGAATGCTGCCCCCGCTTGTCTTGATCTTGAGTTCGCCCACGCAATCCGCCACGGAAATGCTGCCCCCGGAGGTGCGACCGTTCATGGCACCGTGAATCTTGCTGAGGCTCAGGCTCCCGCCCGCGGTGGCCACCTCAACGTTGCCCTCCAACCCCGCCACCTTGATGCTGCCGCCCGCGGTCTTGGTGTTCACATCGAATTTCCGCGGCACGGTGATCTGGAAGTGAACCCTCAAATTGGGCTGCGGTCTGAACCAGGACCCCCGGAGAGGCTTGCTGGATTTGGCGGTGACGCGCACCTGATTGCCCTCCTGACTCATCGTCACGTCATGGTCCTTCAGGATTGCCTCGGCCTCGGCCTCGCTGGCGCGGGTGACCTCGCGCGTCACGACGATGTCAACCTTGTCTTGGTCTGCCGCCGCCACTTCGATGCTTCCCCGGTCCGCGTCCAGGACAAGTTTCCCACCCGGTTCAACGGCGAATGACTTGGAAATCGTGTCCGATGTCCCCGCCGCCAAACTGGCTGAACCACTGAACAACATGACCAAACCGGCCGCGGTGAACGTCCCAACCACGTTGCTGAGTCGAAGTGAGATGTTTTTCATAGGTATTGTCAGATTCTGTTAGGCTGGCAGCCGCCCGCCTCAAGTTCCTCCCGAGGACACGACAGCGCTGCCAGCCATGCTGTGATTATCCTCTTAAACACGCCACGTCACCAAAATGTTTCAACTTATTTTCACCGGTTAGGCGTTCTGTGGGCCGACGGCAGCCGCGAAAAGCGGGTCGCCGGACAAGCTACGAAATGAGACTGGCTTGGCCTAACGTGAGCACCCGCAGGCTTGCGCGCCGGCCGGTCTTGCCGATAATGGAAACCAGTCTGCGAAAAGGCGCATCATGTTCATGAAGACGATTGCGGCATTCCAGTCGCGCCCCGCGCTGATGGTCTTGTTTCTCGGCGTGTTTATGGCCGTGTTTCTGTTGGTGGTCATCACAGCCACTCTCGTGACGTTTATCCTACCGGAAACCTTTGCCAGCACCGCGCGTGTGCATTTGAGGGCAGTTTCGTCCGGCGGCGTCACCTCCGCGACCCCAACCCAGGTGGCAACCCAGGTCGAATTGTTGCAGTCGCAAGTTGTGCTGAACCAGGTGATTGATGCTCTGAACCTGAACGAGGTCTGGGCCAGGAAAATCGGCGCGGAGGGCAGACTCAAGACTGATGAGACGACCGAGTTGCTCAAGCGCCTGATCACAGTGCGTCCTGTCCGGAACACGACTCTGATCGAAATTCGTGCCTTCAGTGAGGAACCAGATGAGGCCGCAAAGCTGGCCAACACCATCGCTGAGGTGTTCCGGGAATTCACTCTTTCTTCGACCGGCGACATTCAGGCGCAAGTCGTTGACGCCGCGGTTCCAAGTTTGGCCCCGGTGCGGCCCAACAAACCGCTGAACATCGGCTTGGCAATTGTGATCGGAACGTTGCTGGGGCTGGTCATGGGCGCAGGAAGCGTGTGGATCGCCTCTCTGACCGGACAGGGTTCGCGGAAAAAAGCGGTGACGCCATAGTGCGGCGTGCCGCAGGCATTCCGCCATCGCGAGCAAGCAGCGCTCAATCCTCCGCAAACAAGTATTCCAAATCCGTCGTCGTCAGGCTGCGGGCAAAACCCTCTTCGCCCAGCACATCGGCAATCGTCTGCGCCTTGCTTTGCTGGAGTTCCCAGATTTTTTCCTCGACGGTGCTCGGCGCAATCAGGCGATAGGCGTTGACGGTTTGCGTCTGGCCGATGCGGTGCGAGCGGTCAATGGCCTGCGCCTCCACCGCCGGATTCCACCACGGATCGTAGAGCACCACGTAGCTCGCGGCGGTCAGGTTCAGACCGGTGCCCGCCGCGCGCAGGCTGAGCAGGAACACACACGGGTCGGGATCGTCCTGGAACGCGCTCACGACTTCCTGCCGCTGCTTGGTCTGGCCGGTGAGGATGTGGGTCTTGAACTGGCGTTGGGCGCATTCCTTCTGGAGCAGCTCGAGCATCTGCACAAACTGGCTGAACAGAAGAACCTTCTGCCCCTCGGCCAGCAGCAGGTCGAGCAGTTCAAACAAGGTATCGGTCTTGCCGCTGGCGGAGTCGTTGCCGACCAGGCGCGGGTGGCAGCAAATCTGGCGCAGGCGCGTGAGCGCAGCGAGCACTTGCAGCTTGCTCTTGTTAAGCCCCTTCTGGGCCACGGTCTTGAAGACCTCTTCGCGGCTGCGGCGCAGTTCGGCAAGGTAAAGCTTGCGCTGCTCGTCCTGCAATTCGCAGTCACGCCGTTGCTCGATGCGGTCGGGCAAATCCTTGGCGACCTGCTTCTTGAGCCGGCGGAGCAGCAGCGGCCGGATCTTGGCGGCCAGCTTGCGGCGCGCGATGCGTTGCACGCCATCCGTGCCCTCGCCGCGCGGGTCGTAGGTTTCGAGGAAATGTTCCTCGTCGCCGAGATAACCGGGCTGGATGAAGTCCACGATGCTCCACAAATCGAGCAGGCGGTTCTCCAAGGGCGTGCCCGTGAGCGCGAGCCGGTGTTCGCTGTCGAGTTCCTTCACGGCCTGCGTGACCTGTGCCTCGGGGTTCTTGATGAACTGCGCCTCATCGAGAATGACGGCGCGAAAATCGAATTTCTGGAGTTCCTCGAGGTCACGCCGGAGCAACGCGTAGTTCGTCACGATCAAATCGTGCTGCGGAATCTGTTTGCGCAGGTTGTGTCGCGCCGCGCCGCTTTGCAGCACCAGCACCTTGAGGCCCGGCACAAAACGGTTGGCTTCACGCCGCCAGTTGTGGAGCACCGAGGCTGGGCAAATGACGAGCGAAGGCTTGGGATCCTTTCGATTGCGCTCCTTGAGCCAGGCCAGCCAGGCCAGCGTCTGGAGCGTTTTGCCCAGACCCATGTCGTCGGCCAGGATGCCGCCCAGTTTGATTCCGGTGAGGTGACAGAGGAAATCGAATCCGTCCTTCTGATACGGACGCATCTCCGCGTTGACGCCGGCCGGCAGGCGTATGGCGGGAACACCTTTGAATTCTTTCAGCCGGCCCCGCAACGCCCGCGCCTGCGCCGAGTCGGCAAACCGGGCCAACCCTTCGTCATCCAGATGCGCGGCGTTTTCCAGGCCGACCTTCTGAGCGACAGGAATCAATCCATCCACGCCCAAATCGGCCATCGCTTCGTGCGCGGCTTGGACCGCGCCCGCATCCAGTTCCACCCAGCCGGAGTTGGGCAGTCTAACAAAGCGGCCCGTCGCGGTGGCCAGCCGCTCGAGGTCGGCTTGCGTGAGTTTCAGTCCTTCCTGTTCCCACTCGGCCGACACCGCGAGCCAGTCAATGCCACTGCCCTTGACCATCAGCCGTGGCTTGAGCCGGCGCGGGTTCAGGAACAGCCGGTGGAATGCCGGGTTGCCAAGGTAATCCGCTTGCGCGGGCCGCTCCGGCCACGCTTGGGCCAGCACGCCCAGAAAATTCTCGTTCGCGTCGCCCACCCACAATCCCGGCTCGGGCGTGAACCAGTCGAGCTTGCGCAACCATTGCGTGGCGGGTTCAAGGCGCGGGTCGTCGAGGATTTCCGGCTTGTCGGCGGCGCGCTTTTGTCCCGCCCCCGCGGGATGCCGCTGCCATTCGTGGCCGATCCAGACCCACAGGCTCTTGTCGCGCTCGCTGCGTGCCGTGAGGCGGAGTTGCACCGTGTCGTCGAGCAGCTCGAACACGAACTGCGGCCTGGCCGGGTGGACATTGCAAAGCTGCTCCCAGTCCACGCGGCTGCCGGATTGCGACCGGCGCAGGTGCATCAACAGGCGATGGCCCAGCTTCCGCACCGGCACCGACGACTTGATTGCCCAGTATTCGAGCACGGCCGGCGGCGGCGGGTTGCGCAGGAGATAGAAGGTGTTCTTCGCCAGGACCAGCGGCGGGCGGACGCCGAAGAAACGCACATCAGCAAGCGCATGCACCTGGCCCTCGGGCAGTCTCAGCCGGTGCGTGAACAAAAGCTCGCCGTTCTTCTTTTCGAGGTGTGGCACGAGTTCGGCCACCTGGCCGTGGAATTGCAGTGGTCCGCTGCCACTGTCCGATTCCAGCCGCGCGGTGTGGCCCCAGCGCGCCAGCCAGTGCAGCAGTTCCAATTCCGAAAGCACCAGCGTCTCATCGCCGTCGCGGCGGCCGGTGTGGGTCTCGGCGAGCCACTGGATGAATTCCCAATCGGCGGCGGGAAACAATTCCTCTTCGTGAGTCGCGCGGGTGGTCAACTCGATGATTTCCTCCAGCGTCTTGGGTTTCTCGCCCACCCGCTGGCGTTGGACGAAAAACTGGACGGCCAGCCGGTACCAGTTGGGATGCGTGCCGTCCGGTTGCGGCTGGCACACCGCGCGCAGGGCCGCGCGGGGCGAGTCGAGATGCGTCGGCGCGGGCGCAAACAGCCAGTCTTCGAGATGCCGCACCAGGTCCTGTTCCCGCTCGGCGGCCTCGGCTTGGTTGAAGCCATCCGGGCTGCCGTACGGCGACAGTTCCGTGGGGGGCGAGCGCCGCGCCCGCATGAACAAAAACGCCAGTTGCTCCAGGCGGGCCTTGCCCTGCGCTGATTGGAGGCGCGGCCACCAGTCCGTCTCCGGAAAATCCCGGCGGGAAAGCGAGAGCCGTTCGAAGTAATCCTCCAGCAGCAGCCACGAACGCTGTGGGTCGGCGCAGACCGCGAAGTTCTTCAGGATTTCCTCGCGCTCAGCCACGGCGCTCTTGGAATCGGACAACTCGCGGCGCAGCTCGGCGAGCGCACCATACGTCTGCGAGAGCACCTTGAGATGCGCGTCATACTTGGTCGTGCCGTTGGAACGCCGGCCGTTCCCGTTTCGGGTCAAAGTTCTGGACATCTGAGCAACAGCGGAACGTCTAAAACCACTAACAGTCTAGTATCTCTCCACAAACCGGCGCCGGGGTCAATCAGAAAGAAGGATTTTTTTGGGTATGACCATCTCGAAGGAGAATCCTCCTCCAAACCCAAAGCCCGAAAATAGCTGGCTTCAGCGCTTGCGCTTGCCCGGCTGTGGTTTGCCACCGGGCTTCTTCTCCAGCTTCGCCACGCGATGCAACAAATCAGGCAACTGCTGCAGCGCAATCATCTGGCGCTTGGCTTCCCGGTCGGGAATGGCCGGATAACCGAACATCTTCTGGCCGTCGGGAATGTCGCGCATGACACCGGACTGGGCGGCCACGACGACCCGGTTGCCAATCTTGAGATGCCCGGCCAGGCCAACCTGCCCTGCCAGCACGCAATAATCGCCCAGCTTGGTGCTGCCGGCGATGCCCACCTGCGCCACGACCAGACAATGTTCGCCAATGCTCACGTTGTGCGCGACCTGAACGAGGTTGTCGATCTTCGTGCCCCGGCCAATCGTCGTCGCGCCGAGCGCGCCGCGGTCAATCGTAACGCCGGCGCCGATCTCCACGTCGTCCCCGATCACCACGTTGCCGATCTGTGGGATTTTGCGATGAATCCCGTCGTCGAGCACGTAGCCGAAGCCGTCGGAGCCGATGACCGTGCCGGCGTGGACGCGGACGTGGCTGCCGATTTGCGTGTTCGGATAGAGCGTGACGTTGGGGAACAGATTCACATCGTCCGCCAGTTGAGAATTGGCGCCGACCCAATCGCAGCCTTGAAGCACCGTCCGGGCGCCGATCCGCGCGTTCTCGCCAATCACACAATACGGCCCGACATGCGCGGTGCGGGCGATTTCCGCGGAGGCGGCGACGATGGCCGTCGCATGAATTCCCGGCGGAAAAGTCGTCTCCGGGAAGAACAGTGGCAAGACCTTGGCAAACGCCACCCGCGCATTGGGCACGCGGATGAGCACCTTTTTGTCCGACGTAAACTTGCCCTCGACCAGGATTGCCGACGCCGCGCTGGCGTCGGCCCGAGCGAAATAGGCTTCGTTCTCGGCGAACGTCAGGTCGCCCGCCTTGGCCACGTCGGCAGGCGCAAACCCGGTCAGGGTCACCGTACCGTCGCCCGACACCTCTCCACTCAGGAGCTTCGCTATGTCAGCCGCAGTGAAAGGCATTTGTTCAAGGCGGAAGGCAGAATGAAGAAGGTGGAAACCCAACGCCCGTGCGCGGATTCGCTTGCTGCATTCTGCATTCTTCTTTCTTCATTTCATTTCGGGCGCTTGCCAACGACTGCGTTCTTCGCGTCCAGCGCGACGCAGCGCGGCTTCCATTTCTTGGCCTGGCGCTCGTCCACGACCGCAAAGCTCATGATGATGATGCGGTCGCCCACCTTGCCCAGATGGGCCGTGGCGCCGTTCAGCACGATGGCGCGCGAACCGCGCCGGGCGGGGATGGCGTAGGTTTCAAACCGCTCGCCATTGGCCAGGTTGCCGCACAGAATCCGCTCGTAAGGCCGCAACCCGGCCCGGTCCATCAAATCCCGGTCAATGCTCAGGCTGCCTTCGTAATTAACGTCCGCCGCCGTCACCCGCGCCCGGTGCAGTTTCGATTTCAACACCTGTATTTGCATATTCGGAGACAGGACTGACCTGCCTTTGACAAGTCGTCCGACGACCTGCCAGTCCACGCAGTATAAAATCGCTCGCACCTAATTCAATAAATTGTTTGGCCGGGAGTATGGGCAACGGCCTCTCCGCGCATTAGAGGCTTGTCGCCCGAAAGGTTCCCGGGTTAGCTTCCGCCAGAAAATCGAGCGGAACGCAGGTGCATTTTCCCTGAAACAAAAAGATCAATCAGCCAAACCGTAGCAAAGGAATTTTATGTCCAAGAGACCTCTCAATGTCGGCTTGATCGGCGGCGGTCGCGGCGCCTTCATCGTCCATCCGCATGCGCGGGCGATCCATTTCGACGGCACACGGCGGGTGGTGGCCGGCGCGTTGTTCCCCGACCCCAAAGTGGCGCTCGCCGAAGCCGCCCAATGGCCGTACCCGATTCGCGGCTACGGTTCTTACGACGAGATGATCGCCGCCCAGGCGCGGCTGCCCGAGGAACAACGCCTCGATTACATCCTCATCGTCACGCCCAACCACGTTCATTACGACCCGGCGATGAAAGCCCTCAAGGCCGGCATTCCGGTGTTCTGCGAAAAACCCCTGACCGTCACGCTTCAGGAAGCCACCGACCTCGTCAAAGCCGTCCGCAAATTCAAAATCCCCTTCGGCGTCGCGCACACTTATCTCGGTCATTGGACCAGCCGCCTGTCGCGTTACATCGTGCGCAGCGGATTGCTGGGCGAAGTCCGCTGGGTGGATGCCTATTATCTCCAGGGCTGGCTGGCCACCAAACTCGAAGACACCGGCGTGCAACAGGCCGTCTGGCGCACCAACCCGAAGATGGCCGGCGGCTCGGGTTGCGGCGGCGACATCGGCACGCACGCCCTCATGCAGCTCCGTTACGTGACCGGCCTCGAACTCGCGCAACTCTCCGCCCAGATGGAAACCTTCGTGCCCGGCCGCCGGCTCGATGACCATTTCACCATTTACTGCAAACTCAACAACGGCGGCAAAGCCCTCGTGCGCGCCACGCAAATCTGCATCGGCCATAAAAACGACCTCGGCATCGAAATCGCCGGCACCCAAGGCACGCTCGTCTGGCGGCAGGAAGAGCCTGAATGCCTGACCATCCACCTGGCCAACCAGCCTGACCGCGTCTATTGGCGCGCCGCCGTCACGCCCGGCGACGGGTTCCTCCCCAAGGACATGCCCGCGGACCTCATGGCCGAGCCGAACATCCCGCCCGGCCATCCGGAGGCGTTCCACGACGCCTTCGCCCGGCTGCATCGCTGCTTTGAAGCCGACGTGCGCAAATGGAAGGCCGGCGAGAAATTCTCCTGCGACGGCTCCAAATACGCCAACGTCGAGGACGGCTGGATGGGCATTGCGTTCATTCAAACTTGTCTCAAGAGCAGTGCGAAGAAAGGCGCCTGGACCGCCCTGCCGAAGAAGATTTAGCGCGGCCCAAACTGGAGCGCGGAATTCATTCCGCTTCAACGCCAGCGCTCCAGGCGCAACTGGGAGGGACGGCGTCCCCGCCGTCCGGTCATCTGATGCGGCGCTCGCGGACGAGCGCCCGCCCCAGGGTAGGGCGGGCACTCCGTTGCCCGCCGCGGCTTCGCGAACCAACGCCGGCGCGCACGGAGTGACGCGCCCTACCAAGGATTTCCCACGCGCCACGCCCATCTCCACCACCCCGTTCATCCTGCGCGACGACGGGGAGATTATCTCCGGGAGGGATGGCATTCTGCCGTCCCAGAATCAGGACGCGAACATTGCGTCCCTCCCTCCGCGCAACAAATCGCATTGCACCCGGCCCGATTCGCGGTAAACAGTGGGCAATATGGTTCTGTTCACGAAGCCCCTTGTCACCTCGTTCTCAATTGCCTTGCTCGCGTCGGTCCTGACAACGAACGTCCGCGCCACCGACGCACCGCGTCCCTGGCCGCCGAATCAATTCGCCCCCGTTACCTTGGAGCGCATTTCCGCGATTCCCGCAGCCGGGCAATCGGCGTGGAAAGCCTATTGGAAGGCTTCGCGGAAGCTGGCGGTCAGGCAGCCGGCAATTGCCGTGACCGAGTATTCACCATTGAAACCAATTTCCGGCCCGCCCATAGGCGCGCTGTACAGCAAAGGCCTGTCCCTGGACGCACCCGCACTGTGGTATGCCAGCGACGAAGCACGAACGATTGCCGACCATGTCGTGACAGCTCAGACCGCCGCCGGCGCATGGATGAAAGGCAACAACTACGAGCAACCCAATCCCAAATCCCCAGCCACGGAGGGGAATATTTGGAATCGCGGCACTTTCGACAACGACGCCACCATCCTCGAAATGCGCTTTCTGGCACGGGTGAACGCAGCCTCGCCCAACAACGCCCGTTCCGCTGCCTGGCGCAAGGCGTTCCTGCGCGGGCTGCATTACAGCTTCGCCGCCCAGTATCCCAACGGTGGTTTTCCCCAGGTTTATCCTCTCGCTGGCGGCTACCATGACAACGTGACGTTCAACGACAACGTCACGGTGCGCGTCCTCGAACTCCTGCGCGACGTGGCGGCGGGTCAACCTGAGTTCGCCTTTGTTCCCGCCAAACTGCGCAAAGAGGCGCGACTTCGTGTCGAGCGCGGCGTCGGCTGCATCCTGGCCACACAAATCAAGGCCGGCGACGACCGGCGCACGATTTGGGCACCGCAATATGATGCCTTAACCCTGCAACCGGCGGCCGCGCGCAACTTCGAGCCGATAGGCTTGGACACCAGGGAAAGCACCTCCATCACCACCTTCCTCATGAGCCGTACCAATCCATCGCCCGCAATCGTCGGCGCCGTGGACGACGCGATGGCGTGGTTTCGCCGCACGCCGCTGCCAAACATCACCTGGGGCCGGTTTACCAATGACGCCCAGGTCGTCGTGTCACCGGGCGCGCCACCGCTCTGGGCGCGGTTCTATGAGTTGAACACGGACAAACCGATTTTCGGCGACCGCGACCGCACCATTCACTATGCGGTGGCGGAAATCTCGGACGAACGCCGCGCCGGCTACACTTGGTATGGCGACTGGCCCGCGAGCGCCCTGGAAATGTACGATGCCTGGCGCAAAGAAGTCGGAACACCTGAAAACAAAAGATAGGACGGTGCTGCCAATTCAGGAAGAACGCTCAAGCTCGGCGCAGGGTGTGGCGTTGGCGTCTGGTGCGTTTCGGCAAAATCCGCAATTCTTCCTTCCAGAACTGCTCGACTTTGCCGCGAGGGGATTCAACGCCAATCATCGGGTCGTCTGGATACGTTTGCCCGCAACCGCAGGAGTAGTCGAAGTATTTCACGACGCCGATTCGTCGTAGCCATCTCCTGTTGCCGGTTTCGTCCGCAAGCTGAACTACGCAGACGGGCGTTCCGATTCTGTAAGGCGCGCCGGGAACATCCGCGTGGATGTGTTTAGCTTCAGTCGCGTTTGCTGGCTTGCTCACAGAGTCATGCCGTCCACTGGCTCTCAAGCGCGGCGATTTCGCTGGCTTTGGCATGCATGTCCGAAACCAAGTCGTAGCTTGTGAATCTGGTTCTGTTGGCAACCGTGGAGAAAGATGGGTGAGCGAGCTTCGACGTGAATTCTCGCTTGCGTGGTGCTGGCGACACAATTCTGAAAGTGGAGTAGAAAGCGTCGAAGGTGACAAACTTCAAGAGCGCGCCGAGCATGTCTGTGGTGTTTTCTACTTCGATGAACTCCGTTGGCATTTTTCGCTCATTGAACCAAACAACATCCACCGTTGCCGCCCTGCGAACGACGTCTTCGTATGTGAACGGGAAAATGTCGTCCAGAGTCACCATGTCACCCAGAGGTTTCCCAAGGAATGATTTCGCGCGGTCTTGCTTCGGCACAAAAGTATGCTGCTTCTTGAGGTTGCCGAGTTCCACGA
>Ga0299912_10003893_pt1 | contig 12194 bp, 8 predicted proteins | sample RVTome_2_FD_207667 | JGI IMG/M metagenome (GOLD analysis project Ga0299912, IMG submission 207667) | Soil microbial communities from uranium-contaminated site in the Upper Colorado River Basin, Wyoming, United States - RVT95D214 (version 2) ... | reverse complement strand
CTTGAGGCCGTGTTGAGAAGGCTGATCCTTCGTCTCCTCATAGTCGAGATCATGAAGTAATCCCACAATTCCCCAAAGCTCTGGATCGTGGCCCAACTTTTCCGCCATCGCTCTCATGACAGCTTCGGTGGCATAACAATGCTTCCGAAGGCTCTCACCCTGAAGATACTCCTCCATTAACTTCGCGGCCTCTACTCGCTGAATCCCTGCATTTTCCATTGTTTCACCCCAACTTTAAAATTGCTGATTACAGATTGCGAAATGCGGAATTAAATCCGAAATCTACATTTCGAAATATAAACCTTATGACGTCTTGAATGGCTTTTGGTTGACTTTTCCCATAGAAATGTTATCTTCTTTGCCTAAACATCCTGTACCTTATCTCTCCTTGCTTGTCAGGTCAGAAAGGGAATAGGCCAATCTCGAACATGATCAGCAATAGAATCGGACATCGACTCGACCCCTATATCACCTATTTCATAAAAAGACTTTTTAAAAAATGCGAGAATCCAAACTTCTTTACCTTGCTGGGCTTTTTCGCAACCCTCGCCGCCTCAATCCTTATCATTAAAGAATTTTGGGTTCTGGCAGGCTTGGTAATCATCCTTTCGGGATTCTTCGACCTCTTCGATGGTGCGCTGGCCAGAAACTTAGGGAAAGTCACACCCTTCGGCGGTTTCTTGGATTCGGTTTTAGATCGATATTCGGATCTCCTTCTCCTTCTGGCCCTCCTCATCCATTACTTAAGAAAAGGGAACTCTGATCTCGTTATCCTCACCTCTTTTGTGAGCATCGGTACTGCCCTCATCCCTTACGTTAGAGCGAGGGCAGAAGCTACAAATATTGCCTGTAACATTGGCATTATGGAGAGGGCGGAGCGGATCATCCTTCTCTCTGCTGGAACCTTATTGGGATGGATGGAACCAATCCTCTGGATTTTGGCCATCCTTACCCATTTCACTGTACTTCATCGAATCTTCTATGTTTGGAAAAAACTACGCTCGCCGTTTGGGAACGAAAATCTCAAATCTAAAATCCCAAGTAATTTCAAAACTCCAAATTCAAATAACTAAAAAGACCCTACAATTTAGTATATCGTTTCCTAAAAATATTAACATATGAGCCTTTTTCAAAACCACTCTGACCTAATCTTTCTGTCATTCCGGCGAAAGCCGGAATCCAGTGAATTTAAGGTGCTCTGGACTCCGGTTTTCACCGGAGTAACGGTTATGGGACCTCCTGAACGAGTGTCTTGAGTAAGTAATTTAATGAAACATTATTATAGGTTTGAGATTTTGAATTTAAACCATTGGAGCTTAGTGCCTGGGATCTGGTGCTTATATCCTTTCTTTAGTCATCTCCTGAATTTCCTCCAACAAAACCGGCGCAAAATCTTTCTCTTTTACCTTCCTGATCAGTTGTCCCTTCTTAAAAAGAACTCCTGTTCCTTTACCCCCTGCAATGCCTAAATCCGCCTCTTTAGCTTCGCCTGGGCCATTCACAACACATCCCATAATAGCGACGACGAGGGGAGCGGAGTTTTTTCCAATCCCTCTCTCAACCCTTTTTACAACCTTGCTCAGATCAATTTCGCACCGCCCACAGGTAGGACAAGAAATAATCTCGACGCCTCGTTGACGGATTTTCAATGCCCTCAATATCTCGTATCCAACACGTACCTCTTCAACAGGGTCTCCGGTCAAAGAAACCCGGAGTGTATCCCCTATCCCCTCATGAAGCAGAAGTCCTATGCCGATGGACGATTTGACAACAGCCCCAGAACCCATTCCGGCCTCAGTAATGCCGAGGTGGAGTGGACAATCTGTTTTCTTGGAAATCAGGCGGTAGGCCTCCACTGTCCTATGGACGTCAGAAGCCTTTAAAGAAACTTTGATCATATGGAAATCGAAATCTTCCATCCACTCTATCGTTCGAAGGGCGCTCAAGACCATTGCTTCCGGCGCTGCTCCTCCGAAACGTTTCAAGAGGTCTTTCTCCAAAGAACCAGCATTTATTCCAATACGGATCGGGATCGAACGATCCTTCGCTATCAGGACGATGGCTTTGAGGCGATCCCTTCCTCCAATATTCCCTGGATTGATGCGGAGACCATCAGCCCCCGATTCCATCGCTATCAGAGCCAAACGATAGTTAAAGTGGATATCGGCAATCAGAGGAATATGAATCCTTTTTTTTATCTCAGCGATTGCTCGGGCAGCTTTTTCATCCACGACAGCCACACGGATGATTTCGCAGCCTGCCTTCTCTAGACATCGAATCTGTTGTACGGTTTTTTGAATATCACGAGTATCCGTCTTGGTCATCGATTGGATAGAGATTGGAGCATCCCCACCAATCTTGACCGACCCAATAGAGATCTGACGGGTTTTTCTGCGAGGAACCATAATATTTAAGTTTGGAGTTCGGAGTTCAGTGTTCGAAGTAAATAAGCAAGAACTAAATTGAGCGACTTTTTATTTAAAACCTCTGGATTCCCGCCTTCGCGGGAATGACGGGTTCACCCATTGAATGATAATGTCATTCCTGCGCAAGCAGGAATCCAGTAATATATCTATTCTTTTATTATCAAAGAATCGTTCAATTTAGGCAAGAATAAAGTACTTCAAACGATAATGAATATCCCAAATATACAATGCGACATTAATCATAGCAAAGGCCGTCATTCCTGCGAAAGCAGGAATCCATAAAACACTGGATTCCCCCGTATCAAGTACGGGGCAGGCTTAGTCAAGCCCGGAATGACAAACCGTACAAGACTTATATCGTCATGTATAAAATGTTCACTATAATGAATTCCGAACTCATTACTCCGAACTTTTTATCCCTGAATCCTAAACCCTTTGAACCCCTGCATTCTTTCGGTTGGCACGCCAGTTTTCAACAATCATATATAGGGTTGGCACAAAGACCAGGGTGAGGAAGGTCGAAACTGCTAGACCACCAATGACAGAAATGGCCAGGGAGGCATTGGCTTCGGCGCCTTCACCCAATCCAAGGGCCATTGGAATCAATCCGAATATGGTGCAAAGGGTAGTCATCAAAATCGGCCTCAGTCGTATTCTACCAGCTCGGACAATCGCTTCCCTTAATTCGACCCCTTCTTCCCGAAGCCGATTGGTATAGTCGACGAGAAGAATCGCATTGCTCACCACCACGCCCACCATCATAATGATACCGATGAATGAAATCACGCTTAAGGTATTTCCTGTCACAAAGAGAGCCCAGACAACGCCGATGAAACCCAATGGCACCGAAAACATGATCAAAAACGGATGGAGCAGCGAACCGAATTGGGATGCAAGAACCATATAGATCAAAACGACAGCGAGTATTAGGGCAAAGAGGAGCATGCGAAAGGCTTCCTGTTGCTCAAGACGTGCCCCTTTCAAGCTGATAGTAAAACCTTCCGGGACCTTCATCTGGGAGATCTTCTTTTCGATCTCCTGGGCAATAGAGCCGAGATCTCTGCCACTTGTATTGGCTGTTATATGGATGATCCGCTGCTGATATTTCCGCTCTATCTGGGTTGGAGAAAATACTTGCACCAGCTCTGCCGCATTTTCTAGTGGAACGACCTTTCCCCCCTGGACAGGAATGGGTAATCGACGCAGGTCTTCCAGCTTGGTTCGGTCTTTTTCAGAAAGACGAACCCTGACGATATTCTCCCTCCCTGTTAGCGGGTCCACAAAGACAGCGGATTCGTCACCTTCGATTGCAGTTTTGACAACACCTGCCAACCGGGAGGTTGTCAGTCCCATATTCGCTGCCCGATCCTGGCGGATTCGAACCTGGTACTCCGGAAGACCTTCTTCACGGCCCACCTGGATATCGGTCACGCCTCGAACTCCCTTTAGAATTTGTTCCACTTCCCTGGCGAGAAGGGTTCCTGTGTTCAGATCGAATCCGAGGACTTCCACATCGATCGGGTCTTCGGATCCAAACGTCATGATCCTGGATATAAGGCCACCTGTAGAAACGGTAATAAATACTCCCGGAATGCTTCTGAACTTTTCCCTCAAGGTCCGGGCGATGGTCTCTGAGGATCGATTCCGCTCCGACTGATCCACCAGCATCGCCTGGACGTTCCCGACATGAGGGCCTGAGAACCTTCCGCCCATACCTCCCACGCCTGACCTCGTGACGAGCGCCTTGATCTCTGGTACTTCTTCGAACACAATGCCCTCGATCTGATTCACAACCTCGCTGGTCTTTTCCACCGGCGAGGCCACAGGAAGCCTTATCGAAACCCTGAATTGACTTTCGTCGGTCGCAGGGAAGAATTCGGTGCCAATGAAGGGAATAACGTTGGTGAGGCCGAGGACAAAAAAGGACATGGTGACCAGAAAAATGACGACCACCATTGAGACCACCGTCTTTCGATGGGACAGGGCCAGATGGACGATATTCTTGTAACGTTCGTCGATCTTGAGAAAGATCGGCTGCGTCCTCTCAAAGATCTTCTGTGCAAAGGAGAGCTTCTTCCGTTCGTCTTTAGATTTCGGCTTGAGGAATTTTGCCGTGAGAATGGGGACGAGGGTGAGGGAACCGAAAAGAGAGGCCATCAGTGAGAAAGCAACAGTATAGGCCATCTGAACGAAAAGCAGTGCTGTCACCCCTTTAACGAAAGCGAGAGGGACAAAGACAACGATACTAGTGATCGTGGCGGCGATTACGGGCCGACTCACCTCCTTCGTACCTATATAGGATGCTTCTTCAGGAGATTCTCCCCGTTCAATATGCCGGTTGATATTTTCGAGGACGACAATGGAATCATCGACCAATCGCCCCACACCAAGGGCAAGCCCTCCCAGGGTCATAATGTTCAGGGTAAATTTCCCGAAATGAAGAAGCACAAAAGTGGCGATGATAGAAATAGGAATGGAGGAGGCAATGATCAACGTGCTCGTTCCACTCCCCAGGAAGATGAGGATGATGGCCACAGCCAATATGGCCCCAATGATTGCTTCTTGCTGAAGGTTACTAATCGATTTACGGATGAATGTGGACTGGTCTGAAACGACTTGGATTTTGACCCCTTTCGGGAGATCTTTCTGAATCTGGGGAAGAGCCTTTAACACCGTATCTACAACGGACACGGTATTGCCGCCGATCTGCTTCAGGACACCGATCGTCACACCTTTTACCCCATTGATACTGGCAATGGTATCCCTATCCTCAAAACCATCCTTTACTTTCGCAACATCCCTTAAACGAACAGGGACGCCGTTGTGGTTGCTGACGACGATCTCCTCGATGTCTTTGATATTGGGAGTACGACCCAGGGTCCGCACTCCGTAATTCTTCTGCGCTGTCTTCAGGCTTCCTCCAGGAAGGTCCATATGTCCTGAATGCACTGCTTCAGATATTTTGTCCAGAGAAAGATTGTTTCCCTCTAGTTTAGCCCGTTCCACTTCGACCTGAATTTCCCGTATTCGACCGCCAGAGACGCTCGCCGAGGCCACTCCCTTGAGGCTTTCGAGTCTCGGGGCGACAAAGTCCTCTGCCAGTTCCCGAATCCTGTATTCATCCATCGGACCCGTGACAGAAAGGTTTACCACAGACATTTGTGAAGGATCAAACTTGTAGATGACCGGTTGCTTGGAATCCTCAGGAAGACGGTCTAAGATCTGGTTAAGGGACTGTTGAATATCGGCTGAGGCGACATTGAGATTCGTCCCCCAATAGAACTCGACGGTGACATTCGAAACACCTTCCCTCGATCGGGAAGAGACATAACGAACATTTTGAATCCGGCTGACCCGCTTCTCAATCAGGCGGGTTATGGACATTTCAATGTCTTGCGGGCTCGCTCCTTCGTATTCGGTCTGGACTGTGATAATGGGTAAGGAGATATCCGGAAAAAGATCGATGGCGAGATTTGAGAAGGCAATGAGACCTAAGAGAATGATCGCTATGGCAAACATGTAGCGCGGCACGGGGTTCTTCAACGATCCTTGAATCATATCCATAACACTTAATTCCCTTCGACCACGCGAATCGTGGAACGGTCTCTGAGTGATGCCTGTCCTCTTACAACAACCTTATCTCCATCTTTTACCCCTTCGACAACTTCGATAACCTGGTCCTGTTCAATGCCGGTGATGATAGGTTTTCGAAGGGCTTGATTCCCTTCGACCACGAAGACGGTCCTTTTCCCTCCTTCTTCGAGAACGGCCTCTCTCGGGATGGCCAAAGCCTCGGGTTTCTCTGCCAGGGCCAGCTCAACTTTAGCAAACATCCCCGGCTTAAGCAGACGACCCGGATTGGGGATGTTGATCTCCGCCTGAAGAGTACGGGTCGCCAGGTCGAGGGCCTTGTTGATTCGGACGACCGTACCTTCAAATGGTTTCTCAGGATAGGCCTCGGTCAGAATCTTCGCCTTCATCCCGGGCTTCACGAAGGCGATATCTTTCTCGAGCACATTGGCCACTACCTTCAGCGTTTCCAGGTGGACGAGTGTCACCAGAGTTGTTGACGAAGAAAGCAGTGCCCCGTTATCGACATTCCTTCGAACGATCTCACCCGAAAAAGGAGCAACGATCTGCGTATTCTGGAGGCGAATCTGCTCCTGTGCCAAAATAGCCTCCATCTCTTTCAACTTCGCAAGACTGCCTGCCTTCACTTCTGGTCGGGCCCCATCTTTGAGCATCTTCAGATGATGCTCAGCCGACGCCAATTGGGCTTCTGTAACGCTGTAATCCATTTCGGAAGTGTCCATCTCTTTCTTTGAGATAACCTGTCCTTTGTAGAGGGCCTCCACCCTTTCACGCTGGAGCTTGGCATTGTTGAAACGGGATCGGGCCTGTTTGACCACCTCTTCAGCCTCGCGAATATCTTCGGCTCTTGTCCCCGCTTCAAGCTCCGCATACTGAGCCCTCGCCTGGGCTACCTTGGCCTCCACTTCCTTGACCTTCTGAAGAAATTCGGCCTGATCGATCTGGGCAATCACCTGTCCCTGCCGCACGGAGTCTCCAATCTGCACTGAGATCTTCTCGAGATATCCTGACACCTTCGGGTAGAGATCGACCTGCATCAGGGGAGCAATATCTCCGGTGGCATAGAGCGAATACGTCAGGTGTTTACGGACGACAGGAGAGATCTGGACCGGGATCTCCAGCCGGCTGGTTCGCTGAGAAGCAGACCGTTTCTGATTGGAAGCCCATCCCCGGTAGAGGATCACGGCGCCCACCAAAATCAGGGTGAATAGAACAACCCACCCCAAGGTTTTTTTAGTCCTTTTTGCCGGAAATGTTGTATGACTTTCGTCCATCATGTACCTTTCTCCCATGAGTTTAAGTAACGTTGCTGATCCTCAGTGAGTTGATCGATGTGGATCCCCATCGATTGAAGTTTCATATGAGCGATTGCCCGATCAATTTCAACAGGAACTTGATAGACCTTTTTCTCTAAGGTCTTATGATGTTTTCCCAAATACTCAGCCGCAAGGGCCTGATTGGCAAAACTCATATCCATGACGCTTGAAGGATGGCCCTCGGCTGCGGCCAGATTGACTAACCTACCCTCTCCCAATAGATAAATCTTTCGACCATCCTTGAGTTGAAACTCCTCTACAAAGTCACGGATCGTTCTCCGAGAGGTGGTGATATCACGGAGTCCTTCGAGGTCAAGTTCCACATTAAAGTGTCCCGAATTGGCAACGATCGATCCATCTTTCATCTTTAAGAAATGTTCTTTCCGAATCACGTTGACATTACCTGAGACCGTACAAAAAATATCGCCCTCTTGGGCGGCCTGAGCCATGGTCACCACACGATATCCATCCATCACAGCCTCCAGCGCCCTCAGGGGGCTAACCTCCGTGACGATGACATGGGCCCCCATTCCTTTGGCCCTCATGGCTAGTCCTTTTCCACACCATCCATACCCTGAAACCACAAAAACCGACCCCGCCATCAACCGGTTGGTAGCCCGGAGGATGCCATCAATAGTTGACTGTCCTGTGCCGTAACGATTGTCAAAAAAGTGTTTGGTCTCAGCATCATTGACAGCCAGAATGGGGAATTGCAAAACACCACTTTTCTCCATTGATCGGAGTCGGATCACACCGGTCGTCGTCTCCTCCGTCCCACCCATTAATCCCTTGATCATCTCTTCCCGCTTCTGATGCGGAAGACTTTCAGCCCAATTTCGAACAGAGGAAGCAAGCTCTCCCCACTTTTCTAAAGCAATGAAGTGTAGGGAAGAAACAAGATCTGCTCCATCATCCATGGTCAGGTTCGGAAAGAAAGCCAAGGCCTTCTGAATATGGGCATAGTAAGTTTCGCTATTTTCTCCTTTAATGGCGAAGACAGGAAGGTTTAACTCCTTGACCAGATAGGCTGCCACATCATCCTGTGTGCTCAGGGGATTGGAGGCACAAAGAGTTATTTGAGCTCCCCCACCCAAAAGCGTTCTCATCAACGCCGCCGTTTCAGTGGTCACATGGAGGCAGGCTGAGAGACGCATTCCCTTAAGAGGTTTCTCCTTTTCAAAACGGCCCCTGATCAATTTCAAAACGGGCATTGCCATCTCTGCCCATTCCATCCGAAGACGTCCCTTTTCCGCCAATGAAATATCTTTAATGTCGTAGTCCATATTTCCCCCATGACGAAATAGTTCGGAGTGATTAGTTCGGAGTTCTGATATATAAAAAAATATTACAAACCCTTTCCTCCGACCTCATAACTTATTAACTAAATGTTCATAGCCTCTTTTAAACTCCGAACTCACAACTGGATTATAAACCTGCTGCCTTTCTCAACTCCTCTGCACGATGGGTTCTCTCCCATGTGAATCCAGGTTCATTACGGCCAAAATGGCCGTAACAGGCCGTTTTTTTGTAAATGGGCTTTAGAAGATCGAGATAATCGATGAGTGCTCTTGGTCTCAGATCGAAATGTTCCCAGATGATCTTTGCAATCTGGTCAGGGGGGATTTTAGAGGTCCTCGAGGTATCGATCATCAAGGAGACGGGTTCTGCTTTTCCAATGGTATAAGCAATCTGAATTTCACATTTCTCCGCGAGTCCAGCGGCGACCACATTTTTAGCGATATGCCTTGCCATGTATGAAGCACTTCGATCCATTTTTGACGGGTCTTTCCCAGAAAAACAACCTCCTCCATGGCTGCCCACACCGCCATAGGTGTCGACAATAATTTTTCTTCCTGTAAGGCCACAGTCAGCTTTTGGTCCCCCATGGACAAATCGACCCGAGGTATTAACATAACACTTTGTATTCTTATCTCTGAGCTTTTTGGGGATGGTCGGGTAGATTACTTCTTCGATGATCCCTTCTCTCAATCTTTTCGTCGAAACCTCCGCAATATGCTGAGCGGCGATCACCACAGAATCCACAAGGATTGGCCTTCCATTGATATATTGGATGGTCACTTGAGATTTTCCGTCTGGTCTTAAAAAATCGAGGATATTCTTCTTTCGCACCTCAGACAATCGTTGGGTCAGACGATGGGCAAAGATGATGGGCATGGGCATTAATTCCGATGTTTCATTACAGGCATAGCCAAACATCAATCCCTGGTCTCCCGCTCCCTGCTCATACTTTTTCTTCTTCTTGACTCCATTTACTGCCCCTCGAATGTCTGGCGATTGTTCATCGATCGAGGTGATAACAGCGCAGGTCTCCCAATCAAATCCCATCGCCGAATCATTGTATCCAATTTCTTTGATCGTTTCACGGACGATGGATGGTATGTGGACATAACAGCTCGTTGTGATTTCACCTGCGATGATGGCCATACCTGTCGTCACCATGGTCTCACAGGCAACTCTGCCATTGGGGTCTTGAGCGATGATTGCATCCAAAATGGCATCCGAAATCTGATCAGCCACTTTATCAGGATGACCTTCGGTGACTGATTCTGAGGTGAACAAAAAGTCTTTCATTGCCATAGAATATTTCCTCCTTTACGCATTAAATTATGCTTTTATATTCTCTGTATCGCATTCGATAAAATTTTCAGGGAATCGCTCATTCATCCAGTGTCGAACATAAGATTCAATCTCTGAGGCCGTTTTTAATTGAAATATCTTTTCCACGAGAGATTGGGTTTCTTCAAATCTCGACATTCGGAGCACCTTCTTCACTTTTGGGATGGAGACCGGGTTCATGCTCAATTCATCCAGGCCCAAGCCCAAAAGGACCACTGCATAGGCCGGTTCTGCCGCCATCTCTCCGCAAATGGCCACTGGAATCCCTGCTTGATGGGCGGCTTGGACAACCCATCGTATGATTCTCAGCACGGCCGGATGAAGGGGTTCATACAAATAAGAGACATGCTCATTGATCCGATCGACGGCCAAGGCATACTGAATGAGGTCGTTCGTTCCTATGCTGAAGAAATCAACCTCCGTTGCTAAAATGTCAGCAATATCCGAGGCAGAGGGGATCTCGATCATGGCCCCGACCTCGATTTCCTTATCAAAGGGAATTTTGGCTTTGGCTAAGCCTTTCTTCACCTCTTCCAAGATGGCCTTAGCCTGTCGGATCTCTTCAATCCCCGAAATCATGGGAAAAAGAATCTTCAGCTTTCCATGAACACTGGCACGTAAAATTCCCCTCAACTGGGTCTTAAAAATATCGGTCTCCTTGAGGCTGAAGCGAATGGCTCTCAAGCCCAGTGCTGGGTTCATCTCATTGTTCTTCGAATAATCGGGAAGAAACTTGTCACCACCGATGTCTAATGTACGGATTATTGCTGAGGTGGGGTGAATGCTTTCCGCCAGTTGTCTATAGACTTGGTAGTGCTCCTCCTCCATGGGGAGATCCTTGCGATTGAGGTAGAGAATTTCCGTTCGATAAAGCCCGATCCCTTCGGCCCCGTGGGCTTTGGCAGAGGAGATTTCGTCGACCATTTCAATATTGGCCTGCAGGCGGATACGAATTCCATCACGAGTTTCTGCGGGTAGAGAGGCATATCTAAGAATCTCTCGCTCCATTGACCTGATCCGCCGCTTCCTCTTAAGAAAGGAATGAGAGACTTCTTCCGTAGGATTGATGACTACCTCCCCCGTCTCTCCATCGATAATCAAGAGGTCTCCTCCATTGATTAGGGAGGTTGCCCGTTGCAAACCCAACACTGCTGGGATACCCAAGGAACGGGAGAGGATGGCAGTATGGGACACCTTTCCACCGATATCAGTAATGAAGCCCGCCACATGCTTCAGGTTCATCTGTAGGGTATCCGCTGGAGAGAGATCCTGAGCCACTACAATTACTTTCCCTTTGATCTTGGTGATGTCGTCATGCTTCTTTCCCAAGAGGTTCCTGAAAATCCTTGCCGAAACATAGTGGAGATCGCTCTGCCGCTCCCTGAGATATTCGTCTTCAATGGCATTGAAGGCCACATCCATCTTCTCCAATGTGAGGTCCAAGGCCCATTCGGCATTCACTTTCTTCTTCCGAATCATATCCACGGTATCCTGAAGTAGCATCTGGTCATCTAAAATCATCAAGTGGACATCCAGAATGAAAGAATGTCGGCGGACTTGTGGATCCAATATCTTCTCTTTGATCTCTATTAACTGGTTCCGTGATTCATGGATCCCCTTGAGGAACCGCTTAATCTCTTCCTCCACTTGATCTGGGCTGATCCGTTTCTGTGGAAGCCGAACCTTAAGCCGTTCGATCAAATAGGCTTTTCCCAAAATGATTCCTGAAGAAGCCCCGATTCCCTGGATGAATGTATTGATTTGCTGTTGAACGGCCACTACTATTCCTCACCGAATTTGTTTTCAATCAATTCGCCCAAAGCCCGGATCGCTTGGACAGAATCCTTTCCTTCTGCCTTTAATGTTATTCTCGTGCCTTTAGAAGCCGCTAACATCAAAATACCCATGATCGATTTCCCGTTAACCTCCAGACCATCTTTCTCTATAACTACTTCCGCTTCAAAGTGATTAGCAGTCTTGACCACCAGAGCGGCAGCACGAGCATGAAGGCCCAATCGATTCCGAATCGTGAAGGTCTGAACTTCCATCTCAATTCTTCCGGTCCCTCTATCCGTTTGAAATGTTCTTAAGATACAAACTAAACTACCCTCGCCTTCAAGGCGAGGGGTTTGAAATAACAGGTCGACTTGAAGTCGACTTCACCCATTCTCGCTCTCTTGCACGTCATTCCTGCGCAAGCAGGAATCCAGTTTTCTTCTTCAGC
>Ga0299912_10003892_pt1 | contig 12195 bp, 12 predicted proteins | sample RVTome_2_FD_207667 | JGI IMG/M metagenome (GOLD analysis project Ga0299912, IMG submission 207667) | Soil microbial communities from uranium-contaminated site in the Upper Colorado River Basin, Wyoming, United States - RVT95D214 (version 2) ... | reverse complement strand
CCGGGGCCGGCGCGGCCGCCGGCCTCGACGTGCTCGGCTACGCGACGCAGGCGCAGTTCCTGATCAACTGCGGCATCACCGATATTCTGGGCGAAGTGTCCGCGGAAAATGTGCGCGACTACGCCCCGCTCGCCTCGCAAGCGCAAATGCTGCTCTCCCCCGCCGAGATGGGGGAGCTGTTCAAGGTCATCGCGTTAGGCAAAGGCATCACGCCGCCGCTGCTCGGGTTCAGGAGCGGCGACAAGAGCCATACGTTATAAGCATCCGTCCATGGAATCCGAACTTGTCCTGTCCTGGCCGTTGTGGGTAGCCGCCGGCATCGTCATGCTCGCCGCCGGACTGACCCAGGGTGCGCTGGGTTTCGGATTTCCGGCCATTTCGACGCCGATACTGGTGCTGCTGACCGACGTCAAAACCGCGATCATCATCAACCTGCTGCCCAACTTCGCCGTCAATCTGATCAGCGTAATCCGCGGCGGCAACTGGGGGGCCAGCCTTGGCAAGTACTGGCCGGTCGCGGTCTATGTGCTGATCGGCTCGTTCCTCGGGGCGAGATTTCTGATCGTCGCGCCGCAGGAGCCGGTCCGCCTGCTGCTCGCGCTGATCATCATCGCCTATCTTTACCAGCAGCGGCTGGCAAAGCTCGACTGGGGCTGGATCACGCGCTACCCGCGGCTTTCCGAGTGTGCGTTCGGAATGACCGGCGGATTTTTTTCCGGCGCCGTGAACAACTCGCTGCCCCCGCTGCTGATCTACTTCATGCTGCTGGGTGTCGAAGTGACGGTCATGACGCAGATCCTCAATCTTTGCTTTCTCGGCGGCAAGGTGATCCAGGCGGCAACGCTGGGCTTCGCCGGCGAAATCAGGCTCTCCGCCGCGTTCGCCAATATTCCCCTGGCCCTGATCGGGCTGGCGGGAATGTATATCGGCACCCGGCTGCAAAAGCGCTTCAGTGCCGAGGCCTACAACCGGCTGCTGCGCAGGATTTTGTTCGTGATTGCAATCGTCCTGGTCGGGCAGAGCCTGCGCCCTTTCCTCCATTAAGAAGCCTGCGCTATGATAAAGAACGCGGCCCTGCGGCTGCATTTTCCCGGCGCATACGAGAGGATTGCGATGATGTCTCTGCCCCGCCTGTGGTTTGGCATGCTCGCCGCCGTGCTGGCGACCGCCGCTGCGGCCTCGGAAGCGCCTGAGGTCACCCGGGCCCGCTACCTCTGGTCGCAAAGCCCGCACGGCAAAATGCTGGAACGCATCCTGCCGCGGGCCATCGAGCCCGGCCAATTGCCCGAGCCGCAGTCGGAAGGCGCGCGGCTTGCCGTGCAATACTGCGTGCAGTGCCACTACCTGCCGAACCCGCAGATGCACACCGCCGCCAACTGGGAAAAAACCGTGGAGCGCATGGTCTGGCGCATGCAGGGCAAGGGCAATATGGGCAGGCTCATGAAAGAGATGATGGACAATGTCAAAGCGCCCTCCGAAGAGGAGCTCGCGACCCTCACCCCCTACCTGCAGAAACACGGCCAGAAGGAGATCGACCCCCAAAACCCGGGGCTCAAAACCACCGCAGGCCAGATGTTCAGCATTGCCTGCTCCCAGTGCCACGCGCTGCCGGACCCGCGGCGCCACACCGCACACGAGTGGCCGAGGGTAGTGCAACGCATGAAGCAGCACATGTCCTGGGCCAACATCGTGGTCGGCGCCAGCGAACTGCGCACCACGCCCGAGCTCGATACCCAGGAAATCATCCGCTTTCTGCAGCGCTACGCGCGCAATGAACACTCAACACAAAAACCTTAGCCACAGAGAGCACAGAGAAATCACGATCAGAACCGGGCCGATCGTTCTCTTTGTATCTTGTCCTTCTTTCTCTGTGATCTCTGTGTCCTCTGTGGTTGAATTCATATGAAAGCCATGGTACTCAATGCACCGCGCCGCGAGCTGAAACTGGTTGAGCTGCCGGTGCCTCAACCCGCGCCCGATCAGTTGCTGATCAAGGTCCGCACCTGCGGCGTGTGCCGCACCGATCTGCACGTCGTCGACGGCGACCTCACCGACGGCAAGCTGCCGGTCATTCCCGGGCATGAAATCGTCGGCATCGTCGCCGGAAAAGGCGCGGCAGCCGAACGCTTCAACGTCGGCGACCGCGTCGGCGTGCCATGGCTGGGCTACACCTGCGGCAAATGCGGCTACTGCACGAGCGGCCACGAAAACCTGTGCGACCACGCGCGCTTCACCGGCTATCACCTCGACGGCGGCTACGCCGAATACACGCTCGCCGACCAGCGTTATTGCTTCGCGATTCCAGACGAATACGACGACGTTGCCGCGGCGCCGCTGCTGTGCGCGGGCCTTATCGGCTACCGTTCTCTGGTCATGGCTGGCGACGCGAAGCGGCTGGGCATCTATGGCTTCGGCGCCGCGGCGCATATCGTCGCCCAGGTCGCGCGCTATCAGGGGCGCGAGCTTTATGCGTTTACCCGGCCGGGCGATGCCGAAGGGCAGCGATTTGCGCGTGAACTCGGCGCAACCTGGACCGGAGACTCGACCACTATTCCGCCGGACCCGCTCGACGCCGCGATCATTTTCGCGCCGGTCGGCGCGCTGGTGCCGCAGGCATTGCGCGCCACGCGCAAAGGCGGCAGCGTGGTGTGCGCCGGCATCCACATGAGCGACATTCCGGCGTTTCCCTACGACATCCTGTGGGGCGAGCGCCGCATCCAGTCGGTGGCGAACCTGACGCGCCGCGACGGCGAGGAATTCCTGAAGCTCGCGCCGCAGGTCCCGGTGCGCACCTCAACCGAGATTTTCGGTCTGGCCCAGGCCAACGTAGCGCTCGCGCGGCTGCGCGAAGGAAAGATCACCGGTGCGGCGGTGCTGGTGACAGACCCCACGCGATGAAAACCGCAAAGTGATACACTGACACGCTCAGCATAATAATCAAAGCGGTGTGACGCGTATGAAAATACTGATAGCTGAAGATAATGCCGTGGTGATGAAATTATTGCACTCTCTCCTGTCACCCCTTGGAGAAATTACACCCACCGCCAATGGCCTTGAGGCTTTTGCCGCCGCAAAAACGGCACTTCAGGACAAGCAGCCCTATGATTTGATCTGCCTGGATATCATGATGCCCGAGGTCGACGGAATTTCGGCGCTGCATAGCATTCGACAGATGGAAAATAAACTTGGGATAAGCCGGGAAGCCAGATCCAAGATAGTGATGACGACAGGAGCGAGTGACAGACAGCATATCGAAGAGGCGAGGGCAGAAGGTTGCGACGGCTTTCTGGTAAAGCCGATAAGCAAGGACCGCCTGTTTGGTGAACTTCGCAAGCTCGGATTGGATATTCCCGAACAAAGCTGAGCTGTCGTTGCGTCGGGTTTGCCCTGGATTGCCATCCGGGCTGCTCTTGCTGCCGCGTTTGCCGATTTCGTTCAATCCCCCCACTTGAACAGCGTTTTGATTTTGCGGTAGAGTTCCTGCCGCGTTACAAAAAGCGGGTTGAAAAACAGCTGTTCAGGCGTCCGACGCCGATTCATTATCAGGGGGGAAACATGATGTCGACATTGCGCCACTGGATATCGGGGGCCGTACTGGTTCTGTTGACTGCATCAGCGCCTTGCGCCTTCGCGGAAGGGCCGCAGGCGGCGGCGAAAACCAAGCCTTCGGATGCCAAGCTTGTCGAGCGGGGGCGGTACCTCGTCAGAATCGCCGGCTGCAACGATTGCCACACGCCGGGCTATCCCCAGTCCGGCGGCAAGGTTCCCGAGAAAGACTGGCTCACGGGCGATCAGCTCGGCTGGCATGGCCCCTGGGGAACGACTTACCCCGCCAATTTAAGGCAATACATGCAGAAACTCACTGAAGAGCAGTGGCTCAAGGTAGCGCACACGGTGCAAATGCGTCCGCCCATGCCCTGGTTCGCGCTGCGTGACATGACGCAGCACGACCTGCGCGCGATTTACCGCTTCATCAGGCATCTGGGGCCCGCCGGCGAAACTGCGCCGGCTTATGTCGCACCCGGCCAGATGCCCAAAGGGCCTGTGGTTGCGTTTCCCCAGCCTCCGAAATGAAGTTTGCCGATCCAGCCACGGCATAGTGCATGGACATGGCGGTTGTCGGCAAGGAATTGCCGACAACCTACTGCTCCACCTGCGAAGCAGATCGGGTTTGTTCCCTCATCCCTCATTAAGTGAAACGTATCCTTTAGGGCCCTCATCCCTCATCCTGCACTTACGCCGGCACCGCCATCCCGCGCTGCACGGCGGGCCGCGCCGAGATTTTGTCGAACCAGCGCTTCACGCGCGGGAAATCGTCGAGGTCGGTCTTGTGCCATTCGTAGCGCGCCACCCACGGGTAGGTCGCGATGTCGGCGATCGAGTATTCGTCGGCCAGGTAATGGTGGTCCTTGAGCCGGTCGTTGAGCACGCCGTAGAGCCGCCGCGTCTCGGTGGTGTAACGCTCGATGGCATACGGCACCATTTCCTTGGCGGCGCGCAGGAAGTGGTGCACCTGTCCGAACATGGGACCGACACCGCCCATCTGGAACATCAGCCATTGCATCGCGTCATACTTGCCGCGCACGGATTGCGGCAGGAACTTGCCGGTCTTGCCGGCGAGATAGAGCAGGATCGCGCCCGATTCCATCATCGCGTAGGGCTTGCCGTCCGGTCCTTCGGAGTCGACGACGGCGGGAATCTTGCTGTTGGGGCTGATGGCGATGAACTCGGGCTTGAACTGGTCGCCCTTGCCGATGTTGATCGCGTGCACGTTGTACGGCAGCCCGCACTCCTCCAGCATGATGGAAACCTTGCGGCCGTTGGGCGTGGTCCAGGTGTAGAGATCGATCATTTCAGTTCCTTCGTTTGTGTTGGGTGATGGGTAATGGGTGATGGGTAATGGGTGATGAGTGATGGGTGAACGGCAGTTCATGATCACGACTATGCTCATTACCCATCACTCATTACTGATTTTCAAGCGCGCGGCGCACCGCTTCCAGCCGCGCGGCGTTGATCCGGCCGCGGATTTCATCCGGATTGGCCGCGGCCTGCGCGATTTCTCCGGCATCGACCGCAACCGCGGCCCGCAATGCGCGCTCCAGCCGGGCGCGCGCGGCCCCCGCTTCGGGTTCATCGACCAGCGCCGCCGTCATCAGTTCGGCAAAGCGCTCGGGCCTGCGCCAGACGTCAGTGGCATTCAGCAGTTCGAGCAGGACTTCGGCATCGAGTCCCGCGGCATCGGCGATGAGATTGGCGTGGCGCGCGGCGAGCAGCGCCAGATCGCGGCACGCCGCCGGCGCGCGCAGGCGGTCGGCCAAGGCCTCCACCGCAAGCGGATCGAGCGCACAGGCCAGCACGGCGAAACGCGCTTCGAGCGATGCGCCGGCCTGGGCTGCCGCGTCGAGCGCGTGCAAGGCTTCCACGCCCTGTTTGCCGGACGCAAACAGCGCATCGATCTCGGGCATGACGCGATCGAGCGCGCCGCATTGGCGCAGCGCCTCGAACATGCGCGACGGCTTTTTCTCCATCAGCCCCAGCGCCACTTCCTGCCACACGCGTTCGGCGACCAGCGCATCGGCTTCGCCCGCCTCCACCATCTTGCGCATCAGCGCCTGCGTCTCGGGCACGATCGCGAAACCGTAGCGCGCGGCGAAGCGCGCCACGCGCAGGATGCGCACCGGGTCTTCGGCAAACGCCGGACTGACGTGGCGCAGCACGCCGGCCTTCAGGTCGGCCGCACCGTTGAAAGGATCGATGATCGCGCCATGGTCGTCTTTGGCTATGGCGTTGATGGTGAGGTCGCGCCGCGCCAGGTCCTGTTCCAGCGTGACGTCGGGCGCGGCATGGCATTCGAAGCCGTGATAACCCTTGCCCACCTTGCGCTCGGTGCGCGCCAGCGCGTATTCCTCGTGCGTCTGAGGATGCAGGAACACCGGAAAATCCTTGCCGACCGGCTTGAACCCCAGCCTGAGCATTTCCTCCGGACCGGCGCCGACCACGACGTAGTCGCGGTCCTTTACCGGCAAGCCCAGCAGCTCGTCACGTACCGCGCCGCCCACGGTGTAAATTTTCATGGGGCCGTGAAACGTGAATCGTGAATCGTGAATCGTAAAAGCCGCCCTCCCCCGTCACCGGGGGAGGGTTGGGGTGGGGGATCACTCTTCACGTTTCACCCTTCACCGCGAAGCGTACGGCTCGTCCGCCGCAACGAACGCCGTCTCGCTGCGCGCCGCGGCCATCCACTCCCGCACTGCCGGCAGCGCCCGCACCGCATCGGCATAAGCCTGCGCCGCCGGCGGCAGCGCCACGGCGTGGGTCATGAACCGCATCACCACCGGCGCGTAGCAGGCATCGGCGACAGTGAAGCGCCCGAACAGCATCGCGCCGTCTTGCCCGAAGCGCTCGCGGCACGATTGCCAGATCGCAACGATACGATCGATGTCCTGCTGCACGTCGGCGTTCATGCCCTTGCCGGGAAGGCTGGCGCGGATATTCATCGGCATCGCACCGCGCAGCTTGCGGAAGCCGGCATGCATTTCGGCGCAGATCGAACGCGCCACCTGCCGCGCGCGCGCATCCGCCGGCCACAGCTGCTTTTCGGGGAACAGCTCGGCCACGGTTTCGCAGATTGCCAGCGAATCCCATACTGGGGCGTCATCCACCAGCAGCACCGGCACCTGCCCGGCGGGGGAATAACGGCGCGCTTCGGCGATGCGCCCGGCATCGTCGAACCAGAGCTGGGTTTCCTCAAAGGGAATGCCGGCCCCGCGCAGCAGCACCCACGGCCGCATCGACCACGAGGAATAGTTCTTGTTGCCGATGACAAGCTTGAGCATGCGCTACCGGCCCGCACGGTTGCGGAAACGCTGATAACGCGTTCGCGGCAAGGTCTCCGGCCTGAGCCATAAAGGCGCCACCGCTTCCAGTGCGGCGGGCCTGATACCGAATGGAAAATCGCAGTTGCAGACGCTGTCCACTTTCATCGAATAATAATTGTCGCGCGTCAGGAGTTTTACCGGCAGCAGCTCCATCGCAAACGCCTGCCAGTACGACAGCGTATCGTTGAGTCCGACGACGGGGCGCGCATGCCCGGTCGCAATGCCGGCGAATTCGACCAGCTCGCGCAGCGTGTAGACCCTGGGGCCGCACAGATCGTAGCTTTTGCCGAAGCTGCCGATATCTTCGAGGCTTTTCACGAAGGCCGCCGCAACATCTTCGACGAACACCGGCTGAAAGCGGGCGTTCGGGCTGGCCAGCACCACCACCGGCAGCAGCTTGAGCAGCATCGCAAACAGGTTGAGGAAGGTATCATCGCGGCCGAACACCACCGACGGCCGAAACAGCGTGACCTCCAGGCCCGACTCGCGCGCGATGGCTTCCGCCTCGCCCTTGCTGCGCAGATAGGCGCTCGGCGCGCCGGCCCCCGCGTTGAGCGCGCTCATGTGCAACAGCCGCCGCACGCCATGTTGTTTGCACGCGGCGATGATCTTGCGCGGCAACCCGACATGAGCCTCCCGGAAACTCGCGCGGCCGCGTCCTTCATGCAGCACGCCGACCAGATTGATCACCGCATCGGCGCCGCGGACGACACGCGACAACGCCGCGGCGTCATGCACGTCGGCGGCGACGACCTCCACCGTCGGCAGCAGAATCAGTTGCTTGGCACGTTCAGGGTCGCGCGTCGGCACGCACACGCGATAACCCCGCGCCGCGAGCTGATGGCAGATATGGCGGCCGACAAAACCGCCGCCGCCGATCACACAGACTGTTGTTATTTCCATGGAAGTATTCTACTCCTCACCCCTCACGCCTCACGCCTTACAAGGTCCTTACGGCGTATCCCCCAGCGCAGCCTCCCCGTTACGATTGCGTGGTCCGATGATACCCAGGCGCTGCGTCAGCGACTGCACCTGCTGGCCGAACGTGTGCGCATAATAAGTGGCGTTCGACATCACTTTCTTCACGTAATCGCGCGTCTCGTTGAACGGGATGGTCTCCGCATACACCGCGCCTTCGATCGCGGTATCGGGCCGCCAGCGGCGGGCACGCCCCGGCCCGGCATTGTACGCCGCCGACGCCAGCACCGGCTGGCCGTCGAGCGTATCGAGCACATGGCGCAGATAATAGGTGCCGAGGCTGATGTTGGTATCGACTTCCGTCACTTGGGACCAGCGCCAGTTTTTGAGCCTGAGCTTGCCGGCAACCCATTTCGCGGTGCCCGGCATGAGCTGCATCAGGCCGCTCGCGCCGGCACTCGATTTGATACCGGCGATAAACCGGCTCTCCTGCCGGATCAGGCCATAAACCCACGCCTCATCGAGCCCCATCTCCCCGGCGTGCACCTTCAGCACATCGCGATAAGGCGCAAGATAACGCAGGTTGAAGTCATGCAGCATGACGGTCTTGTCGGCGGTATTGATGGCGCGATCATAGATGCCGTTGCGCAGCGCCAACTCCGCCGCCGACAGCAACTGCCTGTCGTCGAAACCCCGGATCGCCCATGCCCATTCGCGTATGCCTTCCTGCCGCATATCGAGATTGAACAAGGCCAGCGCGCGCCGGATGCCGGGAAGCTGGCCGATCCCACGCACTTCCTCGGCGCCCGGCTTGAAGGCCGCGGCCGGGCTGGTGGTCCTGCCGCCGAGTTCCTCGGTCGCGAGCTGGCCGTAGAAATTGAATTCGTCGGCAAGCGGCCTGAGGATGGCAACCGCCTCTTCGTTACGCCCCAGCGCCTTCAGCGCACGCGCTTTCCAGTAGCGCCAGCCCGCCTCCGCGCTTTCCTTGCGGGTCATCGCTTCGATCGCCGCCAGCACTTCGCGCCAGTTTCCGGCACGCAATGCGGCGCGCGTCTTCCATGCGAGCTGCACATCGCTCATGTCTCCGGCCTTGGCATACCAGTCCAGGGCGCCCGCGTCGTGGCGCATGGCGCCGAAATAGGCGATGAGCCCCCACACATAGCCGCGCTCCTCCTCGCTGAAGCGCTCCTCCAGCCGGCTCCAGTGCGCAGCCGCCTGAGCTGGCGAGGTGCGCGCGAGGCGATACACCGCAAACATCGTCGTCTCGCGGCCGGCGCGGCTCTGGAAATCGCCATTGCGCCGCTCGAGATAACCCGCGGGATTGGAGGAAATCGAACTCAGCAAGCGGCTGTCCGGAGCCTGCGACGCGGGCAGGAACTCGGCAACGCGGCGCGCCTGACCGACCTGGCCTGCTTCGAGCGCAAGCCGGATTCGCGTCCACAGGTCGTCGACCGACAGCATGCGTGCTTCCACGAGCGCGCTGAACGGCGGATTGCAGCTCTCGGGAAGATTGCGGGCGACAAACCACAGCGGCCGTGCCTCGCGCAGCGCTTGGGGATCCAGCCTGATTCTGGACTGCAGCGAATAGCAGGTGATCTCGATATCGTCGTCGATAAGGCGCGGAAACTCGCCATCGAACAATTCCCATTGCTGATTCTTGCCGAGCAGCTTCAGCCAGTCTTTGCGCAACCGCTCCGACAACGGGCTGTCCGGGTTGGCGGCGAGAAAGGCGCGGATGTCACCGGGATCGGCCTCCCAGAGCCTGGTCTGCAGCCGCCAGTAGACGACGTAAGGCTCGAGGATGTAACCGTTGAGTCGCTTGGCCAGCAGAGCGAGCTTTTTGCCGTCGCCTGCGCGATAAGCCTCGCGTGCGGCCAGAACGTCGTCGTCCCGGCTTGCGCCGTGGGCAAGCGAGGCGATCAGGACCAGCACCCAGGCAAACGGCGTTCTCATCAGGCAAGGAACAGCTTGTACGCCGGGTTCCGGCTCTCGTCATGACAGGGATAACCGATCTTGGCGAGGAAAGCGCGGAATTCCCGCATGTCCTGCGGCGGCACCTGCATGCCGACCAGCACGCGGCCATAGTCGGCGCCGTGGTTGCGGTAGTGAAACAGGCTGATGTTCCAGCCGCGGCTCATGCTGGTGAGAAATTTCATCAGCGCGCCGGGGCGCTCCGGAAACTCGAAGCGGTAGAGAATCTCGTTTTCCGCCTTCGGCGCATGGCCGCCCACCAGATGGCGGATGTGGAGCTTGGCCAGCTCATTGTCGCTGAAATCGCGCGTCTTCAGGCCGTGGCGTTTCAGCGACCGCACCAGCCGCGCGGTCTCTTCCTGGTTGCGCACCTGCACGCCGACGAATACCTGTGCCTCGCTGGCGTCGGCGTAGCGGTAATTGAATTCGGTGATGCTGCGCGGGCCCAGCAGCTCGCAGAAAGTCTTGAAGCTGCCGGGGCGCTCCGGGATGGTGACGGCAAGAATCGCCTCGCGCTTCTCGCCCAGCTCGGCCTCTTCGGCGACGAAGCGCAGACGGTCGAAATTCATGTTGGCGCCGCAGGCCACGGCCACCAGCGTCTTGCCGCTGATCCCGGTGCGTTCGACATAAGCCTTGGCACCGGCGATGGCAAGCGCGCCCGCCGGTTCGAGGATGGCCCGCGTGTCCTCGAATACGTCCTTGATCGCGGCGCACATCGCGTCGGTATCGACCAGGACCATGTCATCGACCAGCTCGCGGCACAGACGAAAAGTCTCGACGCCGACCTGTTTCACCGCCACGCCATCGGCGAACAAGCCAACCTGGTCGAGCTTCACGCGCCGGCCCGCCTTGAGCGAACGGTACATGGCGTCGGCATCCACCGGCTCGACACCGATGATCTTGATCTCCGGCCGCAGCCGTTTGACGTAGGCCGCAATGCCGGAAATCAGTCCGCCGCCGCCGACCGCAACGAAAATGGCGTGTATCGGCTGTGCATGCTGGCGCAGGATTTCCATGCCTATCGTGCCCTGGCCGGCGATGACGTCCGGATCATCGTAAGGGTGAACGAAGGTCAGCCGCCGCTTGCGCTCCAGTTCCCGCGCATGGGCATGGGCCTCATCGTAGGAATCGCCGTAAAGCACGACTTTCGCGCCGCGGGCCCTGACGGCATCAACCTTGATCTGCGGCGTGGTGACCGGCATCACGATGGTCGCCCGGCAGCCGAGCTTTTGCGCCGCCAGCGCCACACCCTGGGCGTGATTGCCGGCCGACGCCGCGATCACGCCGCGCGCGAGCGCCGCCGCCGGCAGCCTGGCCATCTTGTTATAGGCGCCGCGCAGCTTGAATGAAAAGACCGGCTGCATGTCCTCGCGCTTCAGCAGCAGCCGGTTGTGCATGCGGCGCGACAGGTTCGGCGCCAGCTCGAGCGGGGTCTCGATCGCGACGTCGTAGACCCGGGCGTTGAGAATACGTTCCAGATAATCGATTTTCTTCATGGGGCAGGCACAAAAAGTCAGGCTTCAAGGGTAGCAGGAATGAGGTTTTTGAGCTATTTGGAATAGAGCCGGATAACCATGCCGTTTACCGATTATCGCTTAACGTTTAACATCGCATTCATGACTCAAGACGAAATGAAGCAGGCAACCGCCCGCGCCGCCATCGCCCATGTCCCTGCCGGCTGCATCGTCGGCGTGGGCACCGGGTCCACCGCCAACTTTTTCATCGACGAGCTCGGCAGGGTCAAGACCAGCATCGGGGGCGCGGTGGCTAGCTCCGAAGCCTCGGCCCAGCGCCTGAAACGGCTCGGCATCGAGGTATTCGACCTCAACAGCGTCGACGAGTTGCCGGTCTATGTCGACGGCGCCGACGAGATTACCCGGCGTCTTGCCATGATCAAGGGCGGCGGCGGAGCGCTCACACGCGAGAAAATCGTGGCTGCGGTCGCGCGCAAGTTCGTATGCATCGCCGACGAGTCGAAGCTGGTCGATGTGCTCGGCAAATTCCCGCTTCCGGTCGAAGTGATCCCGATGGCGCGCAGCCATGTCGCGCGCGAACTCGTCCGGCTCGGCGGCCAGCCGCAGTGGCGGCAGGGTTTTACCACCGACAACGGCAATATCATCCTCGACGTGCATAATCTGCAGATAACGGCCCCGGCCGAGCTCGAAACCGCGCTCGACCAGATTGCCGGCGTGGTCACCAACGGCCTGTTTGCAAGGCGCGGCGCAGACGTGCTGCTGCTGGGCACGGCAGGCGGCGTGCAGACACTGGCCTTAGGAGCTTGTCGAACGTGAGTCCGGCAAGCTCCTTCTTTCTTAAGCGGCCTGTCGCCGAAGCGTCGATCAACGACGATCCGCTAACACTACCCGTTCCGGTGAATGGGGGCCAAGTCCGGCAGGCTGCTATACGGACACGAAAATGTCATAATCAA